>Ga0209395_1002123_pt1 | contig 26643 bp, 24 predicted proteins | sample GOMGulsemesocosm_3_FD_184635 | JGI IMG/M metagenome (GOLD analysis project Ga0209395, IMG submission 184635) | Methane-oxidizing microbial communities from mesocosms in the Gulf of Mexico - GOM9D Gulf of Mexico (SPAdes) (version 2) | ecosystem: Environmental > Aquatic > Marine > Cold seeps... | reverse complement strand
TTGTGGATATATGCGTGTTAGGTTTAATACAAATGAAAAATATATACTACATATTAATATTTCTGTTTTTAGTTGGTTGTACATCAACAAGAAAACTGGTTAAAGACATTTCTAAACCGTCAAAATTTGTTTTTAAGAAATCTTTAGTTTCTACCAAAAATGGAATTTCTGGATTAAAAGCAAAGCAAGATTCGTTAATAGATACCGCTTATCATCTGAAAGGAAAAGATTCTTTGATAAATAAAAAACTCAAAGAAATGAATATGATTAATTTTCTAACTCAAGCACCAGAAATTGAAATTCATATAGAAGTCCAATCTGACTCTATTTGGCGTTATAGGAAACAAAATGGTAAAATAATTGGTGATTATTTTATGGTTCTAAAAAATAGTGGAATTTTAAACTATTATGACAAATCAAAAACCGTGAATTACCGAAAATATGACCTTTTTACTCAAAATCACGAATATGAAATATCCGAAAACAAAAAAGACCGAAAAGAAATAAAGGGTTTTTATTGTTACAAATTGACATTCGTGGAAATTGATAAAGAAAGCGATTTAGGAAATACAATTTACGAAATGTATGTGACCGACCAAATTGAATTACCTGTACATTCCGTGATAAATTTCAGTAAACTTGTACCAAATACATTTCCAATGGAAATAAAAGTTAAAAAAGGAAAACTTTCTGGAATGGCTGAGAGGTATGAATTAATCAAAATAAAGTACTAAAACCCAACAAAACCTAAACGCAATACGGGTTAGTTTTTTAAGTCGAAGTTCAGTACTTTTAACGAAGTCCGCCAACACGAAGTCTCACCTAAGGTAAATCTTTTGATTTGGCTTTACAATAAAAAAAATAAAACCAATAAAAAATTTTAGCTAAGTACTAAACCGAAATACCTGTTCTTTTAACTCCCGTACTTCCCATAGCTGAAGCGTTAGCCAACATAAAAAAGAATACGTAAAATTAGAACTCAAATTATTTAACGGTATATTTGATTTTCTTTAAACTAACGTGCAATGTCAGGTGAAATAATAAAATATCAGAACATCTTAGCAGATTTAATTTCAATAGTTAAGAAAACTAAATTTGAAGTTGCAATTCAGACAAATAGCTCTTTGACTTTAATGTATTGGCATATAGGAAAAAGAATACAATCTGATATTTTAGAAAACGAAAGGGCAGCGTATGGAAAACAAATTCTCGTGTCATTGTCACGAGAATTGACAAGTAATTTCGGCAACAACTTTAAAGAAAAAAATGTAAGAAGAATGCTTCAATTTGCTGAAATATTTACGGATTTAGACAATGTCGTTACACTGTCACGACATTTATCTTGGTCACATTTTCTTGTATTAATTCCTCTCAAAACCGAAAAACAACGAATCTTTTATTCGAAGAATGCTTTTAATAATTTAACAAGCGTAAGAGAATTGAGAAATCAAATTTCTAAGAAAGTTTATGAGAGAACTGCTAATGCGGACATTCAAATTTATGACAGTAAAAATATAGATAAGGGAATATTCAAAGACCCTTATCTTCTGGATTTCTTAGATTTAAAGAATGGTTATCTAGAAAATGATTTGGAAAGTGCAATTCTTAAAGAATTAGAATTATTCCTCTTAGAACTAGGAAACGGCTTTACTTTTGTAGAACGCCAAAAAAGAATGATAATTGATGGAGATGATTACTATTTAGATCTTTTGTTTTTTCATCGAAAACTAAAAAGATTAGTCGCCATTGAATTGAAAATTGACAAATTTAAAGCTAAATACAAAGGACAAATGGAATTGTATTTAAAATGGCTTGAGAAATATGAAAAACAAGATGGAGAACAATCTCCAATTGGCATTATTCTCTGTGCAGAGGCTAGTAAAGAACAAATAGAATTACTTGAAATGCATAAAGATGGAATAATGGTAGCGGAATACTGGACTGAAATGTTACCTAAAGAAAAATTAGAAAAGAAATTACATCAAGCCATAATTCAGGCACAAGAACGAATTGAAAGACAGAAGCTAAATGAATAGTATACGTTGGCTAACTAAGGAAACCTTAACCCAATGCGGGTTTAATTCAATTTATAGCGTTTGCAAATAATCTTAAAGAAATTGATGTAACAACTAATAAAAAATTACAGTTAGGAATATGCTATTATGACGATACTGTTTCAATCATTTCCAAGGAAAGAAAATGAAAAATCTAAAAAAAGGAGTATTTATAATAATAAAAGATTTCAAGACGTGCATATAACTTAAAATTGAGTATTTTTGAAAGACGTGCTTTTAGCAATATGTGCTTATGTTGTGGATATAATGGAAATGAAGTCATGTTTGTGGTTTCTATTGTGGAAATATAAGTGTCAGCAAAAAACAAAAAAATCTATGAAAAAAATAATTTTGAGTATTGCATTGATGTTAACATCAATAATAACTTTTGCACAAAACAAAACAGAGAATGAAATTCAAATGGTTTCAAACTCTTATTCAGAAAACACAGAGATAAGAGACATTCTACAGTTCGAAGGAATTAATTATCTAAAATTGAATTTCAGTAACAAAAACCTAAAAGGAAAAAGTTATCATTTAACAGTTAAAGAAATCTGGGATGGGCAGATTAAAACTGATACTACAATTATAAATTCAATAAAAATTCCATTTGAACAATTCCAAAAAATAAATGATACCGTTTTAAATATTAAAATTATATCTAAACTGAATAATAGGAACAAATTAAAAATGACTTTTAAGCTTCCTAATTTTTCAATCACAAAGGAATTCGATGCCATAGCGTCTGATGACTACAGTTTGAGAAATATAGCAGAGGTTACAAAGGAGAAAATTGAATTTGGCAAAAAGTTTTATCTTCTTGCATACATATTACCCTATGAAAAAGATGGAGCTAAATATTGGTGTGCCGTAGAATCCAGCGGAAAGAATATTGAAAACTGGGGAAAAGATTTCGGAATTAAACATTACTTAGTTTTTGAAATGAAATTTGAGTAATTTATGTACTAATAACAAAGCATTCGTGCGCTACATAGTGTAAGTATGAATTGTGAGTGTTGTCGTTAATTTAAAAAAATAAAAATGAGCATTATCCCCTTAACAATAACACCCACTGAAATCATTTTATCCTTATCATTTACCATTGTTTTATATGTAGTATCATTATTTTTAGCATCAAAAAAAATAAAAGGATGGAGGTTTTTTATTTGGGTTTTTATTATAATCTATATTCCAATTATAGGTTCAATTACTTATTTGATATATCATTTAGCAAATATGAAAAGACATAAAATGAATATCACTTTTACAAAATAAAAACGGTTTAAGCAAAGCAACAAATTTTGAAAAATTCTAAACCGTAACTTATAATCATGAAAAAAACACTTATTATATTAATATTAGGACTTTCTTTTTTCAATTGTAAACAGGTTATAAAAAGTAAGAATAAAGTTGACATTGAAAAACCCGCAATAAAAAAGGAACTGCGTTTCTGCCTAAAAAACTCCTCCCAATTTGATTTAAAAGACATCACCGTTGGACTACCTGATACCGTTCTAATTTATAAACAACTGAAAAAACAATCTCAAACGAATTGGGTAAGTATTGAATCTGCATATCATTATGGGTTTGTTCGATTTTATGATGAACACAATCAAAAATATTATATTCAACCCATTGATTATGTCGGAGAAACACTCTTCAAAAAAGGAACATTGAAATTCATTGTAAAATCAATTGACACAATTGAGCATTCTTTTGAGCTAGACAGTGATTATAAAAAGAACCAATAACATCGATTGATACGCACCCTATTATAAAGGGATTTCACCTCCTCCAAAAACATTTCCATTTTTTTTACTAACTTTAGAAAAAGAAAAAGAAAAAAAATGCTCGTAAAAGTTTTCGGATCCGCCGTTTTCGGTGTGGAGGCTTCTACTATTACCGTAGAAGTAAATATAGACAAAGGTGTAGGGTATCATTTAGTCGGTCTTCCTGACAGTGCTATTAAAGAAAGTAGCTATCGGATTTCCGCTGGACTAAAAAACAATGGCTATAAGTTACCTGTAAAAAAAATCACTATTAATATGGCGCCTGCCGACATGCACAAGGAAGGATCTGCCTATGATCTCACCTTAGCTGTTGGGATTTTGGCTGCTTCCAAACAGATCACTACTTCCATACTTGACCAATATTTAATTATGGGAGAATTATCTTTGGATGGAGGCATACACCCAATTAAAGGTGCGCTGCCCATCGCCATAAAAGCAAGAGAAGAAGGTTTTAAAGGATTTATTCTACCCATCAAAAATGCCAAAGAAGCTGGAATTGTAGATAATTTGGAGGTTTTAGGGGCTTCAAATATCTTAGAAGTGATCGATTTTTTAGAAAACGGTACTTCATTAACCCCCACCATTGTTGACACACGTGCAGAGTTTGAAAAAAGTCAAACCGATTTAGAATTTGATTTTTCAGATGTCAAAGGACAAGAGTCTATCAAACGCTGTATGGAAATTGCCGCGGCTGGAGGACATAATATCATCCTTATTGGCCCACCAGGAAGCGGTAAAACCATGCTTGCAAAACGCTTACCCAGTATCCTCCCTCCTATGACCTTACACGAAGCTTTGGAAACCACAAAAATTCATTCCATTGTAGGAAAAATAAAAGATGCAGGTTTACAGAGCTACCGTCCTTTTAGATCGCCCCATCATACGATTTCTGATGTCGCCCTTGTTGGCGGCGGGCAATATCCTCAACCTGGGGAAATTTCCATGGCGCATAACGGCGTGCTCTTTTTGGATGAATTACCTGAATTTAAACGGAGCGTATTGGAAGTAATGCGCCAACCTTTAGAAGACCGAGAAGTGACCATCTCACGGGCGAGGTTTACCGTAACTTACCCTTGTAGTTTTATGTTAGTAGCCAGTATGAACCCAAGTCCTAGCGGGTATTTTAACGATCCCGATGCTCCCATGACCACCTCTCCTGCAGACATGCAACGGTATTTAGGTAAAATATCGGGACCATTATTAGACCGAATAGACATTCATATAGAAGTAAATCCAGTTCCTTTCGAAAAATTATCTTCTACTCAATTAGCAGAACCAAGCACCGACATCAGAAAGCGGGTTACCGCTGCCCGAAAACACCAAACCAAACGTTTCGAAGATTCGGACACGGTGCATTACAATGCACAAATGAGCGTCAAACAAATCCGTAGTTATTGTAAACTTTCGGACACCTCCTTAAATTTACTTAAAACAGCCATGGAAAAATTAAAATTATCTGCCCGTGCTTATGATAGGATTTTAAAAGTAGCACGTACAATTGCGGACCTAGAATCTGCAAGTGAGGTAGATTCACATCACATTGCCGAAGCCATTCAATATCGTAGTTTGGACAGAGAAGGGTGGCTGGGTTAGTAAAATTAACGGTTTTCGGTGAGAACACACTATCATCAAAAATAATGATTTTCACGTATTTTACTGGTAATCATTGAATTGTTATCAACAATACGCTGTTTTTTTAAGGATTATTTATATATTTACATCATAATAATCGAAAGATTGTTTTATGGGAATTGCTAAATTACTAATACATTTGTGGGGAATGTTTAGAATTTAAAAACGGCTCTTTAGTTTTACTAAGGAGCTTTTTTTGTGCTCGACTGAAAATTGAGGTACAGTATAACACATAAAAAGGAACCGAAGGCCAAACGATTCTAATTCTTTTTTCTTTCAAGCGGATCAATATCAACACATTTCACAAGTGTTAATTTTAGTTAAATACTCTTTTTTAAAAGTTGATTTGGCGAGTATTTCTTATTTTTGATTACAAACTCAAACAAACTTTTTATGAAGTATTTCTCAGTCATCTTTTCATTCTTATGCCTATGCTGTTTGCATTCCTATGCACAAAGTACAGAGGCCCTTGTGTTAAAGCCAGCCTTAAATCCTACGGCGGATGTAATTGCTTTTTCTTATCAAGGAGATATTTTTACTAGCTCTATCGACGGTAAAAACATCAAACGTTTAACCATCCACGAAGGGTATGACACCCATCCTATTTTTAGTCCGGATGGTCAACAGATTGCTTTTGAAAGTAACAGATATGGAAATACTGACATTTTCACGATCCCAGTACAGGGAGGAGTGCCTAAAAGGCTAACGTACCATTCTGCAAATGATAAACTTACTGACTACACGGCAGCAGGAGACATTTATTTTAGTAGTTCTAGAAATTTTGCACAAGTAGAACGCGAACCAGAAGTACACAGCGTTTCTTCAGAAGGTGGAACTCCTGTTCGTTTACTAAACGCTTTAGGTTTTGATGCTACATTATCGCCTAACAAAAAATACATTGCCTTTACTAGAGGAACATGCCGCATTGAAAGAGAAGCTTATGTAGGTCCCGCCAACCGCGATATCTGGATCTATACTGTAGCCAATCAAACATACACACAGTTAACCACATTTGAAGGTCAGGATTTAGCACCACAATGGGGAGCGGATAATACGCTATATTACCAATCTGCTAAAAGTGGAAAATACAATGTACACCAACTTACACTGAACGAAAACAATCTTAAAAACAGTGCAAAAAAGCAACTCACCAAGTACCGTAAAATCGGTATATTCTCTTATAGCATCAGTAAGGACAATACAACGATCATCACCCATCAAGGAGATAAAATTGCAAGTCATGATTTAAAAACTAATAAATCAACGGCTATTCACATAGCATTAGAAACAGATTATCGTTTTGACCCTATTGTAAACAAAAGCTATACAAGCAATGCCGATGAGATTGCACTATCACCTAATGGAAAATTGACTGCTTTTGTAATTAGAGGAGAGGTTTTCATTAGAGAAAGTGATCCTAAAAAGAAAAAAACCATCAATGTTTCTAAATCACCTTACCGCGATCAAGATATTGAATGGTTAAATGACAATACATTGCTTTTTAATTCAGACAGAAATGGTGTCAACACCCTTTATGCTGTCAATGCTAATGATACAGAAAACACCACTATTTTCACTTCATTATCGCATACTATTCAACGTATTGGAAATGCTAAGAAGTCGAATACTGGAGCGGTGATATCACCCGACGGAAAACAAATTGCTTATACCCAAGACAGAAGTACTTTAATCGTCGCTTCTATTTCAGAAGAAGGCAGTATTTCTAATAAAAACATCTTACTAAATGGATGGAGTACTCCTTCTAGCATTGCATGGTCTCCAGATTCTAAATGGATTTCTTATACCTTAAAAGATTTGTATTTTAATGGAGAGATTTACATTCACAAAGCAGACAACTCTATAAAACCTGTCAATATTTCCATGCATCCAAAATCTGATATTGCCGCTGTTTGGAGTGCCGATGGTTCTAAAATTGGATTTTCTTCTAACAGAAACAATGGCGATTATGACGTATGGTATGTTTGGTTAAAAAAAGAAGATTGGGAAAAAACGAGCTACGATTGGGAAGAAGAAGTACCTGCTAAGAAAGACAGTAAAGAAAGCAAAGACAAAAAAGACAGTAAAAAAATCCCAGTAGTTCACATCGATTTTAAAAACATCCACGAGCGCCAAGTGCAGGTAACTGCCAATGTAGGCGGTGAATTTATGGAAGGTTTTTCAAAAGACGGAAAAACAATCTATTTTACCACAGGTGGTGGTGCAGGAGATTCAGAAGCTGATTCCGATTTATTTGAAATTAAATGGAATAAAAAAGAACGAAAAAGTATTACCAAAGGAGATACCAATCCTTACAATATTACTTTCTCTTCTAAAAAAGACGCACTGTACTTCCTCAGCCATGGAAAATTATCTAAAATCACTTTGAAAAGTGCCAAAAAAGAGTCGCTACCATTTAAGGCTACCATGAAAGTTAATTATACGGAAGAAAGCAATCAAATTTTTGAAGAAGCTTGGCATGTAGTCAACGATCGTTTTTACGACCCTCATTTTCATGGTCAAGATTGGGATGCATTAAAAAACACATATAAGCCGATGGCTTTAAAAGCGTCTACCCGAACAGATTTTAAATATATTTTTAATGCCATGTTGGGACAAATAAACGCTAGTCATATGGGTGTGTATCGCGGTGAAAAAAGAGCCGCACTTAACAGTCAAAAAACAGGACTTTTAGGTATTGAAATCAGCCCTGTAAAAAATGGAGTAAAAATAACTCATGTTGTAGAAAACAGTGCTGCGGACAGGTCTTTTAGTAAATTAGTTACTGGAGACATCATCACTGACATCAATGGAGAAAAAATAAGCAAACATTTAAATTTCTACAGTTTATTAGAAAACACTTCCAACGAAAAAGTAGTCTTAAGCATTGTAAGAGACGGAATTTCTAAAACTGTTGTTATCCGTCCAAAATCATCTAACAGAACAGACAATTACAAGGCTTGGGTAGCACAACAAAGAAGTCTCACTGAAAAATACTCAAATGGTAGGTTAGGATATTTACACATACAAGGAATGAACTGGACCAGTTTTGAACGTTTTGAACGTGAATTAATGGCTGCAGGAAATGGAAAAGAAGGTATTGTAATAGATGTAAGATACAACGGAGGTGGCTGGACTACCGATTATTTGATGGCCGTATTAACGGTTAAACAACATGGATATACCGTTCCACGAGGAGCCGCAAAAAACTTAGAAAAAGAGCATCGTAATTTTAAAGAGTTTTATCCATTTAGCGAACGATTGCCGCTCGCATCTTGGACCAAGCCATCCATTGCATTATGTAATCAAAACAGTTATTCCAATGCAGAGATTTTCTCACATGCTTATAAAGCTAACAAGCTAGGAAGCCTGGTAGGAATTCCTACTTTTGGTGCTGTTATTTCCACCAGTGGAAAGGGATTGATTGACGGATCTTATGTACGTATTCCATTTAGAGGGTGGTATGTAAAAGACTCCGGAATGAATATGGAATTAGGGCCAGCAGTTCCCGATTTTATTGTAGAAAATCATCCAGATGAAAAATCTAAAAACATGGATTCTCAGCTTAAAAAAGCGGTAAACCAGTTACTCCTAGAAATAGGGAGTTAGAAAAAAGGGGGTTTTCCCCCTCTAATTAAAAGGAATACACGCCTATAAAAAGTTTAAATAGTTTGTATATTTGCTGTATAATAATTGAGAGATTATTTTATGGGAATTGCTAAATTACAAAACATTTGTGGGGAATGTTTATAATTTAAAATTAGCTCTTTAGTTTTCTAAAGAGCTTTTTTTATGCCCATATCTCAAATAAAGACATGATCTACCCTATCCTCCTACTATTTTTAGCTTTGTAAAAACTAGGTGTTTATAGATAGAATTAAGAAACATCCTTACTATAAAAACAAAAAAAGCAGTCTTAAAAAAGACTGCTTTTAACTATTATATAATACGGTAGTTTAGTACCTGTAATATTCTGGTTTGAATGGACCTTCCACAGTAACACCAATGTATTCTGCTTGTTCTTCACTCAAAGTTTCAAGTTCCACACCAATTTTATTTAAGTGTAAACGCGCAACTTTTTCATCTAATTTTTTAGGTAACATATACACTTCGTTTCCGTAAGCTTCTCTGTTATTCCACAACTCCATTTGAGCCAATGTTTGGTTTGTAAATGAGTTACTCATTACAAAACTAGGATGACCTGTAGCACAACCTAAGTTTACCAAACGACCTTCAGCCAAAATGATAATATCTTTACCATTTACGGTATATTTATCCACTTGTGGTTTGATTTCAACCTTCGTATCACCGTGGTTATCGTTTAACCAACCAATTTCAATTTCGTTGTCAAAGTGACCGATATTACAAACAATCGTTTTGTCTTTTAACATTTCAAAATGCTTCCCTCTAACAATTCCTTTGTTTCCTGTAGTTGTGATAATAATATCAGCATTTGGAGCAATTGTTTCTAGTTTTTTCACTTCAAAACCGTCCATTGCAGCTTGCAATGCACAAATAGGGTCAATTTCAGTTACAGTAACAATAGAACCAGCACCACGGAAACTAGCCGCTGTCCCTTTTCCAACATCACCATATCCACAAACAACCACACGTTTTCCAGCCAACATAATATCTGTTGCTCTACGAATTGCATCCACTGCACTTTCTCTACATCCGTATTTATTATCGAATTTAGATTTTGTAACAGAATCATTTACATTAATAGCAGGCATTGGAAGTGTTCCATTTTTCATACGATCGTACAAACGGTGAACACCTGTAGTTGTCTCCTCAGACAATCCATTAATTCCATCTACTAATTCAGGATATCTATCCAATACCATATTGGTCAAATCTCCACCATCATCTAAAATAAGGTTCAATGGTTTTTTATCTTCTCCAAAGAATAATGTTTGCTCTATACACCAATCAAAATCTTCATCGTTTAATCCTTTCCATGCATACACAGAAACACCCGCAGCAGCAATTGCAGCAGCAGCTTGATCTTGTGTAGAGAAAATATTACAAGAACTCCAAGTAACCTCAGCACCTAAAGCCACCAACGTTTCAATTAACACAGCCGTTTGAATAGTCATGTGTAAACATCCTGCAATTCTAGCTCCTTTTAAAGGTTGCTCGTCCTTGTATTCTTCACGTAAACTCATTAGTCCAGGCATCTCTGCCTCCGCCAATTCAATTTCTTTTCTTCCCCAATCGGCTAAAGATATATCCTTAACTTTATAAGGTACATACGTTTTTGTATCTGTACTCATATTCTTATCTTTGTTCATTATGAATTGCAAAAATAGTCTAAAATCACAAAAATCAACTCATAATTAGAAAAATAAATACATAAATAGTCCTCGTAAAAGCAATTTAACCAACTGTTTTGTTGATATTTACCGTTATTTTAATTTTGACACATAAAAATGCCACTATATAAAACTATAAAACCCCATGCAAATACATCCATATTTGTTTGGAACATAAAAGATTCTTTAGCCAAATTATCCGAAGGTATACCACTTTCTGATAACAGTATAGAACGTCTAAAACATATGAAGTCTGAAATTCACAGACGTGGTTTTTTAAGCGTAAGACATTTATTAAAAGCTGCTGGTTATACAGATCATGATTTGTATTATACTCCTAATGGAAAACCTCACTTAAGAGATGGTAAAAATATTTCAATCACTCATTCGTATGAGTTTTCTGCTATTATAATTAGTGATTATGAAATTGGGATTGACATTGAAAAAAACAGAGAAAAAATAGCACGAATTGCTCCTAAATTCACCGATTTCAAGGTTGATTTTGAAAATAATACGCCGGAGCAGATTGAACTTTTAACCGTAATTTGGGGAGCTAAAGAATCGCTTTATAAAATATATCCCTACGGAGGACTTACTTTTAGAAATGACATTCCTGTAACTCCTTTTAAGTTAAGTGATACCAAAACTACTGCCTGGATAAACGCCTCCGACTGGAGTAAAAAATACAATATTCAATTTGAAAAAATTGAAAACTTCACCTTGGTATATGCTCATGACAATTTTAATTAATAGTACCTTGCCCCTTCTTTAACAAGAAACAGCTCATGACAGAAATTTTTGACTTTTTATTTGCCCAATACAAAGACTATCCAACCCATGAAATTGTCTTAGAAGCCATTGCTGTACTGTTTGGATTCTTATCCGTTTGGTATTCTAAGCAAAATAAAATTTGGGTATTCCCAACAGGAATTATCAGTACCTTAATATTTGTATACCTACTTTTAAAATGGGGATTATTAGGGGACATGATGATCAACGCTTATTATTTTATAATGAGTATTTACGGTTGGTATATCTGGACAAGAAAGGTGGATGAAACACATGTCACACCAATTTCTCGCACCTCCATAAAAGAAAAATACCTGTCCATTTTAATTTTCTTTGCCACCTTAGTTTTCGTTTATTTGGTGTATATTACCTTCGATAAATGGAATGGTTGGGTTGCCTATGTAGACGCTCTTACAACAGCAATATTTTTTGTTGGAATGTGGTTGATGGCAAAACGAAAAATTGAAAACTGGATATTTTGGATCATCGGTGATATCATCTCCGTTCCATTGTATTTTTACAAGGGATACACCTTAACTAGTATTCAATATTTAATCTTCACATTTATCGCCATATTTGGATATTTAGCATGGAAGAGAAACTTAGACAATCAAGCAGTAGCGTCCTAAAAATAGTATTATTTGGTCCAGAATCTACTGGAAAAACAACCATATCTAGACAACTGTCTCGGCATTACAATACTGTATGGGCACCAGAATACGCACGTCAATACTTGCAAAACAAGTGGAATAACGAACGTAAAACTTGTGAAAACTCAGACTTACTTCCTATTGCCTATGGTCAAATGGCCTTGGAAAACGAACTCGTCACTAAAGCCAATAAACTACTTATTTGCGATACTGATTTACTAGAAACCAAAGTGTATTCACAAGAATTTTACGGTGGATTTGTAGACCCTCTTTTGGATAAAATGGCCAAAGAAAACACCTACGACCTTTATTTCTTAACTTATATAGACATCCCATGGGAAGCGGATGATTTAAGAGACCAGTCCGAAACTAGAGAAGCCATGTTCTACGCTTTTGAACAAGCATTAATTGAAAACAACAAACCTTATATTTTACTGAAAGGCGATAAAAAAACACGCTTAAAAACGGCTACCAAAGCCATTGATAATTTGTTAAAACTAAAAACTATGTACAGCGAAATAGCCCTTAAAAACCTAACTAACAAAGGAATTTCACTCATTAAATTACAAGAACAAATCAACTGTTTTGAAAAAAACAATTTCCACATCCCTATTGCGGATGTCGCGAGCCCTAGCAATGGAATCTTACAATACTCAGAAAAAGAACAAGCAGCTTTTATTGCTCACTACCAACAAGAACAATCCAAACTAGACATTCTAAAATTTGTCCCTGCTTCAGGTGCCGCCACACGAATGTTCAGTGAATTGTATCAGTTTGTAGAGACAAACGAAGAAACTCCTTTTGTTTCTCTATTTTTTGAACAACTAAAATCCTTTGCGTTTTATCCAGAAGTAATTCATCAACTACGATTAAAGCACAGTACGTTTGACATTACCGACTTGGAATCTAAATTAGAATTTGTAAATGTATTATTGCATGAAAACTATCTAAACTTTGGCAAACTCCCAAAAGGATTGATTCCCTTTCACGGAGTTAAAAACGACGTTTACACGCCTGCACAAGAACATGTAGCTGAATTAGAATTGTACGCCAAAGGGAAAGCCAATAAAGCGGCTATTCATTTTACAGTAAGCGAAGCACATGTAAAGCTGTTTAAAAAACATTTGGTCGGAGCGCCACAAGACATCAGTTATTCTACCCAAAAATCATCCACCGATACCGTGGCTGTAGACACAAACAATGTACCTATAATTCAACAAGATGGCAGCTTGCTTTTTAGACCAGGAGGGCATGGTGCTTTAATTGAAAATTTAAACGACTTGGAAGCGGATTTGATTTTTGTAAAAAACATAGACAATGTGTGTACACAAGAACAAAACGAACCTACCGTTAGATGGAAACAAGTAATCGCAGGAAAACTACTTAAAACACAACAACTGGTTTTTGAGTTATTACTAGAACTAGAAAACGAAGTTCCAACAGAACGTCTGGCAGCTATCCAAAAAATAATTGCTCAAGAATTACATTTGAAGAGCAGTAAAGTATTCAATCAACAAGAAATTGTTGCTTTTTTAAACCGCCCAATACGTGTTTGTGGGATGGTTAAAAACTTAGGAGAACCTGGAGGAGGTCCATTTTGGGTGACAGCAGATGGGAAATCACAATTACAAATTGTTGAAAAATCTCAAATCAATACCTCAGACAACTCACAAGCAGCAATTTTAGAAACAGCGACACACTTTAACCCTGTTGATTTAGTCTGTGCCACCAAGAATTACAAGGGCGAACCTTTTAATTTGACTAATTTTGTAGACAATAATGCCGTATTTATTTCCGAAAAAACATTTGAAGGAAAACCATTAAAAGCCTTAGAATTACCTGGTTTATGGAATGGCGCTATGTCCAATTGGACCACTCTTTTTGTAGAGGTTCCTATTGCTACATTCAACCCCGTAAAAACGGTAAATGATTTATTAAAACCAGCACATCAACCTATTTAAAATGAACAAAGCACTCCTTTTAACTGAACTCAACTTTAAGGCCATTCGTAGTAGTGGTGCTGGCGGACAGCATGTAAATAAAGTTTCGTCAAAAGTAGTGCTTACTTTTGCTGTCTTGGAATCCAAAGGCCTCAACGAAGAAGAAAAAAATCTGATCTTAAAAAACCTACACACAAAACTCACCACTTCCAAGGAATTATCCTTAAGCTGTGACGAAAGTAGGAGTCAACATAGAAATAAAGAACTCGTTATAAAACGTTTTTTTGAGACTTTAAAAAGAGCCTTGTTTGTACCAAAAGCACGTAAAAAGACAAAGCCTACCAAAGCATCCAATCGAAGACGACTGGAATCAAAGAAAAAACATGCCTTTAAAAAATCGGCCAGGAAACGGCTTGATGATTATTAAAAAAGGGAGTCTTAAAAATTAAACACCATTCCTGTACTCACCTGAGTCAGAGGCATCCTACTTTTAAAAGCATCCAACACTTCTTCAGATGTACAATGCGATGGACACAATTTTTGCACTCCTAGCTGCTGAATAAAATCGATAGTTTTTTTTGTTTGTGCGTCCTTATATTTCAAGTGAAAACCACCTATAATAGCCTTTACTTTTTGTACTCTCGTCACTTTAATAGCATGTGAAATAATATTACAAATACCTGCATGAGAACAAGCAGTTACAATAATTAACGCGCCTTTATCAACAATAGCCAAGGCAGTATCGTCCAAAACAACATCATCTTGCCCATTTTCAGTTACAAAAGCCGTTGTCTTTGACTCAAAACGATGTATTCTAGGAATCTGCCCTAGAAAAAAAACAGCCGGATATATTTCCAATGGAGCGACAGAAGTACTTAATTGATATTTCTTTCTGATGGCTATTTCGGTTTGATATAAGCCTACACGCGTCCCCTCTTTTTTACGATACCTTTTTATAAAAGAATGAGGGTGTGTCAGTAATTTTTTATCCGATAAAAATTGCAATCCATCCCCATGATCCCAATGTCCATGACTTAAAACAATCGTATCTACTTTCTTTACTAAGTCTATTCCCAAAAGTGCTGCATTTTTTAAAAACACATCACTCTGACCAGTATCAAACAAAATACAACTTCCCAGATGCTCTATAAAATAAGAGAGTCCATGTTCTGCATAAAACCTCTCCCCTTTTCTGTTTTCGGTTAATACCGTTAATTTCATAGTTATTATCGTTTAAAAAAAGGCAATAACAAGTCTTTTACAAAAGCAGGCATTTGCATAGGAGTTCGTTTTGTTTTGTCAACAAAAACAACTGTAGACAAAGCCGAACTTACAAGTTTTCCTTGCTGATTAAAAATCTCAAAATCAAATTCTAACCTCACATTAGGCATGACAGAAATCGTGGTCTCAATAGTTAATAGTTCGTCATAAAAAGCAGGCGTTTTATAAAGTATATCAAATGAAATCACGGGCAACATCACCTGCTGTTTTTCAAGCGCGGCATCTTCAATCCCGATACTCCTTAGTAATTCTGTTCGCGCTTGATGACAATATTTTACATAATTGGCATGGTACACATAGCCCATCTGATCCACTTCGTCATAGCGAGTCCGTATCTGAAACTTCCTTTTAATCATAATTTTATAATATAATAAACACTAATATTCCTTGAATAAGTTCTAAATACAATGGTATTAAGAAGACAATCAGCAACTAATTATCCTGAAATACCAATTCCATTAATTTTCCATAAGCATTCCCTAACTCTTTTGACACTTCAGAATGAGCATCATACTCTAGCATTGTTTTCCCATTCACCATTGCCAAGACCATTTCTTCTGCAAAGGGTATACAAGCGAGCAATGGGATCTTTTTAACCTTTAAAAATTCCTTCATCTGATTTGCCATTTTTATATGTACATCGTACTTATTAAGTATCACACATACCTGCGTACTAAACGAATTTATTAAAATTAGCAATCGTTTTAAATCATGCCATCCCGCCTTTGTAGGTTCCGTAACAATTACCACGGTATGAGTACCTGTAATAGAAGCAATCGTGGCACAACCAATACCTGGAGGACCATCATTAAGAATAAAATCCGCCGCCGTTTCTAGCGCTATTTTTTTTGCTTCTGAACGAATATGGGTTACTAATTTACCCGTATTTTCTGCACCAGGACTTGTCTGTGCATGTATAAAACTACCAAACCTAGTGGTAGAAATAAACCAGCGATTCGCATTAGCATCTAGGGAAGAAATTGCTTTTTGCATGCAAAGTCTTTCACACAATCTACATCCTTCACAAGCAAGTGGATTTACAAATAAATCACCATTGGCATCAAAATGAATGGCATCAAAGCGACAATAAGCAATGCAGACCCCACAAGCATTACAAAGATCCGTATCAATTTCCGCTTTATTCCCACTAGAAAATGAAAACTCTTGTTGTACTTTAGGTTGGAATAATAGGTGAAGATCCGCAGCATCTACATCATTATCACAATATACAGTATTCTTAAAAAAAAATGCAAGTGCAGCGGTAATGGACGTTTTTCCAGTACCTCCCTTACCGCTTAAAATAGTTATTTCCTTCATTCATGACCTTTTTTGATTCATAAAAACAGCTCGTCAAAACGGTTCAAATCAACATATAAAAACCTAATTATTTTTATTAATCCCCTTATTTAAAAAATCAATGAGATTACAATAACTATTTGCTATGCTCTCCGGAAGCCTATTCATTAAAACTCCTTCGGCATATAAACTTGCATATGATTTACTAAAAGGGATTTCCCCTAGTAGTTTAACATTCTCTTTTTCAATATATTTATAAATTTTATCGTCTCCTAAAAATGCTTTATTCACAAGCACTCCAAAAGGCTTCTTTAATTTCCGAACTAAGTCCACCATAATGGCTAAATCATGACAACCAAAAGGAGTAGGTTCCGCCACTAGAACCACATAATCCACATCCGCTATTGTTTCTACAACGGTGCAACTAGTTCCAGGTGGCGCATCAAATATCACCATATCTACCTCGGGTGAAACATGCTTTTTAAGTTCTTTAATTAATAGCGCCTGCATAACAGATCCTATCTTAATTCTCCCTTCCAACAAACGAAGTCCGTTCCCTAGATCAAAACTTGAGACATTCCCTATTGGAACAGCGTGTTCAGAGATTGCCCCAGCAGGACAAGCCAAGACACAAGCACCACAAGAATGACATAACCCTTCGTGTATTTCGGCATACTTCACTCTAGGAGAAACGGTAATTGCATTAAACTCACAAAATCGCACACATTTTTTACAAAACGTACAGTGATCAACATAAATCATAGGAACTTGCTGTAGGATTTCATGAGTCTGTAGTGCTGCAGCCTGATCAAAAAACAAAAGATCATTGGGTTCCTCCACATCACAATCAACTAGCTGAATAGCCAGGTCAAACTTCGCTTTTAATAGCTTCATTAAGTTGACAGAAACTGACGTTTTACCAGCTCCACCCTTTCCGCTAGCTACTGCAATTTTATACGACATTGATTAAAATAGTTTATATAAGCAGGGAACGATAACTAATGATCACAGCTATTCAACGAGAATTTAAGAGATTCTTCCAAATATCCTTTAACCACCGCTGAAGCCGCAAGTACCGGAGCTCCCACAAGTACCTCAATATCGTAGAGGCTAAATAAATTCCGAGCCTTTTTTCCCATTCCACCAGAAACCACATCCGTAACTCCTTTTTCAGAAAGCCATTTAGGCAGTAAACCTGGTTCATGAGGAGGCGGTACTAATTTCTCTTCTTTTAAAATTACGTTATCCTTCACATAAAAAATTGCGAAAAATTTACAATGCCCAAAATGTCCATGAAGAATTCCATCTTCATTAACGGGGACCGCTATTTTCTGTTTCATATTATTTATTTTTTATTAACAACTAACCTCTCTACAATATCTCCAACAGACAGTCCTTCTTCCTGAATAATAACCATCTGCACATCAAATCGCTCTAACAACTCTTTTCCTTTAGGTCCAAAATCACCAGAGATAATCTTTTTTACACCAAGCTCTAACATTTTTTCAACCGCCTTTGTTCCGGCTCCATTACTGGCAGTTACATGTTCGTTTTCCACGAAACTAACCGACTGCAATGCATCATCAAAAACACAAAACCAAGAAGCTCTCCCAAATCGTTTATCAAATTGATTTGTTAATGCATCACCTGACGCTGTTATCACTGTTTTCATATTATTTATTTATAAATTCTATTTGATCCGAGGCACACATGGCGCACGAATGTTTTTTTATTGTTTTGGGGATGGTAAATCTCGCATGGCATTTTTTACACACATACCAATTTTTATCCAACACAGCATTTCCGTATACGGCTCTTATTTCTTTAGCTTCCACTAAAGCTTGCGCCACTTTCCTCCTAGCTTTTTCATAAATTCTGGCAAAAGTAGATCTAGACACGCCCATCAAAAAAGCAGCTTCTGAATGATTCATCAATTTATAATCCGCTAATTTAATCGCTTCATATTCCTCATAAAACAAGGCGATGAATTCCTTTGATTTTTCACCTTCACCATATGGTTTAAACCCCGTAAACTTAGGAGGAGCTACTACTTTTCTTAATGTTCTAGGTCTTGGCATCGTAAATTTCATGCTAGTTATGAGAATATTCCCATACAAATGTAATGAGAATATTCTCATAACAAAGAAAAAATCCATTTATTTTTAACTGTTTTCAAGCAAACAAGTATTCATAAATATTCAAAACAGGGACTTCACTCTTTTAGTCAGGCATTTAAGAACGATTCATAACTTCAACTGAGATCTCAAAACAACACCTCAGACAACTCACTAGGAGCAATTTTAGAAACGGCAACACATTTTAACGCTGTTGATTTGGTTTGTGCAAGCAAAAGACACAAAAGAGAACCTTTCCATTCGACAAATTCAATTCAACATAGTAAGGGATTCAATAGTTTGTAAAACTTATCTTAACACATTCCCCTAAACAGCTAACTTCTAAAATCAAAAACAAAAAGAAACAAACCTTCCCTGTTTTTAAAAAATGATTTACCTTTAACAATACAAATACCCCGTACCATTGTAGCTATAACAGAAATAACAGTAAGTTTTGGAAGTTTATTGTGGATATATGGGTGTTGTAAAACATTGAATAAAATTATGAATCGGATATTAATGATACTTCTTTTATCAATCCTATTTATGAATTGTAAAAAGGAAAGAAAAGCATACGAAATAGGAATTTCTGATGTACTTCATTATAAAACTTTCTTCAGAGTTGAAAATTGTAATTCTGATGTTTATTATAACGTAATAATTAGAGATGACACTTTATTTGTTGACGGAAAACTTGGTAACAAATTTGGTAATTATAAAGGTATCTTAAATGATGTAGAATCTAAATATTTATCTAAATTGATTGACAATCTAAACCCAAAAGAAAGGTTGGAAAAAGAAATGAATCCGACAACTGGAATGACAGCTTTAACCATTAAAAAAAATGGAAAAACTCTTGATTCTTTAGTAGATTTTAAAGTCAAATGGAATAAAAAGGACTTAACATTCTTTAAATATATTGGACGTTTAATATGCGAAAAAGAACTTGTACCAACAACTGACTCTATTATTTATCCGACTTGGCAAATGGTAAAGCCACCTGAATAAATAACGTTTTACAACACTATATATAGCAAATTGGGCGATTTGTGCTTAATCCAAAAATCATTGTCCATTTGCAAAGTCGCCAAATCTTTTGATTTGGCTTTAAAACAAAAAAGATAAAACAAAATAAAAAGTTTTGGCTAATTGCTTAATCGAAAATTAATCTTTTTTTAATTCCCGTACTAACCATAGCCTAACGTTGTGTAGCATTCAAACAAAAAATATGAAAATAAAATTCACTCTTTTCTTTTTATTAATACTGTCTATTAATTTAAATGCTCAAAATTCTAAAAAGGATAGTATTTCTGGAGAAGAATTTTATAAAAAACACTTTAATTGTGATTATAACGAAGGAAATATTATAGTTGTACAGAGAAAAGGAAAGAAAATGGATTCTAATTCTCATAGTGGACTGACTAAATCTGGTTTTATAATCAGAATGGAAGCAATTTATGATTTAGAATTTACAGATGATAAGAGATATAGAACAAGTATTGTAAAAAAAATAACAACTGATAGCATTACGCTTACTTCTACATTTAATGAAAATAGCGCTAAGTATGAAGGAATAAAATATGAATTAATTACTTATTCAATAAAGGCTATCAAAAAGGCAAGATTTATAAATGACCGCTCACTAGGAATTTATTTTAAACGAAATATTCAAAAGAGATATGACTTGATTGTAAAGAAGGTTGATAAAGCCAAAATGTGTCCTGCTGTATTGACTTTTACAAAAAGAAACAATGAAATAAAGGTTTGTCATTATTATCTAACAAGCCAAGGCTGGAACATTCTCTTTGAAACAAATGGATTTATTGATTTTTTGGAATATCGAGTTGACTGGCAATAGAAACACTACACAACAACACCTAAACGCAATACGGGTTTGTTTTTAAAGTCAGAGTTCAGTGCTATTAACAAAAACCGCCAACACGAAGTCTCACCGAAGGCAAATCTATTGATTTACACACCTTTTTTTTATTTGAAATAAAGATGTTCGTGAAATAAGAGTTGGTTTTACAATAAAAAAAATAAAACAAAATAAAAAAATCGGCTAAGTGCAAACTTAAATGTACGTACTTTCCAATTCGTACTGCGCCTAGCCAACCGTTTTGCACAATGACAAAACGGAGTAAAAACCTAAATCAAAGGGAAATATGACAGTAAAAATAATAATGACAATACTTGCCTTTGCGAATGGTGTATTTATGACAATGGACGGTTTTCATGTAATGATACAAGGAAAATACATTGGACCTGAAAAACCAGGGCCTTGGGCGAATATTTTTTACAAGTTAAAAATCAATGTTTTTAAATTAGGTCCATTATTTATCACCTTAGGATTAGGTTGGTTAATGTGGATATACGGCTTGTGGACAAATCAAGATTGGACTTATATTTTTGGGCTTATTATTTCCATTTTAACTCTTTGGTATATAAAAGTGGGAACATTTATTTCTATTGTAACTATTGTTCTATTACTAATTTTCAAACAACAGTTGGGTTTATAATGAATAAAAAAAAATCGACTACATCACTTTATAAAAAACTTGGAATTAAAGGAGATTCTGAAATTCTGGTATTAAATCAACCGAAAAAATATGTTGATTTTTTTTCAGGCTTCCCTTCCAACGTCATAATAAATGAAAATCAAGAAAGCGGTCAAGTTGAATTCATTCATATTTTTGTTAAAACAATTAAGGAATTAGAACATTTTTATGATTTAGCGAAGATGAACTTAAAAAAGAACGGATTTCTTTGGATTAGCTGGCCTAAAAAAGCCTCCAAAATAGAAACAGAACTTGATAAGTTTATTATTATTATGAAATATGGACTTGACAATGGTTTAGTTGACACAAAAGTGGCTTCAATTGACGAAAATTGGAGCGGACATAAATTTGTATATCGACTGAAAGACAGATAAAACAAAGTACATAACACTGCATATTGTAAATAGGGCTTTACCTACTCTTGAAAGTTCAGAGCATTTACAAGGTCCACCAAATATAAAATTCGGCTTTAAAAAATGACGAAATACATTCAAATTTTTATAATCTTTTTGACATTATCTGCTTGTGGGCAAAATACAACTGAAATGAAAACACCTGAAAATGCAAATGAAAAGTTTACGGAATTTATAGCAAAGATAAAGTTCGTAGAAGAAAATTTATATCCTGGAATTGCGGACGAAAAAATGAGACCAATTTTTACAGAAAAAATAAACCAAGTTGCGTCTGATTTTAAAGTTGTTGTCCCTATTTTACACTTTAGACATCGCTTAGCCCTCTAAAGGCACGAAGTAAAAGTCTAAATCCTTAACAAAAACGTGCTTCAACCAAATATTTTGTTAAATAATCTACATTCTAAATTAATTAGAACAATCAAAACACGCTGATCTATTTTTGCAATCTATTTATTCGTAGCTTTGGAGACTTTGTAAAAAGTTGAAATTAATATTCGAAACACCATTAATGAATTATAAGCACTTAGTAGAGGTCATAAAAAATAACACAAAACGATTTACAACCAAAGAAGCCATCTTTTATAAAGATGTAACTTCAAAAACATGGGTTGGAATCTCTTGGAATAATTTCTTTGAACAAACTCAAAATGTTTCAAAAGCTTTACTCCATTTTGGAATAAAAGAGCAAGACAACATTGGAATATTTGCTCAAAACATGACCGAATGGATCATAGCGGATATTGGGATTATGGGAGTGAGAGCGGTCACAGTTCCAATTTATGCAACTAATTCAACAAAAGAAACAGCCTATATAGTAAACGATGCTGAAATAAGCGTGTTGTTTGTAGGCGATCAAGAAGAGTTTGATAAAGCCGAAGAAATTTATAAAGACAATAAGTACTTAAAGTTAATTGTTGCTTTAACCAGTGCCGTTGACTTAAGAAGTCATAAAAACGCTGTTCATTTTACTGATTTTATCAATGCAGATTTTCCAAAAAGCATTGAAAGTGAATTGGAAAAGCGCCATAATGAACATCAATTAGAAGATTTAGCAAGTATTATTTACACTTCAGGAACAACAGGAGAACCAAAAGGTGTTATGTTAGATCATAACAATTTTGCCGCTTCATTAAAAGCCCACGAAGATGAATTAGATGTGGATGAAAATGATGTTTCGCTAAGCTTTTTACCACTAAGTCATATTTACGAACGTAGTTGGGTGTTTTTCTGTATTCAGTCAGGAATTCAAGTATATTTTAATCAAAATCCAAAAGAAATTGCAGACGTTTTAAAAGAGGTAAAACCGACTTTAATGTGTACAGTTCCACGTATTTTTGAAAAGATATTTACTGCCATTCAAGAAAAAAGAAAAGAAGCCTCACCAACTAAAATGAAATTAGCAAGTTGGGCCTTAGGTATTGGAAATGCTTACAACAATAAGTATAAGCGACTTGGTAAAAAGGTGCCATTTTTAATAAAAATGAAGTTTAAAATAGCCGATAAGTTAGTTTTAAGTAAGCTTAGAGAAGTTTTTGGAGGGCGCATAAAATTTATGCCTTGTGGAGGTGCTCCTTTGGTGGAGGATATGGTCTCGTTTTTTCATTCATTTGGCTTAAATATAAAATGTGGCTATGGTTTAACCGAAACTACTGCAACAGTTTCATTATTTGGAGAAACTCATTTCGAATTTAATTCAGCAGGAAAACCTATTAATGGTACCGATATAAAAATTGGTAACAATGACGAGATCTTAGTAAAAGGACCTGGAGTAATGCGAGGTTACTATAAAAAACCTAAAGAAACGGCCGAAGTTTTTGAAAATGGTTGGTTTAAAACAGGGGATGCTGGTAAAATGGATGCTCAAGGAAACTTAGTAATTACCGATAGAATTAAAGATTTAATGAAAACTTCTGGAGGTAAATACATTGCACCACAGAAATTGGAAATGGCTTTAGTAGGAGACTCATTTATTGAACAAATTGCAGTCATTGGAGATCAGCAGAAATATGTTACCGCTTTGGCAGTTCCTAGTTTTGAAAATATTAAAAAATACGCAGAAGAACATAAGATTAGCTTTAAGGATGTTGAAGAACTGATCAATCATAACCAAATAAAGGATTTGTTTGAAAAACGTTTTGAAGAATTACAAAAAGAATTTTCTAAGTTTGAGAAAATTAAAAAATTCACATTGTTACCGAAAGAGTTTAGTATTGAAGCTGGTGAAATTACAGCAACTTTAAAACTAAAGCGAAAAGTAATTCAGCAAAAATATAAAGAACTGATTGATAAAATGTACACCGACTAATTTGCACTTTATAACTTTGTAAATAAAACATTCGAAGTAATTATAGGTCGTACCAACACCCGTTGGGAATTTAAAAAACCTGCTTCTTTTAGCGCTGTAAAAGTTTTAAAAGAAGCAGATTTCATTCTAGCCGAAGACACTGGAACAAGTGAAAAATGCGACATCATTTTGAACTATAAAAACTTGAAACGAATATGAAATTTTTTAATCAAAAAAGACCCTCAAGGGTATGATTAAAATAAATTCATGTGAGAACGAGTGTAACGAGTGCTTACATGGGTTCTCAAATTTTGAAATATTTTTATTCAATTACAAAATTTTCACATGAAAAACGGTGATTCTCAGAACCGGCACAAATCCGATCTATCGGTTAAGAATTAACTATTATTACTTTTTCTGATAAAAATCAATTTTGCTAAATAAATTGTTTCTACATTTGCCCTATCTCAATAAAGGGGTGCCGCAAGGCTGAGATCACACCCAATGAACCTAGAACAGGTAATGCTGTTTAGGGAAGACTAGGTACTTTCGAGTACTAAGGGCCGATATAATTTATCACACATCGACTAATTATCTCTTTTTAATCGTTTTATTTTTTACTAAATGAGACATCAAACTCAACTTTTAGTGCTTGTCGCACTATTTTTATCAGCATTTACCATAAATGCACAAACCTTCAAACTTACCGGAAAGGTAACGAATGAAAGCAATGAAGCGTTGGCAGGAGCCAGTGTTATTTTAAGTAACAGTCAGTCAGGAACTACTGCCAATATAGACGGAAACTACCGTTTACAATTAAACAAGGGAGCACATCAACTTACCGTGAGCTATATGGGCTACACGACAAAAGAGGTGACTATTAACATGTCTAAAAACACTGTATTTGACTTTGTTTTAACAGCAAACACAGAGAGTTTAGACGAAGTATTAGTAAGTGCTGTACGTGTTAAAGGAAACGCACCTGTTACCTATTCCAACATCAACAAAAAACAATTAGAAAAACGTAATTTAGGACAAGACATTCCTACTTTATTAAACTTTTTACCGTCTGTAGTAACGACTTCAGATGCTGGTGCAGGAGTTGGTTATTCAGGAATTAGAGTACGTGGTAGCGATGCTACTCGTGTAAACATTACCATCAATGGGATTCCTTATAACGATTCAGAAAGCCAAGGGACTTATTGGGTAAATATGCCTGACTTTGCATCTTCTACAGAAAGCATGCAATTGCAACGTGGTGTAGGAACTTCTACCAACGGTTCAGGAGCATTTGGTGCTAGTTTAAATGTATTGACCAATGCTGTTTCTAACGAAGCATATGGTGAAATCAGCAGTTCATTTGGTTCTTATAACACGCAAAAACACTCGGTGAAATTCAGTACTGGTTTACTAAATGACCGTATAGAAATTGCAGGTCGTTTGTCTAAAATTGATTCTGATGGTTATATAGATCGTGCTTGGAGTGATTTAAAATCTTATTTCTTACAAGCTACTTATGTAGATGACAATACCTTGATCAAAGCATTGACTTTTGGAGGACATGAAAAAACCTACCAAGCTTGGTATGGAATTACTGCTGAACAAATGGAAGAAGACAGAAAACAAAATCCATATACTTACGAAAACGAAATTGATAATTACCAACAAGATCATTATCAATTCCACTGGAATCAACGTTATTCGGATGCTTGGTCTACCAACTTAGGATTGAACTATACGAAAGGAAAAGGGTATTACGAGCAATTTAAAGATGGAGAAGATTTTGCTGACTACGATTTTACACCTATTACTATTGGAGGAGAAACCATCGATACAACGGATTTAGTAAGACGTAGATGGTTGGACAATGATTTTTACGTGATAAACTTCAATACCAACTACAAAAACGACGCTTTAGACTTGATCATTGGAGGTTCTCACAGTAACTATAAAGGAGATCATTTTGGAGAAGTAATCTGGGCGCAAAATGCTGGAGGTTCTAACTTAAGAGATCGATATTATGAAAGTGATGCTAAAAAAATAGATAATAATATTTTTGCAAAAGCAACGTATAAATTAAACGAACAACTTTCTGTTTATGGTGATATTCAAGGGCGTTTTGTAAATTACAAGACCAAAGGAATGACGTCTGACCGTGATCCAATTAACGTAGACGCAGACTTTTCGTTCTTAAACCCAAAAGCTGGAATTACCTACGACTTAGACCAAGACAATAGTTTCTATTTCTCTGTAGCTAGAGCGAATAAAGAACCTAACAGAAATGATTTTGAAAACGGAATTGACCAATCAGAGCAATTGACCGATTTTGAATTGGGACACCGTTTTAATATCGCAAACGTTCAAATAAACACGAATGGATATTATATGTCTTATAAAAACCAGTTAGTATTAACAGGAGCTATAGATGATACAGGATCTCCTATCCGTGCAACTAGTGGGACAAGTTATAGATTAGGTTTGGAAATTGATGCAGCAGTAAAACTATCTAAAACTATTACATGGAGGCCAAACC
>Ga0209395_1002121_pt1 | contig 26670 bp, 20 predicted proteins | sample GOMGulsemesocosm_3_FD_184635 | JGI IMG/M metagenome (GOLD analysis project Ga0209395, IMG submission 184635) | Methane-oxidizing microbial communities from mesocosms in the Gulf of Mexico - GOM9D Gulf of Mexico (SPAdes) (version 2) | ecosystem: Environmental > Aquatic > Marine > Cold seeps... | reverse complement strand
TTTGGGTTGTACAATTTATAGCCTTTATCAAAATACAGAAATGTTATCCAAAGAATTAAACACTTACACTCTAATAAGCTTATGCTTTATTTTTAAAGTGTTTACAGGTATGGTTTAAAGCATGAAGAATTAAAGCATATCAAGTACAATAAAGAATGCAATTAAATAAATTAAATATTGTAGCTATCGGTGGTGGTCACGGCTTAGGTAGAGTTCTATCTACTCTATCTTTTATGGGAAACAAGCTTACAGGAATTGTGACAACAACTGATAATGGCGGTTCCACAGGAAAATTAAGAAAGCTCAGTAGCTCAATTGCCTGGGGAGATTTACGTAATTGCTTAACTGAATTAGTAGATAGTGATTCTATTGGCAACCAACTGTTCAACTTTCGATTCGATGGTAATGATGAACTCGGCGGTCATAACTTAGGTAACCTTATTCTTTATGGGTTAGGAGAGGTACAATCGAGACCTTTAGACTCCATTAAGCTAGTCAGGCGAATATTAGGCGTTCGAACGCAAGTTCTCCCTATGTCAGAGACACCAACTGATTTAATGGCTTTCTATCCAGAAGGACGCTGTCGTGTTGGAGAGCTTTCTGTAGATGAAATGCCAATTATGCCTAAAAGTTTGCTATTAGCCCCCTTAGTTAAATCTATTGAGCCTTGCATAAAGGCTATCAATAACGCAGATTTGATTATATTAGGCCCAGGAAGCTTCTTAACCAGTATTATTCCACCATTGCTGGTACGCGACATTAGTAATGCCATTGCCAATAGAAAAGGACATTGTGTCTTTATTGATAACGTGGTTTTAGAAAACAGTCCCGCAGCTAAACTAACCATGGATGAAAAGCTTAATTGGATCAAAGACAATATTGGCTGTTTACCTATCGACAGTGTTATTTGTCAAGAACCATGTGTCATGCCAGATAATATCAACGTGATATGTCGTAATTTAGCTCACCACAAGCAACCCCATCATCATGATAAGAAAAAGCTCATTGATGCATTAGAAGCATGTGTCACTGGCTTGAATGAAAATATTGACACCGAAAATCAAAAATTAGCCTAGCATTAGGCTAATTTAATTTCTTACTGTAAAGCTCAGTGAGAAGGCAGCCCATAGAGAGAGAGGGTTTTTCTTAATAAAAAAGTAATAGCTAGGTTATGGTTAATTCACTTATACCTAGATTAAATGACAAGTTAACTTGTTATTTAATCCGTTCATCTTCACTCAAACGGCTGGCGACAGCACCTTTTTGGTTTTTATATTTAGCATCATCACGTTTGTTATATGGTCTAGCTGCACTTGATGACATTGTCTCAAAGTTCAGTGCGGCTATTTTCATTTTTGGTCGTAACGCTAAAGGTAACTTACCACTATTATAAAACTCTAAAACAATTTGTCCTGACCAACCGGGATCAATTCTGTGTGCAGTAACGTGCACCATTAAACCTAATCGTGCTAGTGATGAGCGTCCATCCAACCAACCAACAATGTTGTCAGGCAAAGTAACTGATTCATAAGTTACTGCTAATGCTAGTTCGCCAGGATGTAAAAAGAAGGCTTCACCGTCATTAATAACAATCTCATCACTCATTACTGCATCCATCGCTTGTTGCATTTCTGCTTTAGGTGCACTTAAATCAATAAAAGGAGCTGTATGATCTTGAAAAACACGAAATTCATTACCTAAACGAATATCGACGCTAACCCCTGAAATCATTGAAGTATCAGGTTTTGGTGAGATAATGATTAATTCATCATCTAAGTACTGTTCTATATCTTTATCACATAATCTCATAGTTACTTTTCTTAATCTTCTTACTTTCTAATTGAAAAATTATCTAATGATTAGTCAGTTATTTCAACAATTGGGGTTAATGGGCTAGCATTGTCGAGTTGCAAAAATAATTTCCCCACAATATTACGCGCTATTCTACGGTACAAGTGAGCAATATCACCAGTGCTATTTTCAATGATGTCAGATTGACCAAAATCTGCATCTTGACGGATATTTATATCTAATGGCAATTGGCCAAGTAATTGTGTGTGTTTTGACTGAGCCATTTGCAACCCACCGGCTTCACCAAAAATATGGCTTTTATGACCGCAATTATCGCATAAGTGATAACTCATATTTTCAATAACCCCTAAAACAGGTACCTTAACCTTATCAAACATGGCAATGCCTTTCGCTGCATCTATTAGTGCCATGTCTTGTGGTGTAGTAATGATAACAGCAGCAGCAACGGGAACTTTTTGTGCGAGTGTTAATTGAATGTCCCCTGTTCCCGGTGGCATATCAATTAATAAATAATCTAACTCAGGCCAAGCAGTTTCGGTAAGTAGTTGATTAAAAGCGCCGCTAGCCATAGGGCCACGCCAAACAGTGGCATCACTTTCATCGACTAAAAAGCCTATCGACATCGCATTTAAGCCGTGAGCTGTTAGCGGGGTCATTAATTTCCCGTCTGTTGAGCTGGGCTTAGCATTTTTCAAACCAAGTAATGTCGGAATAGATGGGCCATATATATCAGCATCTAGAATACCAACCTTAGCGCCCTCGGCAATTAATGCATAAGCAAGGTTAACCGTAGTGGTAGACTTTCCTACTCCGCCTTTTCCTGAAGCTACAGCAATAATGTTTTTGATATTATTTTCGATCCCCCCTAATGAAAAGCTGCGTACGGCTTTAACGTTTAGCTGCACACAAAATTCAACCGAATGTTTTAGGGTGTCGGCTAACATAGCAGCAAGTTCGTCTAACTCTCCTTGACAGGGAAAAGGTAAAGTAAGCTCAACCAAAATAGCCTTACTTTGCTTAGGAATAGTTGGTATATGGAAATTTGAACTAACCGCAAATATACCTTGAGGAAAACTATCAGAGCGATAATCTTTTAGTGATTCAGTTATCACTTGCCCTTTTTCTTTTGCTGTCAAGTCACTTACTGGAGAATTAGTAATGTTCTGATAACTGTCTGGTACTTTTTGAGAACTTTTATTGGAGAAGAATTTGCCGAACATATCACATTAATCATTTGAGTATAAACGTTAAATTCTGTACTATTGCAGCCATTATTACCATCAAAAAACACTATTAATTCATGTCTACAGCTATTTCTTCTAACAGTTTACCAAAAAAGCGCAAAATATTAGTTACTTGTGCTCTACCTTACGCTAATGGTTCAATTCATTTAGGCCATTTACTTGAGCATATTCAAACCGATATTTGGGTCCGTTTTCAACGAATGCGCGGTCACGAAACTTACTTTGTTTGTGCTGATGATGCTCATGGCACTCCAATTATGCTTAAAGCGCAAGAGTTAGGTATTACGCCAGAAGAAATGATAAATACGGTACGTGAAGAGCATATGGCAGATTTTGCCGACTTTCATATCAGCTTTGATAATTATCATTCAACACACAGCGAAGAAAACAAAGTATTTGCTGAAGAAATCTATAATCGTTTGCACGCTAATGATCTTATTAAAACACGTGTTATTTCACAGTTATATGATCCAGAAAAAGGCATGTTTTTACCTGATCGCTTTATCAAAGGCACTTGCCCTAAATGTAAAAGCGAAGATGAAAATGGCGATAGCTGTGATAATTGTGGTGCAACCTACTCGCCAACAGAAGTTATTAACCCTCGCTCTGTGGTATCTGGTGCAACACCAATACTAAAAGATTCTGAACATTACTTCTTTGACTTACCAGCCTTTGAACAAATGCTAACTGACTGGACTCGCAGTGGTGCTTTACAAGAAGAAATGGCTAACAAACTAGCTGAATGGTTCGAACAAGGTTTAAGACAATGGGATATTAGCCGAGACGCACCTTATTTTGGTTTTGAAATTCCTAATGCACCAGGCAAGTTCTTCTATGTATGGTTAGACGCACCTATTGGTTATATGGGTAGCTTTAAAAACTTATGCAATAAAGACAGCTCAATTGATTTTGATAGTTTCTGGAATAAAGATTCTGAAGCTGAGCTTTACCACTTTATTGGTAAAGACATCATCTATTTCCACAGCCTATTTTGGCCTGCAATGCTTGAGGGTGCAGGATATCGTAAACCAACCGCAGTGTTTGCTCATGGTTTTGTAACCGTAAATGGCGCTAAAATGTCAAAATCTAAAGGCACTTTCATTAAAGGCCGTACCTATTTAGAGCACCTAAATCCAGAATACTTACGTTATTACTACGCAGCAAAATTAACGCATCGTATTGATGATTTAGATTTAAACCTTGAAGATTTTGCTCAACGGGTAAACTCTGACTTAGTAGGTAAAGTCGTTAATATCGCTTCTCGTTGTGCAAGCTTTATCACTAAACGTTTTGATGGCATGTTATCAACTAATGTTGATGATCAAGCCCTTGCTAATGAAGTAATGGCTGCTGGTGATAGTATTGCCGCGCTTTATGAGTCACGTGACTTTGGTCGTGCAATGCGTGAAATCATGGCACTTGCCGATAAAGTTAACGAATACATTGCGATAAAAGAACCTTGGCAATTAGTGAAAGACGAAACTAAGCAGCAAGAAGTTCAAGATATCTGCTCGCTTGGTATTAACATGTTCCGCACACTAATGATTTACCTTAAACCAGTACTGCCTGTATTAGCTGATAGCACAGCAGCTTTCTTAAATAATGAGCTAGTATGGGAAGGCCATAAAAACTTATTAACTGATCATAAAATCAATAAGTTTAAAGCCTTATTACAACGCGTAGACATGGATAAAATCAACGCAATGACTGATGCTTCTAAAGATAGTATGGGTGGTGCTGACACAGCTAAAGAAAAGAAAAAACCAGCGAAGAAAAAGAAAACGGCAAAAGTAGTAGATAACTCAGCCGCTTTAGCAAACCCTTTAGCTGAAGATCCAATCTCTGAGGAAATTCAATTTGATGATTTTGCTAAGATTGATTTACGCATTGCCAAAATAGTCAACGCTGAACATGTTGAAAAAGCAGATAAACTGCTAAAATTAACACTCGCGTTAGATGATGAAGGCACAGAAACTCGTCAAGTGTTTGCTGGTATTAAATCTGCCTATCAACCAGAAGACTTAATTGGCAAACATACTGTAATGGTTGCTAACTTAGCACCACGTAAAATGCGTTTTGGCATGTCTGAAGGCATGGTGTTAGCCGCAGGCCCTGGTGGTCAAGATTTATGGATACTAAACCCTGATGACGGTGCTAAAGCCGGCATGAGAGTGAAATAACACCATACTAAGACAAAGCTAACAAAAACAAAAAGGTACAGTGTAACGCGGTACCTTTTTTTTGTAACTACAGTTGTCGAACAGCGATTAAATTCATCGCTAAATTGATGAACAAAACGTTGACGAATTTGCTAAAAAACTCACTCTTTAACCAAATAACAGTAGAATTTAATTCACATGAACAAGAGAAATTTTATTATCCCCTTCCTTATTTTAATAACAATGACTTTGATAGCAGGTTGTAATAGCAGGCATGTATTAACCAATTTTGATAAAGAGAATTTCAGTGATTATTTTTCAGCATCAAAGGTTAAAATTTATACGCAAGAAAAAGAGATTACAACACACTATAAATATATTGGTGTTGTTGAAGGTCAAGACTGCCAAATAAAACCTCACCATGCTGCTCCAGATAAAATTAACGCAAGAACACAAGCGAGACATCGAGCATTTGAACAACAAGCAAATGGCGTTATATTTACCGGCTGTGCGTTATTAACATCAGAGCAATTAGCGCAACTTAACAACACTAATGACGCTCAACAATGTCACGCCATTGTGATTTGTTACGCAAAAGCATTTGCTATTAAATCACCGACTAAAAATTGAATGCAAAATATAACCAATACAAGCATTTTAAATGACAAAATCGAACTTGATATTATTGGTCGAGTTAACTCTCCTTATAAAGAAAAGTTTGCTATACCTCGTCAACCAGGCTTAGTGAGCTCAGCAAAAGGGTCTATTACGCTCAGTGGTGACGCCAATAACGGTGAATTAGTTAGGGAGCTAGAACAGTTTAGCCATATTTGGGTCTTGTTTGTATTTCACGGAACTCAAGAACAAGGGTGGAAACCTTTAGTAAGGCCACCCCGATTGGGCGGTAATAAAAAAATTGGCGTATTAGCTAGCCGATCTACCTTTAGGCCAAATCCTATTGGCATGTCAGTAGTAAAGCTAGAGTCTATAGAGATAAAAGATAAACAGGTAACACTTTATATTTCAGCAATAGACTTGTTAGATAACACTCCTGTTGTTGATATAAAGCCTTACGTGCCCTACTCTGACTCAATACCCCATGCTGACGCTGGCTTTGCACAAGCTCAACCGTCATCTAATTTGCAGGTTACTTTTAATCAACAAGCCCAAACAGCCTTATCAGAATATAGTAAAAGTATTCCCGATTTAGCTTTGCTTATTGAACAGGTATTAGCGCAAGATCCCCGTCCTGCATACAGACAAGACAAGCATGATGATAAAGTTTATGGTATGAATTTATATGATTTGAATATTGTGTGGCAAATGAAGGGGTTAACCAGTATTGAAGTGGTTGATATAATGCCAGCTGCAGGTAAATAATTGGCTTAAAATAGTGCGAAGTCGATAGTGACGGCATCAATATCGACTTATTTATCAGGTAAACCTTACCTTTTTATCTTAGTGGTGATGACCGCCAACACCATGCGCATGGCCATGTTCAACTTCTTCATCGCTTGCAGCGCGTACATCAATAACGTCAATATCAAAAGTTAATACTTTACCTGCTAAAGGTGGGTTAATATCCACTGTTACCATGAATTTACCAGCTTTCAATACCGTCACTTGACGTTGACCTTGCTCAGTATGAACAACACCAATCATGCCAGCTTTCCATTTAGCATTTTTGCTAGGTAAGCCTTGTAAGTGTTTAACTGGTACACGTTGTACCATATCTTCTTGGCGCTCACCATAAGCATCTTCAGGTTGTAAAGTTACACTAAATTTATCGGCTGCTTCTTTATCTGTTAATGCTTTCTCTAAACCAACTAATGTATTATTAGCGCCATGTAAATAGGCAAGAGGATCGCTGCCATGAGATGATTCTAGCTCTTGACCTGCTTCATCTTTTAACACGTAATGAAACTGAACAACGGTTTTATCGGTGATTTTCATTTTATTCTCTTTCAATTATAAACGATTGGTATCTGCGCGCAGTTTAATCTATCTACGCCCACAAAAGCAAAATAACTACACTTAATATAATTAAAAACATACCGAAATATTCAACTGGAGTTATTTTCTCTTTAAATAAACGATAAGTTAGCCCTAAGGTGATAAAAAACTCCACTTGTCCAAGTGCTTTAACATAGGCTGCTGTTTGAAAGCTTGCACCAGTGAACCAACCAATCGAACCTAAAACACTTGTGACCCCAACGAACAGGCATAAACGCCAGTTTTTTAACATTAATCCTAACTGTGATTTGTCTTGAAAGTACACATAAGTAAGTGAGATAACAGTTTGTACCGTGATCATAAACACGAGCGTAACAGCAGCACTGACCATTAAATCAGTATTAAGCGCCAAACTGGACTCTCTAATTAATAAGGTCGTTATAGCTAAGCCTAATCCTGCCCCCAAGCCAAAAGACAGGCCCATTATCGCATCAGAGCCAGCCATAGCATGACGGAAGTTAAATTTAACTTTTGACACTAAAAAAACGCCCACAACGCCGACAATAACGCTAAACCAACCCATAACACTTAAGGGGGCTGCAAATAACAATGCCCCAACCACCGCAACTTGAATAGCTTCAGTTTTTGCTAAGCTAGTAGCTACCGCAAAGTTTTTATAACGAAATGCCGCCACCAAGCAAACAGTGCCGATAATCTGCGTAACGCAAGCTATAAGCGCGTAGACTAAAAACTCATTGTTTAATGCAGGCGTTGCCGTTTTTTTAAATGATAACATCCACCATAAATACAGCCATGCGAAAGGTAGCGCATATACATATCTAACCGCAGTCGTTGCCATGGCGTTTAGTTTGCCAGAGAGCTGTTTCTGCCCTGCAGTCCTTACTGCTTGCATCGTGGCAGCAAGTAAGGTGAAATAAATCCAAATTTCCAATGGTACTATCCTAATTATTATTTGTACTAGTTAATGTCATTGGTCTTAACTCATAAAGTAATCTTCAGCTTTAAGCCTTACAGCGACAAGGAGACTGTTACACCGCAAACTGCTTATCTAAACAGCTAACCCCTAAACCACTTTGTTTCTCTACCTTAATTTGCACTGCTATTCGCTCTTTCAGTGCTTCAACATGACTAATAATACCAATCATTTTACCCGTAGCATTTAAGTTATCTAATGCATCTAAAGCTATCTCTAAGGTGTCGTTATCTAAGGTACCGAAACCTTCATCTAAAAACAGCGAATCTATACTGGTTTTACTGCTAACCAAATCTGAAAGTGCTAATGCCAATGCTAAACTAACTAAGAAGCTCTCACCGCCAGACAGCGTTTTGGTATCACGAATACTATCGCCTTGCCATGTATCTAGTACTGATAGACTTAATGTTTCATTAGGCTGACATTGTAATTGATAGCGACCATCGAGCTTGTCGAGTTGCTCATTGGCTAAATACACTAAATGATTGAGTGTTAAACCTTGCGCAAAACGTCTAAATTTAGCACCATCAGCTGAACCTATTAAGCGTGTTAAATAGGCGAGATCATCTAATGCTGTTTGCTCATCTAATATCTTAGATAATAAACCTTGTTGTTTAGTTTTGCTTTGCTTATCCGCATTAATTGCTTGTTGAAGCTGTCCAACCTGTAATTGAATTTGTTTTTGGTTTTCTGATAGATTTTGCATTTTTTCTTCTACAACAGACAACGCAGATGTTTGCAATCCTTTCAAGTCACTGTGGCTATTTACAACTGACAACTTCACTAGTTCATCTGCTTGTTCCATTTCTTTTTTCTTGTCATTTAATTGCACTTCGGCCCGTTTTTCTTGCCCTAAAAGTTGTTGTAATTGAGCTTGGTTCGTTTGATGAGCTGTTTGTAAACCTAACAACTTAACTTTAAGGCTACTCTCCTCATGGTTCATTGATTCTCTAATTAAATCAATTGACTGGATGCTTCCATCCTCGTAACCAAAGCTAGCAAACAAAGTAACGCGTAACCCATTATTGAGTTTTAATTGTTCATTTAAGCTTGTAGATTGTTGTGTAAGTGTTGCTAGCTGTTCTGTGGCTTGCTTATTCTGCTCAATCAGTAAAACATCATCTTTTTCAGCAGTAGATAAGTTAGCTGAAAGTGGTGCTAATTTTGCTGACGTTTGCTCATACACAATTAGCTGTTGATCGAGTTCTTGTAGCCAAAGCCTTGAGTTGAAAAATTCAGATTTGTTGCTATTTTGAGATAAATAATGACGAACTTGCATCAAAGTAATATCTTCTAGTAGCGTTGCTTCAATCAGGCTAATATCGATTTGTAACCTGTTTAGTACCTTATTTTGTTCAGCACTGTCGCGTTGACTAAATTTTAGTTTTTCCAGTGTTAATTCAGCTTGATACTGTGCTTTATCTAACGTTTGAGATATTTGATGTAACTGATTATTCGTGGCTAAACTTTCTTGGTTGCTTTGACTAACAGCAGCGTAAAGTTGGTTAAGTTGCTCCACTTGTAAAAGGTTGATTTCGTAAATCTTCTCAATTTCATCAGTGTTAGATAAGGCTAAATTGAGTGATTCTGGTATTGATAATTGTGTGAAATTTGTCAATAACTCTGTTTTCTCAATTGCTATTTTTTGCTCACTCTCTTCAGTAACTTTTACAGTACTATTTAAATGGCTTTCATGTTTACCAAGCTCTTTGCCTTGCACCTCTAATTGCTCTAATTTATCGGTAACACTTTGCAAACGTTGTTGATGTTCATCAAGGTTAATTGCTTGATATTGCGTAATAGCAGGATGTTCTAAAGAGCCACATAATGGGCAAGGTTGCTCCGGTTGTAACCTAGCTCTGTGATCACTGAGCGCCATAATCGTTTGTTGCTGAGCGATTAAGGTCTCTATATCTCTTTTTTGTTGCTTAAGCTCTGCAAATTGCTTACGTAAATCAACTAATTGTCGGCTACAGATTGTCAGTTCTGATGTAGATTGCTGTTTATGATTAATTAACTTTTCTTGTTCTAGTACTGAGCGATAATAGCGTTTCGAAAGTTGTAACGCCTGAGAGTAACTAGCCTGCTGATTTTGTGCAGTATGTACTTTTACATTTAACACGTCAGTTGTTATTTCGCCATTAACGGGTTCAAGTGCTATTTGATGCAGTAACGGGCTATATTGCGTGACCAAATGTTTATGTTGTAGTTCAAGTATGCCTTTTTGTTGCTGAAGCGTCTGTTGTTGTTGCTCATTTTCCTTCTGTAATACTTGTTGTTGGTTTTGCTCAACAATACATTGCTCAATCAACTTTTTAGCTGAAGCTAACTGTTCATTTTTTGTTATGGCAGTAGATTTTAATTGAGCTAATTGATTTACTTGGTTGCCCCACAGTGGCAGTTTGTCTTTAACACTAACCAGTGCTAGATGCTCTGTTAGGTAACTTTGTATTTCAGATATTTCAGCTGATATTAATTGTTTTTTCGCTTGTGTTTGCTGCTGCTTTTCTTGTGAACATGCTAGCGCCTGTGTTTGTGTATTGACTTGTTGCGTAAGGTTATCTAATTGAGTCGTTATATGATTAATGTCACTATCAAGCGGAATAATGTCATTAATAAGCTTATTTTCAATAACATGGAATTGAGCTTGCTGTTTTTCTTGAACAATTACCTGTTCATCAATAAGCGTTTGGCTTGTTATAACTTGTTGCTGAGCTTGTTTGGTTTCTTCTGACAACACATCAATTTGCGTTAAAAGCTTACTATAAGCGCCCTTCAATAATTGCCAATTTTTCAAAGCAGAAAAGCTTGCTTGCTCCAGTACTATTTGCTCACTGGTTTGTTCACATTCTATAAGTTGCTCTTGTAAAGCATCAAACTCTTGTTGAGTTAGCAAAGTAACGCCTTGCGCTCGTGCTTGTAGCAGTTGTAACGATTTTTCAGCCGCTTTATGGTTTTCAAAAACCTGTTTCGAAATATCTCCGTATATTTCTGTTCCCGTTAATTGCTCTAACAGTTGCGCTCTATCATTGGCAGGCGCATTTAAAAAGGCTGCAAATTCACCTTGTGACAGCATCATCGACTTAGTGAAACGGGCAAAGTTCAAACCGGTAATCTGCGCTATTTTATCTTTTACCTCTTTTAACTTTTCTGCAATGATGGTGCCACTAGCGTCATCACTGCCTTCATGTTCAGCGCTAAGCATAGACAATTGCGCAACTGGCGCTAATAAATTACCTTCGGCTTTATTACGCGCACGTTTTTGGCTCCAAAATGCCCGATATACTTGCCCTTTTACCTCAAATTCAACTTCTGCCATGCAGTTAGCACTATAACGTGTCATTAACTGGTTCTGACTTGCAGATACTTTTATCCGAGGAGTTTCATGGTACAAGGCTAAGCAGATCGCATCTAGAATACTGGTTTTACCAGCCCCGGTAGCCCCTGTTATTGCAAACAAGCCGTTAGAATCAAAAGGTGCTTTGGTAAAATCAAGCAACCAAGCATTTTTCAAGGCATTAATATTTTCAAATCGTAATCGCAATATTTTCATTAAGCCCTTTCCTTAGCTAAAACTTGTGCGACCGTTTGCTTAAACAAGGTTTGCAGTCTTTTTTTATGCTCATTGATCTTCTCAGCTTCAATGCCCGCTTCAAGATGAGATTCATTGTTATCATCTACATTGCTATTTTCAGTTTCAGCGCTAAAGTACACTTCTTGCTGTAAACGTGAAGAGAATACCTCATCAAGCGTAAGCTCACTTAACGTGCTGTTGTCTTGCTGTGCTTGCATTAATTGCTGTCGTACTTGTTTAACACGCCTTACTAACAATATTTCAACGGGAAAGTCTTCGACAAGAGCTTCTATTCTTGCCTGTAAATCACTTAAACGATCACTATCGATAAGTTCAATATCTAACCAAAGCTTTTGGTTGCTGTCTTGGTTTAAGTTTAATTCCGCCAATAACTTTTTAACCGCTTGGCTAAGTTCAGGTAAACTTGTTTTGACCATGGCCATTGGTTGAGAGCATGGTACGATGAGATCAGTTACAGAGGATAAATTATCGGCTTTAAACTCAACCAATAATACCCGTTTTTCCTGTTTTGCTTCATCAAAACTTAACGCAATTGGCGAACCACAATAACGAATATGTTCAGTTTTACCTACTTTTTGAGAACGATGAATATGACCTAAGGCGATATAATCAGCCTGCGGAAAGGAATTACTTGGTAAAGCCTCTAACGTACCAATATATATATCCCGCACTGAATCTGAGGTAGTGACACCTAAAGCGGTGAGATGTCCGGTTGCAATAATAGGTAGTTCAAACTTACTTTCTTTAACCAGTTGCTGAGCATGTTCAAATAAAGCTTGATAATGGTCAACAATGGCTTGTTGTAAGCTTTTAGACTTATCACTTGCGGATTGCCCCTGTTGACTTTTAACTACATCACGAGGACGAATAAATGGCACAGCACAAATGACAGCTTTAGGTTCTTGATGACTGTTTTTTAAAACAAACACTTGTTCAGCTAAATTATCCTTTTGTTCTAAATCACTAACACTAGCAATCACGCGAGTAGATAAAGCGCTTAATAGTTCTTTTGATTCGGCTAACATACTTACAGAGTCATGATTACCTGCTAATATAACAAGCTGGCAATCAAGTGATTGAATTTCACTGATAAAATTAAAGTACATTTGTCTGGCATAACTAGGCGGAGTTGCCGTATCAAAAATATCACCGGCAACAATAATGGCATCAATACTATTAACTTTAACTTGTGCTAACAACCAAGTTAAAAAATGTTGGTGTTCACTTGCTCGGCTTTTACCATAGAAGTATTGACCTAAATGCCAATCAGAAGTGTGAATAATACGCATAAAGGCTAAAGAGAACCTAAGAAAATAATTGGTTGATAATTCTAACTCATTAGGATGATTAAACCATTAAATATTATCAATAATTGATGGTTAAAAAATACTATGACACCCGCAATCAATCAACTTAAACAGCAAAAAAAAATATTCAAAATACATCAATATCAACATGATGCTAATGCCCAGTCATTTGGTATCGAAGCAGTAGAGAAATTATCGCTCAATGCAGAGCAAGTATTTAAAACACTGGTTGTTTGTACCGACACAAATCAGCTAGCCGTTGCAATAGTACCGGTGATGTTTAAATTAAATTTAAAAGCCATCGCTAAAGCCTTAAAAGTAAAAAAAGCAAAAATGGCTGATGCTAACCGTGTTGAAGCAACTACAGGTTATGTTTTAGGCGGAGTTAGTCCGTTAGGACAAAAAAAATCATTAACCACGGTTATAGATAAAAGCGCACAAGACTTTAGCCATATTTTTGTTAGCGGCGGCAAACGTGGTTTAGAAATAGAGTTATCACCGCAAGACTTAGCTAAAATGTGCCGAGCAGACTTTGCTGATATAGTCGCGTAAACAATCGATTAAAAAATCACATAAAAATCAAGTAATTGCTCCGCTGATATGGGTTTACTAAAATAATAACCTTGTAGATAATCACATTCCAACTGGTTTAATAGTTCTGATTGCTCTTTAGTTTCTACCCCTTCAGCAACAACTTTTAAGCCTAAACTATGCGCCATAGCAATTGTTGCTTTAACCAGATCACAATCAGATTGATTACTTGTTATACCAGTTATAAAGCTTCTATCTATTTTGAGAATATCAAAAGAGTATTGACGTAAATAACTTAACGAAGAGTAGCCAGTGCCAAAATCATCCATAGAAAGCTTGATACCAAGTTTGTGTAATTTAATTAGCGCATCATCAATATAGGTTTGACCTATCATGAGCACACCTTCGGTAATTTCAAGTTCAAGCTTGTCAGCAGGGATATTTGCCTTAGTCAAAGATGATTCAATAAAATTCAATAATTCACTATCTCTAAATTGGCGTGGAGATAAATTAACGGCAATTCTTAATGATATTTGCTGTTCTGTTTGCCAAACAATCAAAAAAGATAATGCTTGCGTAAGAACAAACTGACCAATAGCAACAATTAACCCAGTATGCTCGGCAATAGGAATAAACTCTGTAGGTGTTACATTACCTAATGCGGGATTATGCCAACGTAGTAGTGCTTCAGCGCCAATGACTTTTTTATTGATCGCATCAATTTGAGGTTGATAATAAACTTCAAATTCACCACGCTCTAATGCTCCGCGCATTTGCTCTTCAATTTCTAAGCGGCGTAACATGTTTACATTCATTTCTTTGGTAAAAAATGAATAAGTATTTCGACCCAGTGACTTGGCTTTATACATGGCAGTATCTGCATTTCGCAATAATTCAGAGGTGTTTTTACCATTTTCAGGAAACATGGCGATACCAATACTGAGCGTTAAGATAAGTTCTCTGCCATCTATTTTGAATGGTTTTCTAAAGCTTCGTAATAAATCTTCTACAATGGATAATGCATTGTGATCATATGTTAAACCACGTAGGAGAATTATAAATTCATCGCCACCTAAACGCCCTACCGTATCTTCTTTGCGAACAATGTTTTTCAATCGTATTGCTGATTCAATTAATAATTTATCACCTACCTCATGGCCTAAAGAGTCATTAACTTTTTTAAAATCATCTAAATCAAGGAACAATACGGCTGTTTTTTCATCATTACGCTCAGCCTCATTAAGCATTTGCGACAAACGGTCTAGGGCTAAAAATCGATTAGGTAATAGTGTTAATGCATCGTAATAGGCATGCTTTTTAATTGACTCTGATGTCTGATGTTGCTCAGTGATATCTCTTATAATGGTTATTATTTGTTTATTATCAATTAGATAGGTCATTCTTGCTTCAAAATAAATTACGCCGTGTGGCATCACTAGATCATATTCAAAACTAATCACTCCCCCTTGCGTGATAACTTTCGTTATATTGCTCTTAAATTTATCTGCAACCTCATTAGGAAGTACCTCATTCATCGACTGACCAATAAAGTCTATTGGGGACGCATAGAGATTTTCTTTATTACTCGCGTGATAGTCAATGATGGTGCCATCAACTTCCATTAAGAAAAACAAATCAGGAATTACTGCAAAGGTTGCAGCTGACATGTGCTCTTTAATTTTAGCTTGTGCCTCAATATGCTTTAAATCAGATAAGTTAATATCAATACAGTACATTTGTTTTTGATTATATTGATTTGTAAACATGACATGATTTGAATGTACAAAAATGTTTTTGCCATCCTTACGACGCAGTAGTAATTCTCCTGATGGGATTTCTACACCATTACTTAGCCAATTTTTAATACCTGCTATGACAGGCTTTTTGATTTGCTCAGGAATAATTAAATCTTCTAGCTTTCTTCCTAAAGCTTCCTTACTAGTATAGCCATAGAGTATTTCGCTTCCCTTATTCCAATATATAACCTGACGACTTTCATCATATCCTTGTACCGCGATAGCATCTACAGCATCAAACAACTTATGAAGCGGATCATTCACTACGTATTCCTGAGGTAAGCACTCCTCATCAGACGTTTTATCATCAGATAGTAACGTCATATAGTCCTTCATATAAAATCTTCAAGGGTTAGAATATAGATATACTTATAATAGACACTAATTTAAGATTTTACCTACTAAAAATATTTATAAAAATAAAAATATCTGCAGTTTGCTTATTTACACTTTACTAATAGAAATAACAACTTAACTGCTTAACTTGTGATCGTTAATCGAGGTTGCCTAAACTTAGTTATATTTATTAAAAATACAGACAAAAAAATGAGCCTAATTAAAAATTAGACTCATTTATATTAACTGACTTCAGTGACGTTTAACTTACCAAGACCTATTACTTGGCCTTTGCAGCCAATTTGTCAGCAAGATACAACCAGGTTGGTAATACCGTATCAGGGTTTAGTGATACGCTATCAATGCCCTGCTCTACAAGCCATGCGGCAAAGTCTTCATGATCAGAAGGTCCTTGACCACAAATACCGACATACTTACCACGCTTTTTACAAGCACTAATTGCCATTGACAATAATGCTTTTATCGCCGGATCTCGTTCATCAAACAAGTGAGCAATTAAGCCTGAATCTCTATCTAAACCAAGAGTTAACTGGGTTAAGTCATTTGAACCGATAGAGAAACCATCAAAGTAGTCGAGAAATTGATCTGCAAGTAACGCATTTGATGGTAATTCACACATCATAATAATGCGTAAACCATTTTCACCACGTTTTAAACCATGCTCAGCTAAAATATCAATTACTTGAGATGCTTCTTCAACCGTTCTAACAAATGGGATCATCACTTCAACATTCGTTAAGTCCATGTCATTACGAACACGTTTAAGTGCTTCACATTCAAGCGCAAAACAATCACGGAAGTCAGTTGAAATATAACGAGCAGCGCCGCGATAACCAATCATAGGGTTTTCTTCATCTGGCTCGTAATTTTCACCACCAACCAAATTCGCATATTCGTTTGATTTAAAATCAGACATACGTACTATCACTTTTTCTGGTGAAAAAGCGGCAGCAAGTGTTGAAATGCCTTCAGTCAATTTAGCGATATAAAACTCTACTGGGCTTTCATATCCCGCAATAATATCGTTAATTTCATCTTGTAAATCTGCTGACTGGCTATCAAAATTCAATAAAGCTTTTGGATGAATACCAATCATTTTATTAATGATAAACTCTAAACGCGCTAAACCAATACCCGCATGAGGCAATTTAGCAAAAGAGAAAGCTCTGTCTGGGTTACCAACATTCATCATAATTTTTAGTGGCAGTTCTGGCATTGCGTCAATTTCAGAAGTGGTTACGGTGTAATCCAATTTGCCTTGATAAATAAAACCCGTGTCGCCTTCAGCACATGAAACAGTAACCTCATCACCTGTTTTAATAACGTCCGTTGCATTGCCACAACCAACAACCGCTGGAATACCCATTTCACGAGCAATAATTGCCGCATGACAGGTTCTGCCACCACGATTAGTAACAATGGCTGACGCGCGTTTCATGATAGGCTCCCAGTCAGGATCTGTCATATCTGTAACTAACACATCACCAGGAAGAATTTTATCCATTTCAGCTAAAGAAGCTAATACTTTAACGGTACCACTACCAATTTTTTGACCAATTGAGCGACCTTCACAAATAATTTTCGCCGTTGCTTGTAATTGGCTATTTATTTGGAATTGTTCCATGGTGTTAGCGCATTCACGGCTTTTAACTGTTTCAGGACGTGCTTGTACAATATAGAGTTTATTATCTAAGCCATCTTTGGCCCATTCAATATCCATTGGGCGACCATAATGCTTCTCTATGATTACCGCTTGCTTAGCAAGCTCTTGTACTTCAGCATCAGTTAATGAAAAACGGTTAGAGTCTTGTTCTTCAATACCTACAATTTCAACTTGTTTGCTGTGTTCTTGAGATTCTGTATACACCATTTTAATTGCTTTACTGCCAATATTACGGCGAACCACTGCTGGTTTACCCTTAGCAAGCGTTGGTTTATGTACATAAAATTCATCTGGGTTAACTGCGCCCTGCACTACCATTTCACCTAGACCAAAACTAGAAGTAATAAATACTACATCTTCAAAGCCTGATTCGGTATCGATAGAGAACATAACACCAGAAGCTGAAATATCACTACGAACCATTTGCTGTATGCCAGCTGATAAAGCAACACCGCGGTGATCGTACCCTTGATGAACACGATAAGAAATTGCACGGTCGTTAAACAAAGAAGCAAAAACATGCTTAATGGCGACCATTACAGCATCAAAACCACGCACGTTCAAAAATGTTTCTTGTTGGCCGGCAAAAGAAGCGTCTGGCATATCTTCAGCAGTCGCTGATGAACGAACCGCAAAGGAAGCATCGTCAGAGAATTCCCCTGCTAATTTTGCATAAGCGCCTTCAATATCCTTTTGCATAGTTTCCAAGAAAGGCGTGTCAATAATCCATTGACGTATAGTTTGCCCACACCTTGCTAGCTCCTTTAAATCACTAACATCTAGACCATCAAGCAGTTGATAAATTTTTTCATTGATACCGCTTTGCTCTAAAAATTCATTAAAAGCAAAAGATGTAGTAGCAAAACCAGTAGGCACTTGCACACCCACATTCGCTAAGTTTGAAATCATTTCACCAAGTGATGCATTCTTACCGCCAACGCGGTCGACATCACCCATTCCTAAGTTTTCATACCAAAGTACGTTTTCTTGCACAACAATTCTCCATTGAGAGTCAGTAAAAGAATAAATCTATTTATTTGTAGCACTATATTTATAACTAGAGACATTCTACACTGCGAACATAAAAAACTAAAAGTTAAAATAGAACATAACTTAGAAGTTTTCATTATCATTATCACCATAATTTATAAAAGGGGTTTTACATGCGCACAGCTTTCTATATTTCCGACGGAACGGCAATAACTTCTGAAGTATTTGGCCATGCTTTATTGTCTTTATTTCCCACTGAGTTTAAGCATCAAACGGTTCCCTTTGTTGAGTCAGTTGAAAAGGCGCTAGAAGTCAAAGAACAAATCAATAAAGCCTGTGCACGCAGTAACGAGCCTTCTTTGGTTTTTCATACCTTTGTTAACAATGATATCCGCGAAATAATCGACAGCTGTGATGGCGTTATTTACAATTTTTTAGAACAATTTGTTGCGCCTCTTGAACAACAACTTGATATGAAAGCAAAACCAAAAGCGCACAGAACCCATAGTATTCATGAAAACAGCTATGATTATCGTATTGAAGCGGTTAATTATGCACTCACCAACGATGATGGCTCTAATGTAACTAATTATGAAGATGCCGATGTAATACTTGTTGGTGTATCACGCTCAGGTAAAACACCGAGTTCACTGTATTTAGCCCTGCAATACGGCATAAAAGCGGCCAACTACCCTTTTACCGATGAAGACATGGATGACTTAGCACTACCAAGCTTTTTAAAACCCTTTAAAAAGAAGCTTTTTGGTTTAACCATAGATGCACAGCGGTTAATTGATATTCGCGATAATAGAATGTCGAATAGTAAATATGCATCACCTAGACAATGTCGTATGGAAGTACGTGAAGTCGAAAAACTTTATAAACGAGAGAAAATACCTTTCATTAATACCACCAAATTTTCAGTAGAAGAAATAACCGCTAAAATATTGAGCGAAACAGGCCTACAACGCTATAAATACTAACGGATAATAATTTATATCAAACAATCATAATAATTATTCGTTAAATGGTTCACATTAGTGGTTAATTTAGCTATGTTAGCGCGCATAATCTAGTTTATACGCGCTATAGTGCACTATAAACAATATCGTCTTATAAAAGCATACAAACTTCATGACTATTCAAACTGATGAACTACGCACAACTTTAATTGAAAACTTAGTGTCTCCTGCGAAATTAGCGCAGCAAATCCCATTAAGCACAACCACCGCTGACTTTATAATGCAAAGTCGACGAGAAATTGAAGCCATTATCAGTGGCGAAGATAAACGCTTGCTAGTTATTATTGGTCCGTGTTCTATTCACGACACCACTGCCGCTATTGACTACGCAAAACGCCTAAAACTATTACGTGATAAATACAGTAATGAGTTACTTATAGTGATGCGCGTTTATTTTGAAAAGCCTCGTACAACGGTTGGCTGGAAAGGATTAATTAGCGACCCTGATCTTGATAAATCATTTCATGTGGCCAAAGGGCTAAACCTGGCGAGACAATTACTAGTAGATATTAATGAAATGGGTCTACCTGCCGGTACTGAGTTTTTAGATATGGTTACCGGTCAGTATATTTCTGACTTAATCAGCTGGGGCGCAATAGGCGCGCGTACGACCGAAAGCCAAGTACACAGAGAACTAGCTTCTGCACTTTCATGCCCTGTGGGTTTTAAAAATGGCACTGATGGCAATGTAAAAATAGCCTTAGACGCCATTAAAGCTTCAAGTGTTCCTCATGTATTATATTCACCGGACAAAAGCGGTCAAATGTGTATCTACCGTACCCATGGCAATCCTTTTTCCCATGTAATTTTACGCGGTGGTAAAGTACCTAATTACCACAAAGAAGATATTATCGACACTTGTGATAAATTAGCAAAAGCCGAGATAAAGCAAAGTATTATGATAGATTGCAGTCACGGTAATAGCTATAAAGATCATAATAAACAAATTGACGTGGCTCAATCGCTTGCAAAGCAAATTAGCCAAGGCGAGCAAAGTATCTTTGGTGTAATGATAGAAAGCTTTATTGAAGCGGGTAACCAAGCGGTGAAAACAGATACGCCATTAGTTTATGGTAAAAGTATTACCGATGCCTGTGTTGATTTGACCGTTAGTGAAGATATTTTATCTTTACTCGCTGAGGCGATAAAACAAAGATAGCCACATTAATTACCTACTTTGATTCAAATGTAAAAAATCGGTTCGACTAAAATTAGTCTTACCGATCTTCTATCTCTGTCATATTTTAATTACTTTAATTGCGCTAACAAACCATCACTGGCATCTTCAACCAAATCTAGAACATAACGAAAACCGTTAGCCCCTCCATAGTAGGGATCAGGCACTTCAGTTTCTTCATTATTTTTGGCAAAGTCCAAAAATAATGATATTTTATGTTGTAAATGAACAGGCGCTACTTTCTTTAGCTCTTCAACATTGTGATTATCCATCGCTAGAATAAGATCAAAATTATCAAAATCTTTTACGTTAACCTTGCGTGCTTTTAAACCATTAAAAGAATAACCACGTTCAATACCAACTTTTTGAGCACGGTGATCAGGCTTTTCTTTTGCATGTGCACCAACGGTTCCAGCAGAATCAATTTTCAATGATAAGCCTTGAGCTTTTGCCTTGTGACTAAAAACAGCTTCAGCACTAGGTGAGCGACATATATTGCCCATACAGACAAATAAAACACTATTTATTTCTTTATAATTCATAAGTTTAGCTACCAATCCTCATGTATTTAACATGTAATTTCCCAGTATTTTCCATACTAATGAAATCAATGAGTTATGTTTTTCTTTGGGGGGATTTTATAAAACTATTTTGAGCTGTTTTTATGAAAAGGTAAAGAACAATTTTCAGCCAATATTTGTTTTACATCAAATTAAAGTTACTGAATGAAACTAACGAAAAAACTATTACTCATCAGAATGAAATTAACCATTATTACATCACAGCACCTTGAATTGAAATCGCTCAAGCACTCTAAACCTGCATATTGAAGTGTGACGGGTATATACCCGTATTTATTGAATGGAACTAATTTTTTAGGCTAAAAGTTGGTTTACACTTTTTCTTCAGAAAAAACTACACAGTTTTTTCCTTTCACTTTAGCAGAATAAAGCGCGTTATCTGCTGCTAATATAATTTCTTTTGCCGACATATCTATATCAGGTACCACGCTATAGCCACCGATACTTACCGACAAAAAATCATATAACGAGCTAGTTGCGGCAGGAATATTTTCTTTTTCAATACGATTTCTTATATCCTCTGCTAAGTCAGATGCGCTATGACCAGGAGTGTTTGCTAAAATCACCACAAACTCTTCACCGCCATATCGGCAAACAGTATCTTCCGGTCGTCGAGCGACGTCGGCAAGTATATTAGCCACCTTCTTCAGAATATTATCGCCAACTTGATGGCCAAATTCGTCGTTCAAATTTTTAAAGTTATCAATATCAATTATTAAAAGTGATAACGGTTTTTTATTGCGAATTGCAATAAGTAGCTCTTTATCTAATTGCTCATCAAACACTCTCCGATTAAACAAAGCGGTTAAGCTATCCGTTCTAGATAATACCAATAATGTATTATTAGCTTGAGTCAATTGTTTGGACTTGCTTTCAAGATCTGAGTATAAATCTTGATATTGGTTTTTCATTTTCTTTACAAATAAGTAACGATGTATCAATAAAATAAAGACAAAAAAGAATAGAACAGCTGAAACTAAATAAAGTTTATTTTCTTTATAGCGACTACGTTTTTCTGCTGTAGCAAGGTTTTGAAGGTATTTTATCTTTAACTGATTTTCCTTTACACCGAAATCAGTTTGTATGCCAATTAACTGTCTAGAATTAGTTTCGTTAAAGAGTTTAGAGTGTTCATCAAAATATATTTTATAATAATTCAATGCGGCTTCAAATTGTCCCATTCTTTCGTATACGTTTGATATAAAGAGTAAGGTTTCTATCATAATGACCGGTGCCTCTAGCGACTTGGACAGCTCCATAGCTGAAAATAAGTTAGCCAAAGCTTCTTTATTTTTACCCATTTCACTTAGTACATTACCTATATTATTTAATGAGCCCACTTCAGATACTTGGTCACCTATTTCTCTTCTCATTTCTAAACTTTGTTCATAATTGCTAAGAGCTCGTGCAAACTTCCCTTCAATTTCTAATATAGTACCTATGTGGTTAAGAGAGCTTGCAATACCACTTTTACTATTAATGTCTGTTCTGATTTCAAGTGCAAGGTTATAATATTTACTAGCATTATCATAATCTTGCATACGACGAAATGTATGACCAATATTATTGTAAGAGTAAGCAAGGCTGGCTTGCATTTTAAGATCTTTTTTAATTTCTATTGCTTTATAAAAAAACTCTAATGATTTTTCTAATTCAACAGAATTTCTATAGTTATTTCCTAAGTTATTGTAAGAAATAGCAATACCTTGCATATCATTTATTTTTCTTCTAATGGATAACGCTTTTATGTGCAACTCTAGAGACGTGGAGTATTTTCCTTGAGAACTACGGATCAAGCCAAGCGTGTTATACGTATTAGCTTCTTCTTTCTCTATTCCTTTTGCAGCAAAAATTCTTGCGGCAATTGTGATTTGATCGATAGCCGAATTATATAGCCCTAATTTACGCATAGAGATGCCGATACTGTGTCTAGCGACAGCTTCCAGTATCATATCGTTTTCATTTTTAGCTGAAATTAAAATTTTTTTTGATATTTCTATGGCTTGTTCAGGTTTTTTTTCACTAAGTTGAAGGGATAATTCTAATTTGGCAGTTTGTGCGGTAATGTTTGGACTTACATTTGTATTAATTTTATTTTGATCATTCGTAGATGCAAACAACGATGATTGATACATAATCAAAAAAAATACGAAATATTTTTTTATTTTACTCAACATAAAGTACACCTATACAGCATTAATTCCTCTCAATTATTATAATCGGTTTATTTTTAATATAAATCGATTATAGCCATTCCATAAAGTTAATATTTTCAAAAGAACAACGAGAACACAATAACTTACCAGTCCATTACATACTTAAACATAAATTCAGGGCGAACGGAGTAAAAGTCAACAATCGGATCTTCGACCCTTCGTAATAACCGTAGCTTATTATAGTCGTATTTATGTGCTATTAATATGGTAAAAATAATTATCATCCTAACCTTTTTACTTCTTATCTAGCTAAAAAATCAGCACGTTTATAAAACTGTAATGGCTCAAGCACTCTGAAATCTGCATATTGAATGGTAACGGGTATATTATCCAACGCATTAATCATCTGGCCAAGTCAAAGCTACAGTAGCGAGCTTAGAACAATAAAAGAAGCAGACCACAAGGTGCAGGTTTCAACATTTTAATTAGTGAAGCGTAAATTTCGGGGCTAAGGTCCCGTGCTTAATGGGAGTTCAAAGAAACACTCATCGCGTGTTTAAGTTAATGTATCACTTTGTTTGGCATAAAATTGCACATAAAAACTCATAGTAGATGTATTTCGTTCACAATTAATACACAAAAAAAATGCACCTATAAAATAGGTGCATAAACATGAAACACTAAGGGAAATAACATTACTGTTAAATAAGAGTGTACTTTCCATCATAAGTTCAAATTACTTGCAAAAAATATAATGTGCTAGCAAGCCGAGAGTGAAACACAACACTTTGGGTTAGAATAAACAGGCTAACTCATGACACCACACACTTTTATGAAGGACAATTAATTTATTAAATTAATGTTCCGATTGCTCTATTACTCTATTGTTATAAGCATCAAAATTCGAAGGGGGTTGATTGCTGCATTTCTTGCTGCAACCAATCAATAAAAACTTGTATGCGTTGTTTTTTAGCTGAATTACTATCAAAGACTAAATACCGTTGCCACTTTATCGGGTGCTTAATATTAAAAGGTACGATAAGTTGTTTACTATGAATATAAGGCATAAACATAGTGGTAACAGCAAGAGTGACTCCGTGACCAGCCAATACAGCACTAATTGCCATATCACTTGAAGTTACTTCAGTTTTTTTATCGTGACGATTAAAGCCATTAATTCCAATGTGATCAAACCATGATTGCCAAGTAACTTTACTTTCATTATTTAAACTAACTAGAATACAGTTTAGAAGATCTTCAGGCTTTTTAATAAAGCCATTATTAACCAATTCAGGAGAACAAACAGGATAAACATAATCTTGACCAAAATATTGAACGATATATCGTTTATCATCAAAAATATTCTTTTGGGTACTAAACCTAATTGCCAAGTCAATATGCTTCTTTTGCAAATCTTCTACTTGACTTGACCCTAAAATTTTCACGTTAACTTCTGGATGGGCTTGTGAAAATTTATACAAGCGAGGCATTAACCATAATGAACAGAAAGCTTGTGTTGAAGTGATGGTTAAGTCTCCTGCAACACCTTCACATTGAATGCTGTTTAACCCTTGTATAATTTCTGAAAAGCCTAATTGACAAGCATCAAAAAGTTTTTCACCACTTTGAGTTAACAACATACTTCTACCGCTACGAATAAAAAGCTTTTCCTTTAAGTTATCTTCTAATTGCCTCATTTGTTGGCTAATCGCTGCTTGGGAAACAAACAACTCTTCGGCAGCTTTACTATAACTTTTATGACGAGCTGCACTTTCAAAATTATATAATGCATTTAGGTGCTTTAATCGCTTATCCACTTTATTCCTCCAAAACACAGTAATATAAGTTTTACTTATATTAGATCTTAATTCTTATCGTTGGCTATGTAAATGTCAATTGGGCAAAATATCATCATTAACAAAAGCCTGAGAGGTTATACATGAGCATATCAACAAGAATAATTAACATAAACACAAACGAAACGGGCATTAAAGATAATGCTGACAGTAGTGAAGAAAAATTAAAAAATCAACAAGTTGGGGCTATCGAAAAGTATTTAAGAATAATTTCAAATAAGCTTGAGTTATGTTTGGTGGTTAATTATAAATGATAAAAAGGATGATGATAACAGTAGATCTGCTATTTGTAAGCACCATGTTATATCAGTCAACCCAAAGAAAATAACTAATTTAGATACTCTCGTAACGTAACAAGATAATCGAATAAAAATACATTAATAATTTAAAAATTGACTTGAAGAGGAGTGTTTCCAGCACTCACCTTGATATTTTGTGAACTGATAAAACGTATATCTTCATCAACTTCAGGGGCATCTTCACTATCGCAAGTTACTGCAATGGTGTAATCACCCGCTTTAATAAAGCCAATTTCAAAGTTATAACTCGTTTGTTCACTATCAAAAATAACTGCGGTACTTGTATAAGGTAAGCTTCCGTTTTCATCTCCGCCGTTATCCTCTAGAGCATCAATAGCTACATCTACCCCTTCATATATATAGACACTAGCTACACTTACTGAAGAATCAGAAAGCGGTGTACATGGGCCTTCAATCAATAAAGTTTCCGAAACAGTCCCTTCAATATTACCTACTTCATTATTATTAACTAATCTAACACCTCGGGGCTTTAGAAAATAACCCGCTTGTCCAACAGGGTTTGTCATTGCTTTATTTAGATCAAACTCTAGTGTGAAGTCAACACTTCCACCCAAAGTTGCAGTAAAACCATCTAACTTCAGTTTATTCGAAGGAACACTTATACTGATTTTTTCACTCGTCTGAGCATCAATGCCGTAAGAGCCCTCGCTCATGATTAAACTTAATTGTGTATAATCGCCAGCTTCAATACTTATACCATCGACTAAAGTAATAGAATCACTGCCCGTATATTTTTTTAAATCAATGCCTACCGTATTAGTAATAACACCATTTTTATCTAAACATAAGTTATTAGCTAAAATCATTTCGTTTTCATCACCTACAGTGAAAACAGTTTCACCATCACTTCCTTTAAGCTCTATTTGATTAAAGCATACAACGACTTCAGTAAGCTCATCAACAGGAGCATCACTTACCGATAAAGAAAAACTAGGCAATGGTGTGCTATCGTTTGAATTATCAGAAGAACCGCCACAGGCAGTAAGTACAAGCAAAGAGAGTGTGTAGGTGACAAGGTGTTTTGTATTTAACATAGTTTATCCGTGTCCGTCCGGTGAAACACGTCTTCTTAACATTAGCTAAAGCATTTAATCTCATCCTCAATATAATAATGGGGATAAACGATGAAGCGACGAACGTTAGCAGATTGGAAGCGA
>Ga0209395_1002115_pt1 | contig 26705 bp, 25 predicted proteins | sample GOMGulsemesocosm_3_FD_184635 | JGI IMG/M metagenome (GOLD analysis project Ga0209395, IMG submission 184635) | Methane-oxidizing microbial communities from mesocosms in the Gulf of Mexico - GOM9D Gulf of Mexico (SPAdes) (version 2) | ecosystem: Environmental > Aquatic > Marine > Cold seeps... | reverse complement strand
CTTGTGATGCCACTGCATTATTATCCCCGGATAGGCATGATATTTTATAACTCGGTTTGTGATGTGATGGACGGCCCTTCCTAATTACCCAATGGCGTCATTTTTGCCATAATTAGATTAGACAGTTTAATCAAAGGAGCATCGCATGAATATTAAAGTGGTTGGTATTAATTTAGCAAAATATTATTTTCAGGTCTACGTTGAAGTGGTTGCTCAAAACGGTAATACTACGAGAAAAAACAGTAGACTTGTCTCTAATAAAACTAATGGGGTCACGTCTTGTTTTTTGCGTTTTTAGGCTGATATATTTTTTCCACTGCTAATTCTATAACTCGGTTTGTGCCCCTTTTCGAGCTAGGAGGTGAAGTCGCTAACGCCCCCATAGCGCCTCAGAAAATCAACTGTTGTTTGTAAAAATTCAAGATTAAAGACCTGGCCCTGACGGCACTGACGGCATACTGGTTGTTAGTGAGTAATTTACCTACTGAACGCTGGGAGGCAGCACAAGTTGTATCCCTTTATAAGCAACGAAAGCAGATAGAAGAATCATTCAGAGATACAAAAATGAACGGTATGGGCAATCATTAAACTTTACTGGAAGCCGTTGTATCAAACGATTAGAAATTTTATTGTTGATAGCAATGCTGTCACAAATTGCCTACTTACTGATAGGTAAAGCTGCGTATATCAAGGGTTATTACAAGCAGTTCCAAGCCAATACAATACAATAAGAAATCGAAGCTTGCCATGTGCCCTTTTCACCTAGAAAGCTAAGTCACTTTCGCCCCAAGCGATTTAGAAAGCTACGCATTTAAAAGGTGCCTATTAGATCGGATCAACTACATAGTCCCGTTGAATAGCTTGTTATGTATTTAACTCTAATAGCAATAATTTTGCAGTACTGCCATAACTTGGGCAGATAGCAGCATTAACTATGACCGTAAATCCATACTTAGCCCAAAAAGAACTTGAGCCTTGAACTGCCACTAGAAGAATTTTAGTAAACCCTTGTGTTTTCGCATTATTTATTAGGTTTTCTACCAATGCTCTAGCTATACCTCTGCCCCTAGCCTCATTAGATAATGCCAAGTCATGTAGGTATAAATTTGAAGTTTCGTTATTTACGGGCGCTTTTTCGTTTAGTTTTGGAGGGCTATCACTACCCCACGGATGCGATAACAAATAACCCAGTATTTTATTTTCATTGTTCGAATATATAGAGCAAGTATCCGGCGAAGCAAGCCACTTACTTTTAAGGATATTCACATCTTCAGGTGGAATTTCAGTATAAGCTGACTCTTGTATTTTTAGGATTTCATCCCATGATTTTTCTGATATTTGAACTATAGACACTATTCATCCTTGTATACATAACGGCCCAATAAGGGGCTATAAATAGTGGACTAAAATAGCGCTGCGATAGGCCACTGTTTTAATTTTTTTGAACAACCCACCTCACAACTTATTGATATTTGTTTAGTTTTAACAATTCTGGTTCAAAACTGGCAATGTAACACTCAAAAGCCGACTAATTTTCTTATGCTGGTTCCACTTACATCAATATCCTCTTTTACAACTTCTTTACTTCCCGCGTGACCTACTGTTACCACCAAGCACGATGAAAAAAGGCCACTTTGGGCCTTTGAGTAACATTATTATCCTTTAGGATAATTAAGCTGATTTAGTTACTAGCTTTTTTAAGCTGTCACCAGCAACAAAGAGTGAGGCGGCAAATAAGCCTATGTCTTTAAGTAAAAACTCACCCACAAAACTAAGTACAGGGAAGCCTGCATCCGTAGTAATACCTGGTAAAAATACCATCATACTAATTGTGACTGTAAATAACGCCATAGACAACAACCCACCGACAACTGAAAGCGCTGGGTTTGCAAAACGGCCAATAAATAATAAGCCGATTATAATTTCAAGGCAGCCTAAAAAGTTCACGAAGCCTTGTTTTGAAAAAATGGCATACATCCATGATACCAATGAGTTATTTGCAATCATGCCGTACATGACTTCGGCTTGCCCGGTGCTAAACTTGATCCCGCCAAACCAAATATAAATGATGCCTAGAGTAATATATATTAACGGTAGGCCTGTTTTTTCGAGTTTGTTGCCTAGGATTGTTAATGTATTTAATTGAGTTGGTGTAAAGGTCATAACTAGCTCCAATATATTATTCGACCCAACAAACCTACTAGTAGGTTGGTTTGTTAATTAAAATTTTTTTATTCTAATTACATTAAGTTATTAATGCGATTTTAGCGCCTGATAGCAAGCGCAATAACAAGGTAAAAATTGTGAAATATAACGATTTTTGCAATTACTCCTACATTGCTCTACTCACTAAATCCATGTGGTTTTATATAAATAATTTCTAATACGCTTATAATGGTGCTAATTATCCACTGCAAATCAGTCAATTAACATATTTATACATGCATCACAGGTTTGCTTAAACAAATCTTGATGCTGACCTCGGTTTAACATAAGTGCACCTTTTACTGCACAACAAATAATTACTGCCTGCTGATAAGGCGTTGCCTTAAATTTAAATTCATCTGATTGCACACCAAGTTCTAATATGCGCGCGAGTATTTGTAACTCGAAATCAGCCAGCTTATTCACTTGTTTTTGCAGGGGCTCACTCATTAACTGCAAATCAGTTTGCATGGCATAAATACCGCACATTTGTTGTTGCTGGCCGCAACTTTCAAATATATTAAAGTAGCCTTGCAATTGCTCTGCTGCGTGCTTTTTAGCTTTCAGTTGTAAGTCTAACTGTGCTAATGCGTCGCATTTTTGTAAACAATATGCTATACCCAAATCAGCTTTCGCAGGAAAGTGATGATGAATACTGGCTTTAGTAATACCCAATGTTTTTGATAAATCTGCATAGCTGAAGCCGTTAAAGCCGTTGAGTTGAATTAACTCATCTGCATGATGCAAGATAGTTGTATATGTTGTGTTCATTCGACAATACTATCTACCAGTAGGTAGGCGGTCAAGTTGTTTTAAATAATTTTACAAATTATGATCGTAATTATCTTTTAACATCTTGTTTTTTTTATAGTTAAATTAGAATGAGTTAATCATTAATAACACCTATATTTGATGCTGTATTTACCACTAATAAGGTTTGTTTGCTTATAACGCTACAGCGGAGTCATTGACAGTAATGCAATTAGATGAAAGTAGAGAGCATTATAGATCAACAGTTAGATGCTGGCCTTGAAGCACAGTTACTTGATTGTTGTACCACTAATTTGTTGTGAATTTATTCAATTTAGAAAGCTTACTCTATGATATTTAAGCTTTTCTTTTTCCTTTTAAATGGCCCCTTGTAGTGAGTGTTACGTGGCCCGAGCCAAACTACGTACCCATTGGCATCGCTTAATTTATAGCGTTAATATCAAAGATGATTTTTTCTATTTCCTAAATCCTTTTTGTTTTAACGAGATAAAAACAACACATAATCATTATCCATGTTTTTCTTTTTGATGCGCACAAGCTTAAAATCGGTTTTTAATTATCTCTAGAAAGCGCATTGTTTGTTCATTTTTTGCTTCGTTAGCACAATGAATTTGTACACCTAATACACCGAGTTGAGGCAGATCACTTGCTATAGCTTTAACGAAGTTAGGAAGACCAACAGAAGATCGTACCGTGATACCTAGCCCTGCTTTTAAAGCGGCCCAAATCCCACTCAAGCTTTGACTGGTATAAGCAATGCGCCACTTAATCCCTGCTTTATCCAGTGATTGAATAGCTTTTTCTCTGAATAAGCACGGTGAATCGAACAAAACTAAAGGCAATGGCTCATCATTTACTAGGAACTCTTCGATAGCAAAGTCCTGATACGCCAACCATTGAATCGGTAATTCCTTTATATTCTCTGAAAATGGCGTCTTTGTACCACCATCCCAGGTCATAGCAAAATCAAAGTCTCCTGTTTGAACACCTGTAATTAATGCCTTATATCTGCCTATCATGGTTGATAGCTGGATCTGTGGGTAAGAACGAGAAAAAATCCCTAGTAATTCAGTCAGTAACTCTTCCCGAAAATCTTCTTGCATGGCAATTGAGAGAGAGCCTTCAAGTTTAGTATTATTCAATGCTTCTAGTGTTTCATCATTTAAAGCCAATAACCGTTTGGCATAACTTAATAACAGCTCACCTTGAGGCGTTACTTGCAAATGACGCCCCTCTTTCTTAACCAACTTTGTCTGTGCTTGCATCTCTAGTTTTTTTAATTGTGCGCTAACCGCAGAGGTCGAACGGCACTGCCGTTTTGCAGCAAGCGCAAAACTCCCTAATTCTATACCAAGAACGAAGGTTCGTAATGCCTGAAGATCTAAAGTCGAATTAACTGTCATGCTTACCTTTAAAAAATTTTCGTCCCGAATAACAGGATGATAGGTTCGATATTTTTTGATTTTATAAACGATTAGAGCACGCCATTATAGTCGTGAACTCAACAAGAGAAAGCTAAATCACCGTTAAGGATTAATTATGATTGCGATGCAATACCAGTTTATTTTACCTACCGATTACCCAATGGACAGTATTAAAAAGCGAATACATGAAAAAGGACACCTTTTAGATGGGTTTTCAGGCTTACTCTTTAAAGCCTACTTGTACTCTGAAAAAAACGATAAGGACTACAATAGCCACATAAATAGTTACGCTCCTTTTTATATCTGGAAAGATACTAGCGCTATGGCGAATTTTCTGCAAAGTGCAGGATTTAACGCCCTATGTGAACAATTCGGGCGACCAAAAGTGCAAACTTGGTTAGTAACTCCCCCCTCCAACCCACCGGGAAAAGAGATGACCTTTGCCTGTATTAGCAATGCTGATGAAGTTAAGGGCCATGTGTCTGGATTTTCTTGTGAAAGTTGGCAGGCAATAAATGTACAATGGCTACCTTCGGTCACGTTAGCCCCAAAGAAAGCAGAGCAATATTATCGCATTGGTTATGTCGCTTACGGCGAGTGATTCTAAGCAGTAATTGAATGTGAAATAGGTCATTTTTCTTGGTCACTGTGTGCACCACAGTGGCTTAGGCTGCATATTAACTCAAAGACAAACCCTATGCCTTCGTTAACAATAAGATAGTTCTTAGGGAATAAATACGAGGGACTATTTATTATATATAGCTTTAAATTGTTGATAACGGTTGCGGTTAACACCTAAATCGGAATGGCCAGCACGAGACTGGGATCGAAAATGAACCCGTTTAGTTTGCTCATCAAGCAGTAGTTCAACGTCATCGTGAAAATGAAAAACATTTGTCGTGAATACAGAGTAAATGTAGTGACTTTCTTGAACTTGTAACTCATTGTTTCCCATGGCGTTCAAAGTGGCTAGCACCGATCTGATAGTTTCCTCATAGCTTGCCTTGTAGTGCAATGGCTCTACTCGCTTTTCTACAATGTCAGTTTGACTCGATACCGCATTGGGCTTTTCTGGCATCGCAGCTAACTGACCTGCTTTATGGCCCAAATGTGTAGGTCTACTAAGATTTTGAAAAACCAGCATGGCACTAAACAAGGTAACAATAACAACCATTATTAGGCCGATAATTTTCATAGTAACTCCTGTATATTGGATAAATTGAAACTAAATCCCCCTCTTTCTGCTAAAAAACACACGCGCTAACGTAAAATAAGCGGATTAGATAACTACAAAAAATGATTTATTTACTCAGCCTGAACAACATAAAATGGCACAGGCTATATCTCTTGACCCAACGTGTCGGCAATGATTGATAAGTTACTAAATGTTTTCTCATATCCAACTGCTTAGTACCATTTAAATGGTACAGCGTGCCATATCTGATGCAAAATCCCCCGTATATTTACGGCCTAACTCTTCCAGTTCATCTACGCTCATAATAATTGATTTAGGTGCAGCACACCTATCACTGTTATTTTGATTAGATGTTGATGTTGCTTCTAAGTTTTGTTGTACCTTACAAAACTGCCCCATAGAAAAATTCATCGCTCTTAAGTAGTCACGAAAAACAGTGACACTGGAATTTGTGTAGCAGTTAACAATTGTTTCAATAGCAGGGTTATCTATATTATCGCTAGCCACATTTATGGTCTTTGCCATTTCGCCTTCAGTATTTAAAAAGCCACCTAGCTCGCCTATCGATTGATAAATGATATGCTGTGCAGTGATGTTATCTACTTCATTCTTATCTTCTGAGAAAAAGTAAACACCCAACACAAGAACAGCGATGAAACAACCAAAAATAGGCAATGCACTGCCAAAAGCTTCCATGGTTTTAATGTTTTTCATAATATATTTACCTCTAATAATGGCTGTTCTGGGTTTTATTGTGCCTCCCTTTAATGTCCTCTTTATTTCTCACATATACAATCACCTTTACCTAGTAAATTGAACATATGTAGCTAAAACTCAATACCCGTTATGATTGTTATAGCTAGGTTATTTTGCAAACTAATATAGAGTATTGTAGCAATATTGCCTATCTCGCAATAAGTCCTGAAATGAACTAATACTATTTGTAATGACTAAAAGAGTCACAGCGCTGCTAGCCTCTAGACTCGATGCTTCATTGAGATATTTGCGACGAATTCACCTCTACAGCTTTCTAAAGGCTAGCCTGACTTGTAACCTCATCACTTAGTTTAATATTTCATATTATCGGACTATTTTCTGATTTCTGCCTTTATTTGTCTGGTGAGTTTGAACGCCTCAAACAAACGCCTTCTAATACTTTAATCGGATTAATCCCCCACTTGCAACGCTGTTAAAAACTCTGACCTGTAAATCTGTCTTTACACGTGATGCATACAGCGTGAGGCACAGTTGTAATAAATAGTATTAGAAAGAGATATGAACGAGTCATGGGATGGGTAAATAGCCTACAAGTTAGTGGAGTTACGTTAATAAGCTTCGGGTGCCCATATTGGCTTCATTTTCAAAATATATTTAATGAACAATGACCTCTCCCGTGATACTTGTCACGTTGGTTACCCAGTAAATGCATATCAGGTATTAATTTTAGTCATTTAACAAATATCGTGTGCGTATGTATATTCGCCGGACATTTTTTAGATGTAAACAAAACTTAATAAATATCAAAGGTAATATAATGAAGAAATCACTGTTAGCAATAATAGTATCATCAGCTTTCTCTGTTTCAGTAATGGCAGAGGTATCAACCCCAACAATTCCTGTTGAAGATCCTACAAAGGCTGATGGACACGTGACAGAGCAAATGGCTGAAGCTGCTCGTGAAGCGGCTTATGCAGAGCTTACAAATGATAAAGGTGAGGCTGGTGATGGACAGGCATTATTATTAGCACAACAGGCGTCTCAACAGGAATTTCAAGAGTCTATCGATAATTTGGAAAATTTTCAGGGGCGTCCACAGAACCCTGTAGAGCCTGTTAAACCTCTACCTGAGAAACCTGAACCACCTATATTTACTGACCCAGTAGAAAACCCTGATGCACCAGTCGGTGATCTTCCGAGGAACAATCCCATTGATAAACCAGAATTTCCTGAGAAACCAACACGCCCAGAGATGCCTGAAGCGCCAATTGGCAAGCCTATTACAGGTAAGCCACCAGCATTTACGGATCCTGTAGAAAAGCCTAATCCAATTAAGCCACCGGCATTTACAGATCCTGTCGAAGGGCCAACTAACCCAGAAGCACCAATAGGTGATAATCCGGGTAACAATCCCATTGATAAACCAGAATTTCCTGAGGAACCAACACGCCCAGAGATGCCAGAAGCACCAATTGGTAAGCCTATTCCAGGTAAGCCACCAGCATTTACGGATCCTGTAGAAAAGCCTAATCCAATTAAGCCACCGGCATTTACAGATCCTGTCGAAGGGCCAACTAACCCAGAAACACCAGTTGGTGATAATCCAGGTAACAATCCTATTGATAAACCTGAGCGCCCTGAGAAACCAACACGCCCAGAGATGCCTGAAGCACCAATTGGTGAACCTATCACCAAACCTGGTTTAGCTGATGGGGACTTGACTGAACATTTAGGTGAAGGCCAATTAGTTAAGCAAGAGATATTAGAGAATGCAACTGGAGATAAGCACCCACTTATTAACCCTGGCCCTTCTAATCCAGTTGAGAAACCAACTAATCCAGATCAGCCAGTAGCACCTCCAAGTGATACTAATCCAGAAGCACCTACTGAAGGTGATCAACCTACTCGTCCTACTGCACCAGATGCTCCAAGCGGTCACCCGATTCAAGTTGAACGTCCTAATTTAGGTGTGCCCTCTAACCCCGGTACTCCGGTTCCTACGCGTCCTAGTTTGAACCCTACAGGTGAATTTAAGCAAGAACTGACTTCAGCGATTGACACAATTGGCGAAGATGCAATGGATTACCACAATAATGCAATGGCATCTATGCATGCTGTAACTAATGCAAGGCCAATGGTACGAGCAGGACAAACAGCTGTCGGTGTTGGTACTGGTTTCTCTGGTGACTCAGAAGCTATTGCAGTTGGTGTAGCACATTCATTCGGCAAAAGTGGGTGGAGTGGATCCGCTACATTCAATGCTACATCTGAAACATCTACCATTGATAGTGAAGTATCTGCCGGTGCAGGTGTTCAATTTGCTTTCTAATTAACACTTAGTTAGTTAATAACTCAAAGCCTTTCAATGAAAGGCTTTTATGATATGAACTAATATGCTCAAGCTATTAATAATTAATTATGAAGGTATCGCGTAAATAGCTCAATTGTATATGAATAACTTACTGATACTAAAATGTGAAATAGTCACCTACTTATCTGTTTAGAAACATATCAAAGGGTTGTTGATATTACAGGTTTTCAGCCATAATATGGATGCATTATTTCCAAAATGTTGTTGTGTTTTTATGTTTTTTGGGTGTGCAATTTGTATCAATCAAAGCAAAACAACGCTGAACTAATTTTCGATAAATAACGTAGTCTTTTGGTCTATGACAAGAAAATAACCTGCACATATTCCATACTTTTTTAGGTTAGGTATAGCGGTAACTTTAATACTGAAACGATAGAACTGAATGATAAAATATGAAAAGGCCCTGCATAAGCAAGGCCTTAGAATGTGGCGGTGACGGAGAGATTCGAACTCTCGAAAGGTTGCCCTTTACACGCTTTCCAGGCGTGCTCCTTCAGCCACTCGGACACGTCACCGTATTGCTTAGTTTATTGTGCTAAGCGGAGCGCATGATAGAGAACTCCCCTTATTAAATCAACCACTAATCACATTTAATCGCGAATAAAGCCCAACTCTTGACGAAGATACACCGATGCACCTAATAAGCCGGGATTATCGTGGGTAATGACATAGGTTGGAATGTTAATCAGGTAATTCTGGAAACGTCCTTTGGCTTCAAAGAATGCCCTAAACTCGCTGTTTTTGAAAAAATCGATAAATCGAGGCACGATGCCACCAGCAATATAAACACCACCAGTGCATGAAAGGTTTAGTGCTAAGTTACCAGCAAAGCCCCCCATTACTTCACAGAAAATAGACAATGCTCGGTTTGCTAATAAGCAATCTTCGGCAAGGCCTGCTTCGGTGACTTGTTTAGGCTCATGAAATTCTACCTGCTTTCCTTCTAATCGGCAGAGAGCGTGATAGATATTCACTAATCCTTGGCCTGAAAGTAGCCGCTCCGCAGAAGTATGGCCAAACTGCTCTTGTAAGAGAAGTAATATATCGGCTTGATCTCGACTGTTAGAAGCAAAACTGACATGACCGCCCTCCCCATCTAGGCTTATCCATTTATCTTTAACATGGATCAAATGTGAAACACCTAAGCCCGTACCAGGACCAAAAACCGCAATAACGCCCTGCTTTTGAGCTTCACCAGCACCAACTTGAATTTTTTCATGCCTATTTAAAAACGGGACAGCTAAGGAGATAGCAGTATAATCGTTGATAACAAAGAGGTGCTCAAGTTCTAGCTTGCTTTTTAGTGTCTTTTTAGAGAATTGCCAACTTAAATTAGTCATCGATACAAGATCATCTTCAACGGGGCAAGCGATAGCTAAGCAGAGTGAGCTGACCTTTGCGCTGAGAGTTGAGAAATACTGAAAAAGAGCTGCATCTAACGTTAAAAACTCTGCACATGCAAAGGTACGAATTTGCGACTGTTCACCTGTTTTATCACAACAAACAGCTAAGCGAATATTTGTACCACCTACATCTGCAACAACTGACAACATATTTCTTTCTCCCAAATTAAGTATTAGTGATGATCAAACTCTCATTTATGTAATTAAAAAACAGATATTTTGATCTGAAACAGTTTTGTTCTGTAATAAAATGACAGTTAGGATTCAATTACCTATAATCAACGCTGAAATATTGAAGATTGTGTAATTAAGTTTCAACTGTAATTTTTTATAGTTTCAATAATGTATTAAGTTAATCAAAAATAATTTTAAATACATCAATTAATTCAATCAGTTTAACGTAAAAAATATAATTTATAGTAGAGTCGTATGAATACTTTAGAGCTAATCCAAAAAAATATCGAAACTTTTAGTAAATCTGAAAGAAAAGTAGCAGAAGTTATTATCGCTTCACCACAGGTAGCGATACATTCAAGCATAGCGACCCTGGCTAAAATGGCTGATGTAAGTGAACCAACCGTAAACCGATTTTGTCGACGTTTAGATACAAAAGGTTTCCCAGATTTTAAATTACACCTTGCGCAAAGCCTTGCAAATGGTACTCCGTACGTTAACCGCAATGTTAATGAAGATGATGGCCCAGATGCCTATACATCGAAAATATTTGAATCAACTATGGCTTGCTTAGATGTTGCTAAGAATGCATTAGATACCTCACTAATTAACCGTGCAGTTGATGTATTAACGCAGGCAAATAAAATTTCATTCTTTGGCCTAGGTGCTTCCTCAAGCGTTGCACATGATGCGCTAAACAAATTTTTCCGTTTTAACATCCCAGTATCATGTTTTGACGATATCGTGATGCAAAAAATGAGTTGTATCAATAGCACCGAAGGTGATGTGATTGTTTTAATTTCACATACAGGGCGAACAAAAGCATTAGTTGAAGTGGCACAGCTAGCTCGTGAGAACGATGCCTTTGTTATTGCACTTACAGCGTATAACTCTCCACTTGCAGAACACAGTAATTTGGTACTTTCTATGAGTGTACCAGAGGATACAGACATCTATATGCCCATGGCATCTCGCATCGCACAGTTAGTATTAATTGATGTACTTGCGACGGGGTTCACACTTCGCCGTGGGCCAAAATTTAGAGATAACTTAAAACGAGTTAAAGATGGGATCAGAGATTCCCGTTTTGAAAAATTCGATAACGAAAAATAAACATATTGTTGTATTACTTATAAATTATTTTTCATTAAACAAATTTTATTTTACAGGAGTTTACAATGACTAGACGTACTAAAATCGTAACTACATTAGGCCCAGCAACAGACAGAGACAATAATCTTGAGAAGATCATTGCCGCTGGCGCAAATATGGTACGAATGAATTTTTCCCATGGTGAAGCTGAAGATCATGTTAAACGTGCAAATGATGTGCGAGAAATAGCTTCTCGTTTAGGAAAAGAAGTTGCCATTATGGGTGATTTACAGGGTCCTAAAATCCGAGTTTCTACATTCAAAGATAGCAAAATTCAATTAGCTGTTGGTGATCTATTTATTTTAGACAGCGATCTTGAAAAAGGGGAAGGCACACAGCAATCTGTTGGTCTTGACTACAAGACGCTTCCACAAGAAGTAAAGAAAGGCGATCTGTTATTACTTGATGATGGTCGTGTACAGATGGAAGTTGATTTTATCGAAGGTAATAAAGTACATGCTGTTGTTACTATTGGTGGTCCCCTTTCTAACAATAAAGGTATTAACCTTAAAGGTGGTGGCCTTTCAGCCCCAGCTTTAACACCTAAAGATAAAAAAGACATCGTAACCGCGGCACAAATTAAGTGTGATTATCTTGCGGTTTCATTCCCACGTAATGGTGATGACTTACATTACGCACGTAAACTAGCACGTGAAGCGGGTTGTGATGCAAAAATTGTAGCAAAAGTTGAACGTGCAGAAGCCGTTGAAACTGAAGAAGCACTCGAAGATATCATTCTTGCATCTGATGTTGTTATGGTTGCACGTGGTGATTTAGGTGTTGAGATTGGTGATGCACGCTTAGTTGGTGTGCAAAAGAATATGATCCGTTCTGCACGTCGTTTAAACCGCGTTGTTATCACAGCGACTCAAATGATGGAATCGATGGTAAGTGCGCCGATGCCAACACGTGCTGAAGTAATGGATGTTGCAAACGCTGTTTTAGATGGTACAGATGCAGTAATGCTTTCTGGTGAAACTGCTGCAGGTGATTTCCCTGTTGAAACAGTGAAAGCAATGAGTGACGTTTGTATTGGTGCTGAAAAACACCCAAGCATTAACGTTTCTAATCACCGTATCAACCATACTTTTGATAACCCTGCCGAAGCATTGGCAATGACAACAATGTTTGCCGCAAATCACACGGTTGGTGTTAAAGCGATTATTGCATTAACAGAATCAGGTACCACGCCACTGCTAATGTCTCGTTTAAGCTCTGGCTTACCAATTTACGCGTTATCAAGCAATAAACAAACTTTAAGTTACTGTGCACTTTACCGTGGTGTAACGCCAATTATGTTTGATTCCACAACAACCAACAGTGTTGAGTTTGTTGAAAATGCAATTCAAACGCTAAAAGATAAAGATGCAATTAAAGTTGGTGATTTAATTCTTATCACTCATGGTGATGATCATGCAGCAGGTAGTACAAATACTTGTAAGATTGTTGAAGTAAAATAAGCAACAGTGTTGTTTAACATTAAGGACCTTATAGGTCCTTTTTTTTGGTTATTTTTTGATTGTTGTTTGTATATTACTGAATTATGACTAAACTAATGGTGTTCAAACATATTATTCCTTATTAGGAAGTCCTGTTTCCCAAGCCTAGGTTCCCCTTTACCCTAGGCTTTTTTTTGCCTGATACTTAATGTCACAAGCCAACCTGTTGTAATTGCTGAAATTTATTGCTTTCATCAAGTATTAATTCAAAGCGGCCCCTTACCCCAAGCTGTGAAAAAAAGGGAACAAAACGCATGGCCGGAATCTGTAACGTGCGCCCTGCTTCATCGCGAACTTTCACGACCGTATTAGGTGTGCGGTAAAGTTGCTCAAAAGATTGATAGGCGATGTTTAATCGAAAGTAGAAATGTTTCACCTGTTTTCCTTAGTGGTAAAATGTATGGCTGAATAAGACATAAGGCTCCTGTTGACTAACGCTTTAGTGCACAACTATTAACGGCGTAGATATTTTTTACATTTTTTTGCGCAATATTGTCAAAATTATGATCGCTTAACTGTTTAACCATAACGCTGGTGGTAAAATCCATCCTCATTTTCATGAAGTGGATTATCAATATGTTATTTTTAGCAAAAAAGTGGATTGGCGGGTTATTAATGCCTTTACCACTTTTTCTTTCTGTTTTCTTAATTGCGCTTATATTACTCTTTTTTACTAAAAAACAAAAAGTAGCAAAGCTAATGTTAGTAGTAAGTTTTGTATTTATTTTTGTTGTGAGTTTCATGCCTATTTCTGAACGGATGACTCATAGAATAGAACGCAAGCACCTGCCCATTGCACAAGAAAATGTTGCACAAAACTTTGATTATATTTTATTACTTGGCTCTGGTGGCACTGCAGATCCGAGTTTACCTGTTAATAGCCAGCTTTCGCAGACAGCAAACAGCCGTTTTTTAGAAGCACTTCGTTTGTTTCAAGCGAACCCAAATGCAACACTCGTTGTTTCAGGTGCAGGCTTTGGTGATATAAAGTCACATGCACAAATGATGCAAGAGCTTGCCATCATCATGGGCATTCCCCATCAGCAAATCATTCGATTAGATGATAGTTTAGACACCGATGATGAGGCACAAAAGATGTCTGAACTAATTCGAGGAAAAAAATCTGTTCTGGTGACCTCTGCAACGCATATGGACCGAGCATTAAAGCTGTTTTATAAATACGGCACGGCACCAACGTCAGCACCCAGTAACTATTTTGCGAAAAACAGAAGTGGTGAAACACCAAGTTATTCTTATATCCCTAATGCTTATCAGTTATATATAACCAAAGTTACTTGGCATGAATATCTAGGGCGAGCACAAAATTGGGTAAAAAGAATGTTATAAAAAGCAAAACGCTGGACATTAAACAATGTCCAGCGTCAGTTAAAATTAAGTTAGATTAAAAGTTAAACTAACTGAGTTTGTTGCTTAATAACAGCCTGTGCAACAACCATATGTTCGCCATTAAATGCGATCGTTGGTGAGCCATATAATTCATAACCCTCTGCTAATAATTTAGTAATTCGGTAGCAAAACTCTGAGTCATCTTTACCCGTTATCAACTTATAGTTCTCTGTTGGTTGCGTCATGGTTATCTCCCTGTTTTATGAATGATTTTGTTACTGCAGTTAGCATACGACGGGGCTGAAGAAACAAAAAATCAAACAAACTAAAACTGTGAATCACCACTCTCAAAGCATAAAAAAACGGCACATTTCTGGCCGTTTTTGTGAACATAAACTGATGTGTTGAAAAAAACAACTACATGGTTACGGACGATAAACTTTTACATTCTCAAATCCGGCTTCTTTCAAGTAAAGCGCTTGTAATTGACTCATAACACCACGATCACAATAAAGTAGGTAAGTTTTATCCTGCGCTAGTTTTTCAAACTGACTCGCAAGCTTAAAGAATGCAAGGTGTTTAACTTCAACCCCTTCAATCACAAGCGGCGCTTCATCTTCCTCTTCAGGAGAACGAATATCTAATACAACTTCATTCTCTGCAAAGTCAGAAACAGATTCAACCTCAGCAACCTCTTCATCGGCTGCTTTACCGATATCACGGATGTCTAATACATTTGAGTCTGCAACAACTTGTTCGATAAGAGAAAGGTCAAATTTTGCTTCCTCTTTCTCAATCTTTTTCATCACCGCTTTAACAGTAGGTCTTTGTGAGATCACACCACAGTATTCAGGGATTGTTTCTGATAATTCAGCAGTGCCAATTTCACGAGCACAATCAATAATATCTTGTTTATCAGTCACGATTAACGGACGAAGAACAAGCATATCCGTTACTTTATCGATAACAGAAAGGTTACGTAGTGTTTGGCTTGATACCTGACCTAACGCTTCACCTGTCACTAGTGCTTCAATCTCTAATCTATCGGCAACTAATTTAGCTGCACGGATCATCATGCGTTTTAATACTACGCCCATTTGGCCGTTGTCGACGTTTTCTAAGATCTCTGCAACAACGGGTTCAAAAGGAACTGAAATAAACTTAACACGATGTGAAGCACCAAAACGTTGCCATAAACGGTAAGCAACTTGTTTTACGCCGATCTCATGTGCAGCACCACCCAAATTAAAGAAACAGTAATGAACACGAGAGCCACGCTTAATAAATTGGTAACTTGAAACACCTGAATCAAATCCACCAGAGATAAGTGAAAGAACAGACTCTTGTGTGCCTAATGGAAAACCACCTAAACCTTCGTGTCGTTTATCAATGAAGAATAGTTTGTCGTGGTTAATTTCAAGTTTAACCGTAACATCCATGCCTTTTAGTTTTACGCCAACAGCACCGGTATTTTGGTTCAATCCACCACCGATATAACGCTCAGCTTCAATCGAAGAGAACTCGTGTTTACCGATACGTTTTACACGAACACAGAATGTTTTACCTTCAAGAAGATCACCAACATGCGCTTTAGTCTGTTCATATGCATCATGTAAATCAGCAAACTCAACCTCTTTAACTTCAAGAAAATGCGCAATACCGGGTGTACTTGAAAGCATCTTGATAAGTGTTTGTTTGTTTTCTTCAGAATCATTTTCAGTGCGCACAATGATCTTATCCCACTCTAAAATAACCTTAACATCTTCGTCATAGTTACGAAGTACGTTACGGATATTTCCCTGTAGCATTTGGCTAAAACGTTTACGTACAGGTTTACTTTTCATCATGATTTCAGGGAAAAGTTTTACAATAAATTTCATGTTAGATCACTGTGTTAGTTGAATTGAATAAGGTCGCGGATTATACCGACTATTGTGATTGCTGTAAAACGCTGTGGCTGACTTCACACTCGCCTAAATCAGTCGCAATATAACAAGAGTCGCCGGAGATTGTCACCGACATTTCCATGGTACGTTTTACCAATTTTGCTAGCTGTTGAATTTGTTCAAAAGAGAACTGAAACACAGTTAAGTTTTTTAATGTTGAAAAGTTAGCTTCACCCTGTCTCCACCACACATCTGATTTGCTGTTAAAGCTATAGATATTCACAGAATTTGCTAAGCGGCTCGCTTTTTTGATACGTTCAAAAGCGGGTTCACCCATATCGATCCACAGCAAAAATTCATCAGATAGGCTTTTAGCCCAGATATCGGGGTCATCAACATTTGAAAGTCCTTTAGTAAATGCTAAAAACTCCTCCTGTGAGTGTAAACAAAATGCTACGACCCGTGCCATCATGCGTTCCATTGTTTCGGAAGGATGCTTTGCAACGGTAAGCGTTAACGTATCGTAGATATCGTTATTTAGATCTGATCGGTTAACATTAATTTTATAAATAGTGGGTTTTAACGCCATTGTTATTTATTCCATGGATTAGTAGGGTCATAGTCAGGCTCATCTTTTGCCTTGCTGTGTTTCTGAGTATTTTTCTTTACACCACGCATATCAGAAGCATGCTCTATCTTAAAGTTAGTTAACTCTGTAATTTCAGCCGGAGTATCTTCAAGTGGCTCACCAATTGATGAACGATCACGAGGCGGAATCATCAGTTGTTTATCATCTGGCCATGCATAGTGTTTATAAACGTATAGGTAGAAATCTTCTACTTTATCTTTCGCCCACTCATGATTGCGTAACCATTTCATGGTTGATTTCATACCGGTATGAAATTGAAATCGCTCAATGTTTAAAGCTTCGCTTAATTCAGGCCAACCATACTGCTCAGATATCTCAGTTAATAGTTGCTCTAGTTTCAATCCGTATAGAGGATTAGGTGTTTTTTTAGGTTTACTAGGTGTAGGCGCAGTCAAAGTATCACTTCCTTTTTAAAGAGGTGATGATTCTAACTTTTTTACACCGAAATGTATTTGTATATTGAAAATATCTGCTGACAAACATTGAAGCTGTAATGCTTTACTACTGTAACGTTTATTGTTTCGTTACAGTAGTAAAGTACAGTTTTATGCGTGGCGAGTTATGCGACGTTTGGCTCGTTGTGAGGGATTATTTGATTGTCTTGATAGAGTTCGCTCTGAACAGAGGTGATTGTTGCGTTTAATTGTTTGATTAAAAGAACACGACTGTTATCACTAAGATTGTTGTTTTGTAATTCTTTTACAACATTCTGCATTGTCCAATCAGCCTTAATTAATACACGCTCAGTCTGTGAAAAATCACTTTCGATCGCTTCGATTAGGCTTAATGTTTCTAATTGTGTTGGTATTATCTCTGAAATATTTGTAACGCTCATGGTTTACTCCAAATTGGTTTAAATTGTGTTCCCTATTTGAGTCATCCATATCTTCATTGCCGACGGCTTTGTTATCCTTTAAACATCCATTTATCAAAAGTTTAGTCGCAAAATTAAGACTTTAACAACATCTGAAGCATCTTTATATATATTTAAATTGTATTTGAAGTAAACATGATATTTATAGATTTTCCTCAACAGAATTAAGTCGTTAAGGAAAAGCTAAGTAAAACTTACTGCTTGTTAATAAATTCAAGTGCAGCTTGAATAACAGCGACCTGCGCATTAATACAATTAGCATCATCAACAAACGGGCTGTCAGGGTAAACCTCGGTTGTAGTGACATAAGGAGCATCGGTCAAGCCCATACATAAACCTAACTTTTGTGCCTCATAATTAATGACTCCAGTTTGTTGCAATTCAACACCAATTAAGCGTTGTCCTTGATCAGCAGGTGCAATATGGGTGACTGTTTGTACTTTTTCAATTATCGTTTTTTGGAATTCAGGTTGTGGCTTTTCACTATCAGCGACTAAATAGAAGCCATCAGGTATTGCCCACTCTTTTTGATCTGTAATTGCATCACGCGCTGCAAGTGCAGGCCTAAATTCACTATTATCGGTGTCGGTTGTTTCATGCAGATCAATGTGAGTAATAAAATCAATAGCAAGTGAATCAATGTATTGTTTCAACATTGCAGACTCTTGAGCCGGACTATTTTCATAGAATGAACGGTTTGGATCTATTGCTTCGGGATTCCAGCGGTTGATTGTTTCATAACCCCACGGGCTGATACAGGGGGCAATGATAAAATTGAATTCACCATGAGGTGCTAGTTTTGCAAACTGAATTGCACCATGCACACCACTTGTTTCATAACCATGCACACCACCTGTTATGAGTACATTGTTAAGCTGTTCATTCCAATTTTTAGATTTAAGAATATACAAGGGGTAGCATTTATTTAAATAGTCCAACTCACCATACTTTACTAGCACGAACTCAGAACTAATCGCTTCGAGCTCACTAACGACGCGTTGTTGATAACTACGCTTAACCTGTTGTGCTTCAAACCAAGTCTGCCTTTCACTGTCATCCCACTTTTGTCCTAGTTTACCGATAAAATAACTGTCTGAAGTGTTCATAATATTCTCGATGCAGTTCTATGTATAAAAATAGGATTATACACCTATTTAGTAGTAACTATCTGTCTGATCTAGTTGATAGTTTTTAAAATATAGCATCAGCACACAAAAGTTATATTTTACATCTAGCTAACAATGCTATGGTGAATCAACAGTCAGTTTTATGTCGTTAAGGAATAGTGCTATGCATGCAAACGGATTAATTTTAAGAAATATGAAACAATCTGAGTTAAACATCGCAATACAGTGGGCTGCATCCGAAGGGTGGAATCCAGGTATTGACGATGCAACTTTATTTTATCAAGCAGATCCTAATGGATTTTTTGTTGCTGAATTGGATGGTGAAATAGTTGCTGTTGGTAGTGCAGTTGCCTACGATAAGGATTACGCCTTTTGTGGTTTATATATTGTAGCCCCTGCTTTTCGAGGTAGAGGTTATGGGTTAGCACTTACCAAATATCGTTTAGCATATTGTGCAAATAGAAATGTGGGCATTGATGGTGTATTAGAGAATGAAAAAATATACCAGCGTATCGGTTATAAGAGCTACTACCGAAACCGCCGATATCAATTTAACGCTTTACAATCCCCCTTTGATAACAGTGCGGTTAAAAAAGTTAATGCTACTGATCTCGATGCTATTTTTGAATATGACAGGCTTTGCTTCCCAGCTAAAAGAGACAAGTTCTTAACGGCTTGGATAAATCAACCATCAGGGCAATCTCTCGTGTATCGAAAAAATGGCAAAGTTTGTGGTTATGTAGTACGCAGAAAACTTGAACAGGGATATAAGATAGGCCCATTGTTTTCTGATAATGAGCAGGTTGCACAGCAGCTATTAAACGCGATTCAATTTGATATAAGCGGTGAGTCTGTCTTCTTAGATGTGCCTGAAATCAATAAAAATGCACTGCAACTTGCTGAATCACTCAACGCAAGAATTGTTTTTACAACGGCAAGAATGTATCAAAGAGGACTACCAAAGATCAATCACCAAAAAGTGTTTGGCATAACAACCTTTGAACTGGGATAAATAAGTTACTTTGTCATTAACAGTAACGTTTGGCATTGTTCTATTAAGCTCTGATGCCATTGCTTTGCTGTTGTATTTGCACTACCTAACCCACTTAATAGTGTCATAAAATAAAATCCCATCCAAGCTTTCGCCGTTACCTCTCGCTGTTGTACAGAGCTATCTGGCAAATCTGTTTTTAATAAATCACACAATAATTGCACAAACTGATTTAACTGGCCTTCAAAATAACTCTGTTCAAAAAGTGCATTTTTTAAAAATGCTTTTGCTAAGGAGCGATCTTTTTCATAAAACTGATACAGACACAATGTTTGTTGACTGAAGTATTTTAAAGCCCCCTGCTCATTATCAGGCTTATGTTGCGTTAATACAGCTTCTAGTTCACTAAAAAACAGTGACTTAATAAGCTCATGTTTATCTTTAAAGTGGGTAAATACAGTGCCTGTAGCGACACCAGCACAAACTGCAATTTGCCGAGTGCTTGTGGCTTCATAACCCTGCTCTTTAAATAACTGCTTGGCAGCCAACAATATTTTTAAGCCTGTGGCTTTTTTCTGCTTATCTCTATTCATACATGAATTATACGTAAATTAGATTAATAGTAAAATGAGCTTGCTCAATGAGCGCGCTCAGCGTATATTTTTCTTGCTGATTTTCAGCCTTATTTCACAAGGAGTTGTAATGAAACAATCAATTTTCGCTAAATGGCTATTAGCCATCACCTGTACACACTTTTTACTCGGCACTCTGATATTTAAACAGCAGTTACTGAGCATGATTGAATCAGGCTGGTGGAATACCGTAGGGCCAGACAACATACACGTCGCACTAGCAGCTTGGTTTATGTTATTCACCTTCCCGCTCGGTTTATTAATAGCAAATATGTGGTCGCAGCAAACACCAGTCAAAAAAAAGTTTCTCTATATGGCTCTGTTTGGCTCGATAATAATAGGGTTAACTATGCCAGCAAGTGGTGTCTGGTCACTAACATTACTCTCTGTTGTTGCATTACTAAGTCAAAAACAACAGCAGGCGGAATATGGTCACTGAATGCCCTTTTCCTACAAATACGCAATTAGTTGGTAAAGAGTCTGAATGTTATTTTCGTGATGCATACCAATTTCGTTGTACAAAAACCAAGCTGAAACCTAAACAGGTATATCACGCAATATTTGCAACCTTGCCAATACCAGTTCAATTCGCAATGAAGTTACGTAACACAATAATGTCCCTATTTGGTTTTGCAGCTTCAAATGAACAGATGTGTGTGCCATTAGAGCAATTAATTGAAGGAAAACAAGCTGGTTTTCTGACGGTTGAAATGATCTCTGATCAGGAGATGATTTGCGCAGCCTACGAAAAGAATATGGATATGTGGATTTCTGTCACTAAGGTAAACGAAATGGAGTTTAGGGTATCGACCCTAGTCAATATGAAAACAAATTCGGGTAAAATTTATCTTTTTGTTATTAAGCCCTTTCATCGGTTTGTAGCAAAGTATGCTATTAAAATGGCCATTGCTAAGCGGTGCTAATTGATTGGGGGATATAACTCCCCCAACAAAAATATTAGTTGTAGTGGTAACTAAGAGAAACAAACTGCACTAACCCAGCATGCTCATTCTTGATATCAGCAATACTTAATAATGCTTCATCGTAATGGATGCCACCAGCACCCGAAATTTCAACTGTTTTACCATGAACAGCGCCCATTATATGACCACTATTGGTAGCAGTGACAGTGCCATTAGGCGCATAAACACGCGCATAAGCATCGGTTTTCCCGCCCAATATAACCGCATCTTTATTACCATTTTTACCACCATCGTATGATGAATAGATGCTTAAGGGTACATTATTATCAATCGCTTGAGCGTCTGTAAACAGGCTTGATTCAGAGCCAATCTTGACACTACCTTCAGTAATTATGGTTAATGAACTTTCTGTATCACCTGGCTCAAATTGAAAACCACTTTTATCACCTGATGTTTCAAAATCGCCTTTAATTACTAATGTAACATCTCCTTTAATGGTAATTAAACGACTGCGCAGATGAAATTCTTCAAAAACAAATACGTCTCTTGGTGTTTCTTCTCCTAATACGTACATCTCTTGTGTTTCAAGTACCTCTGTTGTGCCATCGGTTGTATTTGCAGCAAGCACTGTCGCTTGTTTCACTGCTGCATCGGAACCATTTTGCTCTGTTGTTTGAAACACCATTGTCTCGAGTTTATCTAGACCAGAAACCTGTTTTTTCATACCACTGTAGACGTTTTCATCTGCAATCGGATCACCGTTATTGATCAATGTTGGTAGCAGATTTAACGTATCACACTCCCCCATTGCTAAATTTGGGCCAGTGATACTGTTATCTTGCATCGCTATATTACTTTCACCATAAATACCGCCCAACTCACCATAACTAACTGTGCCATCAACATTCTGGGTATCAGTTGCATGACCAGCAACTTCAACAGTGCCACCAATGGTATTGCTATTAATATTTGCATCTCCACCTAATGAGATATTACCGGTTACAATATGGCTACCTGTACTAGACACATTCATGCCTTTAAACCCTACGTTACCATTGGCATTTAAGTTACCATCGATATGTGCAGATCCTTTACTGTAAAAGTCACCAGTTACGTTTACATCACCAAGGACTGGAGCATCTCCACTTAATGTTACGTCTGCACCTTGAAAACTTACATCACCATTGGCGGCTGTATTTTTTATGCCTAATGTTGCTACACTTGCATTATGGTTTTTGTTAACAAATGATGTGCCATCTTCAACATATGTTGCGTTATATAAGCCTTTTGTTGAGTTAAAACTGTCGATCGTACCACTACCCGATAATACAACACCCTCACAGCCTATAATTGTGTCTTTAAAACCACTCTCACCCTCTGAACTGTTAGCAATGATATTTGTTTTTAGGTATGCAATAGCGCCTTGATAACTGCCCTTACTCACAAAACTAAATATACCATCAACAACCTGCGGATCTAATAATTCAAAACCACCCTCTGCATTAGCAAAATTGATCTGCTGTTCTAAGTTAGCCTTTATTTCATCGTAAGAAGTACCTAATTGATGTTGAGTTTTAATATAATCAAAACCATCAAAGATCCCTTTTTCTGCTTTCATGCGTGCATTAATAGACTTCTTATGGTGTCCTGCAACCCTCTCTTGAAGACGGCTTTCTGCAATGGCTGAAAATGCCACCATACTTGTTATAGTAGTAATAAGTAATACAGAAATTAAAACAAATCCAAGCTTATCTTTCATTCACAACCCTCTTGTATTATAAGTTTTCCGCTAACTACATGTTTTAAAGTATTTTTACTCGACTTAGTCTGGTGATTAGATGGTAGATAGGCACTGAAGTGGTTAAATTATAACCTACTAAGGTGGTAAAAATACCCACAAAGGCTGATTCATAAGGGCGATTTTATGTTTGCGTTAGAGTGGCGTTTTTAAGTAATTGTAAAATAAGTAATGTGATCTAGTTATCAAAAAATTACGTTTTCAGAAAGTGAATAAGTATAAAAAACACACAAAAAATCATTAAAATATATCGTTTGTTATAAAGCATTGCCTTATCAATAGATAAGTCAATTTGTAAGTCAAAAAGTGGGGAATCAATGCTAATCAGCGTATATCACGGGTTAGGTGCTATAATTACTGTCACTCTGTTTTATTATTTCAGACAGGTGCAATATGCTAAATCGAAGCTTAATGAGTTTTTTATTCGCAGTGACTTGTAGTGCCAGTACTGCATCTGAAGAAAAAATACTAACGCTGGTTTATAAAGACATTGGTAACCCTCCATATATGCAACCTTCCCCTGATAATTCTGGATTGTATTTAGACTTAATGACCATTGCAGTTGAACGAATTGGTTATAAATTGAAAATATTGCGACCACCAAAAAAGAGAGGTTATAGACAGTTAGAACGAGGGGTAGTTGATCTTTATGCTAGTGGGGAATTTCGAGAAAACAGGTCAAAGTTTCTCCATTATTTTGCTAATGGCCTATCGCGTAAAGAAGTCTTTTATGGATTAACCACAGCAAATATTCCAGATCTATACTCCATTTCAGATATTAACCTTTATGGCCTTACCTGGATATTTGAGGCTGGTAGCTCATGGCCTGAGCAAGCAGTGCTACATAACGTACAGTATTCTGAAATTAAACAGCCAAATTTTGAAAAAGCCTTAACCTACTTACAATCAAATCGTTCTGTATTTTTTAAAATTGAGCAGCAACAACTCAAGCAATTCCTTGAAAACACAGATGACGCATACCTGAATAAGCGCGGTATAAAAGTTCATCAATACTGCTGTGAGCCACATTTTGCTCCACTCTATACTGGGTTTTCGCGATTTTCACCACTATATGAAGAGCAGCCCAATCCTTTTTTTGATAACAGCAAAGTAACAAGCCCTGAAAATTTTCCTTCAATGCTAGTACCAAACTCTATCCCAGACCAATTAAAAAATGCTTTACAAGAGATGATCGATACAGGCGAAATAGACTTGATAAAGCAAGCGTATAAAATCAATTGATATATATACTCAGGCGCACGTATTTATCAATAAGCAGTAACCCAATACCTGGCATTCATATAATATAGAAAGCCATATAAGCAAAGCTCACAGGTGAATATTTTATGTCTGAAGCTCAATATCACTTACCCAAAGCATACCAATCTTTAATCACTATTTTGAAGAGTTGTGTACATGAAAAACGCATTATTACCCAGCCAACACTCACTTTAGCCTTCGGCACAGACGCAAGTTTCTATCGACTTACACCGAAAATTGTATTGCAATTAATTAACTTAGAAGAGGTGATATTTACACTTAAAAACTGTTACACATTAAATATTCCGGTTACCTTTCGTGCGGCGGGTACCAGTCTTTCAGGACAAGCACTGTCTGACTCCGTATTGATCACCCTTTCTCACCATTGGACTAAATACAAAGTAATTGATGAGGGTAAACAGATAAAAGTACAACCAGGACTTATTGGGGCTGATGTAAATAAATATCTCGCTGCTTATCAGCGTAAAATTGGCCCTGATCCAGCTTCAATCAATACCTGCAAAATTGGTGGCATCGCTGCAAATAATTCATCTGGCATGTGCTGTGGTACCGCGCAAAATAGTTATAATACCCTCGCGGGTATGACTTTAGTATTAGCCGATGGTACGCGCTTAGATACCTTAGATGAACATAGTGTTACTAACTTTAAAATTAGCCATAAAAAATTACTAGGTGAACTATCTGTTCTCGCCCAAAAATGTAAAAGCAATACAAAACTGGCTGATAAAATCAGACACAAATACCGCCTTAAGAATACTACCGGTTATAGTATCAATTCACTTATCGACTACAGCGATCCTATTGATATTTTACAACACCTCTTTATTGGATCTGAAGGCACATTAGGATTTATCGCAGATATCACTTACAACACGGTTATCGATCATCAATTCAAAGCAACTGCATTGTACCTGTTTAATAACATTGAACAGACGTGCTTAACGGTTAGCGCATTAGAAAATTTCGATGTGGCAGCCGTTGAACTAATGGATAACCGATCATTGCTTTCTGTAGCAGATAAACCTGTTATGCCCCATTTTATAAAAGAACTAGCACTACAAGAAGATACACAATCCGCAGCCCTACTCATAGAAATACACGCACAATCAGAGTCGCAACTATTAAAAAAAATCAAGGTAACTGAAGCCTTATTAAACAAATTCACTCCAATACAACAGGTTAAATTTAGTAGAGATACCCAGGTATACTCACAACTATGGGCAATCCGTAAAGAGTTATTCCCAGCCGTTGGTGCAGTACGGGAGTCTGGCACAACAGTTATCATTGAAGATGTTGCCTTTCCAGTGAGTAAACTTGCTAACGCAGTACGTGACTTAGAAGCTTTATTCAAAAAATACCACTATCATGAAGCGATTATTTTTGGCCATGCGCTAGCGGGCAATCTACATTTTGTATTTACTCAAGCATTTGAAACTAAGAAGCAGATTCAACGATATAGTGGTTTTATGGATGAGGTAAGCAAATTAGTTGCGATTAAGTATCAAGGCTCGCTTAAAGCAGAGCATGGTACTGGTCGGAACATGGCCCCATTTATCGAACTTGAATGGGGAGAAGATGGTTTAACCTTGATGAAACAGATTAAAAGGATTTTTGATAACAGTGGAATATTAAACCCCGGGGTGATCATTAATAACGATAAAAACTGCCACCTAAACCATTTAAAAAAGATGCCATGCGTTGATGAGTTGATAGATAAATGCATCGAGTGTGGATTCTGTGAGCCAGTTTGTGCTTCAAAGAATTTAACATTAACGCCTCGTCAGCGTAATGTTGTATATCGTGAAATAGCTCGGTTACAAAAAACAGATGAAGACCCTAAACGACTAGCAACTTTAACTAAAGCATTTAAATACCTTGGCATTGATAGCTGCGCAGCAACAGGTCTTTGTGCAGATAGGTGCCCGGTTGGCATTAATACCGGTGATTTGATGTCTAAGTTACGTACAGAGCATTCTTCAATAGCAACTAGCATTGCACGTTGCACTGCGCATAACGTTGATAAAGTAACTGCAGTAACAAAGATTACCCTAGCGGTAGCAGATCAATTACACAAAGCAATAGGCACGCAAAACATGTCACTGTTGTCTGATGCGACTCACCGCTTAAGTCTTGGTAACATCCCCTTATGGACAGTTCACCTACCTCGTTCCGCGGGCAGGTTTAAAGTATTATCAATTAAGAGTTCGAGTAAAAAAGTAGTCTACTTTCCAAGTTGCGTAACACGCAGCATGGGTACAAGCCAAGATACTTCTGATGGACGCCCAT
>Ga0209395_1002111_pt1 | contig 26745 bp, 21 predicted proteins | sample GOMGulsemesocosm_3_FD_184635 | JGI IMG/M metagenome (GOLD analysis project Ga0209395, IMG submission 184635) | Methane-oxidizing microbial communities from mesocosms in the Gulf of Mexico - GOM9D Gulf of Mexico (SPAdes) (version 2) | ecosystem: Environmental > Aquatic > Marine > Cold seeps... | reverse complement strand
TTTTTTCTGGCTGCTGACTAGCCAAGGTAGGCTTAGTATTATTTTCTTTTGTATTTTTATCTTCATAAAGATTCAGGAATTCAGCGGAGATATCAATACCTTGCTTCTGCCAATCAGGATAGAGCTTGATTTGACTACGCGTTTCTTTTGCATTGAGTTGTAACAACCACCACTGAGATTTATCAAGTAGGTTAAAAGAAACATTATTGAGCTGTTGACCTAAAATATCTAACTGCCCAATTGAGCCTCTTATTCTATTTGGCTTTGCCAAAAATGGTGTCGAACTTACCTGCTGAATATTTTCCTGCTGAGTACTTCCCTGGGGGCTGTTAGGTGAAGGTTCATTAATTGAGTCAATAATGTCACTAATGAGCGGTTGCCATAATGCAAAGTCGGCTTGTGCTAATTTAGTGGTAATATGAAAACCATCATTAGGTAGCACCATAGTATCTTGCCCTAACGTTAAATTCGCACGGGTAAATGCAGTACTTTCATGATCTAATAAACCAGAGAAGTGCATTTCATCTCCGTAGTTAAGCACAACCTTAGACTGTGCCTTTTGCCCAGTAACCTGAACAGATAAATTGTTTTTTTGTGCTGAGTTCCTTGCATAAGGTGCTGGCAGTACGAGCTGAGTATTATTTAAATCTGAGAAAAAACTGGCATTATATGAAAAACCACCTTGATGGTGCTGATATAACGATAGCTCACCCAGCCAAGGTAACTCGCCTTGGGTATAGCTTCGTAATTGCTCTGGTACATACCTGATCCAATCAGACTCTTGCCATAATGCGACTAGTTTAATATTGGTATCATAATAATCAGCTTTATTCATACCCGAAACATCAACCGCAACGGGTAAACCTTGCCATACTAGTTGTAAGTCTTTAGTTGTAATTTTGTCGTTACTAAAACTCAGTTGTCCTTGTACCTCACTAAAGTTCATTTGAGGAGCTTGCAAGGCAACATCATTGTTATCAAATAAGATAGTACCACTCGCTAATGCTTGCTCATTATTATTCAAGGGTAGGTTTAAATGAAACTCACCGCTGATTTGACCTTGGACTTGCAAATGATCTAACGTACTACCCACACTACCTTTCAGCGGGCTTTGATTGATTAAATCACTAATGTAATTTGTCTCGGTCGGTTTTATCTCAGCATCTACGGTTAATATTTGACCATGAGCTAAATCGGCAATACCCGCCCTTACTCCGGTAACATCTAAACCTGTTAATAGGCCACCACGACCAGTAATTAACATCGAATTGTTGGTGAAGTTCAAATTAGCATCAAAATCAGTGATAGCAGGCCAATTATCAACAAATTTAAACTCACTTTCGCTTAATTCAGCATCAACCACAAAAATGCCACTGCCATCGGTAAATGGAAAACGGTTAATAGGCCCATGAATCAAAACTTGTGCATCTTCAACACGACCCGAAACAACTGCAGCATTGAGGTAATTAACCAAATTGTCACTCATAATAGGTAACGGTAAATACCGTCCTACCAAGCCTGCATTACCATTAAAGATATTAGCAAGTAAGGCGAGATTTACCTCACCATCAACGGGAGCCTCAACTTTGATCTGTGCAGATAAATTGATTTCTTTAGAAAGAAAATCAAACTGCTCAACGGTTAATGCCCAACCAAAGTCATCAAAAGCTACATTCAACTGACCGGAAAGGTTGTCATAAGGAAAGGCTTGTATAAAGAGCTTATCAAAATCTAGTTTTCCCTGTTGTGCGCTAAAATCGACTGACAAATAATTATCAACATAACTAAGTTGTCCTGAGGCATTTTCTAAACCGGGAATTCCATGACTATGGCTATTATTAAAAGATGAAAATTGAGCTGTAGCTTGCAGTTTTTCACCGTCATTACGGAGGTATAAGTCTTCAATCTTACCGCTTAAGGTCATTTCTGAAATTAACTTACGCGCTTCTGGTTTAGCGACTATTAATGGGGTTAACTGGGCAAGCATAGCAAGATCAATGTCGGACAGATGTAATGAGAAGTCGTTTGCTTGTTTAGCTAACATAACAGTGAACTTTTGTGATGGTTGTTCATTCAATGTTAATGCTAACGGTGTACTATAAAGCTTAAAGCTACGCTCTTGTTTGCCCTTCACAAGCAGGAGTTGCCCCTGCTCTAAGTTGAGTTGTTGCTGTTTTTGTTTAAACAGCCAACTCATATTGCTATCTGACAAATCAACCTGCAAGCGATTAATATTACTATTATTAACACGTAACCATGCAGAAAAATTGATGTCCGTCTTTGTTTTATCATCATCAAGTTCTAAAACACTGTCTAACCAAGGGGTAATATCAATATGGTTAGCTTGCAAATACACTTGACCAGTAAGTTCACTACCATGTTTACCCTGTAGATCTAACTTTAGCTGTAAGTTATTAGAACTTAAGCCATTAAACACGACACTACCTTGTGCTTGATGACGATCATCGGTGTTTAACCAACGTAATTGGTTTAGCCGTACATTTCGGGTGATTTCTTTATTTTTTACGGTCAGTTGACTATCAAGAATAGAAAAACGATCTATTCTATTTAAGAAAAGATCACTAATAGCCGTAATGTCTTTAGTGTCATTCGCTTCACTTTCAGTAGTGGTTATATCGACAGCACTACTTTTTTGATTTGATTGCCATAAAAGCTGCGATACATCGACCTTAGCTCCGGAAAGAATGAGATCTTTAGAAATAAGGGTTTGTTCGGTAATGGTTCGCCAAAAATCAACCTGTAATTCAAGTTGTTTGATAAATACAGAAGCACTTGGGCTATCAAGCACTTGCACATCGCCAATGACAAGAGTTGGACCAAAACGTTGCCAAATCATTCTTAGCGAGCCAATAGAAATATTAGCGTTCGCACTTTCGTTTAGATAATCCTGCAACGGCAGTCGATAATGATGTACATAAGGTAGAAATAAGCGAAAGGCACTGATCATTACCGCTAACATCACCAATAAGATGGCAACTGTTTTGTAAAGACGATTAAGCCAGCGATTTGAAGTACTTACAATGCTCATTAAAACCTAACTAATTCCTATATTTTCTATGTGCCAAAAGTTAAGTGTTAACTTACATCATCACAACATCAAATTGCTCTTGATTATACATGGGTTCGGCTTGCACTTTAATCAACTTACCAATAAAAACTTCAACTTCAGCTAATATATGGTATTCATCATTAACCAAAGACTCACTCACGGCACTTGATGCATAAACAGTAAATTTATCAGCATCGTGAGCTCGATTAACACGTACAATTTCTCTAAGGATCTCATAACAAACAGTTTCGACTGTTTTTAAGTGCCCACGCCCGGTACAAAGTGGACATTCGCCACACAAAACATGCTCTAAGCTTTCACGAGTACGTTGCCGTGTCATTTCAACTAAACCAAGCGCAGAAAAACCATGAAGACTGTATTTAACTTTGTCTTTGCTCATTGCCATATCTAGGCTGTGTAAGACACGACGTTTGTGATCTTCATTGTGCATATCAATAAAATCAACAATGATAATACCGCCGAGATTTCTCAGTCTCAGCTGTCTAGCGATAACTTGTGTCGCTTCAATATTAGTACTAAAAATAGTGTCAGCTAAATTACGATGACCAACAAAAGCACCTGTATTGATATCAATAGTTGTCATGGCTTCAGTTTGATCTATGATCAAATAACCGCCTGACTTAAGTTCTATTTTACGATGTAAAGCACGCTGTATTTCTCGTTCAACCGAAAACAGATCAAAAATAGGCAGTTCACCGGGGTAATATTCTAATCGAGGCGTTAATTCAGGCACAAATTCTTGGGTAAAACTTTCTAACTCTTGAAAAGTCAGATTAGAGTCAACACGAATACGCTCAAGATCAATACCAACAAAGTCCCTTAACACCCGAAATGATAAAGATAAATCTTGGTAAAGTGGTAAGTTTGTTTGTTTACGTTGTTTACGTTCTAGCACTTTATGCCAAACACGGCGTAAGAACTCAGCATCATGTTGCAGCTCTACCTCACCAGCACCTTCACCGGCAGTACGCACAATAAAGCCTTGTTGTTCATCACAATACGGACTAACAATATCTTTTAAACGATCGCGTTCTTTCGCACTTTCAATGCGTAATGACACACCTGCATGTTGCGAATTAGGCATTAAAACCAAATAACGAGAAGCTATGGTAATATCCGTTGTTAAACGAGCACCTTTTGAGCCAAGAGGGTCTTTAACCACTTGTACCATGATATGTTGCCCTTCATGTACTAAGGAGCGAATATCTGGTACCTGATCGGTTTCTTCTTTTAAAATAAGCTTGGTATTAATATCAGAGGCATGCAAAAAAGCCGCTTTATCAAGGCCGATATCAACAAACGCGGCTTGCATACCCGGTAAGACACGAATAATTTTACCGAAATAGACATTACCAACAATGCCACGTTTTGCTTGTCTTTCAATATGTACTTCTTGCAATGAACCATTTTCGATCAAAGCAACACGTGTTTCGCTAGGCGTAACATTAATTAATAACTCAGCGCTCATAAGTAGCCCTTACTTCAAAAAATTATTTTGTATTGATGGCACCAATTAAACCGACAGAAGTCAGTAGTTGGGCTGTTTCATATAACGGTAAACCAACAACTGCTGAGTAACTACCGTTAATGTTTTTAACAAATTGTCCAGCAATGCCCTGAATACCATAACTGCCCGCTTTATCTTGAGGTTCACCCGTTAACCAGTAGGCTTTAATTTCAGCTCTACTCAGTGTTTTAAAAGTGACTTCTGTGCTAATCACTTGCCCTTGAATACCCGTTGGGCTGGCAATAGCAATTGCCGTCAAGACTTGGTGTTGATTATTCGATAACAACAATAAGGTGCTAAGACACGCCTCTTCGCTATCAGGCTTACCTAGTATTTTACCATTTAGTACTACACAGGTATCTGAGCCTAGAACATAACTACTCTCTTTTTCTATCTTAGGTAGTAATGTCTGCACATGTTGTGCTTTTTGTTTTGCTAAGCGCTGTACATACTCATGTGGCGTTTCATCTTTTTTTACTGTCTCATCAATATCACTTACCTGTACAGTAAATTGATAACCTAATTGTAACAACAAGTCTCTACGCCTAGGGGACTGTGAGGCTAAAATCAATTTTTTCGTGCTATTGGGGGAGTTCATTTTTAGAGATGTCATAGAGTTATCACCGCGGGTGTCCTTGAGAAAGAGTAAAACGATTTACACCATAGTGAGTTCATAACGCATAATTACTTGATACGAAAATGACGGCGAACACGTCTTAATAACAGAAATATCCATGGCCATAGCACTATAGTGGTAACTACTGGATATAAATAATTAGGTAAAAATACCACATCACTTAAAAAGCGTTGCAACCAAAAAACCACAAGGTGATACTGAGCTGAAAGCACACCAATAATTAACGCTTGTTGCCAAACTGAAAAATTTCTAATTTTTTGAAAATTAACCACAACAATATAAACAGATAACGCCATGGCGCAAGCATGAACACCAAGTACTGAGCCAAGTAAAACATCAAGAATAAAGCCCATCACCCATGCGGTAAAAATATTGATTTTATTAGGTAGGGCTAAGCACCAGTAAACCAATACAATAAGCACCCAATCTGGTCGAAATGCATCTACGCTCAATGGCATAGGCGTAATACTTGCCATTAAAGCAACCAGTAAGGTTAATAATATAATAAAACCATTATTGCTAAACATTATGATTTACCCGCTGATTTAGTGGTTTTACTTACCGTTTTGTCAGCCTTAACTGGTGTTTCTTTTGAAAGTAACAACATATAGCGTAACCTATCAATCTGCGCTACAGGTTGACTATAAATAGTCGCAAATTCACGTGACTCGTCCGTTCGTACTAAGACAACACGCGAAACAGGATAACCTTCAGGGTACTTTCCACCTAAACCTGAGGTAACTAACAAATCACCTCTTTTAACATCTGCGCTATGGGGGACAAAATTATGAATGAGGCGGTCTATTTGACCACTACCAGACGCTATCAATCTTAAACCGTTGCGTTGAACACGCACTGGAATAGCATGAGAAATATCGCTGATCAAAATCACCCGAGAGCTACTAGCACCAACGTGTAATATTTGCCCAACAATACCTTTTTCATCGAGTACCGGCTGTCCTTCATAAACACCATCATTAGTGCCACGATTAATAACGACTTGATGTGAATAGGGATCGCTATCTACCGAAAGGATCTCGGCAAACATCTTTTTGATTCCTCCACGCACAGGAGAAGAGAGTAACGAGCGTAATCGTTCATTTTCTTGACGCACAATACTAAGCTGTAAGGCTTGTTCGTGAAAAAACAACTCTTGCTCGCGGTAGTCTTGATTTTCGGTCATTAATTGCTGGCGGGTGATAATATTTTCTGATGCCCAAGTCATCACTTGTTTGGGGGCATTCGCCATATATTGCAGTGGACTCACTAAAGTTTGTAAATAGCCACGTGCAGTTTCAAAGCTCGCCATTTTATGGTCGAAAAAAATCAAGGCTGCAGAGCAGATAAGCACAAAAGTGAGTCGTTGTACCGGAGATATGCCTTGATTAAATATTGGGTTCATAAAAAGTTACAGGCTAGGATTGTAAAGCTTTTGTGGTTTCAATAGGTGATGTTTCAAAATATTGAATCAAAACCTCAGTGAAATTCTAAATATTTTCAATCGATAATTTATTCTTAGGTATTTAGCTCAAGTACAAGCTAATAGCACGGAGTTGACGCTAGTCAATGAGTACTATTAACGCCGTAATTGCGCTAAATAACACAGAAAAAATATTGATTTTATTCGTAGGAGAATAAGTCTCCCCCATGCATATCAATCATTTCTAGGGCTTTACCGCCGCCACGAGCAACACAAGTGAGTGGATCGTCAGCAACAACAACTGGAATACCAGTCTCTTCCATTAACAAGCGGTCAAGGTCTTTTAATAAGGCACCACCACCGGTTAATACCATACCGCGTTCTGAGATATCAGACGCTAGCTCTGGTGGAGATTGCTCTAAAGCAACCATAATGGCACTAACAATACCACTTAATGGTTCTTGTAGCGCTTCTAAAATTTCATTGCTGTTTAAGGTAAAGCTACGTGGTACACCTTCAGCAAGGTTACGGCCACGTACTTCAATTTCAATTAGTTCTTCACCCGGATAGGCTGAACCAATTTCATGTTTAATACGCTCAGCTGTTGCTTCACCGATTAAACTACCAAAGTTGCGACGAACATAGTTGATAATTGCTTCATCAAACTTATCACCACCAATACGAACTGATGATGAATAAACCACACCATTAAGTGAAATAATACCAACTTCTGTAGTACCACCACCTATATCGACCACCATAGAGCCAGTCGCTTCTGATACAGGCATACCTGCACCAATCGCTGCAGCCATCGGCTCATCAATTAAATACACTTCACGTGCACCAGCACCCATAGCAGATTCACGAATAGCACGACGTTCAACTTGGGTCGAACCACAAGGAACACACACTAAGACTCTTGGGCTAGGACGTAAAAAGTTATTGCTATGCACTTGTTTAATAAAGTGTTGTAACATTTTTTCAGTGACAAAAAAGTTGGCGATCACACCATCTTTCATCGGACGAATAGCTTCAATATTACCAGGGGTTCTACCTAACATCGCTTTAGCGGCAGTACCTACAGCAGCAACACTTTTAGAACCACCAGCACGGTCTTGACGAATAGCAACTACAGAAGGCTCGTTTAACACTATACCTTGGTCTTTTACATAAATAAGTGTGTTGGCGGTACCTAAATCGATAGAAAGATCGTTAGAAAACATGCCGCGTATTTTTTTAAACATAAGCTCAAAATGTCCTGTAGAGTGCTAAATAAGTAGACGCTGTTAATATGCGTATAACAGATCGGATAATCATACCTTAGAATTTGGCTAATGTGTTGCTTTTTTAAAGGAAAGCACTAAAGAAAAGTTAAAAAAATGAGACACAAGTCTCATTTTGTAACTTCAAAGTATTTACTTAGTTTATTTCGCTATCTCTCGCTGATAAATAATGCGGTCATTACCGCGGAAAATACCAAAGGTGGCAGTGGCAGAGGGATCATCGGTAAAGTTTCCATCCCCCGTCCAGTCATATTTTAACCAGTCATAAATCGTATATATAACTTCAACACTACCCTGATTACCTGAGCCTGCTGCTGGTAATACTATTTGACGAGTTAAACCGTTAGGTGGATCGAGTGCATCATCAAATTTTCCATCTACCGGGTTGATATTCGCTTCATCTAGAGATACTTCGTTTAAAGTACCAAAACTAATCTTGTTAGTATTATATAAACTGCAAATATCATCAGCTGCCAATATATAATTGCCATTTTCAAAATACTCAACCGATAGTGCTTGCGGTAAAGAAGAGGTTTCAGGGCCATAACTATTTTCAATATTAGCACGGCCAAAGCGAATTTCTACACCCGTTGCTTCAAGTGTTAGGACACTATCAAGTGCATTAGTTGGGTCACCACCATCAAAATCACCATCAGCATCCTTGGCAATGACTCCATCTTCATCAATAACAGAGACAATGGTTAAATTAATATCAGTAGTAAACTTATTAGTCTCTGCATTGAGTTCATGGTGATAAAAGAAGTTATCATCATCTTTATAGCTATAGGTTACTACACCTAATGCTTCATCATTTACTAAATCTGAGGTAGTGACAGTTTTTAAATCAGCCGTTAATGCTAGTTTAGTACCTAGAGAGCCATCCTTTGAGTAATCAAAGGTTGGAGTAAGGCGAGTAATGTTACTGCCAACAAGCTTCATAAAGTCTCCAGTATAATTCAAGGTAGTATTCGAATTTATAGACTTAGCTGTGATGGTAAAACTAGGATTTAAGCTGACCTCATAACGAATAGCACCTCCAGTACTTGGGCTTGCACTACTCACTTGCCCACTATAGGCAAAGGGCATAACTTCTGGCAAAGTATCATTGTCGCAATAAGCAGCAAGATCACCATCTATCTTTTCCAGAACAAAGTGATCTGGAATAAAGCGACCAAAGTCTTGGCTACCTAGTGCTTTATTATTACCCGTGGTGTTATCAGGGCTATTGGTATCTTTTTCAATTAGATGTAATTGATAAACTCCGACTTCTGAAAATTTAGCAGTCTTGCTATTACTTTGATATTGTCCAAAGGAAAAGGGGATTGAAGCTAAATAATCTATTGCACTTGACGAGTTTACATTTAGCCCTGTGTCATCTGTAAGCAAACCTTCACTTCCTGGGTTGGGCGCAATTCTCTGTAAAGCGATATCCACATCAATAGCAGTATAATTAACAGTTTTATCTGGATTTCCATCACCATACCAGTCAGCATTAATTGCTTCGAAAAGAAGATCAAACCCTACTCCTGCTTTTTGCGTAATAGAAGCAGAAGACGTATTTCCAGTTAATAGCTCATCTGCACTATTTTTAGGCGTTATTCGAAAAGCATTGGGACGAACGGTAAAATTACCACTTTCACCATAAATTATTTCTTCTGGGTTTTCTGCCGTTGCAGCTATGGTATAGCGTGCATGTAAATTTATAATTCCGGCATCTAAATATACATTTTCAGGTAGCGTAGCAGTTGATGAAGTATCAAATGTTAATGAAACACCTTTGTAGTTTGTTGGCACACCGACATTTTTATCAATATCAACATGATTAGCTACCGTTCCCATTTTATAGGCTAAACCTCCCATCGCTGCAGGCGTTACTGCTTGTATAGCAAACTGAATCTCTAAAACATTATTCTCATTAATAAATAAAGGCTCACACACACCTGTATTAGTATTAGTTTGAACAGCTTGAATAGTGACATCATCATTAGGAACGCCCGCAATTTCTATATCATTAAAACCCGATATTTTAAAACCTGCATCGGCAAACTGCATATTGCAACTACCACTACTATTATCATTACAAATAAAACCATTAGTTGCGCTAATAGTTTCATTGGCTATAGATAGTGTCACTTGTTCAGGGATGGTGTAATTGAAGCCAAACTCAAGGTCGGTTTGACCTGTAAACGTTACGCTTTTAGTTACAACATGCCCTGATACCCCTGTCACAATCAAATCAAGTGAGATATTTTCTGTTGGTTCATCACAGGTATCACCAATACTACTGGTACAAGCTTTTATCGTGACCTTTTCAGTATCACAGGTGAGTCCATTGCCATCATGAATTATTTGATAATGGTCGACAGTAGGAGTTATCGAGCCACACTGGTAATTAACCCGACTGCTGATTTCAAATGAAATATTACTTGCCGAAGTAGCGCCAACCAGATGAGCATTATTTTGCAAAGTTATATCGCCTTGGGCATAAATAAGCGCGTCAATACGAGCTGCAATTCCTACACTTATATCGCTGTAACCGACAAATATTAATTTATAGTCACTTGCTGCTGACTTATTAAATTCACTAAAACTACCGACAGTTACATTATTCTTCACATAGAACTTAACTTCTCCTGGCTCATTTAAATAAATAAGAGTAGCTGTAGCAATAGAAAAATTTTCAACCCAATACTCCCCTGGCGACAACCAAAGTGTGCCACCATTTGAAATTAAATTAGTAATTTTATAAGTCGATTGTGCATTAGATGTGGTTAAGGCCCCTCCAGCATTTAGAGTAATAGTTTCATATTCATTATCACTGTTATTACCTATGGTTTGAGGTATACCATTTTCAACGGTTAAAGTAGCTGAGTTATTTGTTGTTTCAAAGGTAGGTAAATTAATTTTAGTAGTAGCACTGCCGCTAGCACTACAGGCGACATTCCCATCCCTACATGAATAAGCCCAACCATTATTATTCACAGCTGGAGATGCCAAGACAGTATCGGAACCTTGATAAAGAAAAGTGTTACTGACAAAATTTATACTGCCTGTTGAGCTATGGCTTGTAGCACCATCGGTAAAAGTAGTGTCGCAGCTAAATACAGGAGTTGTAGTTGCTATTGCGCATTCATAATGAATCTCTGCACCATTTTTTAATTTCATTTCAGAGCCAGCTGAAGCAGCTCCATGGAGTTTTGCTTGATCCTTTATTTCTATTTTCCCTTGCGAATAAACAAGAGCTTTGATCTCTGTACTATTAGCGGTATTTAGTCCTTTAATATGTACTTCAGCCCAGCCATATATAAGCAGATCTTCAACATTGCCATCAATGTTAACTTTAGTATTATTTTCAAAGTCACTATGATTCTGTAAAAATATCCGAACAGTCCCACCACCAACAATATTAATTGTCGTATTTGCATATGAGTCAAAAGTACCTATGTAATAATCACCGGCGGTAAAATTCAAAGTAGCACTTTCCGATGTGCCCCCTTTACCAGTAAGTAAGGACTCAAATTTTTCTATACGATAAACACCACTACTTGCTGCAAAGGTTAATTCTCCACCATCAAGTAAATTAATAGTTTTAAAGTCATTTTCTCCGCCAGCTCCCAAGCTATCTACCCCAGAGACTGAATGAGTACCTCCAGCAGATGAACTTGAATAGAAATTACCTAGGTCTAATTTTTTAGTTGCTGTGCCCGTTACTGAGCAATCTCCAAAACCATCACATGTTAAGGTACCCTTATCATCAAATTTATTGGCAGCAAGGTTACCTGTCGGATCATTAAATATAGTTGAAGTGCCTTCATATTTTATTTTACCTGAAGCATCATGACTGGTTGCGCCATTAACAAATGTTACTGCACAATAATCACCTAAAATAGGAGGTTCTGTAGAAGAGCAGGCATCAGTAACGGTACCACTGGTAGTAAGTTTAAGGTTTCCGCCTGAGTAATATTTACCATAAAAATCTGTTGCATCTTTTATATCTAGATCACCGATAGCATTTATAAAGCCAACCATGGAGCTTGTTGCTTTAAGGTGAACTTTGTCATAACCATAAATAAGTAATTGCTCAAAATCGCCCCCCTCATTAATATCGGTATCACCTTCAAAATCGCTATGATCCCGCAGGAATATCCTTACCTTACCTGAACCTATTATATTTATGGTTGTATCAGCATAACTTTCAAATTCACCTATGTAATAGTTGCCAGCTTTAAAATTTAAAATTGCTGAACCTGTTTTGTTTTCAAGCACATTTATTTGTTCAATATAATAATCGTTAAAATCATCACTAAAACTAAGCTCACCACCCGAAGTTACATTAATGACGCCAAAATTGTTTTCATTATTCCCGCCAATCTCTGTGGTACTAGAAATAACCATAGGAGTTGAATTGTTTTTCTCTGTACTATCAATAAAAGCACTGTGTGTTAGAGGGAATGTTTCCTCACAGCTAAATTCAAGAGCAGGCGTTGCATCACCTTCGTTTGAACCTCCTTTTGTATTCCCGCCTGAATTACCGGAGCCAGGAATCACCCAATCACCTATTCCATCAGGTATACGTTGATAGTTATGAGAGTTTGTTGCTGGAGCTTCCCAATCATATGCAAGGGTACAGTCATTATCTTTTTGAGGGGCATAGCCACCATAACTTAAGTAATCAATAGTACTACCACTGTTATCAATTAGACGCACATCAAAATATTTTTTGTTACCATTTGGGATAATATATGTTGGAACAACAATATAAACATCGTTTGTTCGAGGTTGATTTAACAATAATAATGCGCCACTACACGTTTTTTTATGGCTTTCACACGCTTGAACAGACCAATTATTATAAATATCTGGTGTGATTGAAACATCTAACAACTTTATTTCAATAAAACCTGAATTACCTGCTAGCGTTTCATTTATGGTTGCACGCCCCATATAATCAGAACAATCATCATCAGCAATAACTTGCGCGCTTAATAGCAATAAAGAGCAGCAAAGTATTTGAATAAAACGGACCATCTACAAACTCCTCGCTTCAACTTGAATGGTACGACTGCTGCGCACAACTCCTTTAGAGTCGGCAGCAATAGCACTACTGCCACACTCGCCCGTACTGGTTAAACGATAATAGTTTATCAAGCCCTGTGTATGATAAAGGTCACAAACAGTACTAGCACTACAATGGTATAAACCCGGAATATCACTGCCTGAAGGTGGTAAATCATGCGTATTACTGGCGTTGCAAATACCAACAGGGTGAGGAATAGCAGCATCGGTTGCTAATGGAAACAACACTGAAAGTTCAGCCTGCATAGCTGAATTTGCTGCCATGAGTGCTCGCGTACCTATCACCTCTTGCGCAATAGCTTCACTACTGGTTGAGAGTACTCTTACTAACGTGGTACCAAGTAAAGTCAGCACAATAATAATAAACAACGACAACATCAAAGCACTGCCTTGCTGCTTAGTTTGCAACTTGCTTGCTTTTGTTTTGTTGCTGTTATTATTTAATTTAACTGTCATAAGTATACTTCTTTACTTAGGGTCTCGGTTCAGACGCTAGGGAATATTATTAATATGTATAGCATTATCAAATACGACTTGCTCACCATCACGGGTAAAGTTGAGCTTTATTTGCACCACAGCATTTCGCTTTAGCGAAGCTGGCACTAGCGTAAAGCTGCTGCTAGCAAAATCTAGGTTCTCTGCCATTAAACTATTACTGCCCGTCAATGGTGGCAATGACTGTACGGCCAAAAAATCATATCCTACATAACGTCTAAGTGTACCGCCATTAAGGCAATAAGAAACGGGAGAATTGAAGATATAGGCACGATTAGTTGGCGAGTCTTCTGTAAAGACTGCCGTTTGTTTTAATTCGATCTCACTGCTATCGGTCGCAGGATAATTTTCTATCTCAAAAGCTTTACCTGCAGTATCATTATGAACTTGATAAACGTCCGAATCATCAAGAGGATAAACCATGACAACATCACCACAATCATTACAATTATAATCTACACTATCAGAAATTTTAAAAGGAATAACAGCTAAAGTGTTAGCTACTGGCTCAGGCGCTACAGGTATTTCGGTATAAACCGTACTGGCAATTATTGGCACAAACTCAAGACAGTTCGTTGTTCCATTGCTTAATGTTCGCATGCTATTTGGTAACGCATTACGTATTTCTCTGTTTAAGCGTTCAACTGAAAATCGTGCGTTGGCAAGTAACTCATCACGCTCGGTAACATTGAGATAAGTCTGTGTACTTAATTTGATAAAACCAGCAATACCAACCGCCATCACTCCCATTATAATAATGACAATGATTAACTCCATCAAGGTGAAGCCAGAACTTCTGAATTCAACATTCTTTTGTCTATTATGTTGCATTAAAAATTTGCCTTATGGGTGGCAAATTTAATTTCAGTACCCAACGGAGTAGTGACGGTTACGGTAATACGTTTGGCGAGTTTATTATTTGCGAGACCTAAATCATTTCCTGCGTAAATAACAACAACAGCAATTTCAAAGCTGTCATAACTGCTATCTAAGCCGAGTCCTAAAACATCTTTGTTTTCGTTGTAGCCATGAAAATCATCAACATCGTTATAATTATCACGAGATGTTTCGTCTACTCCGTCTGGCCCTAAAGGCTCAGTGCAAGTCACTTGTCCAGCTTCATTACAGCGAAATCGTCCCCCAGTCATATCTGAATTATCAGCAAAAGCTCTGCTGGAAATATCATTCAATAAACTTTGTCCTAGCTCCGCTGCTTTTATTTGTAACAAGTTATCAGCACTTCGCTCTTCTGTTGGGGCTATTAAGCTAGAAACAATGGCAAGAGAAATAGACAGCATAACAATGCCGATAATGATTTCAATTAAGGTGAAACCACGCTCGTTAGCGTTAAATATTTTTTTATAGGGAGCCATGAATATAACCCTGCTCTTCTATCTCAACAGTTAAGGTTTCTACTGCACTTTCCACATCAATGGTACAGCCATTAGAGCAACCACCTAACGGCCTGCCCATCCAATCAAAAGTAATGATAGCATCGCCAGCAAACGAAACACTAAAAGTGATGTCATAACGTGTATCAACTTCATGACCCGTAGCATCTGGCTGCCAACCACTAGGAAAACTAGTGACAGTACAATCAGTTCTATTGGGCACACCGTATCGCGCTTTAGTTGTATCGAAGATAATATGATGGCAATAAGGGGTTAAGTTATTCACAGCCTTTAAGTTGGTTTGCTGCATAGCACGCTGCTGCGTTAGCCGTAATGCAGAAATAAGCTGTGCTCGATGGGTATGGGCTTCATAGCTAGCCGTGCCATCAAAGCGAGGTAAAACATTCACAGCGAGAATCCCCACTATAATAATAACGGTGACTAATTCTATTGTGGTAAAACCGCGATTTAGTTTCATGATTTTTTAAAAAGGATAATTTCATTCCGAATTCAGCCAAAAAAGGAGAGCTAAGCTCTCCTTTTTTAATCATAAAATAAACAGTATTAACATTCAGTTGTAACTGTTGATATAGCTGGTTTGGTATTAGTTGAGCCACTTTCTATATATAATACGTAACATTCTGTAGCTACAATTTCAGCTTTAGTTAAAACAGTGCTTGCCGTAGGATAAATATAGGTTTCTGCTGAGCCTGAACCTTCAGTACCATCAGGTAATACAGCAAATTCAGCAGCATTGATATCTAAAAGTAAATCCCATGTTTTTGTGTCATCATTAGTTGGCCAACCATTTACAACATTAACATCACCTACATTCATCGTTAGCGCTACAATACCAGCATTCTTATCACTACCATTAATTAATGACTTACTGTGAACCATAGCAGTAGAGCTCTCCATCGCCGCTTTAACACCTTCAATCGTTGCTGCTTTTGCATCACCTTGTAAATCAATAAACTTAGGTGCTGCGGTGACCGCTAAAATACCTAAAATTACGATTACCACAACTAATTCAATCAGCGTAAAGCCTTGCTGTTTTACTTTTACATTCATACTACTTCTCATGCTTTTTCCTCTATTACTACAAATTAAGTACGTGGTGTATTCTTGATGATTCAATAACGGCCATCTAAACCTAGCCGTTATTGATATTCACGACAACAGCACTTGAAGCTGGATCATAAGTAAAATTGTTACCAACACTTGTATCTGCTGGTGCTTCAAATAAACCATTAGTATCTTTATCTAATGATTCTTTTAAGAAAAACACACAGATAGTATTGCTATTAGCACCAGTATTAGCTTCTGTGTCGACGTAATACTTGGCACCTTCATTAGTATTTAAAGTGTTTATGCTGTTAGTAATTGTTGGCGGCTGAGCTAGAATATTTTCCCATACTTGAGTACAACGAGTATCATTCATATTACCGCTTGTAATTGCACCCGCTGTAGTTCCCATCGGGTAACCTGCTCGTAGGGTCGTATTATTCGCTCCAGGGGTGGTCAAAAATAGTATTGAACCATCATAATTAACGGTATTTTGATTAGAAGAGTTTTGAGAACGACCTTCTACTTCCCACTGTGCACGAGTTAAGGAAACACCGGTAGCAAAACCGCCAGCCATGCCTTCAATATTAGCTTGCTTTGCTTGCTCTGTTAAATCTATAAATTTAGGGATAGCAGTAACCGCTAAAAAGCCTAAGATTACCACAACGACAACAAGCTCTATTAAGGTAAAACCATGTTGAGCGTTAAGCTTAGTTTTATTCAAAAAATCATTACTTTTTTTCATATTAACGTTCCCACTGATATTCATTTTTTGACATCGTCATTCCATATATTGAAACAACACTTAAAATAGTACTATAACAGCAGGTAAACTGCTTAAATTATATTACGCCATAAATCAATTGTAGCAACAGTTATTTAACTAAGTCATTTATTTATTGAGTATTATTGATGGAAACGACAATTTATTACAATTGGCAATATAGTATAATTATAGTTGATACTGCTCAATTAACACTTAGCTGCTTTTTTCTTGATTAATCACCTTAGTCACCTGCCCTGTTTCGCTATAATATTCAAAGTATTGCCCTGAGGGTAAAAGGTATCGGCAATGATGAAATCCCTCCATGGTTTTATCGCGTAGTTCTATTGCCGCAACAGATAACTTCATTAACTGCATTGGAATTGTCATCGCAAGCTGCCAGATATTTTCACAGGGAGTCATATTGGTTAAAGGTATTATTTTGTTTATTGTTTGCTTAGGTATATCGAGCCATCCGTTTTTATTTACAGTTACCCCCACTTTATCTTTTTTATTCGCTGTCGCTAACCAAACAAGGCTTGGCTTTTGTTCCATAAACCACTGCGCATGAACCACCATAATAGTATTGTTAAAATTTTGTGCTATAGCGGTAAAACCTGTCGTTGTTATACGCTGCTCTTGCTCACTAAAGTAGCTAATAAAAACTTTCATTAATATAGCCAAAATAATGATAACCACAACAAATTCTGCCATGGACTTTTCACGTTTTTCAGCATTTTTATTACCTGGCATTACTTGCCTTGCATAGCCGAAGCCATATCCCACATAGGTGTGAATATACCTAACGCCAAAACCAGTACCATAGCCGCCACAACGACAAGAAGCAGGGGCTCAATTCTTGCAGTTAAAGTTGCCAAGTCATAATCAACCTCTCGCTCGTAATAATCTCCCACTTCAGTGAGTAATTCATCAACTCGACCTGTTTCTTCTCCTACCGCTACCATTTGTAAAACTAACGGCGTAAATAAGGTACTGGCGACAGCAGAACGTAACAAGCTATCACCACTTTCGATACCCTGACGCATAGCTGAAATTTTTTCCTGCATATAGTTGTTATCAACCGCTTCCGCGACCAAGGTTAACCCTGTGGTCATTGGCACACCTGCTTTTAATACGATAGCAAAACTATGAGAGAACCTTGCCAAAATTGACCGTTCTATAATACTGCCAATAATAGGGATTTTAATCTTACGTCTATCCCACTGATATCGTCCCTTTTTAGTTTTAAGTGATTGACGGATCATAAAAAAGGTACCAATTAGGCCGAGTGCCATCAAATGCCAATAGTTTACAAATAGGTTTGAACTGGCAATAAGAAACTGCGTTGTGGGAGGTAATTCAGAGCCTAAGCGAGAGAACATATCGGCAAACGTTGGTATAACAAAAATGTTTAATATAACCATGGCAGCAGATAGAGCAATTATCACCATACTAGGATAACGCAACGCAGCCTTAATACGTTTACGGGTATCTAACTCACGTTCAAGATAAGTGGTTAACTTAAAAAAAGCCTGGTCTAGTTGACCTGTATTTTCACCCACATGAACCAAGGAAACAAAAAGATGGTCAAATATTTTTGGGTGATTGTTTAATGCTGAAGAAAAGGTATAACCACCTTCAAGTTGCTTACCTATATCTGTTAATGCTTTTTTAAGCGAAGTTGAATTAGCTGATTCAACCATGCCATTGATTGCGCGTAATATTGGAACACCTGAGCGCATTAATGCATACATTTGTCGACAAAAGACTATTAACTCTTCTAATGAGACTCGTCCATTATTAAGTAACTCAAAAACATCGACACTACCGGCACTCTTCCCCCCTTGCTTAACTTCAACAATAGAGATAGGGGTAATGCCTTTTTTAAACAGTTTTTCAGCGGCGACATCTACATTGGCAGCATCAGTGCTACCTTTTATTTGACTACCGTTTGCATTTCGTCCCGTATAATTAAATGACGCCATATAACTCTCTATATTTAACCTAGGTGACTTACTTAGTTAATATCAATAGTTTCAACTAACCGTAATACTTCTTCTACCGTGGTAACACCTGTAGCAGCATAATCAAAAGCGGCTTTTGCCAATGGGGTAAAACTGGGGTTTTCTTTAGAAAGTTTCGCAAATAATTCGCTATCATTACGCTTTAAGGCGGCCATCATACCTTCATTCATTTCAAGTATTTCAAAAACACCTATTCGACCTTTGTAACCGGTATATTGACAGGTTTGACAACCTTTACCTTGCATGAACTGGGTGCTTTTTGCCCGCTCACCCGCTAAATTAGTTAGCCAAAAGAGCTCTTGTTCATCTGCTTGATATTCAATAGCACATGAATCACAAACTCTGCGCACAAGCCGTTGAGCTATAACAGCGCGCAGTGCACTACCCACTAAAAATCCAGCAGCTCCCATATCAATCAAACGTAAAGCACTGGTGATTGCATCATTGGTATGTAAAGTAGATAACACTAAGTGACCCGTTATCGCGCCTCGTAGGCCTATTTCTACTGTTTCTTGATCTCGCATTTCGCCCACCATCATAATGTCTGGATCTTGACGAAGTGCGGTACGTAAAACGCTTGAAAAGGTTAAGTCAATCTTAGTATTAATCTGTACTTGGTTAATACGCGGTAAACGATACTCAACAGGGTCTTCAACCGTTATTATTTTTTTACTGGCTTCGTTCAGTTCACTTAACGCCGCATATAATGTTGTTGTTTTACCACTACCTGTTGGCCCTGTTACTAATACCATGCCGTGAGGACGATGTATTTGTAGGCGGATACGTTTAACAATATCTGCTGGCATGCCTGTTTGCTCAAGTGATAATAGACCTGCAGATTGGTCTAATAAACGCATTACCACAGATTCACCATATTGAACTGGCATAGTAGACATACGTACATCAATGTTATGACCACTAATATCTAGATTAAAACGACCATCTTGTGGGATACGTTTTTCTGATATATCAAGCCCTGCCATTAATTTAAGTCGTAAAACCATGGCCGAAGCAATTTTGTTTTCTTTCAGGATTTTCTCTTGTAAAACACCATCGATACGCTGACGAATACGTAGTTGGTGTTCTTCTGGTTCAATATGAATATCCGAAGCGCGCATTTGCACCGCATCTTCAAATACAGATTGCAGTAACTTACCTACGGTTGCATCACCCCCTTCATCGAGAAAGGTTGTGGCGAGATCAAAGCTCGACGATTCTTCATATTCTTCTTCTAATTGACTAGCAAAAGATTCAATTTCAGCAGTACGACGATATAAGCTATCGAACGCATCGAAGATCTGAGATTCCATAACAACGGCTAATTCAATACGCTTAGGTGACAACATTCGCTCTAATTGATCTAAGCCACTTAAATCTGCAGGATCACTCATGCCTAGCAATACTGAAGTGCCTCTGTCTTCAATAATGAGCGCTCTTAGACGCCTGGCGTGAACTTCTGGCAGTAAGCTAGCAACATTAGGTGATATTTTATGTTGAGAAATATCCAGAAATGGCACATCAAGTTGTTGTGCCAAAAACTGTAACAGTTGTTTTTCAGATAAGTAATTGAGCTCTATTAAGGTGTCGCCGAGTTTTCGACCCGTTTGCTTTTGACTTGTTAACGCCTGCATAAGTTGATCATTAGAAATGATATCTTTATCAACCAATAAGTCACCTAAACGCATATTTAATTTTGGAGCTGCCATAATTTGTCCTACTGTCCTATTACTTCTATGCGTTGTTTAATAAAATTTTCTGAAGAAAGTGATAAATCGCTTTTTGTTAATGCTTTTTTATAAGCCGAACTTGCTAACTTAAATTGACTATTTTTATCAAAAAGTACAGCTAAACCTAACTGCCAGCGACCTTGCTCTGGTTGCATAACTATCAACATATTATATGCTTCAACTGCAACTTTATTCTGTTGAGCCTGCTGTGCAGTATTAGCCAGCATCACTTGATATTGCTCATCTTTTATATTCGCTAGCGGTTTTAAGGTATTTAGTGCCGCGGTAAATCGCCCTAACTTTAGGAAAATTCGTGCTTTCATTTCCCGTAAACTGCTGTCTTGACCGTTTAAAGCAATACCTTGAGATAATATATTTATCGCATCCTGATACGCTTGTCGGCCAAACCATAACGCCGCTAATTTTTTACGTGATTGGCTATCGCTAGGCCGTATAATGACTACATCTTCGAGTAATTTTTCAGCCTTACTAACTTGTTTTGCCGCTAATGCTTTTTCAGCCAGGGCTAGTTTTTGCTCTGCAAGCTCATCAGCCGACAATTGACGTCTTGAAACCGACATTTTATTCGAGTTAGTTTTAGTTGTGCTAGCTTTAACCGTGTTAGTAACGTCATGATTATGATCTGAACTAGATGCTGAGTGACTATGTTCATCCGCGGGCACTTCAACTTTTTTCGCCTCTAATGCTTGGCTGACGTTGTTATTTACTACTGGTTTTGCTTTAACTTTATCTTCTACAATTATTTTTTTTAGCTGAGCGTTATTCACCCTACTGCTATTTGAAGGGGCGCGAACTAAAGCTGTTGGCTCAATAACATCAGTTTTTTCCAAAGGCCTTATCGGCTGATTTAACTGGCCACTTTTTTCATTAATCGCTTGTGATTCAACTGTGTTTTTTGTCGGGTTAACTTCAGGTGTAGCCACTCGATTCGTGACTTGCTTATTTGCTTGATTACTTATTTGGCTACTTATTCTGTAAGAAGCTTTATCAGCTTTTAATGCCTTATTTTCACTAATTAACTGCCACATATAAAAACTAATAAGGCAGGTAACAAAAACGCAAAAACCACTAATTAGCGCTATTTTTTTTGATGAATAAGTTAATGCATTATGACTTGGCTGAACGGATTTTGAATTAGTCTCCGAAGGACGTTTATCTAAGTCCTTCAACATTTGATTGATCACACTCATAATTTAACCATCAGGGCATAATATGCTAAAGACAAAGCGCTCAAAACACCAAAACTTAACACTATAAATAAACTCCTTTTCGAGGCAGGCTCAATACTTTCAGTATCTTCTACCGCGGCTTTTAGTAATGTATCCGTCATCTTGTAATGTCCTTGACCGTACGCCAGCATTAACATTTTGTGGCACAAAACATTCACTAACCGTGGAACCCCCTGACTCACACGAGCAATTTTTTGACAGGTTTTTACAGGAAACAGCTCTACACCTTTATAGCCTGCAACTTCTAGCCTATGATGAATATATTGCTGTACTTCATGGGCATTCATCACCCTTAATTTATAGCCAAAAGTAATGCGCTGTTTTAATTGTCTAAATTCCGTTTTCGCTAAACGTTCATCAAGCTCAGGTTGCGCGAACAAAACGACTTGCAATAGTTTGCGGGTTTCTGTTTCTAAATTAGTGAACAATCTCAATGCTTCAAGGCTTTCTTCAGGTAATGCTTGTGCTTCATCAAGTATCAGTACCACCGAGTGTCCTTGACTATGTAATTCTAATAAACGTGTTTGAATACGTTGGGTGAGTGATTGAGCCGACATGCGTTGTGCTTGTTTAATACCAAGCTCTACCGCAACAGCTCGCCTTAACTCATCGGGATTTAAATAAGGGTTGGGAATGTATGCGGTAACGAAGTGCTCTGGTATTTCGTTAAGCAGCTTTCGGCACAGCAAAGTCTTTCCAGTGCCTACTTCACCGACAACTTTAATAAACCCCTCTCCTGTTTGCAGTGCAATAGAAATGACTGCTAACGCTTCGTCATGCATAGCCATTGGCAAATAAAAGTTTGTATTAGGCGTTAAGGTAAAAGGTAATTCCCCTAAGCCAAAATGGTATAAATACATAACCCCTCTACTGCCTCACTAATCAATAAAAATCAAACAAGCTATTCTGCTTATTTCTCATTTTCAGCTGAATTTTGCTCTGCTATTTGGCAAATTCCATGCTCTGTTGCATAGTTTGTATCACTACATTTGTCTTGGCATTCTGGTGTTAATTTTCCTTCATCAGATAATTCACACGACTCTACTTCTTCAGGAAACCATTTTGTTAAAAGACTGCGCGCATCTTGTAGCTGATTTTTCCATGTATCTTGACCAACAACAATAGGTTTTAGCATGATGACTAATTCTCGCTTTTGAGACTTTTGTGATTTATTTTTAAATAATTCACCAAGGAATGGAATATCACCTAATATCGGCGTTTTAGATTCAATATCGACTTTATAGGTTTCAATTAAACCACCAATGACCACTACCTCACCTGATTGTGCACGGATAATGGTATCTGATTCTCGAACACTACTTTGCGCCAATGGCAATATAAGTTGTTCGCTTCCAATTTGAATCGTTTTGTTCTGTTCTTCGGTAATTGTCACTGACGGATGAACATGCAAAATAACACTACCATCTTTACTAATTTGTGGCGTGACATCTAATGCAATACCAGAAAAGAAGGGGGTTAACTCGATTTCAGGTGTTGTAGTGGTTGAGGTACCTGTTGTGGTCGTGCTTGAAACCTCTGTTACAAAGTATTCATCTTCGCCTACTTTAATAACCGCTTTTTGATTGTTAGTTGCAGTGATCCGAGGGCTGGAAAGTACTTGCACATTACCTTGTGTTTGTAAAAGCTCGATAACGCCTGAAAAGTTATTACTACCTGTTATTGAGCTAATCGCAAGGCTATTAACACCACCAATGGTATTAGAGATCACATTACCGACAATATTACCTGTGGTTGAGAAAACGACGTCAGGACTACCCACATTATCAATTACATTTTCCCACTTAATCCCCTGCTGATAATCATCATTAAGTGTAACTTCCATTATTTTTGCTTCAATAATGACTTGACGGTGTAAATGACTTTCTGTATCTGAAATAAATTTCTTAACCGCTGTAAGTTCTTGTGGTAACGCACGCACGGTCACCAAACCTGCTTGTGGTGAGACAATAACTGAACGACCTTCACCAGTCCCCACAAAAGCAGTCAATGACTCTTTCAACTCATCCCAAAAATTAGATTGATTCTCGGTATATAAGTTTATACCACTGCTTTGGCCACTAGAGCTTCCATTACTTCCATTGTTGCTATTGCTGCCACTGTTATTATTACCGCCATTACTGTTATTGTTATTATTATTTCCACCACTATTGGGATCATTCTCGGAAACACCACCAGAGTTAATCGTCGTACTTGACGAGCCAAAGCGTTTGAGAAATAAATAATTTAAAGCAATAGTTTCCGTTCGAATACCTGGAGGGAAAACCTGTACTACATTGCCTCGACGAATAATTTCATAACCGTAGACATCTTCAACAACGGTTAAAGCTTCTGATAACGTGACATTATTTAAACTTAGTGAAATTTGTCCGCTTACATCAGGGTGAATTACGACGTTATAACGAGAGCCTCTAACAATGGCTTGAAAAAAGTCTTTTGCATTAACTTCTGTTGCCGAAATTTCCAAACGTTTTTCAGCAAGCATACCTTGCTTGACTTGATTCATATCATTTAACATCAACTCTTGCTGAACTGAGTTTGGTATTTGAGTTAGCGGCTTAGGGCCACTAAATTTTTTCGTTTCTTTAAGAGCCAAATCCAAGTCTTCTTTTATTTCAACAGGATCATTAGGTACAGACTGACAACCTACAAGGGCTAAAAATAGGACAGGTAAGGTAGTGTTTAATTTTATTTTTTTCATAAAAAGACTTTTTTTTATCATAAGTTGGCTACCGTATTTTCTACAACGTTGCTTTTAAAACCTTTTCTTTTAAAAATATTTATCTTTAATCGTTTAGCTTTACTACGCAGTATCACACTATGACTGTTAATTGCTGTGATACGATAATCACCAACATAGTCGAACATTTTATAAATTTTGCCATTAATAACCGCTGTATGAATACCATCACCATGAATGATAGAACTCAAGACAAAGCCGCTATCACGTTTTTTCTGGTCATTAGTCTCTGTGCCGCTAACACCAAATGGACGGGTAGGATCAATATCAGCAGCCATACTTACCGATGAAAATAAGACTGTGATAACAAGCAATGCTCGAGTAAACAATGGCTTAAAGTGAGCTTTATACACCGATAAACTCCTTATTTAATCCTAAGCTGTAAATAGTTATTTCAACTTCACTTTGTGGATACTCTTTAACTTCGAATTGAAAACCTTGCCAAAAGAATTTCCACGTTAACTGTTCAAGTTGTTGTAAATAATTACGTAATTGAAAATATTTACCTGACAGTTTTATCTTAATACCGTGTTTGTATAAGTTTAAGCCAAGCTGTTCCACTGTTGGCGTTACGCTTTCCACTGCAGAATCTGATTGCCCTTCACTAACATTTAATAAAGGTTTAGCACCCATTAGTTCAAAAGAAAGCAGCGATACTCCAGGCTCTAACTTTAGTAGTTTAAGTAAAGCTTCGCGCATTTCGCTTGGACTTATTAAATCAGTGGTTAAAAGTACTAGTTGACTATCGATTTTGGCTAGCTTAGTTTCAAATTGAGCTATTTGTTTAATAATACCTTTATTAGGGTCTTTTTTGAGTGCTTCTTGATAATCTTTAATACTACGCCTGAGATTTTTATTGCCAGAGGTCATCACTCGACTTTGTTTTTCAAAGCTAGCTATTTTGGCGCTTTTTTCATCAATAAAAAGATAGGAAATAATAAAAAAAATGGCAACAACACCCGTCAATAGTAATAAGAATTGCTCTCGACTTGTTAATTGACTAAATTGGTCACTGGTATTATTCCATTGCTCTTTCATTAGCCTTCACCTTCATTTTCACTTTCAACTGAGCTAACAACAAATTCGGTAATATTCTGTTCGTTCTTAGAGAGCTTGAAGTTTACAAAGGCTTTACCTGACAATAAGCGAGACTTTTTAAAACCAGCCAACCAAGCAGGTACCGCTTGGGGGGTTCTAGCTAGTCCAGTAAAACTCATATGCTGCGAATTAATGCTAATCGTTTGTAACCTAATATCTTTATGATGCATAGCTGACAAATCATTCATAGCCATAACAAACCCACCAGCAAAGGTTTCATTTGAATCAGTGAGCCGATGCAAAAGTGCATCTTTATGTTGCATAACTAACTTTAAAGTATCGAGTTTTTTCTTTAAAGCAGGAGAGACTTGCCTATTTTTTAGCTCTGTCTCTAATTGTTTTACAAGCTGCTGATTTTGCTGCTTTACTTGCAACAAATCATCATGTTTTTTAGCTGACTGCCTGTAATTTAGTTCAGTGAAAACAGCCCAAATAATCATAAAAAACAATAGAAAAAACCAAATAGCGACGACTCTTGATAGTGTTAAAAACGCTTTTTCAGGGAAAATCTCTGCTTGTAATAAATTAATACTATGCTTGGCTGTCATGAGATCTGCCCCGCTAAAACGTCTGTCTCAGTATTGTAAGGAGTATTATCTATACTAGCGCCGATAGCTGCAGCATACTCTCTGTATAGAGAATACGAGCGAGGTAACTCCAGCAAGGTTACTGGCACAGCGCTATTTTCTGCTAGTTTTTCTACAAAAATACTTTCTAACTCGATCGGTAATAAGATTTTAATGCCTTTGATGGGGGCTTGTTTTAGCTGTCGTTCGAAATAATCTGTAGAACGTTGTATTTCTAAACTAATATCATCAATAACGGAGAAAGATAGTTCTTCAGCAGTCTTATGAGCAATCTGAGAAAATCCCCGTAAACGGCGTTGAAAATATATTTTTCCTTGCTTAACAATTAATAAAACAATCTCTTCATTAGGCTGCTGACAAACCAATAAGTTGGCATCCCTTTGTGGCGGTAATAAGTTTGAAAAAGCAAACTCCTGAGTGGTAATTGCACTGACTTTTACCGCCCCCTGCTCTGTGGCTTCTACCAGTTTTTTCAATTCATCTAAGGAGGCGCACACTACATTTATCTTATCTTTTCCGCCAGCAAGAAGCGGTGCATCATAATAATCTAACACCATATTATTAGGAGCAATA
>Ga0209395_1002109_pt1 | contig 26749 bp, 24 predicted proteins | sample GOMGulsemesocosm_3_FD_184635 | JGI IMG/M metagenome (GOLD analysis project Ga0209395, IMG submission 184635) | Methane-oxidizing microbial communities from mesocosms in the Gulf of Mexico - GOM9D Gulf of Mexico (SPAdes) (version 2) | ecosystem: Environmental > Aquatic > Marine > Cold seeps... | reverse complement strand
ACCGATCTCAATAATAATGTTAGGCAGTGACTTTGTTGTACCTAGTTTAGCAGCAACAGGTTTATTAATTTTGGTAGGTATATTCACCCAAGTTGGGCAGGTCGGATTAACCAAAGCACTTAATAGCGCAGATGCAAGCAAAGCAACAGCATATGCTTATGTTCAAGTGTTGTTTTCAGTCTTTATTGGTTGGGCGTATTTTAGTGAAGTTCCTGTGATAACTACCATTATTGGTGGTGGTTTTATCTTAGCTGGCGCCTTAGTTAATGTGATGTGGAAGCGATAACAGTCACTCTCTCGTTAGCGTTACATTACTTGATGTAATGCTAAATTAAAGGACACTCACATAACTTAGTTACGTTAACATCACTACAGGTATCGTTCTTTCATCCTTACATTCATATGAACCCATTTCGAATTCTCGGCAGATCCAAGGCCGATTTTCATAAATTGAGCACAGATACGTTTCACGATCTAAAGCTGAGCACCAACCGTCTTCTAAACGCAACATGGTTTCGCTGCCCCAGTCATCACGGGTAATATGTTTTTCAGGCACACCGGTATCAGTAATAATCATCACTTCTAAACGACAGCAGCAAGCCTGACAATTTGAACAGCTGACTTCGGTTGATGATTCATCTTTAATTGTAATGGTCATATATAGTAACAAATAGAATAATTGCGCAGTTTACCGTAAGTTGAGCACTTTCTAAATGGATTTAGGCAGTGTTTCGACATTGCTAATTATAACAAGTAGTTAATTATTTTTTGAGCACACTGTGTAGGGGAGTTGATTAAAGTATCAATGGTTAAATCGTATAATACCCCCTGATGAATACTTTCATGTTGGGACTTGGCTAAGCCAATGGCACGATCCCCTCGGGCAGCTTCTCGTTTTGTTAACTCATCAAGCGGGCAGTCAACTTTCACTAGCGTTAACTTCAATCCACTTAGCTCGTTTGTTAATTCACGGTAGGTCTTTTCACCACAAAAGACTATGTCCACTATGACATTGTGTCCTGTCTCAGCCAGCGCTTGCACCGATTTTGCTAAGGCAAGTTTCATGTTGGGAAAGTTCTTTGAGCCGGCAGGTATTTTATAAGGTGTCATATCCCAAAAGGCATCTAAAGCACACAGTAAATATACCTCAGTACTTTGTGCTTGAAATGCTCTAGCTAGGGTTGTTTTTCCTGAGCTTGAGGTGCCATTGAGAACAATTACATTGCCTTTCACTGTGTGTTAACCTTACTTTTGTTCATGTTTTCATTTTTTGTGGTTGCTTGCAATTTTAGCCGAGTGACTCCCCAATAAGCATTACTTTTAGCGTTTAACTGCCAGCCTTTTTTAATTAATGATTTCCTAATATATCGATTGATAAAGCCGTGACCAAATAATACAACCTTTTCTTCCGTTTGGTTTTGCGCTATTTCTATTAACCTATTTGTTGCTAAATCAGCCCTTTGTTTCGCTTGCTTGAAAGATTCAAATGGTCCTATATAGCCAAGCATCCACAGCACCCTTGATAAATAAAGCCAGCTCCAAGCTTTTAATTTAAAGGGGAATTTATATCTAGGTATTTCCATTTCACGAAAAACCTTATCAACAGTTTCAGGCGTTTTTTCTAGGTAAATGTTTGCAGAGTGAATAGCGCGTTTTAGATCACTTGATACAATATAGTAAGACTTGTATTCATCATTTATTGTTTCAGGTCGGCTATGGTCGGCCACAGCAGAGTGATGATATTGCCTGACCCATTTAATATAGCCCGAGGCATCAACAACAGGATTCGTTGCTGAGGTTGGTTTTCCATGTCTTATTAAGATAATTTCCATTAGTAGCCTAGTATCATATAGTTAACATATCGCTTTGTTGGATAAAGCTATGAATTTTTCTCTCCAAAAAGCCAAAGTAGTGATGACTCAAGTAGCTGGGCACCATGCACTAAGTTATGTCCTTCTGAGCCAAAATTAAAGTGATAGTCATAGCCTTTGAACTTTAATGCAGACGCCATTTGTTTGTTACCGAGTGCCCAATCACCATAACGGGTATCGAGGTCATTACTACCACTTTGAAAAAACATTCTGATCGGCTTTGGGTATTCATTGCGTATCAAGTATGGAAATTTCCCGCCTCCTCTAATATCAACGAAACTACCGCAGTGACTTAACACGTTACCAAACAAATCAGGACGGAACCATGCTATCGCCCATGCACAGATACCTCCAGAGCTGAAGCCAACCGTTGCACGCCTACTTGGATCGGGAGAAATATTTAATCCTTGCAAGGCCTTTGGCAACAACTCGTTAATGAGAAAGCGTGTATATTGGTCATTAACCGAATCATACTCAATGCTACGCTGTGTATCGGGGTGATGGTCTGATTTAGTTTCGACCTTAAAAACGCCAGGGTTGATAAACACACAAATGGTAGGTGGTATTTTTTGCTGTGAAATCAGCTTATCCATTAATTGTGGAACCCTCATGGGTTTAGTGTCATCAATATAATGATAGCCATCTTGAAATACCATCAAATTAGCCGGTGAGTTTTGAGTGTATTGCACAGGAATATACACCCAATAATCCCGGGTAGTGCCCTGATAAATTTGGCTATGAAAGGTATTCTTAGTTATGTTCTGAACCATTTTTATACTGTTCCTTGATAGTTAACGCCAGCAAAAAAGCTAAGGTGGTTGACGTTAAAATTGGCGATAAAAAAGTTGAATTGCTTATCGTCCGATTTATTCGCCTATTTTACGGTGTTTAGCGCAAAGCCGATAGCCAAATAAGTAACATAAGCCTGCAAAAAGCCAGACAAGGCCGACAGTTAAAACCACATCAGTCACTTTATCTGGCTGGCGTAACCATAGCTGAAGAGGCAAAATGCCACGAATGATACAAAGCGTAGCTATGGTATATATTGCATATTTAATTAAGGGTAATTTACTTAGCAGTTTATTTGTAAATCCAGCCCCTGATAGTGCATAGAGCCCGAGAACGATAAAAATACCTGAAGCGAATAATGTGCCTATAGGTGCTAGGTAAGTCCCTTTAATTGCTGATTCGACAATTTGTGGTGGCGCCATTTGAGCGGCATAACATTTAGGGCCAAAATAGATACAAGACAAATGTGCCAATGCTGTGCCTATTGCAATAAAGGCCGCTAAAACTAATAGTATTACACCAATTTTTGATTTCATCTTGAACTCCATTTTTATGTGAGCTTGATTTTTAAATCATTACCTTAATCAGTACTATTATAAGTTAACTAATAACCTCGCTGAAGCATTATCAAACTCAATGAATCAATCCAATTTACTTTTAAGGGAGCTCTTACCCGAAAAATTAATGTAAACGTTATCGACTCCAGTGAAAAAATAAGGACATGCTATAATTTTTCTAAGGTTGAGATTACTTGAGGTTAAGTGATCCTTTTAGCGATAATACAGCTCCCATCAAAGGTGTTACCTTATTAAGATTATGTTCAGATTATTCCTTATTCTACTTACTCTTTTCAACGCTTGTTCTGCAAATTCAGAGGATAAGTTAGCTGATATGTTGAGCAAGTTGTCTGAAGCAAAGGACTATCTACGGGTAAAACCCTCTGTTTCATCTACAATACTTAAGCAAGATCTTGCCAATATTGGTCAACTAAATACAAGAGATCAATTAACTTGGCACCAAACGCTATTACGAGCTTCTATTTCACTGAATGATTTAAAGCAAGTTGAACATACGGTAAGAGCAATGCTTTTCTATTCTGAGCTAGAAAATGAGACAGATAAATTTGTTTCAATGCTAAGTAGTTTAGGGATATATTTGCGACGAACAGGTTACCCGCAAGAATCCATTTGGCTATTTGATTGTGGGCTGAAGCAACCGATTAAAAATAACAAACAGAAGGTAAGCCTGCTCCTTAGCAAAGCAAACAGCTTAAGTTACCTCAATAAAAATAGTCAAGCAAAAGTAACCTATGGGCAAGCCTTGCAACTTGCTGAAGAAAATAGTGCAGATATATATATCAGTGCTATTTATAACACCTTAGGCATCTTGGCGATAAAAGAGGGGGATTATAAATTAGCCAAAGAGTACTTGGTAAATGCCTTACAATTATCACAAAGTATTTCTAGGCGATCTGGTCAAACTGTTGCAGGTTTACAACTGCTTCGCTTATCTATACTCGATAATGATCCTGTTTTATATGACAGGCTGCACTACCGGATTAGTCGACTCATCTTGGCGAGTGATAATGAAGTGAGGCATGCCTATCTTTTTTGGGTTGAAAAGGCTCATCAAGTATCAAAAGGAAAGGAGCTTTCTGTAGAAGAGCAAACTCAGTTGTCAAAGAAACTAAAACAAATTAAAGCAACGAGTATTGGCTTATATAACCAGTTGGTTGACACACTAGCAAAACCTCTAGGAATTGAGTTTCCCCATATTATAAAAGAATACAGTGTATATAGTGGTGACTTATTAACTCATATACACCAATGCAAGGACTCAGAGTAATAAACGAGGGATATTAAAACTTATTGTCTTTTAAACTTATCTTATTAAACAGTCATGATTACCACGTTTTCCATTGCTGTGTGATATCGCCTTCAATTTCTATATGTGCAGATATAAGGCATTTTTGAATAAACTCAACAATGTCTTCACGCTGACCCGCTTCAATTAGGGCATTCTCACATTCATCATCGAGCTCGTTTAACGATAAAATTAAGTTATTAACATGGACTTTTGCACTTTCAATACTTTGTTCTTGAGTATCAATAGTTGTATAAAACTCAAGCAGCAGTTTTATACAGGCAGTAACGTCGCTAGAGGAATATTTACAATCCTCTTCAACTTCAATAAAATCTAGCAGGTCATATTGAATAATTTTAAGTAAGTTTTTCATTTAATATTTTTCCAGTTCGGTCAAAAGCCCGTTAACTTAGTGAGCATCTTTTAGCTAAATAAGCCTACTGTACTATTTGTTGGCTACCAGTAAGGCATGTTCAGGAGGAGTATTCTGCTGTAAATACTCAGTAATCTCTTTGTATGCTTGGCGAAATGGCTTGTAGAGATGAGACTTGAGTTCTTTCTTTACGGTTTTGATATCGATGCCTTTTATCACACAAAATAAAGCCAAGGCATAAACGGTTTCTAGTTCAGGTAAAGCCGGTTGTCGGTTAAGATTGCGATTGTTACACGAGCCACAACCGCCTTTAAACTGATAAGCTGTATTAGCAAAGATAACACCAAAGCCCATAAAACAAGCAACTAAATCTATCGTTTGCGGTAATACCTCTTTGCCGCCTGGGGGCAGAATACCGTGTTGATTAACCAATATACCTGCCTGTATTTGTACTAAGTAAGCAATTAGGTCTTGTGGTTGGTTAAGTTGACTTGAGTGAAAAGCAATATCTATGCTGTGTTTAGTTGATGTTGAGGAGGCTACTTTTTCACCCTCTACTTTATAGCTAATATTAGCAGTCACACTCTCATTGTCTTGAACACTTACCTTCGCACTCTCACCGCGCAACCTAGACTGAAAAAATAATTTCGGCATGTCTTTCTGTACAAAGTTATCACTTGATACTAATTTTAGTGGCCATGTCGTCATACCCGTATATTTCAGCGTATTAGAAAATATGGAATTTGCCATTTCTTCAACACTGCTTGAATTCCCCGGATAAAAACTATTATTGGGTAATATCAGTGTACTGTTATCTTTGAAGAAATCGCCGTCAAGTTGCTCTAGGCACCAAGAAAAGGTATCAAAGATCCATTCTTTTGATGATTCATCAATGACAGGTTTTGTTTTGAAAAAAGTTGATAACATTGATGGATTGCCTTTATTTATGGTTTAGCACTGGTATTGGGTCGTTTAATCATTGCCTGTTAGCCCATGAGCGAGCTTAAACATTATAAAGGCTGTTGAATTTAGTGCTAGCAAATACTTTACTTATCATCAGTCAAAAGACCTTAGTAGAGAGCCAACTACCTAGTTTATTAAGCTCTTTGTTAGAAACTCCCTATCCACTTTTATTGTAACCTATCTAAATATTAACACTGCTCATGCTGGTTGGGATCAATAAAAGCTCATAAATATGTAGGAAATCAGCATATATATATTGATATCTCGACAAGTAACATTCATATTGATTTGTTGAAATCATTATACAGAGTCCTCTATGGTTGAAGAAAAAGTAAAATCGATAATTGATAGTTTATCTCATGCTGCATCGGATGATTTTATTGAGACTATTTGTTTATCACTGGCAAAGGCCATTAAAGCTGACTTTGTTTTTGTAGCAAAATTAAATGCGGAACATACTAGCGCAACAACGCTCGCTGTTGCCTCAAAAGGCAATGTATTAACGAACTTCACCTACCATTTAGAATCAACACCATGTGAAAATGTTAGTAATGGTGCGGTATGTAGTCATATTGAAAATACCCAAGAAGCTTATCCTGAAGATCAACTATTGGTCGATATGGATATTGCTGGCTATGTTGGTGTGCCATTAAAAAATGCAAGAAATGAAACTGATTCAATTCTCGTCGCTTTATATCACCAGCCATTTAAAAACGAAAGTGAAGTCACTTCTTTGTTTTTACTCTTTAGTGGCATGATAAAAAAGGAAATGGAAAAACAAGAGCTGATTAGCGAATTAAAAACCAGTAATGAAATTATTGAAGAAAGCAAAGAAGCGATTGTTGTTTGTGATAAAGATAAAAATATAACCCGAGTAAATAAAGCCTTTAGTAGAATCTCAGGATATAGCTTTAAAGAGGTGCAAGGAAAAAACCCGAGTATATTTGGTTCAGACCTTAATGATCAAAATTTATACCATGAAATGTGGCGAAATATTGAGGAAAAAGGAGCTTGGTCAGGAGAAATTTGGAATAAAAAGAAAAGTGGAGAGGTATTCCCTGAGTGGCTATCAATCAATACAATTTGTGATGAAAATAATGATACTTCACATTATGTCGCTTTTTTCTTTGATATAAGCAAACGAAAAGCATCAGAAAGTAAAATTTACAAACAAGCGAATTTTGATTTACTGACTGGAGTTGCTAATCGTTTTTTACTTTCCAAAGAGCTATCTCTGGCGGTCGACTTAGCGAAATCAACAACAACCGAGTCAGCTATACTGCATATGGATTTGGATTTATTTAAAGAAATTAACGATGTGTATGGTCATAATGTGGGTGATGAGTTATTAATTCAAACATCACAGCGTTTGCAAAGTTGTGTAACAAGCTCTGATTGTGTTGCTAGAATCTCAGGAGATGGTTTTGCTATTTTACTGAATGATATTGAAAGTGATGAAACAATCAATAATCTGGTTACCCACATTTTAATGGAATTTAGTAAGCCTTTCATTATCAAACAAACCATTTTACATTGTACTTTAAGTATCGGTATCACCTCATTTTCAAATAGTAGTGAAGATGCGGGTGAAATTATGAAAAAAGCTGAAACGGCCATGTATCACGCTAAAGATAGCGGACGAAATTCGTTTAGTTATTTTACCCAAGCGATGCAAGATAATGCGCACCACAAGTTAAATTTAAAAAACCAACTAGTTAAAGCGATAAAAAATAAAGAACTCAGTGTTGTTTATCAACCGGTTGTTTCAATAGCCCATGAAAAAGCAAATAAGTTTGAAGCATTAGTACGATGGAATAACGGAGGAAAGTGGATTTCACCCGTAGAGTTCATCCCCCTAGCTGAAGAGTTTTCTTTAATTAAGGATGTGGGTGAATTTGTTTTATCTGAAGCTTGCCGGGCATTGAAGAAACTAAAGTCGCAAGGGTTTAGCGATATTGTTTTTAATGTTAATCGCTCTGTTTATGAAATACCGCTCAATAAAAATGAAAATGATCAATGGCTTTTAATGATCAAACTTCACGGCTTAAAGCCAAGTGATATTTGTTTTGAATTAACAGAAAGTGCTTTAGCGCCTGATAAACGAAACAATGAAGTGCTGTTTAATCAATTAAGAAGTGCGGGTTGTTCTATTGCTTTAGATGATTTTGGTACCGGTTATTCATCATTAAGTTACCTACGCCGTATTCCGATCGATTATATAAAAATAGATCGATCATTCATTACTGATATGAGTACAAATCAAAACGATAATATTTTAGTGGCAACTATTATTGCAATGTCCAAAGCATTGGGGAAAAAGGTCGTTGCTGAAGGGGTTGAAACGAAAGAGCATCTGCAATTGCTGACTGATTTGGGCTGTGATTATATTCAAGGTTATTATTTCTCCAAGCCTTTACCTGAAGAGGGGTTAATTAGTTTTTTGAATGATTTTTCATATGGCTCATTCAACTAAAGACCTGATAATTTTAAAAAGCCTGTAATAATAAAGATTACAGGCACTTAAAGTTTAATGACAGTGACTAAACTAAGCCATTAAGCGCTTAGTGACTTGTACCTTTCTCATAGTTAATTTTGTTATATACATTGTATTTTCCTGATGGCTTCTTCATTGGCATACGTTTAACTATTTCCAACGTTTCAGCATCGTAAACAATCAACTCACCATCCATATCCCAGACACTGAGTAATACAAATTTTCCGTCTTTGGTAAACTCTACATGGGCTGCATTTTTACCTGGCGCAGGCGCTAAGGTTTTAACAATTTTTAAGGTACTTTTATCAATGACATGTACTTTGTCGTTATTAGGACCAAAGAATACGTCGGTCCAGGCGTAGCGAGATTTTTCATGACTACGCATAAAGAAACCAGGGCCTTCGGTCTTGATTTCTTTGATAATGTCCCAGTTTTCCATATCAATAACGGTAATCTTACCTTCTTTGATATTGGGTGAAGCAAACACTTCCTTACCTTGATAGTGCCAAGTAATACCTGAGCCTAAATGTGGCATACCCGTTAAACCGATAGAAGCGACTTTCTTTTTAGTATCTAAGTTAATCACTTGGCCATTATGACTATTACGGGCAGTTCCAATTAGGTTGATGTATTCAGGATCAAAGAAAAAATCATTTAAATAATCATCAGTTTTAATTCGGCGAACAGGGAAGGGAGTGGTGACCTTCCAGCCTTCAGCTTTGGCTTCATTTCTATAGTCATGTGCCCAACCTTTATAAACTTCAACGCCACCCTTATCGCTATAAGGAATTTCCCATACTTCTTTGACGTCCTTTAGTGCCACGATAAAACTATGGCGTGGTGGCGCGTTATATACAGCGCTTACGCGAGAACTTACACCTTCGCTATCTATTGCATCAATTACCTTAAGTGGCGATAAGTCTTCAGTTTTTAGAATCACCACATTGTTAGGTAAATAATTACCGACAATCAAATAGTTGCCATCATTTGAGATGGCAATATTACGAGTGTTGATTGCTGCACGAACTTCAGTCACTGTTTTTCGATTGTAAATGTCGTATTTGCTTATCCAGCCATCGCGAGAGGCAAAGTAGACAAAGCGACCATCGGGTGAGTACTTTGGTCCACCATGTAAAGCAAAGCGAGTTTTAAAGCGATCAAGTGGCTCAAAGGTATCACCGTTTAATAAAGTGGCGCTGTGATCGCCGAGCTCAACCACAATAAACAGGTTCATTAAGTCAGCATCAAACTGCGCTTCATTTGGTAATTTACTTTGCTCAAAGTGTTGAACTTTTGAAGCATTTATATCTGCTACTGTCCACGTTAATGAAGCTTTTGATGGTGTGTAGATGTAGTTAGCTAAACTGGCTATTTCAGCTTTACTTAACGTTTTACTAAAGCTGGGCATTTGAGTGGCCGCACGACCTTTAGTGATGACCTTAATGGCTTTGTTTTTACGAAAGCGAGCAAGGTTTTCAGGTAACAAAGCGGGACCCATAGCGCCAAGTCTATCTTCGCCGTGACAGCTTTGACAATGTTTTTGATAAAGCTTTTTAGCGGCAGCTTCTTCAGTAACAGACATAGTGATTTTTTTAGTTGGGCTGGCTGCATGGGCAATATTACAGTTTGCCACTAAAGATAAAGCTACTGATAAGGAAAGGGTTAGCACTGTGTTAAAGGCGAAGGATATTTTCATGCGTGAAACCTGTAGATAATAAGCTTACCCTTACTTTTACGTTTACTGTAAAAAGTAAACTAACGTTAGTCTAATGTTAGGTTAACGTTAGTTATAAAGGAGGCGTGATAGGACTAATCTATTTATGCTGTTTTAATTTCTTCTATTTGAACGTAATCTTTTGCGTCTAAAAAGCCTGGTGTTACCAATTGCTTCTCTGTTAATTGATTCACAACATCGCCGATAACAATTAATGTTGGTGGAGTGATATTGTATTTTTCAACTAATTCAGCCAAGTTACCAATAGTGCCGCGATAGGTTTTTTGCTCTGGCTGTGTACCTTTGCGAATTAATGCCGCGGGGGTATTAATGTCACGGCCATGTTCAACCAATTTTTCAGTTATTTTTGATAAGGTATTGATACCCATATAAAATACCACGGTTTGTGTTTCACAACATAAACTCTGCCATGGCAGGTTTAATTGACCATTGTTTTGAATGTGACCGGTAATAAAAGTACAACCTTGAGCAACACCACGATGAGTTAGTGGAATACCTGCATAAGTAGTGCAACCTGATGCGGCAGTAATGCCTGGGCAAATATGACAACTAACACCATTTTGCAGCATGTATTCAGCTTCTTCACCACCACGACCAAAGATAAACGGGTCACCACCTTTAAGGCGTAATACTTTTTTACCTAAACGCGCTTCTTCAACTAGAATTTCATTAATTCTGTCTTGTGGCACACAGTGCTTAGCTTGCTCTTTACCGACATAAAAACGTTCACAGTTATCAGGTAATAAGGCTAGAATTTCTTCACTTACTAATCTGTCATAAATAGCGATCTCAGCTTGTTCAATAAAGCGCATGGCGCGAATAGTAAGTAATTCAGCATCACCAGGGCCTGAGCCTACTAAAGCTACTTCGCCTTTATTTAATACTGACTTGCCTCGTGCTGATATTTGCTTGTTATCAACAGAGGTAAGATTACTGTGGTTGTTTGTTGCTTGTGTGTTCATGCTCTCGCCTTATTTTTCTTGAGCCTCTATGTCTTTGACATAACGTTAGGACGACTCATTGGCTAAATAAAATGGTTTCTATTGCCGTGACCTTAGGTACGCGGCTTTAAAGACTTAGTTAAAGTTCAGTAAGCTAAATATTAGTAAATAACCTTAGTAACTAGACTTCAGTAAATTGGATTTGCTCTTCGGTTAATGCTTTGTTTATTGGCGCTGTATAGCCAATCTCATTGTCATCTAAGTAACAACCTGGATCTTCAGCCCATGCATCTCCATCTTGTGCAAAAGCACGTGTACGGGTATTACCACCACAAATATTTAAATAATTACACTCAGCGCAGCGGCCTTTTACGGGACGAGGGCTTTGTCTGAACCCTAACATCAGTGGGTCTTGAGTGTTTTTCCAAACCTCTGAGAATTTCTCTGTTTTCACATTACCGATAGGGTGATTCCACCAGTAAGTATCAGGATGAATTGTGCCGGTATTATCTATGTTGGCAACATTAACGCCGCTGGCATTTCCGCCCCAGTTAATCAATCGCTGTTTTAAGTTGGCAACACATTCAGGATGGCTTTCACCAAATTTATTAGTGGCCCACTGCAATAAAAATGGACCATCAGCATCGTTATTACCGGTAACAAAATCAGTGACTATGCCTTGGTTAATATGCGACCATGCCCGTTCATAAAGAAGCTCCATTGCGTCTTTAGTCATTTTAAACATGGCATCATCTTCAGCGGTACGTTTGCCACGACCAGAGTAATTTAAGTGAGATAAATAGAATTTATCTACTTTATTTTCTTCCATTAAATCCAACATCGCCGGTAAATCTTTGTCGTTATCTTTAGTCAAACAAAGGCGCATGCCGATTTTAATGCCAGCCTCTTTACATAGTTTGATCGCGTGCATTGACGTTTTAAAGCTACCTTCTTGACGGCGAAACTCATCATGGAATTCTTCTAAGCCATCAATGCTTATACCAACGTATTGATAATCAGCCGCTTTGATTTGTTCTATGTTTGATTCATTAATTAAGGTGCCGTTAGTTGAAAGAGCGACATAAAAACCTTTTGCTTTGGCGTAGGCGGTAATTTCATAAATATCAGGACGAAGCAGTGGCTCACCACCTGAAAGAATTAACACGGGTACATGGGCTACTTTTAAGTCATCGATAGTGGCCTTAACTTGCTCGGTAGATAACTCATCTTTAAAATCTATATCTAACGAAGTTGCATAACAGTGTTTACAGCGCAGATTACAGCGACGAATTAGGTTCCATATGACCACTGGACCAGGCATTTTTCGTGATGCCTTTACTGGCTTAAAATCAGCCATGTCGTCATGTAAGGTTTTTAATAACTGTGAAATTCTAAACATAATCTATTTTTACCCAGGCAAAGTTGATAATGGTGATGCTCTCGTTGCGAAGCTGCGTTAAGCTGAATTGATTAGCTATCGCTTCAATCGCAAACCTGTTTTTTTCAGTATCTCAGTGCTGGTTAACATATCATTACTTTTAGTCATGAAGTCTTGACTTAAATCATTGTTGCGCGTGAGCAATACCTCTTTTAACAATTCTTTGATCTGACCCCGATACTTGGCTATTGCTTCAGGTGTTTTTCCATGCACCATGGCAAATAAGTTGTAATTCCATTGAGGTAAATGACGTGGCCGAAGGTAGCAATGGCTAACAAAAGGTAATCGACCAACGGCGTCACCAAATTTTTCAGCTTGTTTATCATCAACATCCCAAACTGTCATACCATTAAATTGATAACCCAATTTGTAATGGTTAGGCACGGCAGCTATACGTCTAATAATGCCGCGCGCTAACATGTCATTTGTTAATGCTAAAACTTCCTCAACACTAATCTGCATTTGTTCAGCAATATGATGATAAGGCTTTTCAATAATAGGTAAGCCATTTTGTGTGAGTAGAATATATTGGCGCTCTATTGCCGTTAAGCTAGGCTTTTCTTGGAGGATTGTTGTATCAGACATAATAGGCTCTGCAATGGTAATAAGTGTTGAAGGTTATAGCGTTCGAATAAGAAGGCCGCTTTTATACCGGCAAATATAAACCAACATAAAACTCTTTAAGTTTTGGCGTATTGAGCACTTTCAAGCCAGTTTTTTCTTCGATGGCCGTAATAACACGTTCAATTTCATTGGCTTCTTCGGTTGCGATAACAAACCACATATTAAAACGGTGAGTACGACGGTAGTTATGCGCTATTTGCTCGAAACTATTTACTTGTTCAGTAACTTTGGCAAAGTCTTCATCAGGCACGGCAAGTGCGGCCAAGGTGAATGCACCACCTAAATAAACAGCGTCAAACATAGGGCCAAAGCGACTTAATACTCGGCTTTGTTTTAACTCTTTTAAATGCTGGATTACTTGTGCTTCGCTGCTGCCTAACTCATTAGCTATTTGTTCAAAAGGGCGCTCACACACAGGTAGGCCATGTTGTAATAAGTTGATCAGGCTTTTATCAAGCGCTGATAACTCGGCAATCTCATGGCAAATTTTTTCATTTTTGACTAGGGTTGCATTATCCATGTGCTTGTCCTTGTTCTTGCCTTTGCTTAGTGCTGTTTATAAACTTGTTGCTTTCGATTTTGCTCATTTTTTCTTTAGCATCGACTGCTTTGCTGTAACGCGCACCATGTTGTTTATAGGCTTTAAAGCTAAACAAAATATCTTTTTCAATAGGTTCAAGAGCAAGTTGCTTGGTAATTTGGTCAATTTGCGCTAATACTAACGTTCTGTCAGTGCCGTGAATCATGCAGAATAAGTTATAAGGCCAGTCAGGGAGACGGCGAGGGCGCTGGTAACACAGTGATACTGGAGAGCACTTAGATAAACTCAGAGCAATGTTATCCATGTCATCATTAGGGACATTCCATACCACCATAGCATTGGCATCGTACCCTAGCTTTCTATGTTTGATAACTAATCCAAAGCGACGAATTAAACCTTCTTCTTGCCACTGAGCTATTTGTATTAATACTTGCAGCTCACTTAACCCTAATTGTTCAGCAACTACTTGGTAGGGGCTTAAATGCTCAGGTAGTCCTTTCTCAATAACATTGCGTAATGCACGTTTTTCAATCTCGGTTAGGGGAGTAGTTTTGTTACGCTGTTTTTGCTCAAACCTTAAAAGAGGTAGCGCAACAGGACTTTCAATGCCAGTAACATTGATACAAAAGGCTAAATCAATATGGTATGAGGCTTCCATCGGTAGTACTAAAACAGATAAACCGGTGAGTAACTCAATATTTGTCAAGGTGCTATTGAGTGCAACCATGTCACTAGCAGTTACCACAAACCACAGGTTATACTTTTCCTTTTGAGAATAAGATTCGCGACCATAGTTGTGGTTCACTTGATCAAACTGATTCACAATACTGGCTACTTTATCAAGATCTTTTTCAGGTACTGCCAGTGCCGCTAAGGTACTCGCTCCTGCTTTTTTATGATCAAAAACTGGACCTACACGAGAAAGCACTAGCTGTTCATTAAGCTTGTTAACCGCTTGGAAAACGTCCTCTTCAACTGTGTTTATACCTACCGTAGCAAGTTGCTGGACAATTGATTGATAAGGTCGACTAGTTAGCGGAAAGCCTTTCTGCGTATTGTTAATAATGTCTTGCTGAAGTTGTGAGATAACAGCGACGTTTTTGGCACTAGGTTTAGTTATAGGTTTAGCTAATATTTTAGTCATGGTTATAAGCCTATTTGATGTGCGCGGTTGGTAAAGAAAATACCGCTTGGGCTTTTTGATGTTAGTGTTTTGAGCAGTGTTTGTGTTTTGGTGTCGTACACTTGCACCTCATTGTTATCTCGAACTGACATCCATACCTGTTCACCACGTGGGGTAAACTCCATATGTAGGACCGCAAGACCAGGGGTTAGCGTTTTAACTAACTCAAACGTTTCGGTGTTAAATATTTGAATGGTATTGTTGTCAGGGTAAGCAAAGTTAACCCAGACTTGACGATTGTCAGGTTGTGCCATAACAAAAATAGGTTGGCTATGTGCAGGGATTTCAGCGACCATTTCCCATGTTTTAGTATTAATGACCAGTACCTTGTGTTGCCCAACTGCAGGCACAAAGGCATAGTCCCCCGCCATTGCCCAACCTTCAAGGTGTGGCATTTTATAAACGGGTAACTTCTTATCACCTTTACCGTAATCTTTTAAAATGTGTATCATTCCATTTTCAACATGCCATAAATCAAGTAATGCCATGCCATCCTCACCAAATAAACCGGCGATGTAATAACGACCATCAGGGCTTATTAGTGCGTCATAAGGAAATAAACCAATATCTTTAAATTTAGTTACTTTTACTTTTTTGCTCTTTGCATCGGTAGAAAAGTCATGGTCAGAAAAGTCAGCAACCCAAGTTTCATGACTATCAAATAAGCTAAAAACAAATTTGTTGCCTGGAGCATCAACTAAACCAACTACTTTTGAACGATAAGGTTGGCCGTCTTTGGTAAGACCCTTTGATGGAACCACTGTTGCCTCAATATTCGCGACAAGCTCAAGCGTTTCACTGTTAAATACTTTAACGCCACCAGGAGTGTAATTTGAAACGGCAACTAATTTACCGTCTTGACTGATTGCGCCGCCAATACTATTACCTGATTGAATAACCCGTTTTGCTATTTTGTCTTTAAGGATATCAATCTTGGTTAAACCACCATCACGACCAAAAACATAGGCGTATCGCTGGTCGCGTGAGTAAACAATTGAAGCATGTGATAAGTCACCTAGGCCATTAACTTCTGCTAATACTTCCTTGTTAGTGTGGTTAACTATTTGTACCTGTCCGGTTGCACGTTCAATAATAACGCCCATGTCACCAGTTGAGCGTAGTGTGTCTTGGCTAATAGCTGATTCACTTTGTGTAGTGGGCTCATTTGAGCTAGTACAGGCGACGAGTACTGCTGCTATAGCACTCATACTTGCTACTTTAATCAATGATCTTTTCATCGGATATCCTTTCATCTTGGCTATGAAACCACAATGCTGTGGTACCTTAAATATTATGTGTTAGTTACTTGTTTGTTATCTTTCCTGCTTTAAGTTGCTGAGATATCCACAATGCTTCTTGCTCTGTTAATAACGTTTTCCATGGCGGCATGGCAGTACCTGTTCGGCCATATAAAATAGTATGTTGCAAGAACGGCACAGGTTTTCCTTTCAAGTCTTCAGGTAAGAGCGCAGGACCTAATCCGCCTTTTAAGGTCATACCATGACAAGAACCACAATCTTGTTTGACAATGTGGTTTAGTTGTAATTTTCGCTCTGGAGATAAATCAGTTTCAGCGGCTGCAGCAGGGATAATAGTAAATAAATGAGTAGCTAATGCTAAGCAGCTTAAGGTGGCTTTAAGAGGACTCATTTGGGTTTTCACTGTGCTGTTATAAAGATGGCTTAACCTTACAGCGCTTAGGGGGATATTTTTTTGTCAAAGATCATACTTTGAAGAGTAAAGGCAGAACTTTTTTGATTTAAATCATTTAATCGGAAGTTATCGGGGCAGGAGGTTCAAACTCACACTTTCCTAACAAAAAAAAGAGCCTAACGGAAGCTCTTTTTTGTGTACAGTTATAGGGTTTTTGTGATTAAGTGTTAATGAATACCTCTATTATGTAGGTGTTCAGAATATTGTTTATCGGTGCCGTTTATATGATTAATTAACCAATCAGATAAGAAACTAGCTATTTCATCCAGAGAATCATGACCTTGTTCATTGTATAGCTGAACAAACTTTTCGACTTGTCCAATCATTACCTTATGCTGTGCTTGATGAGCAACTAAGTCTGGATAATCATTATCTTCCATCATCTTTTCTTCACGGCTAAAGTGATATTTTGTATAGCTCACTAATTCGTTCAGTGCTTCTTTTTCAAAGGTTTCACTCATTGCGTAATCATAGGCAATAGTGAAGTTGTTTAATAAGCCGATGAGTTTTTTATGATCATCATCTATATGTTTTATGCCAACGCTGTACTCCTCTTTCCACTGCACTTGTTGTGGATTAACCTTCCTTTTATAGAGGATGGGCACAAGGACTAATACGGCTATTAATATCCAAGAGATAGGATTGGTCATACTTGATAAGAAACCTAAAAATATGGCAACAATAATTAAGCCGATGATAGCCGCATAAATGAAAGACTTAGTGCGATTCTCCATGAATAATACCCCTAAAATAAATATGGTTAAGTGGTTGATAACTTAACGTGAATAGTAGCGCTTAACGCTAAGTAACAAGTAGTATTTTTGTAATACAAAGCGTCATTTATTGACCTTGATCAACTTGTGTATTTATTAAAAGTTATTTTTTTTTAAACTTGATCTGAATCACATTTCCAAATGCCATTTTAGCTGATAGTAATATTTAGTTACATAAATGAGGCATCAAAGTCTAACACTTTGAGTGTAGACAAATTTCCTGAAGGTGCTTTTTTAAGCTTAATTTCAGTGGATTAAAACAGTTAATTTTATTCCGCTAAATATAAATAGATAACCAATCAGCTGAAGAACGGGTCAATAACCTCTATTTAGCAAAGAATTTTTAAAATCTGGAGAGTAACCAATGAAAACAGTAAAATACGGTCTTTCAGCACTTGGACTTGCAATAGGTATGGCGGCTACTGGTGTCAGTATGTCAGTGTCAGCTGCAGAGCCAACTTTGGCTGAAGCTGATTATGAAAAAGCAAAATTACAATACTTCCAGCGTTGTGCTGGTTGTCATGGTACTTTGCGTAAAGGCGCAACAGGTAAAAATTTAGAGCCAAAAAGTACCTTGAAAAAAGGTCAAAAGCGTCTAGAGAAAATTATTGCTTTAGGTACTGAAGGCGGTATGAACAACTTTGATGATTTGTTCACTAAAAAAGAAATTGCCAACATGGCAACGTTCATTCAAATGGAGCCACCTGTTCCACCTGAAATGTCATTAGAGCAAATGCGTTCACATACTAAAGAATATGTTGCTCCTAAAGATTACCCTACTAAGCCAATGCATGGTTTGAACTGGAAAAATTTCTTTGTTGTTATCGAACGTGACGCAGGTACTGCGGCAATTATCGATGGCGATACTAAAAAAATTATTACCCATATCGATACAGGTTACGCAGTACATGTAATTAAAGGTACTGAGCATCATAAAGTAGATCATGCAAAAGATGTTGGTCGTTTCTGGTACACCATTGGTCGTGACGGTAAAGTTAATAAAATCGATTTATGGCAAACCCCGGATAAAATGTTAGTTGCTGAAACTAAAATGGCTTATGACGCTCGTGATATTGCTGTTTCAGGTGACGGAAAATATGTAATTGCTGGTGGTTACTGGCCTGCGCATTTTGTAATCATGGATGCTGTAACGTTAAACCCACTGAAAGTTGTTTCTACTCGTGGTTACAATACTAAAGGTGAATTCATTAATGAAGCACGTGTAGCTGCTATTTACACTTCGCCTTTAACGTCTTCATTTATCGTTGCGGTTAAAGAAACGGGTCAAATGTTACAAGTTGATTATACCGACATAGATAACTTAACCATTACTGCTATTGCTTCTTCAGAATTTTTACATGATGGTTTCTTCGACCCTTCAGGTCGTTACTTCCAAATTGCAGCTAATGCATCAAACCAAATGGTTGTTGTTGATACAATTGAGCGTAAGTTAGAAGCAATTATTGATGTTGAAAGCTTACCGCATCCTGGCCCAGGTGCTAACTGGATTGATAAAAAATGTGGTCCTGTTGGCGGCACAACTCACTTAGGTATGGGACTTGTTTCTGTATGGGGTAACGATCCAATAGGTCATCCAGCTCAAGCGTGGAAACTTTGTTATGAAGTTGAAACCGACGGTGCTGGTGCATTTATCCGTACTCACGAAACTTCACAATACGTTTGGGCTGATCAACTTAAACACCCTGAGCCAGAAGTTCAACAGTCTGTGCAAGTATTTGATAAAGATACTCACGAAATCGTTAAAACTATCCGTGTAACAACAGAGCCTGGTAAAGCGGCACTTCACATGGAATTCAACGATGACGGCAGTGAAGTGTGGGTATCTGTTTGGAACCGTAAAGATGCGAAAAACCCAACGGGTGAAATCGTAGTATATGATGCCAAAACCCTTAAAGAGAAGCACCGTATTAAAGGTTTAACAACCCCAACCGGTAAATTCAACGTTCATAACCGTATGAACCATAAGACTTAGGTAACAAGCCATCTTGTTGTTATTTGACTCAACTTCGTTGTCGAAAGTGCTCATTGACATGCGTCAACTCCGCGCTTTCTCCTAGAATTTGAGTCAATTAACTTAAAGCTGATTTGTTACTCATTAGCTACATGTTGGAAAGTAAACAGATTTAAAGGCATGGCTAATGCCGTGCCCTTTTTATTTTCATTTTAAACGAACAAATAGTGAAAATAAAAAGGGTTGTAATGAGTGTTTCAAAGCACTTACACCAGTTACATTAATTAAAGTTACAAAATTCAATTAGGATAAATTTTCAAGAACAAGACGCTTGATTGAGCAATAGCTGGCTATTGGGATTGAGCGCAACGATGTTATTGGATATTTAGGCCATTTGAAAATGATTCTTTAGTTTGTGAAATTGGTATTACTACGCCTTAGAAGCACTGCAGCTTCCTTGATAAATAAAGAAGGAAGGCAGTGGATAATAATTTCCCTCGCGCTTAATGGCTAAAGGGAAGAGAGCTGAACTTATTAAGAGTCAATTCAAGAGTCAATTATGGCAAATAACACTTTTTTAAAACCTAGCTTTTGGTCGCGTAGACTAATACTTGGTACTACCGTTTCTGGTGCGGTTATCTTTTTTATTGTCGGTATCGTTTTCTGGGGTGGTTTTAACACTGCTATGGAAGCAACCAATACCACGGAGTTTTGTATTGGTTGTCACGAAATGGAAGCCAATGTTTATCAAGAGTATAAACCTTCAATTCATTTTTCTAATAGAACAGGTGTAAGAGCTGGCTGTCCTGACTGTCATGTTCCTAAGCCTTGGATACATAAAGTTGTTCGTAAAATTCAAGCGTCAAAAGAAGTTTTCTCTTGGTTAACAGGTAAGCTTGATACTAAAGAAAAGTTCAATGAACATAGATTTGAATTGGCCCAAAGTGTTTGGCATGCGATGAAATCTACTGACTCAAGAGAATGTCGTAACTGTCATAATTTTGAATCAATGAATCCAGAGTTCCAAAAGCCACGTGCACGTAAGCAGCATTTAAATGCTTTTGAAACAGGACAAACCTGTATCGATTGTCATAAAGGTATTGCTCATAATGATGTGCGCGATAAACTTTCTGAAGAAGAGCTTGAAAAACTTGAAGCGCCAAATCCTGAGTATATTCGTGAAGTGCCACAAGCTTATATTGATGGTTTAGCACGTGTAGAAGCAAAAGAAGCGGCAGCAAAAGCTGAACTAAAAGCTGAAAAAACGGCAGAGAAAGCTAAAACTGAGCAGAAGATTGCTGACGCAGTTGCTCAAGCATTAGCTGATTCGGGGGCCAGTGCCGCTAAAGCAAAATTGACCACCAAAGTTGCAGCTCCGGCAAAAGGCAACATCAATGTTGATTGGGCTAAAGCAAAATCTACAGATATTGGTGTATTTTACCCTGGTACTGCCTCTATTGAGTGGATTCTAGGCCGTAAACATGGCGGAAAACGCGCCTTTACTAAAGGTGACCGTTGTATTGAGTGTCACGGTGAAGAAATCGCTGATATAGGTAACAATATTGTTTCAGGTGAAAGTGAAAAAGACTTAGAGCCAAATGTTATTCCAGGTAAACGTGGTAGCTTTGAAGTAACAATTGATGCTACACATGATAGCGACAACCTTTATTTAAGATTTAGCTGGCCTGAAGGTGAACATGCGGCGGTGCCCTTTGTAGAAGGCGGAAAAATGGACCCTGAAAACCCAATGAAACTTGCCTTTATGCTTGCTACTGATGATGTTGAATATGCTGATAGAGCGGGTTGTTGGGGAACGTGTCATGCTGATGCTAACTCTATGCCATTTGCTCCGGATGCAGATACTTTAAAAGGTAGCGATTTGGCTAAGCGTTTAGACTTCAATACGGGTTCAGGTTCGGGCGTAACTAAGTACCTTAAAGAATCTCGTACTAAGTTAGAGCTGAAAGGTCGTGGTGGTAAAGCACTCGGTGGCTGGGATAAGCTTAAAGACGAAGCTGATATTAACGCTGCACAAGAAGCTAAGCAGTTTATGGATGTTGTTCGCTACAAGTCAGGCACTAAAGAAGTTGAAGATGGACAAATTTTAGCACAGCGTGATATGCATAAAGGTGTAGGCGCTACGGTTGAAGCATCACTTAAAGGTGGCACGTGGTCAGTAATTATTAAACGTAAGCTTAAATCAGACAACGCGGGTGATGTAAACATTGAAGCCGGTAAAGTGTATAACTTTGGTTTTGCTATTCATGACGATTACTCAAGCGCTCGTTATCATCATGTATCATTTGGCTATAAACTAGCCCTTGATAATGCTGATGCAGAGATCAATGCTGCTAAGCAATAGTGAGTTATAGCTAAATATAAGTAACTTTATTGTAAAAGATAAAAGCCCGTGACTTAATCTAAGTCGCGGGCTTTTTTATTTAAGTTAGGCTCTGTTGTGGTTAAGTGTTGTCCAGTAAACAAGTGAGACGCGTAAACCCTTCCTTGGGGCTCTACACAAGCATCCCTGCTTGTGAGGCTCACTTTTAATCGACAACACTTGTTAATAATCAATTGGTTGCATCATTGACAACAACCTTATGGAACAGAGCCTTGAGTTATTATGAGTGACCTAATACTAACCACCGTCATTCCCTTGGTGTCTGTCGGGAATCCAGCTCTTTTCTCTTGCTTGAAAAAGTAAACAAAGGGCTTTTTTATTTACTTACCTTTATTAGCGATGACATCACTCTAGCAAGTGGTATAATTACTTTATTCCACCAGTTAATCCATATTCAGTTGGCACGTTAAGCCATCTAGGAAGCATAATGACGAATAAAGACATTTATAAAAACAATCCACTGCATGGAACTAGCCTTGAAACCGTGCTAACTGAATTAGTTAGCCAGTACGGTTTTGAAATTTTAGCCGCTTATATGAACCTAAATTGTTTCAAACAAAATGCCAGTATTGAGTCGAGCATGAAGTTTTTGAAAAAAACATCATGGGCACAAGAAAAAGTAGAAGCTTTCTATATGTACCAATACCACAGCTTACCTAAAGCGGATGATGCTAACTTTGAGTTGCCACCACGTGATCGGATTGTGCCATCAGGACTTGAGCAAAGACCACCAAAAGAATTGAGTTTAGATGATGCCGAAGAGTTACGTATCAAGCAGGCTAAGAAAACCCGTGAACGCGCAGCCGCTTCAAATGCAGCTAACCCTTGGGGAAATCGTTAGTCGATTTAGCTAATATGGATTTATTTGATTCGCTATTTCCTTCTTTAAATGAAGGGCCACTTAATATCCTGCCATGTGATGGTGAAGTGGCTTATTACGGCGAAATAATGCCGCTTAGTGATAGTGACTTTTATTTCGAGCGTTTACTTAAGACGATTGCTTGGCGCTGCGACCAAGCATTAATTTTTGGCAAACTCATTGAAACTAAGAGAAAGGTTGCATGGTGCGCCGATACCATTGACGGCAAACCTTTTGCCTATACTTATTCTGGTGTAACTAAGCACTCCATTGCTTTTACGGATGAATTACTTGCGCTTAAAAAGTTAGTTGAAGAACATACCCATGAAAGCTATAACTCATGTCTATTAAACCTTTACCACTCGGGTGAAGAGGGCATGGCATGGCACAGTGACGGTGAAAAAGATCTAAAAGAACAGGGCGCTATTGCCTCTCTCAGTTTTGGCGCTGAACGCAAGTTTGCCTTTAAACATAAAGTCTCTAAACAAGTAGTACCTGTGCAGCTTAAACCGGGCAGTCTGCTAGTGATGAAAGGCACTACTCAGCAGCATTGGTTACATCGTTTACCGCCAACCAAAAAAGTCTCTGAACCTCGGATAAACCTCACCTTTAGAACAATAGAAAAACCTCAGCTTATTCAGCGCTAATTAACTCGCCGATAAAACTTATCGTTAGGTGTGCTTTTATTGTGATTATTGGTGCAATTAATGCACTGTTTCTTATAGAAAGCTATAAATATGACGAATAAGTGAATAAGAGTCAAAAGCGTAACAAGGTGCAAGTTACTGCTTATACTTTAGACAAATTAGCCGATAAAAGGTTATGCACCGTTATCAATGGTGATTATTATGACAATTGAAAAGCAACGCCATTACTTGTTATATGGTAATCGAGCGGTAATCTATGTGGCGAGTCTTATTGGACTATTCTTTGATGTAAATATTGCTTACGTGGTAGCGCTAACGTTATGGCTATGGCTACCACAGTGCCTATTACTTGAGTTGAACTTACTAAAAGCAATAAAACATTAAAGTGAATTTGGTTAAAAGGCTAAACTGTTAAGCGCTTAGATGTACATAAGATGCAGTACTTGGCATCATTAAACTGTTATAAACATCCAGCTGTTTATTTGATATTGATTGGTTAACCGTCTTGATAGGGCTTTGTGTCATTTGGTCCACTGAGTTAACTGGCATAGTTCCCACCTCATCATTTGGCACTTCAAAGCCAGGTAATTGCACTACACCTTCTTTTATACTTTGATGCAATTGATATAACTCTGCATAGGCATTTGTCAAACTAGAGACGGCACTTGCATTTTGAGTATTGTTTTCAATATTACTATCCGTGCTGGTTTGTAAATAGATATCAAATAATTTTTGCTGTTGCTGATAGTACGACTGCATTAAATCAACATCTTTAGCTGTTTGATAGCTCGACTTTACCTTGTCAACTTGCTCGGAAATCTTGTCATCAACACCTTGTTGTACTGTATTCTTTTGCTCTGGCGTTAAAATGTCACTTAAACTAAGGCTTGAGTTTGAGCTTGAATTAGCATTGCTTGGCATGACTGGCTGAACTTTCATGAAGTTACTGGTAGAAGAAGTTATTTGCATTGTCATGTTAACCACCTTACTTACGTTAATAAGTCTTGCTTAAATCAGAGTAACTTGGATATGTGTTACTCAATCGATATAAGTATGATAGTTAAAATGGGGTAGGTAAGGTGTTGTTGTTTGTAAATGGTCTGCAATAAATTGTTGCTGGTATTTTATACAATGTCGCTTGGGCTATATTGTATTTTTACTTTATCAGGCATCAGGTCATTTAGTGCGGAGTAGGGCATGAATGTGCAAACTTTGTTTTAATTTCCACAACAGCGTTCAGTCTAGCTTTTGCCATCGCCTCTTTAATCGCTAGGCCTTTTAATCCCTGTTCAACAAAGTTTTTTGCAGTGACTTCTCTCGCAGCTTTTGCCGCTGCCTGTAAGTACTGTTCTTGTGGGTAAGGGCGATTTTCAAAACCTAAACGTCCAAGAAAATCAGCTTTACACGCTATTAAAAAGAAATCAAACTCTTGCGGTTTCCGCCAAATATCTAATTGGTCAAACATCTTTAAAATAGTGCTGGCTTTGAGCTCATAGGCTTTATGGCAATGTAAGTGAAACTCACATACTTTCAAGGCCAGTTGTTTATAGTGATTTGGTACTTTTAATTGTGCACAAATTTTTTCCACTAAGGGTAAACCTGCTTTTTCATGTCCTTTATGACTTGGTAATAAGTGACTTTGAGTAACACCTTTACCTAAGTCGTGGCAAAGTGCGGCAAAACGGATCGCAGTCTTACTGTCACCTTTTTTATCACTTTTATCATCTGCTTCATCTTCAAAGAAGGCTTGTGTCAGCAATACGGATTGTCGCAATACCATCATGGTATGTACTCCACTGCATATTTCAGGATGCCACAAGGCTGGGTTCGGTATTCCCCATAACACGGCAAGCTCAGGCCATAACTCTTCTAAGGCATGGCATTGCTGAAGCACTTGAAAAAATACTTCAGGGCTTCCTGAGTTAATACCGGAATGAGTGTCAGAATTAGCACCGCCGTCGGCTAGGCTCAATTGCATTTCTTGCCAAACACGTTCCGGTGTTAAACTTTTTAGTTCACCGCTTTGACTAATCTCTTGCATAAGAGCAAGGGTTTCCTCAGCAATGGTAAAACCATATTTATGATAGCGGGCGGCAAAACGAGCTACGCGAAGTACACGTAGAGGATCTTCAATAAAAGCATCACTAACATGACGTAAAATACGATCATTTAGATCTTGTTGACCATGATAGGGATCGATAATGTTACCCTTGTCATCCATTGCCATAGCATTGACGGTTAAGTCACGCCTTTGTAGGTCTTGTTCAATGGTAACGTCAGGGGCGAAATAGCAACTAAAACCGGTATATCCTTGGCCTTGTTTACGTTCAGTACGGGCAAGTGCATATTCCGCTTTTGTCTTGGGGTGTAAAAAAACCGGGAAATCTTTACCCACCTGCTGAAAACCTAGGTTAAGCATTTGCTCAACACTACTACCAACCACTAAGTAATCTTTGTCTTTTACTGCTCTGTTGAGTAGTTGATCACGAACTGCACCACCGACAAGGTAGCTGTTAAGTGGCTTTGTATTTATTTCAGAGTTTCTGGTTAACAAGGTACGACCAAAATGAACGGGATATTCATTAAAGTGTATCATAAGCAGGTAATAAGTTCAGATAATGTGAGTAGGATAAAGCAGCAATAGCTGCTGCTTTATTCATATTTTTCAGCCTTAAAACTGGTAATTAACTCCCATGTTAACAGTAGTTCCTAGACCTTTAATATTATAGCCTCCGTAAGTATAACCTTGTGACTTGGTTGGGTAGTAATCTTGGTTAAATAGGTTCTCAACACCAATGAAAGCTGACCAATTTTGTGCGAAATTATAGTTACCACTTAAATTCACTACTTGATAACTTTCAATAGGTCCTTGATCACCTACGTATTTTCCGTCAACAGCTTCGAAGCGTTTTCTATCACCAACATACAAGTAATTAACCGCAATACTGATATCACTATTTGGGTTCCAGTTAAGGTTGATAGTCGCTTTAGGTGGACTAATCTGTTTTGCGCCTAGGTAAACGTCGGCCTCAGTATTTTTACCTTCAACCCAGCTATAGGTGGCATTTACCGCCCAAGCATCATTGATAGTGTAATTGACTAATGCTTCATAGCCGTATATTTCTTGTGGTGCACGTACTGGCATATAGACACCAGTCACTTCATTGAACTTGTTGGTTGTTCCCAGTTCAGAAGTACTGAAATAAGTGGCAAATTCAAAGTGCACCTTTTCGAAATCAGAGCTAAAACCAAGTTCATAATTGTCGATAACAGAGGCTTCAGTACGAATCAGTGAAATATCGGTGACAGTTGCGGTACGTAATAAGCGACCGGTGTCAGAAATATCAGCGCCTTGTGAGTAACTGATAAAAGGACTAAATAATGGCAGCGCATTATACTTTACGCCGATATTATAAGTTGTCGCTTTATAGTTTAATGTGTCGCCTGTAACATCAACGGGGACAGAGCATTGGTCGACCTTTTTACACAATTTGAGTGTACTATAATCATTAACGGTTAAATCTATATCCTCTTGTCTCACACCTAACTTAATCACTAAATCATCATTA
>Ga0209395_1002108_pt1 | contig 26750 bp, 16 predicted proteins | sample GOMGulsemesocosm_3_FD_184635 | JGI IMG/M metagenome (GOLD analysis project Ga0209395, IMG submission 184635) | Methane-oxidizing microbial communities from mesocosms in the Gulf of Mexico - GOM9D Gulf of Mexico (SPAdes) (version 2) | ecosystem: Environmental > Aquatic > Marine > Cold seeps... | reverse complement strand
AGTTTTTAGGGCGTCCAAATTGAGGATGTTCTACGGTAAAGGTTTCATAAACAACATAGCCACCATTAATAACAGCTTGTTTTATTTCCTCAAATAAAGGTCGGTGCAAATAGCGAAATACCATAATTGCTGAAAAAGACTTAGCCGCTAAAGGGTGCTCATGCTTCTCTTTAACACTGCCTTGTTCAAAACTGTCTTTTTCAAAGTCAATTTGCCAAAAGCTTGCCGATGAATGTAACTCACCATGTTTACTGGTTAGGGTACTTTTCACTTGCTCAAGCGCCGATTCTTTTATATCAGCAAATACCACAGGGAACTTTTGATTTACAAGATAAAGGCCATTTCTGCCACTACCACAGGCAAGATCAAGCACTGGAGCTTGGCTCTCTGGCTCATCGAATAACGCAATAAATTTTTCTAATAACGGAGAATGATTCAATTGAAGCTAACCTTTTCTAAGTTGAATGTCGATTGATGACGTAATTATTATACATATAAAAAAGCGCTAAACAGTCGAACTGCTTAGCGCCTTTTCTTTACTTTTCCAACACTTCGCCAGCTGAATGTATAGCTGGTGGAATGTTGCGTACAGTAGTTAATTAGTGATCGTGACCACAGCTGCTATCTGCGCTGTGAACATGTCCGTGGCTAACTTCTTCTTCAGTCGCTTCACGTACGTCAACTATTTCAATATCAAACGTAAGAACTTTACCTGCTAATGGTGGATTGATATCAACAGTAACCATAAATTTACCGACTTTTAGTACAGTTACTTGGCGTTGACCTGCATCAGTGTGAACTGCAGCAGTCATGCCTTTTTTCCATTTAGCATTTTTGCTTGGTAAACCTTGCAAATGTTTAACCGGTACACGTTGCTCTAAACCTTCTTGATAAGGACCATAAGCATCTTCTGGTTGTAAAGTTACTGAAAACTTCTCGCCGATAGCTTTACCTGCTAATGCTGTTTCTAAGCCAGGTAAAGTATTGTTAGCGCCATGTAAATAGGTTAGAGGCTCATGACCGTCTGATGATTCTATTTCTTCACCCGCTTCATTTTTAAGGGTGTAGTGAAAGTGAGCAACGGTTTTTTCAGCAATTTTCATAGTGATCTCTTCTTTAATACTGTTGTTAAAACTTAAATGTTATATGCGCAGTTTACCTTGCTTTACTGACTAATTAAATGAAATTAGCGACTAAAACAGCCGATTTACGCCCACAAGAGTAAGATAACCACACTTAATACAATCAAGAACATCCCCAAATACTCTTTTAAGGTGATGGTTTCCTTAAATACCCGATAAGTTAATGCTAAGGTAATGAAAAACTCTACCTGTCCTAAGGCTTTTACATAAGCAGCATTTTGATAACTCGCCGCAGTAAACCAACCAATGGAGCCTAGTACACTAGTAATGCCCACAAATAAGCATAAACGCCAATGTTTAAACATCACTGGAAATTGTGATTTATCCTGGATAAAGACATAAATAAACGAAATACACGATTGCACTGTGATCATAAACACTAAGGTAACAGCAGCACTAACCACCAAATCAGTATTAAGTGCCAAGCTAGATTCACGAATTAGCAAAGTAGTGATGGCTAAACCGAGACCCGCAGCTAAACCATAACCCATTCCAATAAGACCTTGTGAATCAGCGAATATATCTCTGAGATTAAACTTCACTTTCGAGACTAAAAACACCCCGACAACGCCGACAACAACACTAAACCAACCTAAGCCAGAAAGCGTAGCACCAAAAAGTAAAGCGCCAACAATGGCCACTTGAATCGCTTCAGTTTTAGCCAAACTTGTGGCAACGGCAAAATTACGATAGCGAAAAGCCGCCACTAAACAGGCCGTGCCCCATATTTGCATGACACACGCAATTAATGCGTATTGTAAAAAATCATTATTTAACTGTGGTACTTTAACTTCTCTAAAATCAAGCATCCACCAAAGGTAGAGCCATGCAAAAGGTAGAGCAAAGAAATAACGCACACCTGTGGTCGCCATTGAATTAAGCTTACCTGATAACTGCTTTTGTCCTGCTGTTCTTACTGCCTGCATCGTTGCGGCTAATAAAGTGAAATAAATCCAAATTTCCAAAGAAGTGCCCTTACCTATTACCTAGTGATTAGTTAGTGATTAAAAGTTACTGTTAAGTTAGTCGTTTTGTTATTTAAAAACTTAGAGATATAAAAGCTTAACTAGCAGCTAACTAAGCTTTTTCTTCTTTGGCTAATCAACAGTTTCAGCATGAAATTCATACTGTTCATCTAAACTGCTAACACCTAAGCCACTGAGTTTTTTAACTTTAATTTGCACACCTATACGCTCTTTTAATGCATCAACATGACTGATAACACCAATCATTTTTCCACTGGCGTTTAAGTTATCGAGCGCATCAAGCGCTACTTCAAGAGTATTATTATCTAAGGTACCAAAACCTTCATCAAGAAAAAGTGAATCGATACTGGTTTTATTACTGACTAAATCTGATAGGGCTAAAGCCAGCGCTAAACTGATCAAGAAGCTTTCACCGCCAGATAAAGTTTTAATATCTCTTGCAGTATCTCCTTGCCAAGTATCGACGACTTCCAACGCCAAACTATCACTTTGTTGGCATTGCAGTTGATAGCGACCAAAGAGTCGCTCTAATTGCGCGTTTGCTAAATGCACTAAATTGCTTAATGTGAGACCTTGGGCGAACTTTCTAAATTTGGCACCATCGGCAGAGCCAATCAGTGCATTGAGGTGGCTAAGATCATCTAAAGCGAGTTGTGCATTTTTGATTTGCTCCAGTAAAGATTGTTGCTGAATTTTATTGGCTTTATCATGGCTAATTTGTTGACTATATTGTCCCATGTGCTGCTGGCACTGCTTCAGTAATTCTGACAATTTAATTAGTGAACTTGAAACTGATGTCTCATCGAAATCAACGGCGCCATTTTCGCTCAACTCAGTCTTTTTATCAGCTAATTCCAGCGCTACTTTTTCACTTTGAGCAATCAAGACTTGTGCTTGTTTTTTGTTATCACTTATTTCGCTAGCAAACTTATGGAGTTGTTGTGCTTTTTCGGGGCTAATCAATGCCAACAAGAACTGTTTTTCATCGACAAAGCTACTGGTAGAGAAATGTTTATTCCAATCAGCTTTTACCCTGTCATTTTGTTCCAAAATACTGGCTAACTGGGATCTAGCGGTAGTTAACTGGCCTTTATTAAGTTGTTGCACTGACTGTTTTTCTTTATGGTGATTATCAGCAATATTTAAAGAGTTTTCGTCATTACTGCGCTGTTTACTGATATCTGTCCTCAACAATTCAGTATCTTGCATACTATTATCAAAACCAAGCTCAACAAACAAAATAAGGCGTGAGCTGTTATTCATTGCTAACTCACTTTCTTGTTGGCTTAACTGTGTTTTTGTCAAATTTAGCTGACCCTGCTGCTGTTCAACTTGCTGCTTTAATAAAGCCAAATTGTGTTCAAGGGTATTTAAGTGCTCTTGTGCGGTTTGGTGCGTATTAACAATGCCTTGAAATTCTTCTGCTTGTTTAGCAACAAGATTGAGCCAATTTTCATCAATACCTATCTGTTGATATTGTTCGTCATTTTCATTCATTGGTAAGGCAATATTTGTTGCTGTGATATCAGCTAATAATTGCGCATTGTCGGTGAAAATACTTTGCTGTGCTAAAGCTAAATCGCTAACTATTTTTGTTTTAACATTATGTTGGGCATTACCTTGCTCTTGTACTAATTGCAATGCGCTAAGCAGAGTCGATAATTGCTTATCACAATGCAGTAATTGCTCAGTGTTTTGTTGTTGAACACGGCTATTTTCTTGTAACTTCTGCTGTACACATACTAGCTCTTCAAGCTGATGCAATGTACTGTTTAGTCGGTCAGTTAACTTTTGCTCCGCGTCGATGTTTTGTAATGATATTTGGTTTACAGTTAACGATTGCCAATTTTGTTCAATACTAGTTTGTTCACTTACTATGCCTTGCATGCGGCTTTGCTGGGCAGTAAGCTGCGCCGTTAATTGTGCTTTAACGTCCTTTAGCTGATTTCCCTGCTTTTCTGTTTGTGTTAACTCAATATTGAGTAGTGATAAACGCTGTTGATGTTCATCACTGTTTAGTGCTTGATAATTTTCAATTGCAGGGTGCTCTACTGAGCCACACAAAGGGCAAGCTTCTTCTGGTTGAAGTTTTGCTCTGTGATCACTTAACGCCATAATGGTTTGTTGTTGCGAAAGTAAGGTTTCAACGTCTTTTTTCTGTTGATTAGTGACACTATAACGTTGACGTAACTGCGCTAACTCTTCATCTGTTGAGCTAAGTTGTTGCTTGTCATTTATTTGTTGTAGTGATAGTGCTTGCTGCTCTTGCGCTAACACATGAAAACGCTGCGCTAGCTGTATTGCTTGTTTTAAGATTAACTGTTGGTTTTGTCTATCAACAACCGCTTGATTGAGCGCAGCCGTTATCTCAGCTTCTTTAGTCGCTTCAGTATTCGCTTTTTTATCAGTAAAGTTAACCAATATTTCTTGCGCCACGGGGCTACTTTGAAGAAGTTGTTGTACTTGCTCAGCCATCACTTTTTTGTGGCTGTTTAGTTGCTGTAATTCCCCTTCACACTGTGAAATCTGTTGCTGTTTTACTTGCTGCTGAGTCGTTAAACCTAAAAGCGTTTGTTCAACATTGCTTTGTTCTGTTAATAAACCTTGTACACTCGCTTGCTGTGTCGTTAATTGCTTATATTGGCTTTGCCAAAGCGGTAATTTTTCAGGTAACTGCTGCAACGCTTGGTTATTCGCTAAGTACGATTGTTGCTGAATAACAATAGTTGATGCTTTTTGTTGCTCTGTTTCAGCCGTCTTGAGTTGATTTACATTATTATTTAGCGTTTGGTTTTGTCTGGTAACATTATTATTTGTTTCGATTAAAGTCGATTTTTGATGGCTGATTGCATGTTCAAGCGGCTGAATTTTGTCATGCAATACTTGCTCAATCACTTTACGCTTAGCTTCTGCTTCAAGCTGAGTAGCTTTTAGCTGTGTTAAGTTTGTTTCACTGTCAACAACCGCTTGGTCAAGTACGGTTAGTTGCTCTGTTTGATTTGTCACTTGTTTTAAGGTGAGTTGGTATTGTTCACGGTAGTGAACCATTTTCTCATAAGGGCCGCGAAGTGGCTCAGCTATAGCCGATTGGGCAAGTAAATCAAGATCGCTTATCGCTGATTTTTCTTGCTCTTCTACCTCGGTCAGTTGCTGTTTTGCTGTTTTTTTTGTTTCTTCATTTGAAATATAATTAGAACACCAGTTTTTTACCTGTTGAGCTTGAGCTAATTGGCTAGTTAACTGTTTCTCTTCCACTGTAGTTTGTACAAGTTGTTGTTCAAGTTCAATGACTTGCTCATCACCTAGCAAGGTGACTCCTTGACTCTTGGCTTGCAATAACTTTAACTCATCACTGGCACTACGGTGATTATCAAAAACTTGTTTTGATATGTCACCATAAATTTCAGTACCGGTAAGTTGCTCGAGTAATTGTGCGCGTTCATTGGCAGGGGCGTTTAAAAAAGCAGCGAACTCCCCTTGTGACAGCATCATAGATTTGGTAAAACGTGAAAAATTCAGACCCGTTAATTCGCTAATGTCAGTACGAACCGTTCTAAGCTTGTCTGACACTATAGTGCCATCGAGTTTAGCTAACTCTGCAACAGGCTCTAATAGATTACCATCAAGCTTATTGCGTGCTCTTTTTTGGCTCCAAAAAGCTCTGTATCCCTGCCCCTTCACCTCAAACTCAACCTCACTCATGCAATGGCTGGTATGTCGGGTCATTAATTCATTTTGTTTTTTAGATACACTTAAACGTGGTGTTTCATGATAAAGCGCTAAACAAATAGCATCAAGTATAGTGGTTTTACCTGCCCCTGTAGGACCCGTAATGGCAAACAGACCATTGTTATCAAAAGGTGCTTCAGTAAAATCTATTTTCCAACTGCCTTTGAGTGAATTAATGTTCTCAAAGCGTAAACTTAATATTTTCATAAATTTTCTTGCTCAACTTCTTCAGTCTTAACGCCTTGTGCAGCTGCTTTTATTTTTACTGTCCCAGTACTTTGCTCAACAGGTAAATTAGCTGGTTTCTGTTGGCATGCTAACTCTGCTGATATCTCGCTAAAGAGTTGTGATAGACGAGTTTTACGGGCGATTTCTTCATCTGTTTGCCAATCAAGTTGTGATAAACGCGAATCGAATACTTCAGTTAAAGATAATTCACTTAACATACTGTTATCTTGTTGTGACATTTGTGCTTGTCGGCGTTGGCGTGCCTTTTTACAACGACGAACCAGTAATACCTCAAAAGGCATATCAGCGGCTAGTTCACTTACCCTTTGTGATAAATCAGTCAAATGGTCGCCATTATCAATTTCAATATCTAGCCACGCTTTAATGCTTGCTGGAAGCTCGTCCGCTACTCGGCGTTTCTCAAAGGCGACTACCGTATCATTAAGTGCATCTTCAAGCCCATCGACCGATGTTTTCACCATATATAAGGGTTGAAAACATGGCACAACCAAGTCTTCAACTTGATGCAGTTTACCTGAGGTAAACTCAACCATCAGCACACGCTTATCTTGCTTAGCTTCATCAAAACTTAATGCAATGGGTGAGCCGCAGTATCGAATATGCTCTGATTTGGCAACTTGTTGCGCTCTGTGAATATGACCCAGAGCAATATAATCGGCTGGTGGGAAAGCACTGGCTGGAAACGCTTCTAATGAGCCAATATAAATGTCTCTTACCGAGTCACTTTTACTATCACTTAACGATACGCCCAGCGCCGTTAGATGGCCTGTTGCAATGATAGGAAGTTGTTCGCCTTCTTGCAGTTCTAATTCATTTGCTAGCTCAGCTGATAAAGCAACCGCCTGCGTATAAAGGTTTTGATAATGATCACTTATCGCTTGCTGTAAACTTTGTTGCTTATCCTTAGCAGACTGTCCTGCTTTACTTTTAATAACATCACGGGGACGAACAAAAGGAATGGCGCAAATGACGGCACTTGGCTGCCCTTTAGCATTAAACAGCGGGAATACTTGCTGATTTAGTGCAACACTTGTCTGTGAAATCCCGATTTCATTTGCCAAATTATTAACCAACTCAGCTTCGCCAATCGACGCAGGAATGACTTGTGTTATTACACGAGTAGATAAACTGGCTAACACCGCCTGAGATTCGGCTAACATAGCAACAGAGTCATGATTTCCTGCCAAAATAACCAGCTGGCATTGGGTCACATGGAGCTTGGCAATAAAATCAAAGTACATTTCACGGGCATAACTTGGTGGTGTTGAGGTATCAAAAATATCGCCCGCAACAATAATTGCATCTATGTTATGCGTGGTAACTTGCGCTAATAACCAAGTAAGAAATTGTTGATGTTCATTGGCGCGGCTTTTGCCGTAAAAATATTGGCCTAAGTGCCAATCAGAGGTATGGATAATGCGCATAAAATCGTAGGAGACTGTGCTATGAAGAAGTGCGCTTAGTTTACCTGAACATGGAAATTAAGTGTAGTAACTCCTACATCACTTCATTGCTTAAAGTATTTATGATTTAGGTAATAAAAAAGGGTAACTAGCGTTACCCTTTTAACTATTGATTTATTAGATCATTTCACACATTATTTTGGCGTAGCTTGCAAGTTTAACGTCATGCCTGATGCTGCAGCATAACCGTAAACATCAACATGCCAAATACCTTTAGCTGGCGCTGTAAAGTTACACGTTTCATTGTTGCCATTTTCATATGGACGACAATCATACGTAGTCGTAGTTGATTGCTTGCCTTGGGTTACATATAAATCTGCATCACCAGTACCACCTGATAACGTAACCGCTAAGTCAGCATAACCGTCAGCTAAATCAAGGGTGTAACGAGTCCATGATCTTCTTGAAACACTAACGTTATTTACTGTGCTATCAATTGCACTAACAACATCACCGCCACCTGTGCTCGGTTCAGTGTAACTAGCCGTTAAGGTAACATCGGCGAAGTCACTATATGCTTTAAGTCTTACGTAATAAGTACCACCTTCTTGGGTACTTGCACATGATTCAACATTACCAGATTCAAATGGACGACAGTCGTAAACGCTGTTAGTTGGCTCAGATCCAAACTTCACATATAAATCAACATCACCACTACCACCTGAAGTCGCAATATTAATATCCGTTGCGCCAGCAGGAACTTCCATAGTAAATATTAAGTCATCACCCGTAGAAGCAGCTAAACCGGTTTTAACAACACCATTTTCAAGCACTGTATCACCTGGCGTTGTACCACCGCCACCTGAGCCATTGCCATCACAACCATTAGCAGTAATGTAGTCAATTGCATCTTTTGTTTGCGCTAAGCCATAACCAAATTTAACATCACGGCCAGCGGCACCAAGATCTTGCGCACTAGCATTAAGAACATTACGGATCTCAACGTTAGTACATGTTGGATGATGACTCCAAACTAATGCGGCAACACCGGCAACATGAGGAGATGCCATTGAAGTACCGCTCATTTTGCCGTAATTACCTGCGCCAATATTTACCGTAGCACTTAAACCAAGGTTAGCTAACATCGCTGCGCCATCAGTATCTGATACAGTAACACTAGGAATAGTGGTTGCGTTTGTATCACCTAATGTTCCACCAAAGCCACCTGCAGCATTGTTATAAAGTATTGCAGCTACACCACCACTGTCTTGACAAGCTTTCACTTTATCATGAAAAGAAATATTACCTCGTTGAATCAAACACACATTACCGCTAGCACCTGTGTCTAGCGCTTCACCCGTTGCAAAATTATATAAAGACCCTGTCGCTGTACCTTGGTTTTCCATCGCATTGGCTGTATAACCCGTGCCTGAAACAGATACTTCCACTACTGATCCTGTTGCTTCTGGATAGGTAGAGTAAACATCAACACCTGGACCTGATATTTCAACTTGACTATTTTTCTGTGAAAAATCGGCTAATGCTTTAGCGCTATCAATTGCGGCTACCGACATTACTGAGTCGTATGATGCTGGGTAGCTTTCAACGTCTGTAGTGCTTGTTGCTACACCGTCATTGCCTGCTGCAGCAATAAGTAATACACCGGCATCATAAGCATCTTGAATGCCCTTTTGTTCACTAACACTTGAGCCTGTACCACCTAAACTCATATTAATAACATCTGAGCCATTGCTTACACAGGTATTAATAGCGTTAACTAAGTCAGAAGAGTAACCCCACCCGGCTTCATTAAATACTTTAATAATATGTAAATTAGGATCTGTACCAATAACACCGCGAACGCCAATACCATTATTGAGCGCTGCAATAGTACCAGCGACGTGAGTACCGTGAGGTCCGCCATGATCAAACCAATTACCCGTTCCACTATCACTAGAGCCTGTAATAGTACCGCCTTGTGCGCCCATATCTTCATGAGGTAAATTTAGGCCTGAATCAATAACACAAATTTTCTTTCCGCCAGAATTTGCTGATGCAACACTATCATCCACTTGATCTGCCTGAACCATACCAATACCATACGGCACACTTTGTGCCATAAAACGACGCTGTAAATCTTCTTCTACATATTCAACATTGGCATCACTCGCTAAACTCATCGCTTCTGATGAAGATAGTTCCACACTGATGATATTCATTGCTGGATATTCTGCTTTGACTTTTCCACCCAGTTTTATTAATTTGCTTTTAACTGCTGCAAGGCGAACAAGTGCCTGAGAACTAACCATGTTACTGATACTTGAGTCGTTACTCATAGCCGCTTGACTAACAACTACTTGCTTATATTTGACAATATAGCGCTTAGGTAGAGGTGAAGTCGCTACTGCAGATAATAGATTATCAGTAGTTTGCACTCCTACTGGTTGAGCTGCATAAAGTGCTGTGGATATTGAAAGTGACAAAACACTTGCTGTCGTTATTATTGCCGTCTTATTTATTGGTAATTTGAACTGAATTTTAGTATTTGACATGTATATTTCCTAGTACGTTAATTATTATTAGTTATTATTTTCAACAAACTCACTACACGATGATTTTCATCAAAGTTATTTCAACATAGCACCGAAAACACAATAATTACAACTTTGTTACAAATTATTTACATTTATTTAAAATATTACTGAAAACTATCCTTAAAAATGTCATATTTAATAGATGAGAAACTACTAGGATAATTAATGAGCCAATTTATAGGTGTTTTTGAGAACGCATTACCTGATGAACTGTGCGATAGACTTATGCATAATCATAAAAATAGTGACAGAATAGTTAAAGGTCGTGTTGGTAGCGGTGTAAATATCAATTTAAAAGACAGTCATGATGTCACTATGGCTTCGAAAGATTGGCAAGCAATTCAACTTGAACTTGTTAATGCCAGTTACCCCCATGTAAAAGCTTATTTGACTGAACATTATATGGCCTTAATTTCAGCGTTAAATCCAACAGTTACAGACCCTCAAACCGGCTTACCGACATCAGTAACCAAAGAAAATTTTGACCGTTTAGGTATTGCATATTTAGACCAATTAATTCAGTACGTGTTTTGTTACGACAACTTTACGGTTCAACGTTATGAGCAAGGCGTTGGTGGTTACCATTACTGGCATTCAGAAATTTTTCCGCAATTACCACATAACAAACCACTACATAGGGTACTAGCCTTTTTGTATTACTTAAATGATGTTGAAGAAGGTGGTGAAACTGAATTTCACTACCAAAATATGAAAGTAAAACCTAAAAAAGGTTCGTTAGTTATTTTTCCTGCGGGTTTCACTCATACACATAAAGGTCATATCCCTTTATCAGATGAGAAATATGTGATTACGTCGTGGTTAATGTATAACAACGCTGAGCAACTTTATGGTAAGAAATAGTATTATATCAACCCTTCTAACGAAGTGGTCACTTAGGGCGATATTAGAACAAGCAAAATATACGTAGATATAGTTATTCTACATTAAACAAACTTTGTGCCTTTATCATGATGCCCATACGCTCCCGAAGAGCGATCACTTTTTTAGATGGAATGGTATTATTGAAGCGTATTCTTTTCACTACATAAACGCTAGCTAACACGGGTAGTATTCAGAGCCAAAACTTTGAATGACTAGCGCCCTACCTCTTCCTACGTATATAATTAACAGAATAAGAGTCGTTAAATTTTTGCAATTATCTGCAAAGTTATTTCAAGGTGTATTTCGTGTCTAAGAATTTTAATGAAAAACCAAAAAAAGCCGGTGGCCTCTCATCATTAACCTCGACCTTGAAGCACATAATTCAAAGCCAACAACCGAAAACTAATGTTAAAAATTTATTAAAGGCAAATAAAGATAAAGGCTTTGATTGTCCCGGCTGTGCTTGGGGCGACCAAAAAGAAGAACTACTGCAGTTTTGTGAAAATGGTGCCAAAGCGATTGCTTGGGAATCAACCAGTAAAAAAGTCGATGCCGAGTTTTTTGCCAAGTATAGTGTCAAGCAATTACAAAAACAGAGTGACTATTGGTTAGAGTATCAAGGTCGGTTAACACAGCCGATGAAATATAATAATAACACTGATCATTATGAGCCGATTGACTGGCAAGAAGCCTATCAACTTATTGGCGATAAACTTAACAGTTTGGCTTCTCCCAATGAAGTAGAATTTTATACCTCTGGCCGCGCGAGTAACGAAGCCTCATTTCTCTATCAATTATTTGGCCGACTCTTTGGCACTAATAATTTTCCTGATTGCTCGAATATGTGTCACGAAGCCAGTGGCGTAGCGTTAAATGAATCTATTGGTATTGGCAAAGGCACGGTAATACTAGATGACTTTGACCACGCTGACGCCATCTTTGTCTTTGGGCAAAATCCAGGGACCAATCATCCTCGAATGATGAATGCGCTACGAAAAGCCTCACGAGGTGGTTGTAAAATAGTTAGCTTCAACAATCTAAAGGAAGTAGCACTCGAACGCTTTGCTAGTCCGCAAGATCCGATAGAGCTGCTTACTACTAAGGCAACAACCATCAGTCATGCCTATTTTACCCCTAAATTAGGCGGAGATATGGCAGCTATTCGTGGCATGGTAAAAATTATTCTCAAGCGTAACGCTGAACAAATTGAAAATGGAAAGTCAGCAATAATCGATAATGATTTTATCAATCAACATTGCCAGAACTTTGAACAATATCAACAAATAGTTAATGACACCTCATGGCAAAAAATTGAACAGCAATCAGGGCTATCATTTGAGCAGTTATCACAAGCCGTTGATGTATTTTTAAATGCGGATAACGTTATTTGTACTTGGGCAATGGGCATTACACAGCACAAACATTCAGTCGCTACTATCCAAGAGATTGTTAATTTACAGTTATTGTCTGGCAACCTAGGTAAAAAAGGCGCCGGCTTGTGCCCCGTTCGTGGTCATTCAAATGTGCAAGGTAACCGCACTATGGGTATCAATGAAAAACCAACAAAGGCTTTTATCGATAAATTGTCGTTAGCCGTTGACACTCAGTTGCCTAAAGACAAGGGTCATAACGTTTATTATGCGTTAAACGCTTTATTAGAGAAAACTAGCAAGGTGTTAATTTGTTTGGGCGGTAATATAGCGCAAGCTGCGCCAGATACAGCACAAACCCATCAAGCATTAAAAAATACTGAGTTAAATGTGCAAATTAGCACTAAGCTCAACCGTAGTCATTTGTGTATCGGTAAAGACGCTCTTATTCTACCTTGTTTGGGCCGTACAGAAATAGACAATCAAGAAACGGGTGAGCAGTTTATTACCGTGGAAGACACTTTTAGCATGGTACATGCATCGCAAGGTAGCGTAACTCCGCTTGCACAGTCATTGCGCTCTGAAACCGCTATTGTCGCCGACATCGCTGAGGCAACATTAGAAAAAAACACTATTCACTGGCAAAAATTAAAAGGAAATTATGATCTTATTCGCGATTTGATAGAACAAAGTATTCCTGGATTTACCAATTTTAATCAACAGCTTGAAGAACCTGGTGGCTTTTATCTTGGTAACAGTGCCGCGCAATTAAAGTGGGGGAATCAGCAAGAAAAAGCGCTATTTTCTGCTCACTCTTTACCAAGCAATATTGTCAATATTTCTGAAGGTCAACTGAGCGAGCTTCATAACAAAAATCAACCACTGTATACTTTGCAATCATTGCGATCACATGATCAATATAATACAACTATTTATGGTATGGACGATAGATACCGTGGCATTAGTAACGCGAGAAATGTTCTGTTTATTAATAAAAAAGATGCTTCAAAGCAAGGGTTTAATAACAATGATTATGTCGACATCACGTCTATTTGGTCTGATAATCAAAATCGAACGATAGATAACTTTATCCTCTGTTTTTACGATATCCCAAGAAGTAATCTTGCCGCTTATTACCCTGAAACTAATCCATTAGTTCCATTAGATAGTTATGGTGATCGTTCTTATACTCCAACATCAAAATCAGTTGCGGTAATCATTACAAAAGCTAAAAACCCACCATTAATTTAACCCGAGTTTACAGTTTTACCGCGTGTTATTGCCTTTTATCTTATTATTTCTCAACAAAATTATTCGCTAAGCGCCAATCACCGTGGTAAACATTAAAACCTTTATCACTGGCAAAGCCTATTAAGGTTAAGTCAAATTGCTGAGCTGCTTGGATTGCGAGAGCTGAAGGTGCTCCAACGCCCATTAATACATGAATACCAGCCATAATAGCTTTTTGCACTATCTCAAAGCTTATTCGACTACTCACGAATAAAACCCATAAAGGTGATATTTGAGACGGTTTACCCGAAACTAAAAGGGAGCCAATAACTTTATCTACCGCGTTATGGCGACCAATATCTTCATGAACCTGTTGTAAACTTAACTTCTGGTCAAATAGAGCCGCGCCATGAACGCCACCAGTATAGTCAAATAGCGTTTGTTTATGCCGCATTTTATTCGATAGTAAAAGTAATGACTCTGCTTCGATAACATTTTTATGATCGGGAACAGTTAAGTTTATCTCCGTTTTTAGTTGCAGTGATTTTAATGACGTTGTACCACACAGCCCACAACTAGAATAACTCACTGTATATCTATCTAACGATGACAAATCTGGAATAAATCCTGAAGTAAAGGTAACTAACCATTCGTTATCTATATCCTCTCCATCCTCTGAGGCCATTTTTATTGATTCAACGTAGTTTAGTTGCTTTATTATGCCTTCACTGTGCAATAAACCAATTATTAGAAAATAGTCATGTCCAGGGGTGCGCATGGTAATAGTAAAGACTTTGTTATTCACTATTCCCTGTTCTAACCACGATAACGTGATCTGCAAGGGCTCTTCAACTATAACTGTATCTACGGAGTTTTTTCTTACCAGTTTAGTCTGCTTATTTTCTGTAGTGTTGGCTAAACTCTTAGGTGAATTATCTCCTGTACCTTTACAGGAAAATGCATAGCTAACTTTGTTGACCGCTTTGGTTTGATGTTCTGAGATCCCTGTATTTGTCATATAAAATTTTATAATCTTTTGGTAATACATAATAGTTGAAAGTTTACCGTGTTACTTTCTAACTGGGAAGCTGTAGTTATCTACTTTACTAAGTCATAAATTCATTTTTTGTACCACGTATTTAACATCAAATATCAAGACTGAATTTTCCCACGACCCATTTCTGCTTTTCTGCTTTAATTTATCATAATAGTTATCAATTAAAGCCCTTTTATGTATCAAGAAGTGATCAATCACCGAGTTCTATTGGTAATATTACTCATGCTGTATTACTTTTAAAGTAGCATCTATTTTAAGTTTTCTTATATAAAACGAAGAAATAACTCTTCACAGGGGTTTCAGTCGTTTTAATTCAATTTAGTGTTGATATCGATACTTGAATAACCTCACCACGTTTAAAGGATGGTTTATCTATGAAAGTAGTCAAGGAAACTCAACGACAAAAAGGGGTTTATGCTTTTATTTTACTGATCTTTTTAACTTTAACTACGCTAGCGTATATGTTTCTAAACATAGAAAAGCATACCATAATCAATTTAAACACTGCTGATGTTAACGTTGTCGATGATCGTGTTGTCCTAGGTTCATCTGTTGCCAAGGTAGTTAAAACAAATCATGGTATTGAATTTACCTGCCAAGTAAAAAAATCGCATTTAACACAGCCTTATTGCGAAGTCATTATAGATATACAAGGTTTAAGCAAACAAGCTCCTTTAAAGGGTGTCGATTTAACTCATTATAGCCACATCGGGTTATGGATAAAGCATCAGCATTCAACACAACCTGGAACTCGTATTGAATTACGCAATTTTAATTCTGCGTATTCTGTTAAAGAAAGTGAAATCATATTCAAGCCTAACCGTTTAGAATATTTGGAAGCGTACGTTACCAATCCTGTTTGGTTAAAATTGAATGATTTCTCTATCCCGAAATGGTGGAATAATAGTCATAATTTATCCTTGTCCCATGGCGGTACTGATTTTTCAAATATCTACTCAATTGCTCTAGCCCCAAGTTCACAAGTGCAACAAGGAAACTATAAACTAACCATTGAGCGCATTGAATTAAAAGGACAATATGTTAGCAATGCAGTACTTATTACTGCGTTAATCACGTCATGGGGTATAGCATTGGGTTATATCATCAGAGGTATCGGAACCACTAAAGAAGTGCCAGTTAAAGTAACTGAAAAAGCAGAACAGAGTATAAAGTTTGGCGCCATGAGCTGTCCTTTAACAGGGGCACTAAACCGTATAGGTATAAGAAAGTGCTTTGATCAGTTAGCGCCAACGGATTTACATCACTTAAGTATTATTTTTCTTAATATTGATTATTTTGAAGATCTTTATCCAGACTACGGGCAAATAAAAGCTGATAAAATTTTGCAGCAATTTGTCAATGAGATTAACAATACGTGTCGCTCTAGTGATACTGTAGCTAGATGGAGTACTGAAGAGTTTTTATTAGTATGCCCTGATACTTCGTTAACTCAAGCCGTAGAGGTGGCAGATAAAATTAGAGCTGCGATACGGGAAGCCGCTTGGCCAAATGAGATTAAAATCACTTGTAGTTCTGGCGTTGCTCAAATGGATGATGAAGATCTTACTAATTTAATTTCCCGTGCTAACAGAGCTCTGTATCAAGCAAAAGATAGCGGTAGTGATAGAACAGCCGCCGCTTAAACAGTTATTTAAATGCCTAAGCAACGGCTAACAGCCTTATTTATTATATTAGTCGTATAATAAATAAGGCTTTCTATCTTTTTTAAACGTTAAAATATCCGCTCGCCAACTTAATTTAATTTGTTTTGCGCTTTGCCCTTCCATAATTGCTTTTCTTAATTTATCTGTGCCTGCCAATTTATCCATAAATTTTGGACTATTAAAAAACATAACTCCTCGATCAGAAAATGCTTTGTACCACTGTAAAATAAAACGTAAATTTAAACCCTGACTATCAACTTGACGAAGGTCTTCTCCGTGTAACTTTATATTCATGAGCTTTGGCTTACTCGCAGCACCAGGAATTGAAACGGGTGTGAAAGTAAAATCTCCGTTCATGACATTATCATGACCGATCACCTGAAACGGAAAAGCGGTACCACGTCCAATACTTACAGGGCTTGCTTCAAAAAATGCTAATGAGGGATACAAAGCTATTGATTGTGTGTTCGGTAAATTGGGACTTGGTTTTACTGGTAATATGTATGCTAAGTCTCGTTGATAATTTTGTACTTTAACAACCTTAAGGGCCAATTCATTTTCACTCTTTAGCCAGCCCTCTCCGTTAATCATTAACGAAAGTTCACCTACAGTCATTCCATGTAATAAAGGTATTGGGTGCATGCCAACAAATGAACGAAACTCTGTTTCAAGTACAGGGCCATCAACAAAAGATCCATTCGGGTTAGGCCTATCTAAAACAATAAATTCGATACCTGCATCAGCGGCCGCTTCCATCATATAATGCATAGTGCTTATATAAGTATAAAATCGAACACCGACATCTTGAATATCAAAGACGATAACATCCAGATCTTTCAAAGTACTTAAAGAAGGTTTACGGTTTTTACCGTAGAGTGAAACCAGTGGGAGACTTGTTTTACTATCAATACTTGAGTCAAACTTTTCACCCGCATCACGATTACCACGAAAACCATGTTCAGGTGCAAAAATCATTTTGATCTCTATATTTTTTTGCAATAAAACATCGACTAAATGTTCATCAAATACCATTGATGTTTGATTAACCACTAACGCAATTTTTTTCTCTTTTAGCTGAGGCAAGTATTGATCAATTTGCTCCGCACCAACACTGATCGAAGTTCCTGCACTTACAGGAAAACTAAAACTGCATAGGTGAAATAGACATACTAAGATTATTGCTCTGACAAGCATTATTAACTTCATCAATAACCCTTAACTACTTTTCAGATCAACTGCTTTACGCAGAAAACCTTTTGTACTGATTAATGCAGCTTCAGCCTGTTTACTGTCTAAACCTGTTAAGACCATTAGACTTGCTAATTTTGTTTGGTTCTTTGCCTTTTTTAAGGCTTGCTCTGCAGTCGCAAAATCACACTCTGTTGCCTGCATCACTATCCTAACGGCACGTGCATAGAGTTTTTCATTGCTGGCATTTACATCAATCATTAGATTTTGATAACTTTTACCACTACGGATCATGCTGGCAGTGCTGAGCATATTAAGAATCAGTTTTTGTGCGGTACCTGATTTCATCCGGGTAGAGCCTGTTAGCACTTCAGGGCCTACTACTGCACATATATCAATATTGCTGTTTTGTGCATAAATGTTGTTAGCACTACAACTTATTCCGATTACTTTAGCGCCTTGCTCTTTAGCAAAAGCCATTGCTGATAACACATAAGGTGTGCGACCACTGGCAGCTATCCCCACTAAAACATCTTTATTTGATAAGTTAATGGCGTTCAAATCATCAATGGCCAATTGCTTGTTATCTTCTGCACCTTCAACTGCTTTATACATAGCGCCAGCGCCTCCGGCAAGAATACCAACAACTTGTTCACTCGATACACTAAATGTTGGCGGACACTCTACAGCATCAAGTACCCCTAACCTGCCACTAGTACCTGCACCAATATAAATAAGTCGACCACCACATGCGAAGGCATCGACTATTAAATCTACCCCTTGCGCTATTTCTGGTAATAGTTGCCCTACAATGGCAGCAACTTTCTGATCTTCTGTATTTATTTTTTGAAGAACACCCAATGAATCCAATAAATCTATATCCAAGGTATTAGGGTTTTGCCCTTCTGTGGTGATGCTTTTAAGTGCATTGACTAAATCGACTTGCGTATCCATTAAATTCTCTCATGATGGTTTACTGACCTTTTCTTAAATGTAATTAACTTCGTGACTTAAAGATAAATATTACAATTAAGCTAAGGCGCATAATATTTATCATGGTACACTGATCAGTATTAATATATAAAGAAATTAGCGACCTTTTTGATTGTCGAATAATTGAATTTTCCGTCCTTATTTATCAATAATCATTCATCAGTAAATTATCAGCCATAGCTATGACCCATACCTCCAGACATACCCAAGCAGTTATCGACTTAAACGCCCTAGTTAAAAACTATCAATATATTGATAATCTCGCGAGCAACAGCAACACTATTGCCGTCATTAAAGCTGATGGTTATGGTCATGATGCCAGTAAAGTAGCGAGTGCTTTAAGCACGCAAGTTAAGATTTTTGCCGTTGGCTTTATTGATGAAGCATTAGTTTTACGAAATGATGGTATTGAGAACACTGTACTTATCCTTGAAGGTCCTTTTAAAGAAAGTGATTTTGAGATAGCGGTAGAGAATAATTTCTCTCTTATGTTACACAGTGATTATCAAATTAAGTGGCTTAGCACTATGAATCCTGAATTTTTTGGGGAACTATGGCTAAAAGTAGATACTGGCATGAATCGCTTAGGTTTCCATGTTGATCAAATCGACAACATCATGTCGCAACTAACAGCTCAACAAAGAAAAAAATTAGTACTTTGCTCACACTTTTCAACCGCGGAGCAGATTAATAGCACTAAACCTGTAGAACAATTAGCTAAATTAAAACTGTTAGTTTCACAATACGGCTGTAAATTTAGTATGGCTAACTCTGCTGGTATATTAAATTGGCCAAATAGTCATGGCGATCACACGCGATTAGGCTTAGCGCTATATGGCATATCCCCCGTGGCTGAAAACCCATTAAGCCAACCGCTTGTTCCTGTTATGACTCTGCAAGCAGATGTTATTGCTATACATAGCATAAAAATAGGTGAGTACGTTGGTTATGGCGATACCTGGCAAGCTCAACGTGAAACCAAACTAGCAACCGTTGCTATCGGTTATGCTGATGGTTACCCTCGAAATGCGAAGTCAGGCACACCTGTATTTATTAACGGTAAGTTTGCTCCAACAGTTGGCCGTGTCTCAATGGATATGATCACCGTAGATATTACTGATTTAGATGATATTGTCATTGGGGATACTGTTGAATTATGGGGTAAGAACATAAGTATTGATATCGTTGCTCAAAACAGCGATACCATTAATTATGAACTATTAACGCGAGTATCAAAACGTGTGCCCAAAGTGATTGCGGGCTAATAATACAAATTTTTATTCAATACCAATATATTTGTGTACTTGCACTGACAGACGCCAGTTATTAGCAATACATGTTTCAATCGCTAGCTCTGTAGCTCGCTTCTTTTGACTAATTGGCTGTAAGTATATCGCGGTATTGTCAACCTGATGCAATGCCAACAGTGTTTTTAAATCATCAACATGTTGCTCTGTGGCTATTGGGTGCTTAATTTCATTCGCTCGTAACATAGCACTTTCTAGTACTTCATAACCTCCGCGCATGTTAACTTTTGGTGAAACTGTAACCCAACACTTAGCTGTGGTGTTAATCTCAAACGTGCCAGATGTTTCTATTTGTGTGCTGTAACCTTGTTGTTCAAGTAGTCCACATAATGGCGTTAAATCAACCATACAAGGCTCACCACCAGTGACAACAACGTGTTTTGCTCTAAACTGTTTTTCTTTAAACAAGGCTAAAACTTCTGCAGGTGTATAATTAGCCCACTTTGACGTTTCTTCTTTTTTGGCTAACATTTCCACAGGAGTGACTTGATCATCAAGTTCAATGTCCCAAGTATGTTTAGTATCACACCACGAACATCCGACAGGACATCCTTGCAGTCTAATGAAGATTGACGGTTGCCCGGTAAAAGATCCCTCTCCTTGAAGCGTTTCAAAAAGCTCATTAATTTTATAGTTCATGGGTATTATGGTTTTCTCTTCTGCATGGTGGAGTACTTTATTGTCTTAGGTAATAACTTTCTTCTTTAGCCTAATGTTTATTTCTAGTAAAATGATTACTGTTTTTTATTATACCTTAGATCAATTAAGAGAGCTTACAAATGACTGAAAAAGTTGTTGTTATTTATTCTGGTGGCATGGATTCCTTTACAGTATTAAACCGTGCACGAAAAGATGGCAAGCAAGTTTTTGCCTTGTCATTCGATTATGGTCAACGCCATGTAAAAGAACTAGAGTGTGCTAGTTTTGTCTGTAATGAACTCGACATCAAGCATAAAGTAATTGATATTTCAGCAATTAATCAATTACTTGCTGGTTCATCACTAACTGATGATATCGATATTCCAGAAGGTCACTATGAAGATGACAATATGAAGTCAACGGTAGTACCAAACCGCAATATGATTTTACTTTCATTGGCCGTAGCCTACGCAGTATCTGTTGGTGCAGAGCAAGTTTATTATGGTGCTCATTCAGGTGACCACGCTATTTACCCTGACTGCAGACCTGAGTTCGTCGAAAAAATGAATGACGTTTGTAAGATTGCAAATTATGAAAGTGTTGAAATTTTCAGCCCTTATTTAACCGTAAATAAATCAGCAATTCTTGCTGATGGCATAGCCATGGCATTGGATTATAGCAATACGTGGACCTGTTATAACGGTCGAGAGAAAGCATGTGGAAAATGCAGTGCCTGTGAAGAGAGATTAGAGGCTTTTTCTGATAATAATGTCGTTGACCCAATCAGCTATGAATAATGAGTCTGACAAGATTTAAAAAGTATTACTTCGGCCCCGATGGTAATGGATTTTACTCTTGTCATAGCCGCTAGCTTACTTGGATAGTAGGAGAAAAATACGACTAGAAGTTTTTGGCATTATCTTACCCTCACTTTGCTAATATATTCTCACCATGACTACTGCTGGTTATGGTGATCTTGTCCCTATTACTTTAATAGGAAAAATAATTGCTACTATCCTCATGCTTATTCGTGTCTGATTCGTTGCATTACCCGCTGGTATGTTAGCAGCAAGGTTTGGTGAAGTGCTTAGAGAGAATAAAGTTAACTTGGATAGCAAGAGAAGAGAGGCTGATAAATTAAACATTGACCAACCGGGTTTTCATCCCAGTATTGCGTAAATAAAACAAAGAAATCATCACTAAGGTGCCTGCACGGTGCGAGGTAACTAATTTTTAGCTAATTAAAGTACTGTTATACCAATATTTATACACTGCTTATTAATGACTTACCCCTCTATAGAGCAAAATCATCCTTCAAAAGCTTTTTAAGATAAATATTTTATATCAGTATCTCCCCTTTGCCCCTAGACTTATAAGGTGTTCAAGAAAAGTTGAGGATTTCTCATGAGTGCTACGTGGAAATATCAAGCGCGACGTTTGAAACAAATTATCGATTCAAATAATGAAACCCAAGCTCACCTATATATGGAGCGGCTAATGTTATTTCCTGTCGACATTCAAGATCGAATAATAGAAGACATTAGTCATCTCAGCCATTGCAGCAGTGATGCTGTTGCGACAATTCTTGGTCATTACTCAATACAAGAACTGAAATAGTCTGAACTTAAATTAAGTCGATAGTTGTTGTACTCTTAATTTTGCGATTTTATCACGTACTGAAGCCGCTTGTTCAAATTCTAAATTTTGCGCATGTTTCTGCATTAATTTTTCAAACTCAATTATTTTTTTGTCAATTTGACTTGTGGTGAGTAAGGGCTCTTCAGCTTGTTGGTTAATATGATAATGTGTATTTGCTTCAGCTACTTTATCAAGTGATTTAGCATCACTGTAGTTACCAACTCCCATTACATCAGTAATTCGCCTAACAACTCCTTGAGGAGTAATATTGTTATCTAGGTTATATTGATGTTGTTTTACCCTACGTCGTTCAGTTTCATCGATAGCGCGTCTCATAGAGCCAGTGATTCTATCTCCATAGAGTATTGCTCGGCCATTAAGGTTACGCGCAGCACGGCCTATCGTTTGAATTAAAGAGCGATCTGAGCGTAAAAAACCTTCTTTATCTGCATCTAAAATAGCAACTAATGACACTTCAGGCATATCTAGGCCTTCGCGGAGTAAGTTAATTCCAACTAAAACATCAAATTTACCTAGTCTAAAGTCTCTTATAATTTCCATGCGTTCAACGGTATCAACATCAGAATGCAAATAACGCGCTTTAATTGCATGCTCGTCTAGATAGTCTGTTAAGTCTTCTGCCATGCGTTTAGTTAACGTTGTAGCTAAGACTCTTTCATCTAGCGGTAGGCGCTTACGTATTTCTGATAAGAGATCATCAACTTGTGTTTCAACAGGTCGAACTTCAATTTGTGGATCAAGTAACCCTGTAGGCCTAACGACTTGCTCTGCTATATCACCATTAGATTTTTCAATTTCATAATTACTTGGCGTAGCAGATACATAAATAGTTTGCGGTGAAATAGCTTCAAATTCTTCAAACTTCATCGGTCTATTATCTAAGGCCGAAGGTAACCTAAAACCGTATTCAACTAAGTTTTCTTTTCGAGACCTATCACCTTTATACATGGCACCAATTTGCGGCACGGTAACGTGAGACTCATCAATGATAAGTAAACCGTCATCAGGCAAATAATCAAATAATGTCGGTGGCGCACCTCCCTCTTCCCTCCCAGATAAATAACGAGAGTAATTCTCTATACCAGAGCAATAACCAAGTTCAGTCATCATTTCAATATCAAATTGAGTGCGTTGAGTAATACGTTGCTCTTCAACTAATTTATTATTATCTTTGAGTTGTTGTGACCTGTGTTTAAGCTCAATTTTAATTTGATCAACCGCAGCCAAAATTTTATCTCTCGGTGTCGCATAGTGTGTTTTAGGGTAAACAGTAACTCGCGGCAGTGTTCTTTCAACTTGTCCCGTTAGTGGGTCAAATTGGCTGATTCGCTCTATTTCTTCATCAAATAATTCAACACGTAAGGCAAGACGATCAGACTCAGCAGGAAATATATCAATTACATCACCGCGCACTCTGTACGTAGCACGGGCAAAAGCAACATCATTTCGTTTATATTGTAACTCAGCTAAGCGGCGCAGAATATCACGCTGATTAATAATGTCACCTTGGCTAATATGTAACATCATCTTTAAATAGGAATCGGGATCACCCAAGCCATATATTGCAGAAACAGAAGCGATAATAATAACATCGCGACGCTCTAACAAAGCTTTAGTGGCTGATAGGCGCATTTGCTCAATGTGTTCATTTACAGAAGCATCTTTCTCTATAAATGTGTCCGTCGTTGGCACATAGGCTTCTGGCTGATAATAATCATAATAAGAAACAAAATACTCAACAGCATTATTCGGGAAAAACTCTTTCATCTCACCATAGAGTTGAGCTGCTAGGGTTTTATTAGGTGCTAACATCATTGTCGGACGATTAAGCTTCTCAATCACGTTAGCAATGCTAAACGTTTTACCTGAGCCTGTTACACCTAAAAGCGTTTGATGGGCTAACCCAGCCTCTATACCATCTAAAAGTTGTTTTATTGCTGTTGGCTGATCACCACTGGGTGTGTATTCAGAACAAATAGTTAAATTTTTCATACTACTTGCTCCTGTGAAGCAGGTTTATTTATCATAAATTGTTTAGTAAAAAATCGATACGATAGCATCGCCATAAGGATATTTCCGACTAAAGCGCCAATAAATAGACCTGTCAAACCAAAAAGTAGGCTGCCTAAATAGGCTAAAGGTAAATAACAAACAAATAGTCGTATAACACTTAACCCTAAGGCGATCATTGGTTTATGCAATGCGTTAAATGATGAATTCGTTAAAATGATTATGCCTTGTAAACCATAACCCAGCGGTAATATCCAAATAAATAGTTTAATTAAGTCTGCAACTTCAGCTTCATTGGTGAATACGCTCGCAATCCAAGATGAGCATAGGGCTAATAATATATAAATTAAAATTTGCCAAGCTAAAATAAATCTTATCGCGACTTTATAAGCGTCTTCTACACGTTGAAGTTGGCCTGCTCCAAAATTTTGGCTAATAAAAGGGGGTAAGGTCATCGATAAGGCTAAGACTATCAAACAAGCTATTGATTCAAGTCTAGAGCCAACACCAAATGCAGCAACGGCTGATTCACCGTAGGTAGCAACTATTGCTGTCATAATAGCCGCGGCAATAGGTGTCAGCATATTAGCCCCGGCAGCAGGTAGACCTATCTTCAATATATGGCGACATGCAGAAGTCAGCTCTTTCATCGGTAACATGCTTGTGTGAATCAAGTCATGTTTTTTAGTTAAAATATACAATACAAAACATAAACCGAAAACCCAGGATATTAAGGTGGCAATGGCAGCACCTTGTATTCCCATGGCAGGCACAGGGCCGAAGCCAAATATAAAGATAGGATCAAGCACTGCGTTAATCAGGCCGGCGCTTCCCATAATGATGCTAGGTGTTTTCGTATCTCCTGATGCTCGTAATACCGCATTACCTATCATGGGACCAATTAAACAAATACTTCCAACATACCAAATATCCATATATTGATGGATTAAAGGTAATAAAGACGGCTGAGCACCAAGTAAGGTAAATAACGGGTCGGTAATGAAATAGCCAACTGTCGATAAACACGCGACGATTACAGCTGCTAAATACAATGCAGCGGTTGCGGCATTTTTGGCAGATTCAGGGTCCTTCTTTCCTAAAAATTTAGCAATGACGGCAGAGGTACCTATACCTAAGCCAATAGTTAAGCTTAGGACAGTGAAGGTAACCGGAAAGGTAAAACTAATTGCTGCTAAAGGTTGTGTACCGAGTAGTCCAACAAAAAATGTATCAACTAAGTTGAACGTCATTAACAGCACCATTCCATAAATCATTGGAATAGTCATACGTTTTAGCGTACTTGGAACGGGATCTTCGAGTAAGTTAATTTGTTTTTCATTCTGTTTAACACTATTTGTTTTGGTCATTTAATATATCTATGATTCGATTGGTCATTCAGGATAAATGATAGGTAGCAATGTATTGTAAAAGATTAACCCACTTTTACCTAGCGTAGATTCATCAGATAATGCCACAGTTTTGCTGAGAGCCTACTTGAAAGCATAATGAAAAGTGTCTTAGATTAATGCAATGGAGTGACTTTATATAATAACGCACAGATAAACAGCAAAAAAACATAGTGATTAAAAATCAGACAATCTAGTTGCAGAAGTACGAATCCCCCCTAAGCACCTGTTAAATATGCATTTTAAAATATACATTTTTTCTATTGACTTAAAGACAAGCCTATAAAACCGCGTTAGTAACTTAATCTTACACTTTCACCCACATAGTTATCCACAGGAATCGGGGATAACTAAAGATTTGTTTTATTTTTGACCAAAAGTATTAGCAATAAATATCAAGTACAAAAAACAATCTGAAATTGGTGTAAAATCACCTCTTCTGAACGCATCTTCACCAAACAATAATTATTTCAATTATTTATTATTTTTGTGTTGACACTTCGGCCACAGGTCTTTAATATTCCGCCCCGTTAGCCACTGAGGTTAACGCGAGATTCCCCAATAGCTCAGTTGGTAGAGCGATGGACTGTTAATCCATGTGTCACTGGTTCGAGCCCAGTTTGGGGAGCCACATTTTAAAATTGTTGATAATTATAAGAATAGAGACTTTAACAAAGTTGCTCATATACCATCTATCAACAATTTGTTTTCAACGTAAAATTGAAAACATATAACTTCATGATAAAATGAAGTTAAAAAGTTTATTCCCCAATAGCTCAGTTGGTAGAGCGATGGACTGTTAATCCATGTGTCACTGGTTCGAGCCCAGTTTGGGGAGCCACATTTAAAATTGTTGATAATTATAAGAATAGAGACTTTAACAAAGTTGCTTATATACCATCCATCAACAATTTGTTTTCAACGTAAAATTGAAAACATATAACTTCATAATAAAATGAAGTTAAAAAGTTTATTCCCCAATAGCTCAGTTGGTAGAGCGATGGACTGTTAATCCATGTGTCACTGGTTCGAGCCCAGTTTGGGGAGCCACATAATAATTGTTGATGACAACCAAGTATCGATGATTAGTTTCTAAGTATTTAGTTAGGAACACGTTTGAACTTCTCTGATAAATAGAAGTAAAAAGTTTATTCCCCAATAGCTCAGTTGGTAGAGCGATGGACTGTTAATCCATGTGTCACTGGTTCGAGCCCAGTTTGGGGAGCCACATTCACTTCTTAA
>Ga0209395_1002102_pt1 | contig 26777 bp, 20 predicted proteins | sample GOMGulsemesocosm_3_FD_184635 | JGI IMG/M metagenome (GOLD analysis project Ga0209395, IMG submission 184635) | Methane-oxidizing microbial communities from mesocosms in the Gulf of Mexico - GOM9D Gulf of Mexico (SPAdes) (version 2) | ecosystem: Environmental > Aquatic > Marine > Cold seeps... | reverse complement strand
GCCATAGCGCCAGTGCGATCTAAGTTAGCACTTGCTATTAATGTGTTTATCATCACCATTGGTGCTGGATAATGTTTACCAGCTTTAGCAGCAATCATACCTTTACAGGTTGTTGATGACATGATTAGTTCTGTTGGAGATAGGTTTAATGCTTCCAACTTAGGTTGACGCTTAGCGCGCCAATCTAGTTTGCCATTAATTGCTAGCTTGAGCATGTTAATAGCTGCAGCGCGTAAATTTTCTGGTTCAACAACCCCATCAAGTACACCTTGTGCAAGTGCAGCTGCAGGCTTAAATGTCTTGCCTGTCGACATCCAAGTTGCGGCATTATCAAAACCAATAAGTCGAGGAAGACGCACAGTACCACCAAAACCAGGCATTAATCCTAGTTTAACTTCTGGTAGTCCAATGCTGGCGTTAGTATCTGCAACACGGTAATCACATGCTAACGTCATTTCACAACCGCCACCTAAAGCGATGCCATTAATAGCCGCTATAGTAGGTAATTGAATATCTTCAAATGAATCAAATACATCAGATGCTTTTTTGGCCCAAGATGCTAGTTGATCTTCTGGCTGACTAAATGAGGTTAGAAATTCAGTGATATCTGCACCAACAATAAATGTTGATTTTCCAGACGTTACCATAACGCCTTTAGCATCACTGCAGTTGTTAATTGCTGCAACTACAGCGATATATTCTTCAAAAGTTTCTTGATCAAATTTGTTTACTGATCCTTGAGCATCGAACTTAAGTTCTACAATGCCGTCTTCGAGTAACTGGGCTGAAAGGCTGTTGCCTTGATATATCATGCTTCGTCTCCTTCACCTAAAAGTGGTGTTGATTTGTGATGATTGATCTAGATTTTTTAGCGCTTTTGGCTCTATAAAAAACGTAGATAACTAATAATAGCTGACTGAGTGTGCCTTGAATAAAAGTTAAATGCAATAAATTTAAACGGGTGTTTTAATCGTGCGTTCGTTTTTCTGCGAGTAGTATTTCAAGCAAAAAAATACCCAGCGGAAATATGGCTAGGTATTTAATAGTCAGAGCTTATTTATAATGAGGAGAGCACTAGATCTTATTTAAGACGCCTTAGCTTTGCTGCTGAAGAAAATTAATAAAATCTTCTGCTGGCATAGGCTTGGCGTAATAGAATCCTTGAACCTCATCACAGCCTAGTTCAATTAATCTATCTTGTTGCTCTATTTCTTCAATCCCTTCAGCAATAACTTTTAGGTGCATTTTTTGCCCTAAATTAATAATTGTTTCGGCAATGACAGACTGCCCTTCTTTATTAATATCTGTAACAAATGCACGATCAACTTTTAGTCGATCAAGTGGAAGTTTTTGCAAGTAACTCAATGAAGAAAATCCAGTACCAAAGTCATCTAGTGCAATACTTATTCCTTGAGACTTTAACTTAGTCAGTGCATCAATGATGATTTGAGGTTCATCCATTAAAATATTTTCAGTTATTTCTAGCTCAAGTTTACTCGGCTTAATGCCATGCTGAGTAATTGTATTTATTATACTATCGACAAAATTATCTTGTCTAAACTGTGGAATGGAGACATTAACTGAAATACTTAGATCGGCAAAGTTGGTTTCGAGAGCTTTTAGCTGCTTACATGCTTGATTGATTACCCAATCACCAATTTCAATAATTAAGCCTGAGTATTCAGCTAAAGGAATGAAAACAGCAGGAGACACAAACTTTCCATCTGCAGTACGCCAGCGTAGTAGTGCTTCAGCACCAATAACTTTACCTGTAGCTAATGATAATTGTGGCTGATACCAAAGCTCAAGGCAGTCATTCGAAAAGTCATTACGCAATTGACGGATCATATTGAGTCGCCATTGCATTTGATCTTCTATATCTGAATGATAATAAGCAAAATGCTCTAAACGATTCTTTTTGGCTATATTCAAGGCAATATTTATTTGATTCAACACTTGAACACCACTGCTTTGTGCATGTTCTTTTGTACATAAGCCAAAGCAAGCATTAATAGGTAGATGTTGTTCACCAGCGGCAAAGGGTTGATGAAATAAAGCCATTAAATTTTCGGGAGTTAAAGAATCAGCGGGACCAATTATGCCAAAAACGTCAGCGCCTACTCTAGCAAGCAGACAATCACTTCCCATGCTTTGCATCCGTTGTCCTACAGCAGATAGTAGTTTATTACCAATATCTTGACCTAAAGCATCATTGATGTCACTGAAGTGATTAATATCAATCAGAGCCGCAACTTTGTTTTTGGAGTTATTTTGCGCAAAATCATCAAGTAACCTAACGAATTCTAAACGATTCGGTAAGTTAGTTAACCAATCTTTATAAGCAGCGTTGGTCAGTTTTTGAAATAAATGAACATTTTCGTAACCAACAGCAACACCTGTTAAAAATACATTTAACAGTTGGGTTTGAATTTCAGTTAGTGGGTTTGAAAGTTTTACATGTATGACAGAGCGGTAATCACCTTTGGCAACATAAAGGTTTAGACAGTCGTCATGATATTGATGTTTCTGTTGTAAGAAGCAGGATTTGACTTGTTTACTTGCTTGGTCATCTTGTAACTTATCAAGCTTCTGATTGATTAAATCATCATTAAAGCCCGTTTGTGCGAGCACATAAAAGCTCATGTCATCAATGTTCTCAATGATACCTTGACCTCTAGCGCAAAAAACTGCCGATATATCTTCGCTTATAAGAGTTTGTAATTGAGATAGCACACCTTGGCTATAGGTTGAAAGCGAATGCTGTGAAGATAACTCTGTAGCTCCAGAAACTATTTTCTCAAGACCCTGACGATTTTCATTGACGGTCGCTATTTGTTGGAAAGATCGAATGGCAGCAAAAACAGTTGTTACTAATTTACGGCGAGTTAACTCTGTTTTTGTTTTGTAATCATTGATGTCATATTCTTTTATGACATTTTCTTCAGGAGCATAGCCTGGCTGGCCTGTACGTAAAACAATACGAATATCTTTTCGTTGCAACGTTTCTCTTATGTGTTTTACGACATTTAAACCGGCATCATCAGTTTCCATTACAACATCGAGCAAAACTAGCACAATATCGCTGTGCTCTTCAATTAGCTGGCAAGCGTCTTTGCCTGAATAAGCATGTAAGTATTCAAGTCTTCTACCTAATACGACAAGATCAGATAATGCCAATTGAGTCACTGAATGAATTTCAGGATCATCATCAACAATTAAAACTTGCCAAGTCTCATCACTGCCAAACGCTAAAATCTCGTCTTCATCACTATCATCGATAAATAAAAAATCATCGTGTGAGTTTTCTGATGCTTGCATACTGCCCTCATAACTAAGCGTATTTTTCGTAAATATACATAGTTAAAATTGAAATCTATTTTATTTAGCTTAACTATAACCTAATACTCCTTTTTTACACCATTGAGGGGAATAATAAAAGTCCGTTTGGTAAATTATATTTGATTTATTTTATTGGCCCCTAATAAATCCAATTTGACGGTAGGTTGTTGGCATTTACTTGTTTTTTGGCATAATGTGTGAATGGGTTTAGCTTTCTTAAATGGATTAATTTGTTCACCACTTAAAGCTTCATTTGTGAACTTAAATAACTCAAAATAATTTAACCATAGTTAACCTACTTTTTAATGAACGTTGTCTGTATCAGTTTGTTGATAAAGCCCCACTTTTTTGGGATTAAAAGCCGTACTCCAAGTGTTATTGTTTCTTTCAAGGAGCTACATGGATTCAGCTTTATCTTTGGAGTACTGGATAGGAGTTAGTAAAGTGAGTAAAGAAAAGTCAGAAGTTATAGTGCTTGAAAAAGATAAATCAAAAAAAAGTAATGACACTGAAATAGTCGGCAATAAAAAGACCACTCAATCCCCGCAAGATTCAGGTGTGTCTCTGCAATTCATGAAGCTTGCTAAAAGGTTTGCTATTGATGGCGCTTTGTTGCCAGCAGAAAAACAGTCATTAATTGAAGATCGTACAGTAAAACGAGCCCGATTGAGTCAATTACGTAAACAGCAAAATATAGAAAATATTATGCAAAAAACATTAAGTTACTGTGCTGATTTTGATATTGGGCAAAAAACAGATAATGATTGGTTCAGTCGCTATATTGCTTTATCAGAAGATGTTAGTAATCCTACTATGCAAGACTTGTGGGCAAAAATTTTGGCGGGTGAACTCACCAAGCCAGGATCTTTCTCGTTTAAAGCGTTACAAGTTTTTCGTGATATGAGTATTTATGATGCGAAATTATTAGCAAAAGCTTGCTCACTAGCAATAAAAGAACCTAACAAAAAGGGCATTCGTCTTGTTAGTGGTGTATATCAAAAACCGGGACTACTTAACTTTTTCTCAAAACAGCGTCAGCAATTTTGTAACTTAAGTCATTTTGGTCTGAATTATGCCGATTTATTAGCTTTAGCTGAGAACAATCTTATTTATTTACAGGAAAGTGAATCAAATTTAATAAATACAGGAGAGGAGCTCCAATTTAGCTATAACGGCCTAACACTCAAAATAACAGCTAAAAAAGCCAATGTAAGTCTTCAATTTTATAAGTTTACTCCCTTAGGATCTGAACTTGCGCATTTAATAAGTGATAAATGTAATGAAGAATTTTGGAAGTATCTGCAAAATAAATTGAGTTACTATTTTGTCATTAATAACGATTAATGAGGAACATATAGATAAATAAAATTCATTTCTTATAAATTAGCTGAAAAGAGGAGGATGTTAGGAGATAATTACTAATGTTATATTATATCAATTGTGATATTATCTCAATTGATAGGCTCTTAGTAACCTATAATTAGTAAATTCATCTCAAATCACGGAATAATCATGTTAGATAGAATAGGTATCACAGCAACTTCTTTATGTGCATTACATTGCATATTCTTACCTATTTTATTACCCATGTTACCATTGTTAGGGTTAAGCTTTTTAGCTGATCACGCTTGGGAACATGTATTTCTGCTTTTAACTGCAGCGCTCGGCACTGTCGCGTTATTTTCTGGCTTCAAACGTTACCATAAACGGCTTTACCCCTTTTACTTACTTTACTTAGGGGTGGCTTTATATTGGATAAAACACGATTTTTCTCCCGCGTTAGAACCCTATTTTATTATTGGTGGCGCAAGTCTTATTATTGCAGCCCATTTCATTAATATTAAATTATGTAATAGCTGCAAGCAATGTGATGATGAGGTTTGTAATAGCTAGTCATTTGAATGAACTTAGCTATTAGTTAATCTGATTAATTATTGCCCATCAAATTCTTTCAATTTTCTTGTTAGGGTATTTCTGCCCCAACCTAGTTTTTTTGCTGCATCCTGTTTATGCCCCTGAGTAAATATTAACGCTCGTTCAAGCATTATTTTTTCAAACTCAATTTGTGCATAATCAAGAATTCCATCTTTTCCTTGAGCTAACTCCTGATCCATCCAAGCACTGAGACTCTCTTGCCAAGAGTTAGATTCTTGCTGTGTAGCTACGGTGCGCTCAGTTAATTCATTAGGTAAATCTTCGATTAATATTTCCTGACCACTGGCCATGACGGTCAAGAATCGACAAATATTTTCTAACTGCCTAACATTACCAGGCCAATGACAATTATTAAGATAATTAGTGGCCTTTTTACTCAGTGTTTTAACTTCTACACTGAGCTCGTTTGCAGCTTGCTTCAAAAAATGCTGGCTGAGTTGTGCAATATCCTCTTTACGTTCCCTCAGACTGGGTAAGTGGATACGAATAACATTGAGGCGATGAAATAAATCTTCTCTAAATTCACCTTTATTCACTCGCTCTTCCAGGTTTTGATGAGTCGCTGCAATTATTCGTACATCTACTTGAACAGGTAAGTGCCCACCGACACGGTAAAATTGACCGTCGGAAAGCACACGTAATAGGCGAGTTTGAATATCTAATGGCATATCTCCAATCTCATCTAAGAACAAAGTTCCTCCATGTGCTTGCTCAAATCGTCCTTGGCGTACAGCATTAGCACCGGTAAAAGCCCCTTTTTCATGGCCAAATAATTCGGATTCAATTAAATCTTTCGGAATAGCGGCCATATTCAGGGGAATAAAGGGGGCATTTACTCGAGGACTATGAGAATGTAGTGCTTGGGCAACTAATTCTTTACCTGTACCTGACTCTCCATTAATGAGTACACTGATGCTCGAGCGAGATAAGCGACCAATGGCTCTAAATACTTCTTGCATCGCTGGTGCTTCACCAATGAGGCCTACTGCTAAAGGTGTATCTTGTTGTTGTTTATTTTTCTCATTTTGCTCTCTTGCATGAGTAAGAGCGCGTTTACTGAGATTGATAGCTTCATCAATATCAAATGGTTTTGGCAAATACTCGAAAGCACCGCCCTGATATGCATTAACCGCGCTATCTAAATCAGAATGTGCAGTCATAATAATCACAGGAATATGGCTATGTTGTTTACTCAGCCTTTTTAGTAGTTCCATTCCATCGATATTGGGCATACGAATGTCAGAAATAATGACTTCGGGTTGGCCATGATCTAATGCAATTAACAAGTTCTCAGCACTTTCAAAAGCGGCACAACTTATCGCTGCATTAGCAAAGGCTTTTTCCAGTACCCATCTAATTGAACTATCGTCGTCAACTATCCACACTTGTTCGGTGATCATAATTTATTCTCTTGTGATAAAGGCACTTGATTTAAGGGCTGCTGTGTTAAGGGGAGTAAGATTGTAAACTCGGTATGCCCTGGGCGGCTATGGCATGACAATTTGCCTTGATGCTGATTGATTAATGTTTGTGAGATAGATAAACCTAACCCTGTGCCATTAGATCGCCCAGAAACCATGGGATAAAAAAGAGTATCTTGAATCTTGCTTGGAATACCAGGACCGTTATCAATAATACTAATTTCGACGGCCAACTTTATTCGTTTACCATGTATCGTTTTATTGCTTGCTATTCGTGTTCTTAAGGTAATATTGTTTTTTTCATCAATTGCTTGTATAGCATTGTTAACAATATTAAGAACAGCTTGTTGCAGTTTTTCTTGATCACACTCAACTGCAGGTAATGAAGGATCATAATCACGTAGTAGTTGAACTTTCTGACTATTGGAATAGCTCACTAGTTGGCATACTTTTTCGAGTATCCCATGGATATTTTGTGCTTGGATCTGAGGCAGTTGGTTTGGTCCAAGAAGCCGATCAACTAAATTTGTTAACCTATCAGCTTGTTCGATGATCATGCTTGTGTACTCTTGCTGATCATTACTCACTTCTTTACTAAGCAATTGTGCAGCACCTCGTAAACCCCCTAAAGGATTTTTAATTTCATGCGCTAACCCTTTAATGAGATCTCTTGCAGCGAGCCATTGCTGGTGTTGAAATACTTCTAAACTAATTTGTTTTTGTTGATCTATTTGCTTGAATTCAAGTAATACATGCGGCGATCGCTCAAATTCAACGGAAGACGCGGTTACTTCTGCGGTAAATCGATGGCTTTCATTTAGTTCTATTGCAATATCACTATCAGTAAACTCTTGACCTGTAGCTAGCAACTGCTTTAAACGTGAGCTATTAATGCTTGTATTAGCAAAAATAACTTCAGATTCTGTATTAAATAATCGATAGAGGCTTTTATTAAGTAATGCTTCAGCTGCAGGGTTTACATAAACAATAGCGAGTTCTTCATTGAGGATAATAACTGCGGTCACCAACTGATTAGCGAGTGATTTCTGGTAAGATAACTTGTTATCTTGGATATAACTACGGCTATGCATAAAAACCCTTAGGAAAAAATCGCATGCACCGATTTGGTGCGTACAATACAAGTTTACTAAACAAAGGTTTTATTTGCAGAGTTAATTTTTTAACAGGCTAAGTATTAAATCAACTGTACTCCTTTACTATTAATAGATTAGGAGAAAAGACGTTAACTTAGTTTGTTGAAGCTCTATGCATATAAAACGTTACTGATTCTGATGAAGCAATAATCTTGCCATCCTCATCAAGTAGTAACATTTTTATTTTATGCTCGCCTCTATCAATATCTCTAAGAGAAAACATTGAATGTTTTTGCGGTATGTCATGAGGTTTTCCGTCCAAAATTAACTGTACTTTAAACCCAGGTTTAAAGCTGGGTTTAATAGCACCACCAATATAAATAGAGCCGGTATTATCCCGAATGGTTGCATTGTTTTTAGGAGTACTTATCGCTACTTCGTATTTTTGAACAGATACTTGAGGTGTGATATCGAGTACTTCAGTATCAACAGAAGTACTTGATTGTAAAATATTGCCAGGTTTTGTTTTTACTTCTTCAGCGCCAGGTCTAGGAGAATCAGAAAAAACAAGTACTCCTTTTTCATTGCGCCAGACATATATTTTAGCTGTGTTTGGATGAACAGGTGCTGCTAATGTGATGCCTAATAGTGTAAATAGCAATAACTTGATCATAGCTCTTTTAGTTTTCCTATATTCGGCTGCTCAAAAATAAGGCTCATTCATAACGTAAGCTAATTTAAGTATATATCTATAATTTATACAAAAAAATATTTTTTATTGTTTTTCTATTGATGATTAATTTTTATAAGTGAACCTTATACCATTTCCATTAAGTTTGTGATCTTGTTGTGCGTAGGGAAAATAAATCAGGGCAAGGCGCTTGATTGAGCAATAGCTAGCTATTGGGATTGAGAGCAACGCAGACGTGGATTATTTTAACCAGTACAAGTGGGCAATAATTTAATGGAATTGGTATTAATAAGTTGTTTTATATTTTTAGGACATAAAAAAACCCACCTAAGTGGGTTTTTTATACGTAAGAAATATTTCGAATATTTTAAGCGAAATTAAACGCTGTAGTACATATCAAATTCTACTGGGTGAGTAGTAGCGTTTAATAATTCGATTTCTTGACGTTTAAGACCAACATAAGCATTGATCATGTCGATGTCCATAACACCACCAGCTGTTAAGAATTCATTATCAGCTTCAAGCGCATCAAGTGCTTCACCGAATGAAGAACATACTTGTGGAATCGCAGCTGCTTCTTCTGCAGGAAGGTCGTATAAATCTTTATCCATAGCATCGCCAGGATGGATTTTGTTTTTGATACCGTCAAGACCAGCCATTAACATCGCTGTGAAACCTAGGTAAGGGTTCATCGTTGGATCAGGGAAACGAACTTCAATACGCATCGCTTTAGGTGAAGGTACCATAGGAATACGGATTGATGCAGAACGGTTACGTGCTGAATAAGCAAGCATTACCGGTGCTTCAAAACCAGGAACAAGACGCTTGTATGAGTTAGTTGAAGCATTAGTGAAAGCGTTTAATGCTTTAGCATGCTTGATGATACCACCAATGTAGTAAAGCGCCATTTCAGATAAACCGCCGTACTTATCACCAGAGAATAAGTTAACACCGTCTTTGGCAAGTGATTGATGTACGTGCATACCAGTACCATTATCACCAACGATAGGCTTAGGCATGAAAGTCGCTGTTTTACCGTATGCGTGTGCAACGTTATGAACAACATACTTATATATTTGCACTTCATCAGCTTTCAATACCATAGTATTAAAACGACAAGCGATTTCATTTTGTCCACATGTAGCTACTTCATGGTGATGTGCTTCAACAACTAAGCCCATATCTTCCATTACTAAACACATAGCTGAACGTAAATCTTGAGAAGAATCTACTGGTGCTGTTGGGAAATAACCACCTTTAACGCCAGGACGATGACCCATGTTGCCTTCTTCGTACTTAGTACCAGAATTCCAAGCAGCTTCTTTATCGTCAATTTTGTAGAAAGAACCACTCATATCAGTGTGGAAACGTACATCATCAAAAACGAAGAATTCTGGCTCAGGACCAATTAACACTGTATCGGCAATGCCTGTGCTACGTAAGTATTCTTCAGCACGATGTGCAACAGAGCGAGGGTCACGGCTGTAACCTTGCATAGTTGCTGGCTCTAAAATATCACAACGAATATTTAAAGTTACTGCTTCAGCAAAAGGGTCTAGAACAGCCGTTGATGCATCTGGCATCATAACCATGTCTGACTCATCAATGCCTTTCCAGCCTTCAATTGAAGAGCCGTCGAACATTTTCCCATCTTCGAAGAAATCTTCATTTACTTGGTGATGAGGAATTGAAATGTGTTGTTCTTTACCTTTTGAATCAGTAAAACGAAGGTCAACGAATTTGACATCGTGTTCTTTAATTAAGTCGAATACTGCTTGTGACATTTTGTGTCTCCAGTGAGGTTAATTTTATAAATAATCAAGTAAATCGTAAAATGGATGAAACTATAAAGATAATTATGATCATTATTCATCTATTGTTGTTCGTTTAAGAGCTAAAATCGTGCCAGAACTAAGTTCATTGATTAATAAGGTTTTTTATTATATCCCTCATTGCTCTTGCACTTGTTTGGTGCTTGTTGTGCATCATTTTGGTGCGTTCGTGACCGTCATAAGAATAATACTATAGAATATATCTAGCCGATTTCCCTTAATAATTTATATATTTTTTTTGTATTGTTATGTTTAAAATACATTTTAAGAAAGAACATGTTGTTTTTGTCGATAAGTCAGTGCATGTTGGACTTACTCAAGTTTTCATTCTTCTAGTCTTTTATCAAATCAGTACCTTAATTGGTGCGGGGATTTTATGAACAAGTTGTCAGTCACTTTACTGGTTAAAATTTTTATACCCTTACTTTCGTTATCGTTAGTACCATTTGGCTATGCTGAAGAGGGGAAAAATCAGTGGCAAAAACCAACACCTATTTTTAAGCAAGATTTTGATTGGGTAAAGCTAACCTCTGACGAATGGCTCAAAGGTGATATTGTTTCTATGTATGATGAGAAACTAGAATTCGATAGTGATGAACTGGATGTGCAAACCATCGACTGGGAAGATGTTGCTGAATTACGTAGTAAAGAGTGGCAAAGCATTCGCATGTTTGATGGCACAATCGCTGAAGGTTTTTTGGTATTAAAAGATGGTCAATTATCACTTGTTAAAGGTGGTGTTACTACACACTATGAATCAAGTAATCTGCTATCTATCGCATCATCAGGTAAAAACGAGCGAGATTTATGGGATGGCTACATTAATGTAGGTATTAATTTACGTGAAGGTAACACAGTACAAGTTGATTATACTTTTTCTGCAGGTGTGCAACGTAGAAGTGCTAGCAGCCGATTTAAAGCCGATTATACGTCGGATTACAGTCGTTATGAAGATCAAGATACCGAAGTGACTCATGTTACAGCTGATAGTAAACGATTAACCTCATCATACGATTGGTTTTTTAATCCTAAAGTATACTTTAGAGCTGCAGATTTTGAATACATAGCTGATGAATTTTTAAACCTTGAATATCGACTTCACTATGGTATAGCAATCGGTTATCATCTTGTTGATACCAGCAGAACGACTTGGGATGTAAATGCAGGTCCTAGTTATCAAATTAGTAAATTCATTGATGTTCAAGACGATGCAAGTAACTCTGAGAACTCAGGGGGCTTAACGTTGGGAACTGATTTTACTTTTGAAGTCACAAGTGATATTGATTATGAAGCCTCATACAGTGTACAAATTGTTGATGAAGCAGCAGGTGGGAAAATTCATCACTTTAAGACAGGTTTAGAAATAGATCTCACTAATGATTTTGATCTTGATTTGACTTTCTATGCAGATCGCACTGAAAAACCCAAAGAAGATAGTCTAGGCGAAATACCTGAGAAAAATGATTATCGATTAGTCGTCAGTCTTGGTTATGACTTCTAACCTTTTCCTGATATTCGTTGTGAATTTCAAATGATTGCTTCCACTTTATAATATGATAAAAACATTTTTGTTGCTTGCGTTATCCTTGGTAACTTTTAGTGCTGTAGGAGAAAAAGTCACTGCAGAGTCAGAGGTGTGGGTCCCCCCTTCACCGATATTTTCACAGAAGTTTGATTGGCTCAAGTTACGCTCTGGAGAATGGCTTAAAGGAGATATTATCTCCATGTATGATGATGAACTTGAATTTGAGAGTGAAGAATTTGATACCATTATTTTTGATTGGCAAGATGTTTCAGAGTTACGTAGCCGGTTTGATCAACAGATTCGTTTTGCTAATGGTGAAGTAAAAAAGGGCTTCTTAATTGTTAAACAAGATCATCTTGTATTAATCAGTGGTGGGGCTGAACAGCATTATCCTTTATCAGAACTGTTATCGATAACCTCCTCTTCAGACGATAGGAAGGAGCTATGGGATGGCACGGTGAATTTCGGTATTGATGTTAATTCAGGTAATGTTAATCAATTAGATTACTTAGCTCGCGCAAAGATAGAACGACGAACCCCTTTTACACGTTTTCGAGCAGACTTCACTTACACATACAGTAAATCTACTGTCAGTGATGCAGAGAAAGTTATTACAGATACAGGGCGTTTAACTACCTACCTTGATTGGTTTTATAGCAGCAAAATATTCTTTCGTGTCTTTGACTACGAACACTTTACTGATTTACAACAAAATATTGATGCAAGAGATACCATTGGACTAAGTGTAGGTTATCATCTTGTAAATAATAAACGCATACAATGGGACGTAACAATAGGGCCTAGTTATCAACAAACGGTTTATCGCAAGAGTACCGAAGAAAATGATCAAAAAAGTGGCGTGGTCGCATTTGGTACATTGTTAGATTACAGTATTTCTAGTCGAGTAGATTATCTATTCGACTACCAGCTACAATTCGTGGAAGAGCAATCTGGTAAGCGAAATTCACATTTAAAAACTGGCTTTGAATTTGATCTTAATAATGATTTTGAGTTAGATTTTTCGTTGTATCTAGATCGGGTTGCTGAGCCCGTGACTCCTGCGGGTACAACACCTCCGAAATCGAATGACTATAGGTTGGTATTAAGTTTAGGTTATAGCTTTTAGTTTTCTACATAGTGAGAACCTACTTATATGAACTATTCATGGCTAACTTCAATATCTGTCAAAGGGTTACAGCTGCAAAGTAAAATATAGCCTTGTTGTTGTTCATCTACAGATAATCCATCGGTGGAACTCTGTTTAACTTCTCCACTGATAAGCTTAGCTTTGCAACTACCACAACTACCTCCTCGGCATGAATAGGGTAAAATCAACCCTGCGTTTTCTCCTTGATCTAACAGTGATTCTTGGGTATTGCCTTGGTAAGTTTTATTCCAACGGCTAAAGTGAAGTGATACCTTATTTTTCTTTTGATTAACTTGTGGCGTTTTCGGCATTGGTTCAATCATCTTATTTGTTTTCTCTATCGTCTCTAGAATGTTATTTTTTCTTAAGGTATTCCGTTCACCAAAACTTTCAAAGTGATAATTGTTTCGGGGCAAACCCAATGTTTTGAATATGTGTTGGGCTGTTTGTCGGAATAACTTTGGCCCACAGGTAAAAACATGATAACTCGTCAACTGAGGAATGCCACGAAACATTTGTTCAGTAATGCGACCTTGGAATCCTTGCCAACGTGAAGTCATTGTTTGAGTGAGTGTATATACTACTTTGCACCGCCCATGTTGCCTTGCTAAATTATCTATTTCAATGCGAGCAATCAGGTCGGTTTCAGAATGAGCGCTATGAAGAAATATCACTTGATTCGTACATTGCCTGTCCACCATAAAGCGCAGCATAGAAAGCATGGGTGTGATACCGCTACCTGCACTGAGTAGCAGTATTCTTTGGTGGGGAGGCTCAGGTAAATAAAAATTACCGCTGGCGTTTTTCGTTATGATCGATTGGCCCACCTGAAAGTGATCATGAAAATAATTAGATATCAGTCCTCCGGGAATACGCTTTATGGTGATACTGATAAAATCATATTTTGTAGGAGAGGAGGATAAGGTATAACAGCCATGGTGATCTTGGCCGCCAATGTTAAGGGTGAAGTTGATATGTTGACCCGCTTCATAGCAAAATTCTTGTGCTGACAGTGACTGCGGATAAGAGAAAATAAAGGTCTTAACATCATGTGTTTCGGTTTTAATTTTTTGACAAATAATGTTAAATGTTTGCTGTGCTGTTGTTGATAAGGTCATGTCTTTTGGTTACTCAGCCAAGTTTAAAGGTGCAGGTTTACAGCTAAAGCGTAGTAATTAAGGTATGATATCGCCAATTATATCGCTTCTTGATGTTTTGATTATTATATTTATGACTAATAAAATTCGACACCTTCATATATTAGGTATTTGCGGCACCTTCATGGGAGGCATTGCTGCTATAGCCAAACAACTCGGCTTTAAAGTTAGCGGCTCTGATGACAATGTTTATCCGCCAATGAGTACGCAGTTAGAGCAATTAGGCATTGAATTAATCTCGGGTTATCAAATTGATAACTTTACCGATGATATCGACCTAGTTATTGTTGGTAATGCGATGTCTCGGGGAAACCCTATGGTGGAATATATGCTAGATCGCAATATTCCTTATACATCAGGTCCACAATGGTTACTTGAGAATGTATTAAAAGATCGTTGGGTTCTCGCTGTTTCAGGTACGCATGGTAAAACAACGACAAGTAGTATGCTGGCGTGGATTTTAGAGTATGCCCATATGTCTCCAGGTTTTCTCATTGGTGGTGTACCCCAAAACTTCACTTGCTCTGCACGCCTAGGTGATGCGCCTTTCTTTGTCATTGAAGCTGACGAATACGATAGTGCTTTTTTTGATAAACGTTCTAAATTTGTTCATTACCGACCAAGAACTTTAGTGATCAATAACTTAGAGTTTGATCATGGTGATATTTTCAATGATCTTAGTGATATCCAAAAACAATTTCATCACCTTATCCGTATGGTTCCTAGCAATGGCCTGATTTTGTCGCCATCGAATGAAGTCGCTATTAATGAAACATTAGCAATGGGTTGCTGGACACCGACTGAATTCTCTCAGCAAGATATTCAGCTTGGAGCGGGCTGGCAAGTTGAAAAATTAAATGCCCAGGGCAGTGAGTTTATTGTTAAGTTTAATGGTAAAGCGCAAGGTGTAGTTAAGTGGGATCTCATTGGTGACTTTAATATTGATAATGCTGTGATGGCGATTGCTGCAGCGCGTCATGCAGGAGTGCCAAGCTCGGTTGCTATTGAAGCCTTAGCTGAGTTTATCAACACTAAGCGTCGTTTTGAACTGCGTGGCACAGTCAATGATATATGTGTTTATGATGATTTTGCGCACCACCCAACAGCGATAGAAAAAACATTAGCAGGGGTACGTGCTAAACTCTCACAACAAGAAAAAGAACAAAATCAAACGGGACGAATTTTCGCAGTATTAGAGCCAAGATCGAATACGATGAAATCAGGCGTTCATAAAGACACTTTGCCTCAGTCGCTTATTGATGCTGACCGGATCTTTATTTACCAAGGAGAGCAAGTGACTTGGTCCGTTAGTGATTTGATTAAAAAATGCCAATCACCTTGTCAAGTTGAAGATAACATTGAAACCTTAGTTGATAATATTACTCAGCAAGCACAAGCTGGTGATATTATTGTTGTGATGAGTAACGGCAGCTTCGCCGGTATACATGACAAATTATTGAAGCGTTTGGCGAATATAATCATATAGCCCATTTAAACAAAGACCAGAAAAACTTAAAACCTTATAAATTAGCTAAATCAAACAGTAAAGAGAGCTTAGAAAAATGACTGTATTAACAATACTCACAGCACCTAATGATAAACTTATAAAGCAAGCAAACCCTGTACCTGATGTAAGTAAAGTTCAGGTGTTAATTGATGACTTATTTGAAACTTTATATAATACAGATGATGGTATCGGTTTAGCGGCCACACAAGTTGGTCGCAGTGAAGCTATTGTGGTTATTGATATATCGGAAAACCGTGATGAACCACTTGTGCTAGTCAATCCAAAGATTGTTCACGGTGAAGAAACAGCTAAAGGTCAAGAGGGCTGCTTATCTATACCGGGTTATTACGCGGATGTTGAGCGCTATACCCATGTTACGGTTGAAGCGTTAGATCGAAATGGAAAAGAGATCACTGTTACCAGTGATGACTTTCTTGCCATTGTAATGCAGCATGAAATAGACCATTTAACCGGTACACTATTTATTGACTACTTATCGCCACTTAAGCAGCAAATGGCGCTTAAAAAAGTCAAAAAAACCATTAAAAATGGTTAGTACAGTTAACTTATTTAAATACTAATGTTTAGTGCAAGGTTGGTAATGTGAAAAATGAATTCAATGGAAAAATAACCCTTGCCATTACAGGTGCATCAGGCGCTTCTTACGCTTTGCGTCTCATTGAATGCTTAATCGCTGCGAACTATCAACTTTATATTTTGTGCTCGAGCGCGGGTCGTATAGTGCTAGATACTGAAGTAGGCATTAAAATTCCTGGTTCTCCTGATGCAGCGAGTCAATTTATCACTGAAAAGTATCAAGCTAAAGTGGGGCAAATTACCGTTTTTGGGAAAGAACAATGGTTCTCTCCCGTTGCTTCGGGCTCTGCAGCACCTAAAAAAATGGTTGTGTGCCCTTGTTCGACGGGGACTATGTCGGCTATTTGTCATGGTATGAGTGATAATTTAATTGAGCGTGCTGCGGATGTGGTGATAAAAGAGCGTGGGCAGCTTATTTTGATAGTAAGAGAAACGCCGTTTTCAACATTGCACTTACAGAATATGCTCAGTTTATCTCAGCAGGGTGTAACAATTATGCCCGCCTCTCCGGGGTTTTATCATAAAGCTAAATCAATTGAAGACCTTGTGGACTTTATGGTCGGCAGAATATTAGATCACCTTGGTATTGAACAAGATATTATGCCGCGTTGGGGTTATAACTAACATAATAAACAATGATTTTCTTTTATATAACAAAGTATTAACAATTGATAAAATATTGTGCTTTAGCCTATCTTTTGTTGATAAGTATCAACACACCTCTCAGACACATTGATTATTATGCCTGCATCATGCAGTGACATAGTGCTTCAAAATCCTTTTGAAACGCCTTACTGTATATCTCAGTAAGGAAGTTAACGTGTCACTTATTAAAAAAGCCTCATTTAAAAGTAAATTAATTCTTTTGGTCACCCCTGCTGTTCTAGGATTGATGGTCTTTTGCTTAATTTTAATTAAGCAAGAATTTCAAATTGCTAATACCAGTAAAGATATCGCATTATTAACGCAACTGAGTACATTCAATAGTGCATTGGTGCACGAATTACAAAAAGAGCGTGGTGCTTCTGCAGGTTTTTTGGGAAGCAAAGGCGGCAAGTTTGCAAATACTTTAAGGTTGCAACGCCAAGAAACTGATATCCGTTTGGCTAAGCGTGAAACATTTCTATTAGAGAATTTAATTGATATTAAACAAAAGGATATTATAGCGTTAACGAATAGTTCAACGATGGCATTAAAAAGCTTGGATAATATTCGCCAAAAAATTGATCTACTATCTATTGAAAACTCAGAGGCTATTGCTTATTTTACCGACAATAATAGCCGGCTAATAAATATTGTTTCTTATATTGGCCAAGCGAGCTTTGATGGTGCGTTAGCAAATGGTTTGCAAGCGTATTATAATTTTTTACAAGGTAAAGAGCGTGCAGGTATAGAAAGAGCGGTAATGACTAATGTATTTGCTCTTGGACAGTTCAGTGCTAGTAGCTTTAAGCAATTTATTGCTTTAGTCACTGAGCAAAAAACTTATTTTGATACTTTTAATAAAGTAACAACAACAGCATTAAAAAGCCAATTCAATCAGGCTATGCAACATGCTTCTGTTCCTGCAGTGCTAGCACTGAGAAGTACTGCTCTACAATCAAACGGCATAGAAACATTCTCAGTAGATAGCCAGCATTGGTTTAAACAAAGCACTCAACGCATAAATCAATTGAAGTCAGTTGAAGATAAAGTCGTAGCAGATTTATTGTCAGCCAGTAACGAGCAATATAAAAATGCACAAATTTTGTTATGGTTTACCATCATAGGATCTGTGCTCATTATCATTATTTCTATCGTGTTATCTTATGTTGTTAGTAACGTTATTATGCAGCAACTCACGGGGATATCGCGGGCAATTATGGCTGCAGATGAAGATAATGATTTGAACGCTCAGGCCGTAGTGACCAGTAGTGATGAGCTTGGGGATATTGCCAATCGACTTAACAAAATGCTTAGCGCATTTAAACTAGCTATCATCGCTATTGATCAAGGTAGTAGTAAATTGGCGGCAAGCTCTGCTCAAAGCTCACAAGCGACATTAAACAACCAAAAGCACCTAGAGATGCAACAATCTGAAACAGTGCTCGTTGCAACCGCTATTGAGCAAATGAGTGCTACCGTACAGGAAGTAGCGTTGAATAGTGCTCAATCGGCAGAGGCTGCTTTATCTGTAGATAAAGTTGCTAGCCAAGGGGTTGAGCAAATAAACTTAACACGCGATGAAATGACCATTTTATCTAATGAAATGGGTAATGCAAATAAGCTGATTGATCAATTACAGCAAAGTAGCAGTAATATCACTTCCGTTGTCGATGTTATTAAAAGTGTCGCAGAGCAAACAAATTTATTAGCATTAAATGCGGCTATTGAAGCGGCTCGTGCAGGGGAACAAGGGCGTGGCTTTGCTGTTGTGGCTGATGAAGTTCGAACGCTTGCACAGCGAACACAAGAGTCGACTGCTGAAATTGAAAATATGGTCGGAAAGTTTCAATATGATGCGGAGCAAGTATCAAAATCAATTGCACAATGTGTTGCCAATGTAGACAACTCAGTCGAGCAAACGACCTTATTAGAGAGTCGGCTACAGGCACTTTTACAAGCAGCTAATTCTATTAGTGATATGAGTAGTCAAATTGCTGTTGCTACAGAAGAACAGGTTGCTGTTACAGGTGAAATGGCAGGAAATATAGAACGTATTAGTGAATTATCGTTAAATAACGCTAATGAGGGAGAACAAGTTCGCCAAGCGAGTCAGGAGCAAAGTGAATTGGCAGAAGAGTTGTTAAAACTTGCTAACAATTTTAAATGTTAGGGTCTGTTGACCTTTCGAGATTGTTTTTGCAGCTTTTTGTTGGGTACCTATACAAGGCAGAGCCTTTTTTATGTGGTTATTCCACATAAAAAGGTGATAACGCCGTAAAAATGTTCAACAAACACTGCCCGAAGGATTCGGCTAAAAGCGTCTTACTCTTTGTTGAGTAGTCTTCGTTTAGAGTGACTAGGCTATATACTATTCGCCGCGATTAAAACGCTTTAATCTCGAACAAAATCTAACCGCGAAAGATCAACGGACCCTCGCCTTAAAAATATTTTGGATACAAAAAAAGCGACTTTAGTCGCTTTTTTTACAAATCAATATTGCGTTTTAGGCACACTATTAATGTTTTGTTTTATTCATCAAAGCTAAATTCAATATAAGCTCTGCCTAATTCATTCTTTAGTGGAATAATAACAATAGGCCCTTTAGCTTTATGATGAATAGAATGATCTGCACCAGAAACAACCATAGGAGTCGCCATATCAAATTCAATGCCTTTCTCACTCAGCATGCGTTTGGCTCCACCCGTAACCATATTAGTGATTTCACCCACTAAATCAATAATCTCTTCATTCACTTCATCAGGTGCTTCACCAACCATATTTTTCATGGTGGCTAATGCTAAGCCTCCTTCAAAAGTTATGGATAATGAACCATTTGCCTGTGGGCTTACCATACCAATTAAACCTGAAACATCCCCTAGGGCTACTTCATCTTTTTTAAGGCGTGGTTTTTCTGGGATTAGCTCCATTTGCGCCATCGTTGACATGACGTTGAGCATTGAAGATAAAAATGGATTGATAAACTCTACATTCATGAAGATTCCGAATCTTAACTGTTTAGATAAAGTGCTTCATTTGATTTTGCATGCTTATGTTACAAATGTAAATCAAATAGCGTGATAGTTTTATAATTTATGCAGTTAATTTCTTGCTGGCTTTGTTAATGAGTCGATTTGGGAGTGATTTTTGCCTCTTTGCTCCTGAAGTCAAAAGTTAAGCTACCAAAAATAGCTTTTCCTTGAATATCTATGCCTTGGAAATTAACGGTATTCACTTGCTTAGGGTAAGTATCGGTGAGTATTGCATTTTTTACCACTATTTGCGGTAAAAAACTTTCCTGCTTACTTTCTTGGTAAGCGATTATTTTTCCTGAGGTGATTTCAAAACCTAGCCAATGCAATGGTACAATGACATTATTGTGCGATAAAGAAAATTTCTTTTCAAAATACTGTTGAATATATAAATTATAATCTTTATGTTCAACTGAAAAGTGAATTTTCTTGCGCTCTGCTATCGCATTTTCTATATCGTGGGTGGTAAATTGATGGACGATTTCTAGTCGTTTAGTCTTGTGGTTTTGTGATAAATCACTTACACCAAAGAAATAGGTATGACCTGTAGCCGAAGCTACAAGTCCCATATAAAAGCTGATAGCAATGAGGAACTTGCTAAAGACTTTATTCATTATTGGCCTTCTTCTTTTAGGTCTTTTTCGTCAATATCACTTTCATCAGAGGCGCTTTTAAGTTTTTTATTATAATCACGCATCATGTCTTTTTTCTTTGCTTTATAAAGATCAAAACGAGATTGAATAGGACGCGCGGGCCAGTAGTTATTATTAACATCTACATCTGCTGTCTGCCAATTAGCATCTAATGCAATGTCAGTAATCTCTTTATCCCTAATTAGTAACTTAGATACTTTTTTGGTGTTTCTACGCCAAATTTCAGCTGGAATATAAATGTGCTCAGTTGAGTTATCAGCATAAGTAATGTCGAGTAAAATTGGCATAACTAAACCACCGTGGTTAGAGAAATCAATAACATAGAATTTACTGTCATTAACCAATAATTTCTGCTCCCAAGACTCTAATGCCTGATGAGATTTATTATACTTGTTACGATCTGCATTGGTTGCTGTAAACTTGTCGTGTTCATTATAAAAATCTAATAACTCAGGCTTATCTTGAGTTCGAAGCCATTGACCTTTATTACGTGTGTCACTAATAAATTCTGGTTGCTCGTTATGAAGTGCACGTTCCCACGCTTCTTCAATATCAGGATTTTGACTATTTGGACGGTATAAGTAGACATTGTCGATAGCTAAGTCAACGTGATCCGTGGTGTAGAACCAACCACGCCAAAACCAATCTAAGTCAACGGCTGAAGCATCTTCCATAGTACGGAAAAAATCAGCTGGCGTAGGTCGTTTAAACTTCCAGCGTTGGGCGTATTCTTTAAAAGCAAAATCAAACAGTTCACGGCCCATAATGGTTTCACGCAAAATATTTAATGCTGTTGCAGGTTTTCCATAGGCGTTATTACCAAACTGTAAAATAGATTCAGAGTTAGTCATAATAGGTACTTGGTTACTGCTTTTCATATAGCTAGTAATCTTAGCGGCATGACCTCGACGAGAAGGGTAACCTTCCTCCCAAGATTGTTCTGCAAGGAATTGTAAAAAGGTATTTAATCCTTCATCCATCCATGTCCACTGACGTTCATCAGAATTGACAATCATAGGGAAATAATTGTGACCTACTTCATGAATGATAACGCCAACCAACCCGTATTTTGTACGACGAGAATAGGTTTTTTCACCGGTTTTCTTATCTAAAGTAGGACGAGGACCATTGAAGGTAATCATAGGATATTCCATACCTCCTACTGGACCGTTAACTGAAATAGAAACAGGGTAAGGGTAGTCAAATGTATATTTACTGTATTGTTCCATGGTATGAATGATGGCTTCAGTTGAATATTTCTCCCAAAGTGGGTTACCTTCATTAGGGTAAAACGACATAGCCATAGTATCGCTGCTACCTTGCTGGTAACCTTGCGCATCCCAGATGAATTTCCGGCTTGATGCAAAGGCAAAATCACGGATGTTTTTCGCTTTGAAGTGCCATGTTTTGACTTTCTTGCTACGAGATTTTTCATTCGCTAGTGCTTCTGCTGGCGTAATGATCAGTACAGGTTTTTTAGCTTTTCGTGCTTTTTTTAAACGTTTTCGTTGTGTACTAGTGAGTACTTTACTTTCATTTTGTAAAACACCTGTAGCTGCAACAACATGATCGGCGGGTACCGTAATTTTAACATCGTAGTCGCCAAATTCTAATGTGAATTCACCGCGTCCTAAAAACTGTTTGTTTTGCCAGCCCATAGCATCGTAATAAGCGGCAGCTCTTGGGAACCAACTCGCAATTTCATAAAGGTAGTTATCATCTTCTTTAAAGTATTCATAACCAGAACGACCGCCGAGTACTTTTTGCTCGTGTAGTTGATAGCGCCAATTTATGTTTATCTCAACACTTGCTCCAGTTCTCAATGGCTTAGGTAAATCAATACGCATCATGGTGCCATTGATAATATAGTGTAGTGGTTTACCGTTACTTGCACTGACTTGCGTAATTTCATAACCGCCATCAAAAATCGGTGATTCAACAAGCGAACGAAAGCCTTTGAAACTCACTTTATCTTTACTTGGTGCCGTACCTGTCATTTTGTTAGCTGAATCACGTTTCATGCGATTTTGGTCTAACTGTAACCATAAATAACGTAAAGTGTCAGGTGAATTATTCTGATAATCCATGGTTTGTGCGCCAGTTAAACGCTGTGTATTGTCATCAATGGCGATCGATATATCGTAATCAACTTGTTGCTGCCAATATTTATGGCCTGGCGCACCTGACGCGGTACGGTAAATGTTTGGCGTAGGTAAAACTTCTTCTAGTTGACGAAATTTATCGTCGAAAACAGCTTTACTTGCTTGGCTATCGGCTGACAATAAGCCAGAAAATGCCAGTACTAGACCAATTAAGGCAGTAGAGGTTGAATATTTCATAATTTTCCAAAGTAGAGGTGACACACGTTTTGAATATTTTTATCTAGTGTATACAATATTTGATCCTGTTATAGCGTTTATAACATAATCAGAAATATCTTGTTACTTACTGCAGGTGATTTGCGATAAAAAGCAGCATTAATCAGATTAACGGTGGGAAGTTTTGCTAGCCTATTTTTAAATATTGTTTACGTCTTAACATAAAGTTTTATGAAAAAACGTGATTTAAGTGCAGTTTTTGCATCGACCATGTGCTTCAACAATTTGATGACTAATAGTAAAGCCATTAGCATCAGCCATTGTACGTAAAGCGAGATCAAAATTATTAGACTGAATCTCTTCCACATGGCCACATTCGTCACAAATTAGTAATTGCACAGGGTGATTACACTCCCCGAAGTGGTGACACATAATAAAAGCATTAATTGATTCTATTTTATGGACAAAGCCCTGCTTAGATAAAAAATCTAATGCGCGGTAAATGGTAGCCGGCTTAGCAGCTGAATCAAGTTCTTTGAGCTCAGCTAATAAATCATAGGCACCAACGGCTCCTTGATGATTTGCCAACAAGATAAAAACTTGTTCTCTTACTTTGGTAAAGCGTGCGCCTTTTTTTTGGCAAACGAGTTGTGCTTGTTGTAATAAAGATTCTGCCGTCATGGTGCTATTTGGTCATTTTTTGTCTAAGAGCGTATAAGTTTTCCAGTGTATCATAGCTGTTTATCAGCGCGTAAATATTTTTAACCCTGAGTATCAGATAGCTATAATCTATCAGCTAAGGGACTTCTAATGAGCATCTATTTACCCGGTACCCCAAATAAGTACCTCTTGTTAGCCTAGGTATATAAACCATTCGCCATTTATTTAGCCTTACATTACAATGAAGCATATTTGCCAAAAGACAGCGCTGTCTTTTTGGTGTTGTCTAACGAAAATTTGTCTAGGAAATTAACATGACTCGTTATCTTGCGCTTGATGCTTTTAGGGGCATTACCATAGCTTTAATGATTTTAGTGAATACGCCGGGAACATGGTCACATGTTTATGCTCCACTGTTACATGCCGATTGGAATGGCGCTACGCCAACTGATTTAGTGTTTCCATTTTTCTTATTTATCATTGGATCGGCCATGTTCTTCTCTTTCAAGAAGAGCAACTTTGCTGCAAGCCCTGATCAATTTAGAAAAATCGTCAAACGTGGCTTCATTATGTTTTTTATTGGTTTTATGCTTAATGTAATCCCTTTTACAGCTAATATTGAAGATTGGCGAATTATGGGCGTTTTACAACGCATAGGCATTGCTTATACTGTTGCCGCTTGTTTAGTATTAATACTTAATCGAACAGGTATCTTTATTTTATCGGCCGTTATTTTATTAGCCTATTGGGCATTACTCCTCAGCATAGGAGAAGGTGCATTAACGATTGACGGTAATATTATTCGCCAGCTTGATTTAGCTGTACTTGGTGCAAATCATATGTACACCATGCGCGGTGTTGCTTTTGAGCCTGAAGGATTATTAAGTACTATACCGGCAATAGTAAATATGTTGCTTGGTTTTGAACTTACACGTTACCTAACCAGCATTAAAGACAAAAAAGATAGTGTTATTAAGCTAACACTTATTGGTGGCCTAGCAGTAGGTTTTGGTGCCTTATGGGGTTTAGTATTACCAATTAATAAGTCGTTATGGACACCTTCTTATGTCATTTATACTACGGGATTTGCTTGTCTCTTACTTGCGGCTTTCATTTGGCTAATTGACATAATGAAGCAGACCAAACTGGCTGAGCCGTTATTAGTTTATGGTACTAACCCATTGTTCGTTTATGTTTTATCATTTTTAGTGGTAACGGTTTACTTAAATATTCATGTTGGTGATGTCACTATGTATGCTTGGTTATATCAGCAGCTGAGTTCTGTTTTTGCACCTAAGTTGGCATCTTTCATCTTTGCTTTCTCACATGTAGCATTTTTCTGGTATGTGTCATTAAAGCTCTACCAACGTAAGATATTTATCAAAATATAGAGTTGATAGGACAGTCCTTTATTGTTATGCCTAATTAAAATAAAGGACTGAAAATACTACCAAACATCCTTGTTTTTGCTATGATTAGTTTATGATTTTCAATCATGCCCATTGCGAAAGTAAGGAGTTTTCCCTCGATTGAATAAAGCCAAACTTAGCCAAGATGAAAACTTATCCTTTAAGGTTAGTCATCAATTATTACCGCAAGATTATCAACGTATAGACTTGTACTTTTCTCTGCCGGTTGAAATGGGTATTAACCCTAGCACCCTAAACGAAGAAGAGTTTTTCCACTCGAACATTAAAAATCATAGTGCATATCACGCAGATCAATTACATCTTCCTCTCGTAAGAAGTCGCTTTATTAGCCAAAACAAAGGTGAACAAAGTGACTATCGATTAAACCTTAATTTGTACTCTTATCAGGTTAGAAAAGCTCTCGATGCTGATATCAAACAAACATTAAAACTCAAAACGCCTGAAGAGTTTTATCCAGCAGCAGTCGAATTGGCAGAGCAAACATTATCATTAACCAAAAAGTTAAGACGGTACACGCCTTCAGATAAAAAACTCAATTCATTTTTTGAAAATGCGGATAATTATTTGAGCTGGCACATTGAACAATCCTTTTTGAAGTTACTGACAAGGGGGCCCAAAAGTGCTGGGTTTTCGGTTGAAAGAGAGTTGCTTTTAGCCATATGTCGCACAGAAAGCGTATATCGCATTGATAATAAATATAACTCACAAGTTACGCTAGATGATGCTAATCGTATCACTAACAAAATGCGCTTATTGCAGCGACTAATAGAATACGGAGTGGTTTTTCAACGGAAAACCCGCTATTTAAATGTTAATTTGAAACGTTTTGTACGGGGTATAGTTACCGCCGTTATCATGGCTTTTGTGATGGTTTTAGTGCTCAATGCACGAACTAATTTTACTGAAGTCACCGTTGCTTTAGTCGCTTTTTTAGGGCTAATTTACGGGTTACGTGAAACATTTAAAGAAGATCTAACCAGCTTAATATGGCGAAAGATACAAAAAGGGCGACCTAAGTGGCAAAACCTATTTACCAATAGTGTCACTAAAAAGCGTGTTTTAAGCCAAATACTATGGCTTGAATATATAAAAAGCAAAGACTTACCTAAAACAGTTAATGCTATGTTTCAACGTCGCCGGCAGCAAAATAAACAGGATGCCCAATTATTGCATTTTCGCTGTGACAATAAGGTTATGGCCAAAGCATTTTTACCTGGTTATGATGAAATTCAACAGCAAACTTTTTTTAACTTAACGCCTTTTGTCCGCTTTCTGAAAAAAGGTGCGGGTCGATTATATAGTTTAGACGGGCAAAAAATATCTAGCCAAGGTGTTGAACGACGTTATCAAATAAACCTTATATTACGGCAAGTATCTCAAGGAGATGAATCGTTACAACGTTTTAAAATTACCTTAAATCGCTCTGAAATAGTCAATATTGAACCCATAGGGTAATGCAAGTTGTGCGAAAATAGGCTTGCAATGTCGATATTAATTTTGACAAGGACGCAAGAAAGGTAGCTTGTTAGAGGCTACAGTAGGTCTCTTTGTTAGTAACTTTCTTTCAATCAATGAGCTGCTTCTTAAGTCTTTTAATTCTCGCCAAATAGTCAATTAATTAATGCACTTGTTACCACTTGCTTTTTCTGGTTGTTTTCCCTACAATACGTCTCCTTAATTCAGCCTGAACTTTTTGTTCCTTGCCTCAACTGGTGTTTGGCTGAGCCAGATTATGAGGCTACAACCGTAAGGAGCTCGTAATGCGTCATTACGAAATCGTATTTATGGTTCACCCTG
>Ga0209395_1002100_pt1 | contig 26791 bp, 22 predicted proteins | sample GOMGulsemesocosm_3_FD_184635 | JGI IMG/M metagenome (GOLD analysis project Ga0209395, IMG submission 184635) | Methane-oxidizing microbial communities from mesocosms in the Gulf of Mexico - GOM9D Gulf of Mexico (SPAdes) (version 2) | ecosystem: Environmental > Aquatic > Marine > Cold seeps... | reverse complement strand
ATCAGTTCCGACTAATTGCTCGCGTTTAAGACCAGTAACTAATTCCGTCGCTTTATTTACATCAGTAATTTTACCTTTTGCACTAATCGTTACAAAAGGATCTAGACTTGCCTCAATTAAACTACGGGCATAATCAATAGTATTTGTAGCTGTCTTTGACATATTTCCCCCCAGAATCACGCCGCGTAAGCTTAAGATTACATGCTTATGGGTTAATTATAGTCTATAGACAGGAGTTGAACCATAAAGTTCTTCTGGTTTTTTAAAAAAAGGGGAGGAGGAATTAGATATAATTCTTATATAAACATGGCCTTATTATGACTACTAAGGAGTAATACCTTTAAGTTAAGTTTTTGTAGCCTTGATGAAACAAAGTGGAATCAAGGTTTATCCGAAATCCCCCTTGATTTCGTTTCACTACATCAAGGCTACAGTTATTTTATTTTCCATTCTCAAGGTTAAAACCTTCGCCTTTTAGGCGAATAGATTTATCTTAAATATTAGTCTTATCAACGTCAGAAAGTAGAATGATTTATATAAAAAGATAAACTGTGAAATCGAGTTTGTTATTGGGGCGCAGTGCTTTAGAGACTGTGAAAGTATTGGCTTTTTACTCCCCTCTTTGGAAAAGAGGGGCTGGGGGAGATTTTATTACAAAAATAATTCATTTAGTATCAATGAGTTATTGTTTTGTAAAATCCCCCTCAATCCCCCTTTTCCAAAGGGGGAGGCCAAAAGCAGAATACTTTCACAGTCTCTTTAGCCTGCTCTTGAGCAAAAAGAATGCAGGTTAAAACCGGCGTCTAAAAAGACTGTTACAAGTGATAACCTGATTACGTATAAGATCCATTCAATAGTTATTATAATTATTTTTACTGTCTAAATTTTATGTTTTTTACTTTGTTTTTGTCACTTTTTTCTTTTTTAGCACAAGCTGAAGTATTTCAGTGGGTTGATGATCAAGGTAAATATCACTTTTCTGATAAAGCGGGTCAAGGTTCAAAATTATTTCAACTGGAAAAAAGCCATAGCTATTATCAGGTAAAGAAAATATATGATGGAGATACTATCTTATTAAAAAATGGTAAAAAAATACGTTTTCTGGGTGTAAATACGCCAGAAGTCGAAGGGCGTAATAAATCCGCTCAAGCGGGTGGAGAAGAAGCTAAGCAATGGCTTGTTGCTAAGTTGAAAAATAAGAAAGTACGATTGGAAATGGATGTAGAAAAAAAGGATAAATATGGACGAATATTAGCCTATGTTTTTACGGAAGATAAGCAACACCTTAATCTTGAATTGATAAAACTAGGGTTGGGAAATATTAATATCTATCCCCCAAATTTAAAGTACACGGATACATTGCTTAATGCAGCAAAAAAAGCAGAGAGCTCTCAATTAGGAATATGGGGGCGAAAGGAATATAAAGTTAAACACGTTAAGGATATAACAAAAGCTAATTATAAAGGCTGGCAAAGGGTGGTTGGAACAATAAAGAATATTCATCATACTCGCAAAAATAGTTATCTTAATTTTTCTGATAGATTTTCTGTGCGAATAGCTAAAAAATCATTTAAGTATTTTCCAGCACTAGAAAAATATGTTGGTCAACGAGTGGAAGTTAATGGTTGGATCAATAAACGTAAAGATAAATATGGTATGTTTATTCGTCATTCAAGCGCTATAAAACTATAGTGTCAAAATATACTTAGAATACTAAGGGTATAATTTTTTCGAAGAACCAAGTAAAATGGTTGGTTTCTTTAGAAGAACAGGCTTAAGAATCAATAGAGCTGTTCTGGATTTGTAATTTTTTGAGGTGTTAGTGTGGAGCTCAGTGGCGGAGAAATAGTTGTCCAGAGTCTTAAAGACGAAGGTGTTGAATTTCTTTTTGGTTATCCTGGCGGTGCAGTGTTGCACCTTTATGATGCTATATTTCATCAAGAAGAAGTCAAACATATTTTAGTTAGACATGAGCAAGCGGCTGTACATTCAGCTGATGCTTATGCTCGATCTACAGGTAAACCTGGTGTGGTTTTGGTTACATCAGGGCCTGGAGCAACTAATGCTGTCACAGGTATTGCAACAGCACATTTAGACTCTATTCCTATGGTTATTATTTCTGGGCAGGTGGGTACACCTGTTATAGGAAGTGATGCTTTCCAAGAAGTGGATATGGTTGGTATTACGCGTCCTTGTGTAAAGCATAATTTTTTGGTTAAAAACCTTGCAGATCTTGCTGTAACAATGAAAAAAGCATTTCATGTTGCAACAACGGGTCGACCTGGGCCAGTTGTAGTTGATATCCCCAAAGATATTACTGCCCCAAATATTAAAATTCCTTATGAGTACCCTAAGGAAATTTCTATGCGTTCTTATAATCCTGTTGTTAAAGGACATTCAGGACAGATTAAGAAGGCTGTTGATTTATTGTTAAAAGCTAAGCGACCTATGATTTATGCAGGTGGCGGAGTGATTTTGGGTGATGGAAGCGAGGAGTTAACAGCGTTTTCAAGATTATTAAATTATCCAGTGACTAATACTTTAATGGGACTTGGTGGTTTTCCTGCAACTGACAAACAATTTGTTGGAATGTTGGGTATGCACGGGACTTATGAAGCTAATATGGGCATGCACGAAAGTGATGTAATTATCGCTATTGGTGCTCGATTTGATGATCGAGTAACAGGTGTTCTGGAAAAGTTTTGTCCTTATGCAAAAATCGTACATATCGATATTGACCCTTCGTCTATTTCTAAAACAGTTAAAGTTGATGTGCCTATTGTGGGTGAAGTAACCACTGTATTAAAAGAAATGATTGATTTGATAAAATCGAGTGATATTAAAGTTGATCAAACAGCTTTAGAGTCATGGTGGAATCAGATTAATAAATGGCGTGATGTTAATTGTCTAGAATACGATAGAGATTCTAAGTTAATTAAACCTCAATATGTTATTGAACAACTTTATGAAGTAACTAAAGGTGATGCTTTTGTAACCTCTGATGTTGGTCAACACCAAATGTTTGCTTCGCAGTATTATCATTTTGATAAGCCGCGTCGTTGGATTAACTCTGGTGGGCTGGGCACAATGGGCTTTGGTTTGCCAGCAGCTATTGGTGTTAAATTAGCGCACCCAGGAGCTGATGTTGCCTGTGTGACTGGTGAAGCAAGTATTCAAATGTGTATACAAGAACTGGCAACTGCAACGCAATACCGTACACCTGTAAAAGTGATTAACTTGAATAATCAATATATGGGAATGGTAAGACAGTGGCAAGAGTTTAGTTACGAAAGCCGATATTCTCAATCGTATATGGAAACTATTCCTGATTTTGTTAAGTTGGCAGAAGCTTATGGGCACGTGGGAATGCGTATAGATAAGCCTGAAGATGTAAGGCCTGCTTTGGAAGAAGCTTTTGCGATGAAAGATCGTTTAGTGTTTATGGATATTATGACTGACCGTACAGAAAACGTATATCCAATGATTGAAGCTGGAAAAGCGCATAATGAAATGAAGTTACGAGTTGCACCAGGCACTCCAATTAACAGGGAATTGGCATAATGAGACATATTATTTCTATTCTGATGGAAAATGAAGCAGGTGCGTTATCCCGTGTTGCAGGGTTGTTTTCTGCGCGTGGTTATAATATTGAATCTCTTACAGTTGCTCCAACAGAAGATCTAACACTGTCTAGAATGACGGTGGTTACTCATGGTAGTGACGAGGTTATTGAACAAATTACCAAGCAACTTAATAAATTAATTGATGTTGTTAAGTTGATTGATTTGGCTGAGGCTGTACACGTTGAGCGTGAATTAATGTTAGTTAAAGTTAAGGCAGCAGAATCATATCGAGATGAAGTTAAGAGTTTATCTGATATTTTTCGTGGAAAAATTATAGATGTTACGTCAACAAGCTATGTAATTGAAATGACAGGGCCTTCTGATAAATTGGATGCCTTTGTTGAAGCTTTAGACGAAGATGCTGTTATTGAAGTTGTCCGTTCTGGGCCAATGGGAATGTCTCGTGGTGAGAAGGGCTTGCATCTTTAAGAGTAGGTGAAAGATACAAGGTTAAAGGTGCAAGGAAGATCAAGAAATAAAAGATAGTTCTGGTGTGCTTTGTAATTTTTAGGCTTTAGCCTAATCTAGAAAAATAAATTCGTAGAAATAAAGAAAACCGATATAATGGTCGGTTATATTTAGCTTAATTTAAAAGAAAACAGGAAAATTCATGCAAGTTTATTACGATAAAGACGCAGACCTTTCGATCATCAAAGGTAAGAAAGTAGCGATTATTGGTTACGGTTCACAAGGCCATGCTCATGCTAACAACTTAAAAGACTCTGGTGTTGACGTTGTCGTTGGTTTACGTGCTGGATCTTCTTCAATTGCTAAAGCTGAAGCGTGTGGCTTAACAGTTAAGAATGTAGCTGATGCTGTTTCTGGTGCTGATGTTGTTATGCTTTTAACACCTGATGAGTTTCAGTGTCAGTTATATAAAGAAGAAATTGAACCGAATATCAAACAAGGTGCTGCTCTAGCATTTGCACATGGTTTTGCGATTCTTTATAACCAAGTAACGCCTCGCGCTGATTTAGATGTGATTATGATTGCACCTAAAGCTCCTGGTCACACAGTACGTTCAGAATTTGTTCGTGGTGGCGGTGTTCCAGATTTAATTGCTATCCACCAAGATCCATCAGGTACAGCAAAATCAATCTGTTTAGCTTATGCTTCAGCAGTTGGTGGTGGTCGTTCAGGTATTATTGAAACAACTTTCCGTGATGAAACAGAAACTGACTTGTTCGGTGAGCAAGCTGTATTATGTGGCGGTGCGGTTGAGTTAGTTAAAATGGGTTTCGAAACATTAGTTGAAGGCGGATATGAGCCTGAAATGGCATACTTCGAATGTTTACATGAATTGAAACTGATTGTTGATTTAATGTTTGAAGGTGGTATTGCAAACATGAACTATTCAATCTCTAACAATGCTGAGTACGGTGAGTATGTTACTGGCCCTAAAGTGATTAACGAAGAAAGTCGTTTTGCAATGCAAGAAGCATTATCAAACATTCAAAATGGTGAATATGCTAAAAAATTCATCCTTGAAGGTATGACTAACTATCCAGAAATGACTGCAAAACGTCGTTTAAATGCAGAGCATCCAATTGAAGTTGTAGGCGAGAAATTGCGTGGAATGATGCCTTGGATCAAAGCAAACCAAATTGTTGATAAAGCTAAAAACTAAGTTTTAAGCAGGTTTGTTAAAGAAAGCTCATCCTATGGTGGGCTTTTTTTGTTTTAACAAACCATGCAAAATGGTATATTTAGCCTAATAACCTAGCTTGGATTTGATTAGCAATAGCCTAATCCAAACTATATGTATCTTTTAATAAAAAATCATTTATATTCTTATGAGTAAGCCAAAAAAAGTAGCACTTCTAACAGCAGGCGGATTGGCGCCATGTTTAAATTCAGCGATTGGTAGCCTTATCGAGCGCTATAACGAAATTGACCCTTCAATTGAAATCATTTGCTACCGCAGTGGCTATAAAGGTTTATTGTTAGGTGATTCGTATAAAGTAGATGCAGAAATGCGTGAAAAGGCTGGTTTATTACAAAAATTTGGTGGATCAGTTATTGGTAATAGCCGTGTTAAATTAACTAATATTGCTGATTGTGTTAAACGTGGCTTAGTTGAAGAAGGTCAAGATCCTCAAAAAGTAGCAGCTGATCAATTAATTAAAGATGGTGTTGATGTGCTTCACACAATTGGTGGTGATGATACTAATACAGCAGCAGCAGATTTAGCAGCTTTCTTAGCAGAAAATGATTATGGTTTAACTGTTATTGGTTTACCTAAAACAGTTGATAATGATGTATTTCCTATCAAACAATCATTAGGTGCTTGGACTGCAGCAGAGCAAGGTGCACATTATTTTAAAAATGTTGTTGCTGAAAATAACTCAAACCCACGTATGTTGATCGTACATGAAGTAATGGGTCGTAGTTGTGGTTGGTTAACTGCTGCTACAGCAACTGAATATCGTAAAATTCTTGATAATTGTGAATGGTTACCTTCATTAGGTTTAAGTCGTGATAGCTATGAAGTACACGGTATTTTTATTCCTGAAATGGGGTTTGATATTGCAGCAGAAGCTAAACGACTTCGTAAAATTATGGACGAAGTTGATTGTGTTAATATCTTTGTTTCAGAAGGTGCTGGTGTAGAAACTATCGTTGCTGAAATGGAAGCAAAAGGACAAGATGTACCTAGAGATGCTTTTGGGCATGTTAAGTTAGATGCTGTAAATCCAGGTGCTTGGTTTGGTGAGCAGTTTGCTGAAATGATTGGTGCAGAAAAAACATTGATTCAAAAATCGGGTTATTATGCGCGTGCATCTGCGGCTAATGCTGAAGATATTCGTTTAATTAAATCATGTGCTGACTTAGCAGTTGAGTGTGCTTTACGTGGTGAAGCTGGCGTTATTGGTCACGATGATGATCAAAACTATGTTTTACGTGCGATTGAGTTTCCTCGTATTAAGGGTGGAAAACCTTTTGATATTGATACTCCTTGGTTTACTGAGGTTTTGGCTGATTTGGGTCAAACCAAAGGTACTAAACTAGAAACAAGTCACTAGACTTTAAGGTGTGAGGGATATGCTGCTAGTGCATATCCCATACAGCGTTAAACTATAATATTATCTAAACATGACTGAAAAAAAACGTTCAATTCGTCAACGTGGAATTTATTTATTGCCTAACTTGTTTACTACAGGGGCAATGTTTGCTGGTTTTTATGCAATAACATCAGCGCTTGATGGTAGGTTTGAAACATCGGCAATTTCAATTTTTGTTGCGATGATTCTTGATGGATTAGATGGCCGTGTTGCTAGAATGACGAATACCGAAAGTGAATTTGGCGTTCAGTATGATAGTTTGTCAGATATGGTTTCTTTTGGTGTTGCACCAGGTATTGTGATGTATATCTGGGCATTTGAAAGTTTAGGTAAATTAGGTTTATTTGCTGCTTTTGTTCATACAGCAGGTGGAGCGCTTAGACTTGCTAGATTTAATACTCAGGTTGAAGTGGCTGATAAACGATATTTTCAAGGGTTACCTAGTCCTGCAGCAGCGGCAATTTTAGCAGGTGCTTTGTGGATTAGTCTTGAATTAGGCTACGATGTTGAAACAATTAAATACTTGGTATTAGTACTTACTATAAGTACTGGTTTGTTAATGGTAAGTAATTTTCGATATTCAAGTTTTAAAGAGATTGATCTAAAAGGAAGAGTCCCCTTTGTTGTCGCTATTGTAGTTATGTTAGCTATTGGTTTTGTAATGGCGCAGGCAGAAATTATGTTATTTGTGATTGCTTTAGGTTATGCAATATCAGGACCTATTATTACCTTGCTAATGCTTAGACAAAAACGGAAAAATAGAAAGGCTTAAACTTTTCTTGAGTGGTTTATAACATTGCAGTATAGTGACTTGCTATGAATATTCAATTTAACAACATACATAACTATCAATCACCTATTCAAGGTGAGTGTTTTGTATGTTTGTCTTCTTTTATTGCTCTTTCTTTATTATCAAGATTTTTGCCCTAGTGGCATATAATCTTTTTTATTCAAACACACACAATTTCCCTTTTTTAAATCAACGTTTACGTTGAGAATGTTTCATGAATGGAGTTCTCATGAAAGACAAACTAATTATATTTGATACAACCTTGCGTGATGGCGAACAAAGCCCTGGCGCATCAATGACAGGTGATGAAAAAGTTCGGATTGCGAAAGCACTTGAACGAATGAAAGTAGATATCATAGAAGCTGGGTTTCCAGCTGCAAGTGTTGGTGATTTTGAAGCTGTTCAGGCAGTTGCTAATGCAGTAAAAGACAGCACTGTTTGTGGTCTTGCTCGTGCGTTAGATAAGGATATTGATAGGGCTGGTGAAGCATTGAAAGGTGCTAATAGTTCTAGAATTCATACCTTTATTGCAACCTCTCCAATTCACATGCAAGTGAAATTGAAGATGGAACCAGAACAAGTTATTGAATATGCGGTAAGAGCGGTTAAACGCGCACGTCAATATACTGATAATGTAGAGTTTTCACCTGAAGATGCAGGGCGGTCTGATGAAGATTTCCTATGTCGTATTTTAGAAGCTGTTATTGATGCAGGTGCAACAACGTTAAATATTCCAGATACTGTCGGCTATAGCGTGCCACATCAATTTGGTGCAACCATTGCTAATTTAATAAACCGTATTCCTAACTCGGATAAAGCAATTTTTTCTGTGCATTGTCATAATGATTTAGGGCTTGCAGTGGCAAATTCTTTATCAGCTGTTATGAACGGTGCGAGACAAGTTGAATGTACCATTAATGGCTTAGGTGAACGTGCTGGTAATGCATCATTAGAAGAAGTTGTGATGGCGTTACGTACTCGACATGATGTATTTCCTTGTTCAACCGACCTTGATACGCGTGAAATTTTAACCTGTTCTAAACTGGTTTCATCTATTACTGGTTTTCCAGTGCAACCTAATAAAGCAATTGTTGGCGCAAATGCATTTGCACATGAATCAGGTATTCATCAAGATGGCGTATTAAAGAACCCTGAAACATACGAGATTATGAAAGCTGAAGATGTTGGCTGGTCAGCAAATCGTATGGTGATGGGTAAGCATTCAGGTCGTAATGCATTTAAGAGCCGCATGATGGAGCTAGGGCATGAGTTTAGCGGTGAAGAAGAGTTAAATGATGCTTTTTATCGCTTTAAACAATTAGCTGATAAAAAACATGAAATTTTTGATGAAGATTTACAAGCATTGATTTCTGAAGTAAATTCAGATGCAGGTGAAGATCATATTAAATTGATTGCTTTAAAGGTCTGCTCTGAAACAGGTGAAGTGCCCAGTTCAACTGTCACTATTCGCGTGCATGATGAAGAATTAACAGGTACTGCGGAAGGTAGTGGGGTTGTTGATGCAAGCTTAAAAGCAATTGAAAGCCTGGTTAAGTCAAAGGCTACTTTAGAGCTTTATTCGGTTAATAGCATTACTAATGGGACGGATGCGCAGGGTGAAGTAACTGTACGATTAGAAAGTGCCGGCCGAATTGTTAATGGGCAAGGAGCTGATACAGATATTGTTATTGCTTCTGCTAAAGCTTATATTAATGCTGTGAGTAAGTTGCAGACACCTGAACAGCGTAAGCATCCACAAAAAGGCGATGTATAAACGCTAAGGTGTTTATCGATAAGGTAAGGTGATAAGCCTTACCTTTTTTTGTATCTATATTGTGGGATTTTTTGATGGATAACTCAACACGATTGCAATATCTTGAAGCAATGGGGATCGATGTGTGGGTTTCCAAAAAACAAGCTGTGGTCGAGATTGAGAACAGTGATAATGAGTCCATTTCTACTAATGAGATAGAGAATACGCTCACTTTAGATTGGGATGAGCTAAAGCAACAAATTACCGACTGTAGTAAATGTGATTTATCGGAATCCCGTAAACAAATAGTTTTTGGTGAGGGTGATATCAATGCTGAATGGATGTTGGTAGGTGAAGCCCCTAATCAAGATGAAGGTTTGGCTGGTAAACCCTTTGTTGGTCAGTCTGGTTTTTTATTAACTGAAATGCTTCGGGCAATTGGCGTACAAAGAGAGTCGGCTTATATAACTAATATTGTTAAATGTAGTCCACCTGATAATAAAGACCCGAAAGTAAATGAGTTGAAATCTTGTGATGGCTATTTAAAAAGACAAATAGAATTAGTTAAGCCAAAAATAATCCTTGCGGTAGGGCGTGTTGCAGCCCATGCGTTACTCGGTACAAAGCAACCAATATCAGAATTAAGAGGTACTGTTCACTACATAGAAGATATTCCTGTAGTGGTTGTTTATCATCCAGCTTATTTATTAAGGTCCTTGCTAGAAAAGCGTAAAGCTTGGCAAGACTTACAGTTGGCTTTAAAAGTATATCAAGAAAAATAATAATAATGAGTATATGGAAGTTAATAGATAAAGTTAAAGACTTTGTAGTTTATGATGCTGATAAAGAATTTTATGCAAAAGTTTTTCCTGATTCGGTGGAGAGAAAAGATTTGATGAGAATACGGGGAATGAGGCAGGAAGATTTGCCAGAAGTGCTTGCAATTGAAGGAAAAAACTATAAATTTCCCTGGACTGAAGGGATCTTTATGGATTGCCTAAAATCAGGTAATTATAACTGTCTGGTATGTGAAGAATTAGATGTCATTATTGGTTTCAGCATTGTATCTATCATGGCTGGAGAGGCGCATATTATGAATATATGTGTGGACCCTGCCGTACAGAAGCAAGGTGTGGGCAGTAAATTATTAGAGCATATGATTGAGCTGGCAACTAAGAAAGCTGAGACTATCTTTTTAGAAGTTAGGCCATCAAATAAAGGTGCAATATCACTTTATGAAAAAAGAGGCTTTAACGAAATTGGGATTCGTAAAGGCTATTATCCGGCTGAGAATGGATATAAAGAAGATGCCGTTATGTTGGCGCTTGAGTTAGTGAGATTGTTTTAGGGTATTGTAGATAAAGCAAGAAGCTAAGTTATTCTTCTGTTTCTTGCTTTTTTTTAGCTTCATCTTCTTCAACTGGAATGATCATTTTTTGCCCTGGGAATTCTAGACGAATTCTTTCTAATATTTTTTCAGTGAGTTCGGAGCCTTGTTTTATTAATACTGTTCCATCTTGATTGATTAAATTTCCCTGCTCTAAAATACCCTCTTTAAGAAAGACCATCTTATACACTGCTAAGGAGTTATGCTCTTGTGGTTGGGATAAAACAGGGTTCTTTTCAAGCAATTTTATAAAGGCTTCAACTATTGTTGGATCAAGGTCGGTATTGTTTTTATTGCTCATTTGAGCAATAGCATCAGCGGGTGTTATTCTTTTTTCTCCGTATAACTTACCCACTAACAAGGAATCAAAAAAATCTACTACGGTAAGAATGCGGGCGCATAAAGGAATATTTTCCCCTTCAAGTTGATCTGGGTAACCTTCGCCATTATATTTCTCGTGATGGTGTCTGATGGTTTTAAGTAATTCTTGATCAGAGCTGAGTGTAGATGATAAACGTTCGCTTTCTAAAGGATGACGCTGAAGCTCCTTAATGCTTGATTCTTTGGTTAGATTAAAGTTATTTTCACTGTGATTTATATTTAAACTTAAAAATCCTAAATCGTGTAAAAGCCCTGCTATAAATAGTTTTTTAGATTTATCTTCATGACCTAAAAAAATAGCAAGTTCAGAGGCATAACAAGCTACTCTTTTAGCATGTAATGCTAATTTAGGATCTGTTTTATGTTGTGCAAGTAGCAGAATTTCTAGAAAACCATGCTTCATTGTAAATGCCTTTGTGATTTATTAAGCTTTTATAGAAGTATAGTGCAAAATATTATTAGCTCTATAGCAGAATTAAATGACTAGCAATAGTTGATGGTGTTTGTTTAAAAATTTGTGAAAATTCAGCGGCTTTGCTTTCAGGTATTTTAATGAGTAGTTGAATGTTTTCAGTAAAATCCTGTTTTATAATCACTCCTTCAAATTTCTTTAATTGATATTCAAAATTTTGCATTTGATTGTAATCAAGGGTGAATTTAATATGAGTATATTCTATGTATTCACTAATTGTACTTGCTTCGATAGCTTTTTTTGCGGTGTTGCTATAGGCGCGAGTTAAACCTCCTGCACCTAATTTTACACCACCAAAATAACGGACTACAACACATAGTAAGTTAATTAAATCTTTGCCTGCTAAATGTTGGAATACCGGTTTTCCTGCTGTTCCGCTGGGTTCACCCGCATCATGAAATCTAGTGACTATACCTTTAGTCGTTTGTATTCTATATGCAAAGACTAGATGAGAAGCATCAGGGTATTGTTGTTGTAGAGAATTTAATTGCTGAATAGCTTCATTTTCAGTTTGGCAGGGGATAAGAATGCCAATAAAACGAGATTTTTTAATGATATCTTCTATTTGTACTGAGTTTTTAACGCAATACATACTGTATCCTCTTTTTAACGACTAAGTCCTGTAAATTACTTGTTATGGACAGGAAAGATATCATTAGTGATGTAAGTATTAAAGAGGGGTTGCCTACTACTATTTTAAAATAGTAAAAGCGTTAAACCATAAGCACCAAAATAAGTCATTATAAAATAGAAAAAGGATATGGTTAAACTAGCTGCTAGGTTAATAGATAAGATGCTTCTTATAATATAAGTTATAAGAATGAAATCCCAAATTATAAGAATTGCAAACAGGTAGTAACTAAAAATATTTTCACTAACGGTTAACCAAATTACGACGGGGACACCAAAAAAAGCAACTACATTTTCACAAAATAGTACGGCAGTAGCTATTTGTATAAAAAGATGACTGCTTTTGTTAAGGAATACAATAAGGCCAACAAATGCCATGGTTAAACTGGTTTCTATCACCACTTCGAAAAAAGCTTCGGAGGGGTCAATCATATTGGCTTGAATAAACAATTCAACAATAAAATAAAACCATAGGTTTTGTTTAAAGAAATGAGTAGAGCTAGGTAAGTCCAGAGGATTTACCTTGAGCCAACTAAGGGGTAAGTACAATTTGAAAATATTCATAATTGCGGATTATCTTTATTATTATAATTGTTGAGTGAAATCTGTTTGTTCAGTTGTGTTACTGTCTTGATAGTCATCTGGTCGATGATAGCTACTGAACTGATCATTTAATTCTTGAACCATATCTTTACATTCTTCTATTAATGTATGGGTTTTTAATCTGGTTTTCTTGTTTTTAGCAACAGATTCATTAATAGGTAGAATAATTCGCCAGAAAGTAAGGCTCTTTTCAAATAAGCCTGATAAGTTTTCTGTTAAGTGTAATTTCTTTTGTCTTTTCTTTAAGTCTTTGATGATGAATTTTGCATGAACTTTAGCCATCATTAAGTGCAGAGGCATTAAAAAGGCAACCAAAATAACTAGAAAAATGGGGCCAATAATTGGATCAAAAAGAATTTGTACAATTCCCATTGATATTTCAGCAAAAAGCATCAAGGTAACAATAAAACCTAAAATAATAAGTGTCGACATATTGATTCTGTCTTTCCATGTCAGTAGTTGCTCTTCTACTTCTGGTATATAGATATCATTAATAGCACGAATACTTTTTTCTAGTGAGTTGATTACGCGATAAGAACGATCGTTTTCAATATTGACTAAGCGTTGGTCAATTTCTGCTAGTGATGCAGTATCAGATTCTGATAAAACAATAAATTGCCCTGTATGAATACCGTGTTCAGCTAATCTTCTTTGCCAAGAAGCAATAATCTCATTGCTTTTATTACTATCTAAACTGATTTCAGAGTGATCTATTACAAAGATAAATTTATTGGTATCTTGTTGAGAAACAATCTCTTTGACTGATTCTTCAATAAGTTCTGGTGGTGCTTCAAATAAATCAGTAAAAACTAAAACTAAATCAGACATATCTAAAACATGCTGAGTTAAAATAGACTGAATTGCAGGGTCTCTAGTTGAATTAAGTACCGGAGTATCAATAAATAACTTACCTTTCAAGCGTTCACTATTAACTGTTTTTAACTCTAAAAAAGCATTAACTTGATTGTCTTCACTGTCACTAATTGAATTTATTTTTTGACCAATTTGGAAGAAAGGTAGTCTATGGTCAGCATCAAGAGCTGTTCCTGGTAAGGTTGCGTTAGTTTCTTGAGGTGTGTATTGATGGACAGTGAATTTATGATGGGATGAATGTAACGTGCTATTTAAATAGCGGTTTATAAATTCTGATTTTGCAGTAGAAAATCCACCAATTAAACTAACAATAGGCCACCAAGAGCTTTTTGTTGCAGAAGTTTCATCTTCATCAATAAGGCCTAAGTCATATTCTAGTTGGTCTAGTTGATGAAAAGATTGACTGGCTTTATGTAAAATAGGATTTGAGGCTGAAAAATACTTTTCTAAATTAATTAAGTGTTTACTTACTGTTTTTTCGGCCATCAGAAAACCTCTTTATCTTATAATTGTTGTTAGGTTTAAGTGCTCTTGCTGAACTCTAAATTAATGAATGCACAAGCAGATAGCTTAGGAGTATACACTGAGAGTATGAAAAAATAACCATAAAACTAGTAAAAAATAATGAGAAGATTAACGGTAGGGCCTTTTTTTATTGTCTATTGATTCTTATAAAAGACTTTTAGTCGTTGATTTTATTTGAGCAAATGAGTTCTTTGTGTTGGCGGGCTCATGTTTGTTTTTTAGTAAGTAGAGCTTAATCTGATGTGCAATATTTGTAAATTATTTTTAGGAACTAAAGTAAGATGGTTTTTTCTATTTCACGGTGTGAAAAATTAATTTGAGGTGATTTATGAGTCGTTATGAGAAACAGATTAAGAAAGGTGGTGTATGGAAGCCAGTTTTTGTTAGCGTTATATTAATACTTATTGTCGCAGTTTGGTGGTATTTATCTGGTCAGCAAGAAAACGGGGTGGAAGTTAAAACGATCGAATTACCAAAGGAAAATGTAGTCTCTATTTTAGATATGGATATGCCGTTAGATAAATCTGAAATTATAGAGATAGAGCCATTTAATGGGGATGTAGATGTCAGAGTAAATCAGAAAGAGCTTAGTGAGCCGATAGTAATACCTAAGCTAGAAGATAGTGATGCACTTTTCAAACAAGAAATGTCCCTAGTTTCAACAAACTTATTAAAGTGGTTTGAAGCTGATGGTGTGATAGAAAAATATATGGTGATTATTAATGATCTGTCCCAAAAGGAATTAACATATAAGCATAGTGTTTTTATACAGCGCCCTAATAAAATGAAAGTAGGGAAAGATTCTCAAGGACTGTATCTTACAAAAAGAAGTTATAAACGCTATGACAATTTAGCTAATGCAATAGAAGCTATTGATGCCCATCAGGCCATTAGCTTTTATTCTATGTTTAAACCACTTTTTGAGCAGGTTTATAAGGGGTTTTCTTACCCAGATGATTATAAATTAGAAGATGTTTTTCTAAAGGCCGCAGCAAGTGTTATTGCTGCACCCATTATTGAAGATAGGATTGATTTAACTCAACACTCAGTCAGATATAAGTTTACTAATAAAAAATTAGAGTTGTTAGATGATGTTAAAAAACAAATGATAAGAATGGGGCCAGAGAATACTCGGAAAATACAGGCAAAATTTAGGCAATTAGTTCAGGTGTTTTCAGCATTATATGAGTAACTTGGAAAGATGTTAGAGATCCTATTTTTCTGTTTAGGTTTGACGGCTAGCTTAAAATTAATCTATTATTCGGACAAGCTCAATATATGTCGAGTTTATAAATCAATGGTTTAAAAAGAGTTGGGTGCTTGTTATTAGCAAGTATATAAAACAACCAAATTAAACGAGAAGTTTAATGCCATGCTAATAATTTATCAGGGGGAGTGATGGAAGAAAGGTATTTTGAAAGACAAGCTGTTTTCTGTATTACAAAGGTTCTAGGTCGCTTGATAGGGCTAATGGTATTTGTTTTGTTACTGAGTGTTATTGTTCAGAAACCAGCAAATGCACATAGAGGCGCAAAAAATGAAATTGATACATGTCGGTTTACTGTAGGTGATGAAGTTATTCACTTTTCTGCTTATACGCCAAAAATTTCAGGGGGTGAAAGTTTTTGCCAATTTATTCCAAATATAGGTCAAACACATTTAGTTTTTGACTATGAAGGAAACAGACTACGTAAAACGACAGTAGAGTTTGAAATAACAAAAGAGCCTGAAGGTAAGCGAATTTATTATCATAAACCTGAAAAAATAAAAAAAGGCTCAGTAGATGCTGAGATTAATTTTGATAGATTAGGTGTTGGGTCTGGTAAATACCTTGCCCATGTGACTATTTTTTATAAAGGAGAGAAGTTAGACTCTCATTTGCCTTTTTCAGTCGGAATAGAACCAGAAGATGAATCAAATATTGTCGTTATTGTGGCTTCTATAATATTGTTTATTATTGGGGCTATTGTGTTTAATGTGATGGTTAAAAGGTTTTATGCTAATAAAGCTGAGGAATAATGTTTGCTGTGGTGAGTTAAATATCTAGCTTTAGCAATTTGTAATAGTCTTTTGGGGCGCAGGTTTTAAGCTGCATTCTTTAGAGCAAGAGCAGGCTAAAACCTGCGCCCCAATAATAGACTGTTTGTATAGGAATAGAGTGGAAAATAAATTAGACTTAAATGAGCGTTCGCTGCATTTACTAAAAACCTTGGTTGAGCGATATATTCATGATGGTCAACCTGTGGGTTCTCGCGTTTTATCAAAAGATTCAGGCATTAATCTTAGTCCGGCAACAATTCGGAATGTAATGGCTGACTTGGATGATTTAGGTTTGATTCATTCCCCCCACACTTCGGCTGGGCGTGTGCCTACTGTGAAGGGGTACCGTTTTTTTGTTGATTCCCTATTAACTGTTCAACCTCTTGAATCTCAAGCAGTTAGTCAATTAAGTAGTGAATTAAAGGCAGCTGAGAATGCTGATGAAGTTGTTGGTAGGGCTTCTCAAATGCTTTCTGAAGTTACAAACATGGCAGGGGTTGTTACCTTACCGAAAAGGGATGTTCTGTGTTTGCGACATATTGAGTTTCTTCCCTTATCTAATACACGTGTTTTAGTTATTTTTGTAACTAATGAGCAAGAAGTTCATAACAAAATTATTCATACCTCAAAACAATTCTCAGAAGCTGAACTCGTACAAGCGGCTAATTATTTAAACTCGGTCTATTCAGGGCGTAGTTTGGCAGCAGTAAGGCAGGCAGTATTTGATGAATTTCAGCAAGACCAGAAAAAAGTAAATCAAGGAATGATTGATGCCGTTAATATTGCTCAGCAAGCATTTGATCAGAAACCTGCTGAAGATTATATTTTAACGGGCGAAACTAATTTGATGGGTTTTAATGAATTATCTGATATGAGGCATTTAAAGCAATTGTTTGATGCTTTTAGTCAGAAGCAAGGTGTGATTCATATACTAGACCAATGCCTACTTGCCGATGGTGTGCAGATATATATAGGTGAAGAATCTGGTTATCAAGCATTTGATCAATGTAGTCTGGTTACGTCATCTTATGCGATAAATGATGAAACAGTCGGCGTGCTAGGTGTTATAGGGCCTACGCGAATGGCTTATGAAAAAGTGATCCCCTTTGTAGATATGACAGCAAAATTATTAGGGTCGGCCTTGAATCCTAAGTGAAAGCCCCCATGATAAAAGACATTGTTTAAAAGTAATGTTTGGAGCGTTTAATGAGTAATAAACAAGATGCATCTGAAGCACAGTCAGATAGCGATTTAATAGAAGAAGTCCTTGAGCAAGCTGTTGAAGAAGAGATCGAAAATGCAGCTGAGGGAGATGCTGTAAGTGAAGACGTAACAACTGAAGAGCTAGTGGAAGAAGATGCTTTAGCAGATTTGCAAAAGCAGTTAAAGCTGGCAGAAAAGAAAGCTGAAGAAAACTGGGATAAAGCAGTTCGCACTTTAGCTGAAATGGAAAACCTAAAAAGACGCACCTCAAAAGATTTAGAAAGTGCACATAAATATGGTTTAGAAAAATTCGCTAAAGAACTTCTTTCTGTAATTGATAGTTTGGAGCTGGGTATTCAAGCTTCAACCAGTGATGTGCCTGAAGTGGTTTCATTAAGAGAAGGTAGCGAACTAACTATCAAACAATTTGAATCGGTATTTGCTAAATTTAATATTGAAGCTATAGATCCACAAGGCCAGCCGTTTAATCCAGAGTTGCATCAAGCAATGACTATGCAACCTAGTGCTGATGTTGATGCAAATACAGTATTAAATGTATTCCAAAAAGGGTATGTATTAAATGGCCGTTTGATTCGTCCAGCAATGGTTGTTGTTTCGCAAGCGGTTAAAGTTGTAGAGCCAGAACAAGATAAACCTGAAGATGATTCAACAAATTTAGATGAGCAGGCTTGAAATTAGTTAAAGCAACCTCATATCGAATTCATACAAAATAAAATTAAAAGTTCGGAGATTCAAATGGCTAAAATAATTGGCATCGATTTAGGAACCACAAATTCATGTGTAGCCGTACTAGAAAATGGTACTGCTCGTGTAATTGAAAATAGCGAAGGCGCACGTACAACACCTTCTATTATCGCTTTTACGGGCGATGATGAAGTATTGGTAGGTCAGTCTGCTAAGCGTCAAGCAGTGACAAACCCTGAAAATACATTATTCGCAATCAAACGTTTAATCGGTCGTCGTTTTAAAGATGATGCGGTACAAAAAGACATCAAAATGGTGCCTTATAATATCGTTGAAGCTGACAATGGTGATGCTTGGGTTGAGTGTCATGGTAATAAAATGGCTGCACCTGAAGTTTCATCACGTGTTTTGATGAAAATGAAAAAAGATGCAGAAGCGTTTTTAGGTGAAGAAGTTAAAGAAGCCGTTATTACTGTTCCTGCTTACTTTAATGATTCACAACGCCAAGCAACTAAAGATGCAGGTCGTATTGCTGGTTTAGATGTTAAACGTATTATCAATGAGCCAACAGCAGCTGCACTAGCTTTTGGTATGGATAAGCCTAAAGGTGATACAACTATTGCAGTTTACGATTTGGGTGGTGGTACATTTGATGTATCAATCATTGAAATTGCAGAGATTGAAGGCGAACATCAGTTTGAAGTATTAGCGACTAATGGTGATACTTTCTTAGGTGGTGAAGATTTTGATTTAAGAATTATTGAATTTTTGGTTGCAGAATTCAAAAAAGACAATGGCATTGATTTACATAATGACCCATTAGCTTTACAGCGTTTAAAAGAAGCGGCAGAAAAAGCAAAAATTGAACTGTCTTCAACAGAACAAACAGATATTAACCTACCGTATGTAACTGCTGATGCATCAGGTCCTAAACATTTAAATGTTAAATTGACTCGTGCAAAATTAGAGTCTTTAGTTGCTGATTTGGTTGAAAGAACAAAAGGTCCATGTGAGCAAGCATTAAAAGATGCAGGATTATCTGCTTCTGAAATTAATGATGTGATTTTGGTTGGTGGACAAAGCCGCATGCCAAAAGTACAGGAAACTGTACAAGCTATTTTTGGTAAAGAGCCTCGTAAAGATGTAAACCCAGATGAAGCAGTTGCATTAGGTGCGGCGATTCAAGCAGGTGTGTTAGGTGGTGATGTTACTGATGTCTTATTGTTAGATGTAACTCCATTGTCTTTAGGTATTGAAACAATGGGTGGGGTGATGACCAAACTGGTTGATAAGAACACCACTATCCCTACCAATGCAGCACAAGTTTTCTCAACAGCAGAAGATAATCAATCAGCTGTAACGGTGCATGTCTTACAAGGTGAGCGTGAAGTGGCGAGTGGTAATAAATCACTAGGTCGTTTTGACTTAAATGATATTCCACCAGCACCACGTGGCGTACCTCAAGTTGAAGTGTCTTTTGATATTGATGCCAATGGTATATTAAATGTATCGGCTAAAGACAAAGCGACAGGTAAAGAGCAGTCGATCACTATTACTGCTTCAAGTGGTTTATCTGATGATGAAGTAGATCGCATGATTAAAGATGCTGAAGCACATGCTGATGAAGACAAGAAAATCACTGAGCTTGTATCAGCAAGAAATGCAGCAGAAGGCATGATTAACGCGACTGAAAAGTCAATGGAAGAGCTAGGTGAGCAAGTTTCGGCTGAAGAAAAAACAGCAATTGAAGCCGCTATTACTGAGCTACAAGAAGTTGTTAAAGCTGACGATAAAGATGAAATTGAAGCAAAAACTACTGCTTTAACTGAATTGTCTGGTAAATTAGCTGAGCGTGTTTATGCACAAAAAGCAGAAGCAGAGGGTGGTGCGGAAGCCGGCCCAGAAGCTGCTGCAGAATCAGCACCTGCTGATGACGTTGTTGATGCTGAGTTTGAAGAAGTTAAAGACGACGATAAAAAATAAGTTGTTTTGTAAATGCTGATCCAAAGAATACTTTGTTTCAGTATTTATATTTATTTTCCTGATATTTAAGAGGACTAAAATAACCGCCACTTTATGTTGGCGGTTATTTACGTTATGGCAAAAGAAGATTTTTATAAGATATTAGGCGTCGAAAAGAACGCCAGCGAAGCTGAAATAAAGAAAAGTTATCGTCGTATGGCGATGAAATTTCATCCGGATAGGAATGCTGATAACCCTGAAAAGGCAGAAAAGAAGTTTAAGTCTGTAAAAGAGGCTTATGAAATTTTATCTGATGCCAAAAAACGTGCAGCTTATGATCAATTTGGTCATGCGGGTGTAGATCAAAGCATGGGCGGTGGTGCTGGTGGCTTTGGTGGTGGACAGGGTGATTTTGGAGATATCTTTGGTGATGTTTTTGGTGATATTTTTGGTGGCGGCGGTGGTGGGCGTAGAAGAAGTAACGTTCAAGCCGGTTCGGATTTACGCTATAACTTAGAGCTTACTTTAGAAGAAGCCGTTGGTGGAACTGAAGCTACAGTTAAAGTTCCTGTATTGGTTGCTTGTAAAGCATGTAGTGGATCAGGTGCTAAAAAAGGCTCAAGTCCTGTCACCTGTTCAACTTGTCAAGGTCATGGCCAAGTCAGAATGCAACAAGGTTTCTTTTCTGTTCAGCAAGCGTGCCCTACTTGTCATGGAACGGGGCAACAAATCAAAGACCCTTGTCGTCCTTGTCATGGTAAAGGTCGTATTCAAGAGAATAAAACTTTATCTGTAAAAGTACCTGCTGGTGTCGATACGGGCGACCGTATTCGTTTGGCTGGTGAAGGTGAAGCAGGAGTAAATGGCGGCCCTTCAGGTGATTTGTATGTGCAGGTTAATGTAAAAGAACATGCTATTTTTACTCGAGATGGTGCTGATTTGTATTGTGAAATGCCGATTAGTTTTCCAACAGCTTGTGTGGGTGGTCAGCTAGAAGTGCCTACCTTAAACGGCAAGGTGAAGCTTAAAATACCTGCAGAAACTCAAACGGGTAAATTGTTTAGATTAAGAGGAAAAGGTGTTAAACCTGTTCGTGGTGGTGCAGTGGGTGATTTACTTTGCCGTGTGCAAATTGAAACACCTGTACGCCTAACTAAAGAGCAAAAAGCATTAGTCGAAAAATTAAAAGAGTCTTTGACTGGTGGTGGTAAGCAACATAGTCCTCAGGAGCATTCTTGGACTGATGGTGTAAAAAGCTTTTTTGATAAATTAACAGGATAAGATATGTTGCGAGTTGCTGTTGTTGGTGTATCAGGAAGAATGGGCTTATGTTTGGCTAAAGCTTCGATGTTATCGAAAAATACTCAGTTTACTGTAGCTGTCTCTCGTGCTGAAAGTGCTGCTATAGGGCGTGATGCAGGAGAACTTGCAGGTATGGGGCTTGCTGACGTTAAAGTCGTTGATGATTTGGCTGTTGTCGTTGATCAGTTCGATGTACTAATTGATTTTACTCGCCCAGACCCTTCAATGGAATACATTGAAATTTGTCGTCAAGCCGGTAAGCAAATCATTATTGGGACAACGGGTTATAGTGATGAGCAAAAAGCGGCCATTAATGTTGCAGCAAAAGATATTGCCATTGTATTGGCGCCCAATATGAGTGTTGGTGTGAATTTATCGCTTAAACTGTTAGAAATGACAGCAAAAGTAATGGGTGATTACACTGATATTGAAGTAATTGAAGCACATCACCGTCATAAAGTAGATGCACCGTCAGGAACTGCTTTACGTATGGGTGAGGTAATTGCTGATACGCTAGGGCGTGATTTAAAAGACTGTGCAATTTATGGTCGAGAAGGAGATACAGGTGAGAGGGATAGAAAAACTATTGGTTTTTCTACTATCCGTGCTGGTGATATTGTGGGTGAGCATACAGTAATGTTTGCAGATGAAGGTGAGCGTGTTGAAATCACCCACAAAGCAACGAGTCGTATGACTTTTGCAAATGGTGCTGTTAGAGCTGCTGTTTGGTTAAAAGATAAAGAAAATGGTCTTTTTGATATGCAGGATGTATTAGGTTTGTAATAAACTCATAACTCATTCTTCTTTATAAGGGAGAGGTTTTAAGCCAGTATTTTTATCAGGTTTTGATAAATATGGTTTGAAACTTCTCCCTTTTTTGTTTGTATGTACAGTTTTGGTGGTGATGTGCTTACATGTTTATTGTGACACTTTGATGACAAAAAGTAATATTGATCTGATTTTCTAAGGCAAAATTGCTAAAATTAGCGATTACTCAGCAAAATCAGTCATTATGAATAAACAATTCACACTTCCTAAGACCGGAATTGACGGTCTAAAACAAAATTGGCGCAGTGATATATTGGCTGGTTTTTTTGTATTTCTTATCGCATTACCTTTATCTTTAGGTATTGCTATTGGATCGGGCTTTCCTCCTTCGGCAGGTATAATTACTGCTGTTGTCGGTGGAGTGCTAGTTTCACGTCTTAATGGTTCTTTTATCGTTATTAATGGCCCTGCGGGTGGTTTAATTGTGGTTATGTTGGCCGCAGTAGAATCACTGAGTGATGGTGGCGATATGATGTCTGGTTATCGTTATACCTTAGCTGCCGTTATGATTACAGGTTTGATACAAGTGATTATGGGGCGTTATAGGTTAGGCAGTTTAAGTGCTTTTTTTCCAGCTCCCGTTGTACATGGAATGTTAGCCGCTATGGGGATTAGTATTATGGCTAGGCAAACTCATGTCATGTTGGGTGTGATTCCTGAGCCGGGTAGTCTGTTTTCTTCAATAGCACAAATACCTAATAGCCTAATGAATTCTACCCCTGAAATTGCAACGATAGGGCTAATCTCGTTTTCTATATTATTTATTTGGCCTTATTTAAAGGGCAGTAAAGTAGGTAAAGTTCCTGCTCCTATTATTGTTTTGATGGTGGGCATGGCTTTGGCGCAGTTTTTTGGTATTGAGCATGACCATTATCATTTTTGGCAAGCGGAAGTGCATGATCATTTAATCCCTGCACCTTTTTTAGTTACTATTCCTATGGAGATAAGCTCATACTTTTGTCTTCCAGATTTCTCAAAGATTCTAACTTTTGAATTTTGGGTGGCGACAATAACGATATGTATGGTGGCGAGTCTTGAAAGTTTGTTAAGCGCTACGGCAGCTGAAAAGCTTGATCCTTACAAAAGACCAACTGATTTGGATCGTGATTTATCTGCAGTTGGTTTAGGTAATGTTGTTTCTGGTTTTTTAGGTGGCTTACCTATGATTGCAGAATTTGTACGGAGTTCTGCCAATGTTGAGGGTGGAGCGCAAACAGGTTGGGCTAATTTCTTTCATGGTTTGATATTGTTACTTTTCGTGGTTTTATTTCCTCATTTTATTCACAATATCCCTCATGCCTCTTTAGCTGCATTATTAGTCTTTGTTGGTTATCGTCGCGCAACGCCAAAAGTATTTGCTGATGTTTTGGCAATAGGAAAAGATCAGTTATTTTTGTTTGTAGTAACAATTTTAGCTGTGTTGGCAACTAATTTATTGGTCGGTGTGTTTTTTGGCGTATTTGTAAAGTTAGTGCTTCATGTCTCAAGAGGTGTGTGGCTAAACAATATGTTTAAAATTCATTTTACAATTGTAGAAGAAGGTAATCGTGTAACCGTTAAAATAATGGGTTCAGCCTTATTCTCAAATTTCTTACCGCTTAAGCGTGCAGTAGATAGCATTGAGCCAGGCAAAGATATTATCTTTGATTTTTCTGATGGTTATCTTATAGATCATTCAATTTTGGTTTATATTGATGAGTTTTGTACGCGTTATGAGGGTAACTGCGGTAGCTGTCGTAAAGTTGGGCATGCTTTGGAAACCTATTCTGATCATGATTTAGCTGTTCGATTAATGACAGCTGATGATAGGAAAGAGTCGTAGAGTTACTGGGAAAAAGTAAGATTGTTATTAGGAGAGTGGTTGCTTAGTGGAAATCTATTTGTGACTGAGGTTTGAGTTGTAAAGATATATTGAAATTGTTAATGAATTTATCGGCATAATTCCGTAGAATACCAGTTATTTTTCTAAATTAAGAATGGGATACGTTCGGCAAGGCGTATCCCGTTTGTGCATTTATAGGTGACTGATCTTGAGTAATCCTGCTTTACTGTTATTAGAAGATGGAACAGTGTTTCATGGCGTGTCAATTGGCGCGGATGGCTGTTCTGTTGGTGAGGTTGTATTTAACACTTCATTAACGGGCTATCAGGAAATCCTGAGTGATCCTTCATACGCGCGTCAAATTGTGACACTTACTTATCCTCATATAGGTAATGTGGGTACAACCAGTGAAGATGATGAGTCAAACACAGTTTCTGCAAGCGGCTTGGTTATTCGAGATTTACCGCTGCAGTTAAGTAGTTGGCGTAGTGAAAAATCATTGCAGCAATATTTGTTGGATAATAATGTAGTTGCTATTGCTGATATTGATACGCGTAAATTAACGCGTATATTGCGTGATAAAGGTGCGCAAAGAGGCTGTGTTGTCGCAGGTGAAAATATCGATGTTGCAATAGCTGAAAAAGCAATAGCTGGTTTTTCTGGTTTAAAGGGTATGGATTTAGCTAAAGAAGTAACTACAGCTGAACAATATGACTGGACAGAAAACACTTGGTCATTAATCGATGGTCATTCAGAAGCCGAAAACTTAACTAAACATGTTGTTGCTTATGACTTTGGTGTTAAGCGTAATATCCTTCGTTTGCTAGCAAATAAAGGGTGTCGAGTGACTGTTGTTCCTGCAACAACGCCTGCTGCTGATGTGTTGGCGATGAACCCTGATGGCGTATTTCTTTCTAATGGGCCGGGTGATCCAGAGCCATGTACTTATGCAATTGCAGCGATCAAAACAATTCTAGAACAAAAAATACCAACTTTTGGTATTTGTTTAGGACATCAATTATTAGCTTTAGCCAGTGGTGCTAAAACTGAGAAGATGAAGTTCGGTCATCATGGTGCTAACCACCCTGTACAAGAAAAGTCCTCGGGGCGAGTGATGATTAGTAGTCAAAACCATGGTTTTGCTGTGGATGAAAAAACATTGCCTGCAAATATTAAAGCAACTTACCATTCATTATTTGATGGAAGCTTGCAAGGGATTGAGCGTACAGATTGTCCAGCAATGAGCTTTCAAGGACACCCAGAAGCCAGTCCTGGTCCACATGATGTAGAGTCATTATTTGATCAATTCATCGAAATGATGGATACACATTCAGCTAACAAATAACCGAGTAGATTTAACGAACTATGCCAAAAAGAACCGACATAAAATCGATTTTATTATTAGGTGCAGGCCCTATTGTGATAGGTCAAGCATGTGAGTTTGACTACTCAGGAACACAAGCGTGTAAAGCGTTAAGAGAAGAAGGATATCGGGTAATTCTGGTCAATTCTAATCCAGCAACGATTATGACTGACCCCGATATGGCTGATGCTATCTATATCGAGCCAATTGACTGGCAAACAGTTGAAAAAATCATTGCAAAAGAAAAGCCTGATGCGGTTCTACCCACAATGGGCGGACAAACAGCATTAAATTGTGCTTTAGATTTAGATAAACATGGCGTATTAGAAAAATACGGTGTGGAAATGATTGGTGCAACCAAAGAAGCCATTAATATGGCTGAAGATAGAGATTTGTTTAACCAAGCAATGGGGCGCTTAGGTTTTGAAGTTGCTAGATCTAAAACTGCTCATACAATGGAAGAAGCTTTTGCTGCACAAGCTGAAGTAGGTTACCCAACTGTTGTACGTCCTTCATTTACGATGGGTGGAAGTGGTGGTGGGATTGCTTATAATAAAGAAGAATTTGTTGCAATCTGTGAGCGTGGCTTATATCTATCACCAACTAATGAATTACTGGTTGAAGAATCAGTATTAGGTTGGAAAGAATACGAAATGGAAGTGGTGCGTGATACTAACGATAACTGCATCATTATCTGTTCTATTGAAAACTTTGACCCAATGGGTGTGCATACAGGTGATTCAATTACTGTTGCTCCAGCTCAAACATTAACCGATAAAGAATACCAGATTTTACGAAATGTCTCATTAGCAGTGTTGCGTGAGATTGGTGTGGATACGGGCGGCTCAAACGTACAGGTTGCGATTAATCCAGAAGATGGTCGTATGGTAGTGATTGAGATGAACCCAAGGGTTTCTCGTTCATCTGCACTGGCATCTAAAGCAACGGGTTTTCCTATTGCTAAAGTAGCTGCAAAACTAGCGATTGGTTACACACTGGATGAACTGAAAAATGAAATTACAGGTGGTGCAACACCTGCTTCATTTGAGCCAACCATTGATTATGTTGTTACTAAGGTTCCTAGGTTTACTTTTGAGAAATTTCCACAAGCCGATGATAGATTAACTACGCAGATGAAATCTGTGGGTGAAGTGATGGCGATTGGACGTACTTTTCAAGAGTCTTTACAAAAATCTTTACGTGGATTAGAAATTGGTGTTGATGGCTTAGATGAAATTGTTGATTTATCTGACCCTGATTCAGCTGATATTATGCAACGTGAAATGCGTCATCCAGGGCCAGAGCGCTTATGGTACGTAGCAGATGCTTTCCGTAGTGGCATGTCTTTTGATGATATTCATGAAGCAAGTCGAATTGATCCTTGGTTTTTGGCTCAAGTAGAAGATTTAGTATTAACAGAAAAGTCTTTGGCGTCGAAAACTTTAGCAACCTTAAAAGGCAATGAGT
>Ga0209395_1002098_pt1 | contig 26798 bp, 25 predicted proteins | sample GOMGulsemesocosm_3_FD_184635 | JGI IMG/M metagenome (GOLD analysis project Ga0209395, IMG submission 184635) | Methane-oxidizing microbial communities from mesocosms in the Gulf of Mexico - GOM9D Gulf of Mexico (SPAdes) (version 2) | ecosystem: Environmental > Aquatic > Marine > Cold seeps... | reverse complement strand
ACTGAGAAAGGGTGCATCTGTTGCCAGACTAACCCCTGCTCATGGCTTAATAAAAAAGTCCCCTTTGAAACTAAGGGCCGATCAAATATCTGTAGCGTTTTAGATTGTGAAAAATCACCACGTAATAGCTGTTCGGTCATTAATTTTTGCTGCAACTCGTCAAGTGTCAATGCAGGAATAGAGATTGAACAAGCCAGTAGTAACATTATAAATACATGTTTAACCATTTGGTTTTTAGACAAAATAGGGCTCCAGCTTCTCTTTTAATAGCAATGGTGAAGCAAAACACATCTCTTCCGTTTTCATATCAACGGCCACTTGGCGAGTATAACCTTTAGTCAAACGCTTGCCCGTTTGAGCATCATAAATGATGTAATCTACACGTATGTAATTTTCCCATTCAGTTAATGTTGCAGTGATACGAATTTCATGATTATACGGGATCGCCTGAACGTATTTTACGTAACTATCAATGACAGGCCACGCATAACCAGAATCAACCATGTCGCGGTAGTTGTAATTTATTTTTCCCATCAGCAAACGACGTGCTTCTTCAAAAAATCGGAAGTAGTTGCCATGATAGATAACACCCATTGGATCGGCATCCTGAAACGAGGTGATCACGGTAACTTCTGCGCTTAAATCTAGTTTACGTTGCATATAACCTCCAAAATTTGACTAACAGCGAATAACTCATTTCTGCCTTTAACTGCTTTGTTATTAGTACAGACCCCATTTTTCAGCTTGAATGAGTTTCATAAAGTGGCGTAAATCAGCCTCTAAGGGGCGGTCTTCATCAACAAATTCAAACTCGCTTTGAACCGCTTCCATCATGCTTTTCAGGCCATCACTAAAGTGAGACTCATCCAGTTCATTTTCACGTTTACGAATCTGTAATGCCTGTGTAGCTGCTAGCAAACACGCAGACGTAACCTGCTCTGTTAAGACTAAAACACGCAAACAATCACGTGAAGCAATGGTACCCATGCTGACTTTATCTTGGTTATGACACTCGGTTGAACGAGAGAATACACTAGCAGGCATGGTATTTTTCAGTGCTTCTGCGGTCCATGCGGACACGCCAATTTGTACCGCTTTAAATCCATGGTTAATGGGTTTACGCGCGCCCGTTGCGCCCGTTAAGTTAAACGGTAAACCATTGTTAAATTTATAATCCATTAATTGTGCCATTTGACGATCTAATAGGTCTGCGATATTTGCCACCGCCACTTTCAGCGTATCCATTGCCATTGCAATATGGCCACCGTAGAAATGACCACCGTGTAATACACGTTCATTATCACCATCAATAATTGGGTTATCATTGGCACTATTTAGTTCATTTTCAATCATGCTACGGCACCAAGGCAGAGTATCTTGTAATACGCCAATAACATGCGGTGCACAGCGTAATGAGTAACGATCTTGAAGACGATCACTATTACGTGGTGGACGCTCTGCTTGTAAGTCACTACGTAGCCATGCTGCAATTTGTTGTTGCCCCGCATGCGGTTTAACAGCAAACAGTGCTTCATCAAAATGGAAATCATTACCGTGCATTGCTACAGAAACCATGGCGGTTATTTTTGTCGCCATTTTTGCTAAGTATTCAGCGCGTTTAAAAGCAAGACATGCAAGGGCTGTCATCACAGCAGTACCGTTCATCAGTGCTAAACCTTCTTTAGGTTGTAGCACAATAGGTTTAATATTTAATTGCTTAAAGACCTCCATAGTAGGTCGAATTTTTCCTTTATAAATAACTTCTCGTTCACCGATCAAACAAGCTGCAAGGTAAGAAAGTGGTGTTAAATCACCACTTGCACCTACTGAACCTTCTTCAGGAATCCGGGGTGAAATATCGAGGTTAATAAAGGTAATAATCTGCTTTAACAGATCATGTGTCACACCAGAAACACCTTGTGAAAGCGAGCAAAGGCGCGTTGCCAAGACTGCTTTTGATTGCTTTTCTGATAAGTGTTCACCTAAACCACAGCCATGAAAACGGGTTAAATGCAGTGGTAACTCAGCAACAAGCTCAGGCGGAATAGCAACAGTACAAGAGTCCCCGTAACCTGTTGTTACACCATAAATAACACCATCTTCTTTTAATAAAGACTCTAAAAATTCAATGCCTCGATCTATTTTAGCGATAAATTCAGGAGAGCTATTCATTTCTGCATTAGCGCCATCGGAGATGTTTATAATATCTTCAATGGTTAAACGTCCAAGACCAAATTTAACCTGTTGCTGTTGCTTATTTATCATTAGGTGTTCCAGTTAATTTCCAAAAATCAAAAAAGTTGTACCACTGTAATGGTGTCTTTAAAGTATAAAATTGTAAGCGTCGCGCATATTGTCTGACGACTTGTTGTAAAGCTTGCTCTCTATTTCCACGCGGTAGGTTTATCTGATCACTAAAGTTTTCAAAATAGAGGTCAAAATGGCCCTCTTTTTTACTATCATCACGTAAACCAAAGAGTAGATAGACTGGTGCTTTTAATATTGATGCCAATAAGAATGGCCCCTGAGGGAAGGGGGCTTGTTGCCCCAAGAAATCTGCCCAAACGACTTTTGTTTCAACACTCGCTGAGGTGCGATCACCTACAATCACGATCCACTCGCCATGCTCAATTTTCTGGTCCAACATAATGGCGGTTTCAGGGCCTATTTTACTTACTTGAATCACATTTAAGCTTGAATCTGGATTAACGGCTTTCATCACCGCATTAAATCGCTGTGCATGTTCGGTAAATACTAACGCATTAATTTTTAAGTCTTTATGGCGTTTGCTTAATGCGCGAAAAAGCTCTAAATTTCCCAAGTGCGATCCGAAAATAACACAACCACGTGCATTACTTTTTGCCTGTTTAATCGCCTCTTCATTATGAATAGTCAGGTTTTTAACACTATAATCACCTTTCCAAGCAGCCAGTTTGTCTAACATTGTTTCAGCAAAAGAACTCAGGTGTTGATAAACAGTTAAGTTAGACGGCAGGTCAAGGTTATTCTCCGTTGCGTAGCGCTTTAAATGACTAAGATACAAGCGAGAGGCTGATACCGACTGTTTAGCAAATAGGCTGTAATAGAGCATGACAGGCTTCAAGCACCATTTAAAAACTTGTCGACCAAACAACGAATAGATAGCAAGTAGAAGCTTCATACCGTAATAGGTGCCTGACTCTCGCTGCTTTGACCAGTGGGTCAGATTTTTTTGTAAGCGCTTTTTACGTGTTATTAATTTTGGTAAACGTTTCAGCATGCCAAAAACAAGCCCTGTATGCATTTTACTAATACGTACATTATCAGCAAAAGGCTGGAAATGAGAAATGCCACCTTCAGGGTAGATGACTTTTGTATCAATAAAACGGATCTCAATATCAGACCAAAAACTTTTCACCATGACTTCTATGTCAAAGTCCATTCTAGTGCCAAGGTGGTGGTGATCAATAACCTCATTCAAACGTTCAACGGGGTATGATCTAAAACCACACATGCTATCTTTTATTTCAAAAGAAAGTGTTTCTACCCACACCCAAAAATGAGTGATATAACGACCATATAAGCGGCCCTTGGGCACTGACTTGTCATAAATAGGTCGGCCAGAGATAAGTGCTTGCGGATATTTTTGTGTATTTTCAAGCAATGTGACAAGCGTTTTAAGATCATGTTGTCCATCTGCATCTATCTGTAATGCATGGCTAAAACCGAGTGCTTTGGCTTCTCGAAGACCCGCCATGACAGCCGCACCTTTACCTTGGTTTTGTGCAAGGCGAACAATGGTTGTTTTCTCTGCTAAATCGGTGATGATATTTTTTGTGTCAGCTTCACTGCCATCATCAACGATAATAATCGCATAATTGAAATCATTTATTAAGGTATCCACCACCGAGATAATGGTTTGGCCATGATTATAACAGGGGATAAGGAAGCACGGCTTAAATAAACTCATTGTGTAGGGACTAATTTAATACGCCCAGAAGCATGGCTTTGGTTTTCGCCAGAGGTATATGAAAAATAGAGTTTGTTTTTTTCTTTTTCCCAACGTAGCGTTAACAATACAAGCGTATTTGGTAGGATAGGTTGCTGAAATTTAATCACTTCCATACCATCAAAAACACTATTAGCAGAAAGTAATGTTTTTCCATAATAAATAGCCCAATCAAGTTGCGTAACACCTGCAAGAATAGGGTAGTTGTCAAAGTGACCATCAAAATATACGATTTCAGGATCTATCTGTAGCAGCAAGAAGGCGCTGTTTTCAATAATGTTCTGTTCAATAATGGTTGCTTTATATTGTTTTTTTTCTGTGTTCATTTAAATAACTCTGCTATCTCTTGCTGTAGTAGTTTGCCCTGTTTATTCATCGGAATCTCCTTTGCCACTCTAAAATGACGCGGAATGCCCACCGGTTCGATCCATTCACGTAACGCATGGCGTAATTTGATCCAAAAACGGCCTTTACCTAATGTACGTTGTGTTTGTTCGCCCAACTCCGTTAATGTCAGTAGTGCACCTAAGGTAATACGATGTTGTTCATCCAGCACTAAAACAACGCTTTCATTTATCCAATCAAGTTCGTTGAGGTGCTTTTCCACTTCCTGTAGAGATATACGTTTTTCTTCAATTTTTACGATGCGATCTATACGTCCATTTAGTCTAAATTGATGATCATTTAGTAATTCGCACTGATCTGATGTTTGATAATAACCTCCAGCGTCTTTCCTGAGCTCTTTACCTAGCCAAGGCGAACGTAATGCAAGGCAGTCTTGGCCCATTAATTTCGGTTGTACATCAGGGAAAAATTGCCAAGGTGTATCAATGTCATGTTGCTGACGAAAAGCAATGCCACCTGTTTCAGTGCTTCCAAAAACTTCAATCGCAGTTTGATTCAACAGTGTATTACAAGACTCTGCCGCATCATTTGAAAGCGGCCCACCCGATGAAAATACCGCCCTATAATTGGCCAGTTGACCTTCATTTTGTAATCTTTTTAATAGTGCCGGGCTACTGATCAATACTTGTTCGGGAGTACCATTTTTAATAACTTGCTCTGGGTAGGTAAGATCATGTGAGATAAAAGCGCGTCCTGCACACAAAGGCCATAAAACACGGAACAATAGACCGTAAATATGCTGGTGCGAGACCGTACTAACAATGGATGTACCATCAAGCAACTGTCCCCATTGCTTTTGTAATGCATGTATTTCCGCATCTATCATCTGTAGCGTTTTATTAATCGCTTTTGGTGTTCCTGTTGATCCCGAGGTAAATAGGATGATATTGGTCGTGTTGAGATCCAATTCTGAGAACTCAAAATCAAGACGTTCAGTTTTATCTTCTTGCAATGCAAGCGGTAAGGTAATCGATGCCGTTATTTTTGTTGTCACCTCACCATCAGCTATCAATAGATCAAAATGAGAGGACAAAGCAGCTAACATAGCTGGCTGATGATTACCCGGTAAAACAATTTTTTTAGCCGCATAACTGCACGCAAAAAAGGCCACGGAGAAAAGGTAACTATCTTCACAGCAGATTGCCACCGCCTTGCAAGGCTGCGCTTTTATAAGTAATGAAAGCGAATAAATATCATCTAAAAATTGCTCCCAATCAAGCTGTGAGTTTGTTGAGAATGCAACCTTGTGTCCAGGACGATTGGCAAGCAATAAGCTTGATAAGCTATTAAACGGCATCTTTAATTATCTTCTCGTTTCTTTTTTTAATAACCATGCGCACAGCAAATTCAATGGCAAACAGCAATCCAGCAAAGAGGTAGCTAAATAAACCATTATATAACGTCCAAACATGCAGTGAAGCAAAGGTTGTAAACAGCGCAATCGAACCGTTGATGATAAAAAATAGGCACCAAACTTTGGTGACTATACGTGTATAACGAACTGCGTAATCTGGTAATTCAGGATCTTGTAAACGCGCAAAACGCTCAATAATGCTCTCTTTTTGCCATAAACTCTGTGTAAACAGAATAAACATCAATAAGTTTACAATGACAGGATAATAGGTAAACCAACTGCTATTTTTAAAAACAAATGCAAGTGCCGTTAAAATGATTCCAGCAACTCCACTAAACCAAGCAATATATTTAAGCTCACGTATTCTTGTTTTGTTCCCCCCGAGTACACGTAACAGGAATAGTAGCCCTAACACGCCAGCAACTATACCCATGCCCCACTGATTTAACCCGTAATAAACGGCAAAAGGGTAAGTAAATAAGACAATAGCGGCGAGCAGGGTTAACGGCTTCATTACTTTTCTTTTAACAAATTTTCAACGGAATCAACAACATCTTTAACGGTACGCACTAATTTAAACTCATCGGGTTTAATTTTTTTACCGGTCAATTTTTGTAAGTGCACCACTAAATCAACAGCATCTAAACTGTCTAAGTCTAACTCTTGGTATAACTGTGTATCTAGTTGAATATCGTCTGCATCTAATTCAAACAGATCAACTAATGCTTTTTGTATTTCAACAAAAATATCTTCTCTAGTTAATTCTTTCATCTGTAAAACCTTATTTTTTTGAATTGATATATTTTGCTAAATTCGAAACAGAAGCAAAATGTTGACGCGTTTCAGTGTCATCAGCATCAATGACTACATTAAATTGCTTTTTAATCGCCAGCCCAAGCTCCAGCGCATCAATAGAGTCTAGCCCTAAGCCTTCACCAAAAAGCGCCTCCTCTGACTCAATATCGTCAATGCTTATATCTTCAAGATTAAGTGCTTCAATAATGAGTTTTTTTAATTCTGTTTCAAGCTGTTGCATCTGTCTGCTTACCTATCTTATGGGAAAAGAACACTGTCTAAGTGTTTATTAAGTTTTCTAACGGTCAGTGAAGGTGATTCATCACTGTTTATAAAATCTGCTATCGCAATCTTATCTTTAACTTTGACTCGGAAAAAGGGTTTAGTATCTGGAACCTTATACCACTTACTCTGTTTGGTTAAAAAAGTAGGCTCAACGGTTATATGTACTACGCGCAAATCAGACTCTGTTTTTACGGCTATTTGTGCTGCACCGCGTTGTAACTTAGAGGTTTCGCCCTCAGTCGTACGTGTTCCCTCAGGAAAAATAAGGAGGACATGATCGCTATTCAATCTTTGCGTACAACTTGTCAACAGTAGTTCTGGGTCTTTATTAGGAATATAACCTGCAGAAGTCACGACACCTTTCATAAAGAAATTTCGCCAAATAGCTTCTTTGACTAAACAATCGCACTGTTTAAGTTGCGACGTGATCAATACATAATCAATTAAACTTGGATGATTGGCAACAATGATGCAATTTTTGTCTTGCTTTAGTTTTTCTGTACCGACTATTTTGTAGCCAATTGCACCTGTAATACGCATCGTTTCGCAAAACAAAAAGAAAGAAGTTTGAATGATTTCTTGTACTCTTAACTCACGTGATTTTTTGTTTTTTATAGAGAAAGTGAGCAATGGGAAAACAATAAAGGTCAAGGCTAAACCACCTAATCCAAACAACATAAAGCAAAATCCGGTTGCTACTACCCGCCAATATTTATTAATTCTTGTCGTTAATCTCATTGTAAATCTGTCCATAACCATGCAAAGCGTTTATCGGTGATTTGCATTTGTTTCTCATTTTTAAGCAAGTAATCAATGATCGCAAAACTTTGTGGTAATTGCTCATCAACAGGTAAGTTGTTTTTTGACCACGAAAGTTTGTACTGTTCACCAAAACTCAATAGTGTAGCAAACGCATAACCTTGATAGGGTTGGTTTTCATATTGCTGGTAAGGCACAGGCAAGGGCTCATCAAAATCAACCAATAAAACTTGGTGTGTTGGATTTTCTTGTAGGTATATCGATGCTTCAATCAAGGCATGGTGAAGTGAGCTTTCAACTGCTGCCAATGACGTAACGGGAATTGCGCGATTACTGGCAATGGTGAAAAGACCTGCCGCTGTGTTATGCACTGATTGTGAGAAAGCGGTGGGTGAAGCATCCTCCCCAGCCATAATATCTTCTATTAACTTCACTGTGCGCGTTAGCTCACCGTGGCGACTAGAAAAAATAATATAATCAATAGTTTGGTCTGCTGATATTTGTAAAGCCACCTGTAAAGCCAATTTACTTAAACTGCTCATACGACGACGCATCATAGGTTTAATTAAATTAACCGGAACAGGGGCTAGTTCCTTCGGCCAAATTTGATCGTTTTCCGACCATAAATACCAAGCTTCTGTCGTTAATAAACCTGGAGAAAGTGCAACCCAGTTATTTATGTTAAAGGTTATTAAACTCATTAGAAACACACACATCCAAAAATATAAGACCTTAGAAATATTATCAGTTTTAGCCTGCAGTTAATATATAATATCCATTGGATTTAATAATAATAAAAAATAAATATGTTAATTTTCAATAAATCTTTGTTTGTTAGCATTATATGATCACGTTTTGTATTATATCTTTGATATGTATGGCAATATTCTTTTATGAAAAGTTAGAACTACTATTGTCGCTGCATCGATGAATAATGTTTTTTAGCGAAACAACAAACACAAACGTCTATAATTGCAACGGGTGTTAATGATGTCGTTGTTATATAAACGATGGGATTCAGCAGAATTCAAAGAGGGAAACTCCCTTGCAAATCAGCCTCCGCGCAGATCACAAATCGTATTCGAACTATGCCAATAAATAATAATGAGCACAATAAATGACTGATTATAGTAATGACCCATTCACTGCACTACAAGCTAAAACAGAGGCTCAAAAGTTAGCTTTTGCCCCGATTACTTTCCATACTGCACGCACGTTGCGTGATTTGGGTATTTTAAAAATACTAGACGAAGCCAACAATGAAGGTCTAAATAGCGAACAGATCAGCAAGTTATCCGGCATTTCTGAATATGGAGTAAAAGTATTATTAGATATGGCACTCAGTGCACACATTGTTACTTGGAATAAACCCAATTATATTATCGCTAATTTAGGTTACTTTTTATTGCATGATGGCATGACTCGCGCCAATTTAGATTTTACTGCAGACGTTTGTTATGCCGCCATGATGCATTTAACGGAGTCAATTCAACAGGGGACACCTGCAGGGTTGAAAGAATTAGGTGACTGGCCAACGATATATGAAGGGTTATCACGTCTGCCTGAAAAAGCAAAAAATAGCTGGTTTGAATTTGACCATTTTTACTCTGATCGTTCTTTTCCCTTGTTACTTGAAAAAGTATTCGAACATAAACCAAAGCGTATTTTTGATATTGGCGGTAATACCGGTAAGTGGTCATTACAGTGTGTTAATTATGATCAAGATGTAGTGATGACCATTATCGATTTGCCTCAACAAATTGAAGTGGCTATGAAAAATGCGGCCGATGCGGGTTTTGCGGATCGTATTAAAAGTCATGCAACTAATATGCTAGATAAAAGTCTAGAGCTGCCAACTGGCGCAGATGCTTGGTGGATGAGTCAATTTTTAGATTGTTTCTCGCCGATGGAGATTCTTAGTATTCTGCAGCGCGTACGTAAAGCGATGAAAGCTGATGCTAAAGTGTATATTTTAGAGTTATTTTGGGATGCACAGAAATATGATGCTGCTACATTAAGCCTCAATGCCACGTCACTTTATTTTACTTGTTTAGCAAATGGCAATAGTCGTTTTTATCGCAGCGATGATTTCTTAGAGATCGTGGAGCAAGCTGGTTTCAATGTTGCAAAGCGTACAGATAATATTGGCCTAGGTCATACTTTACTTGAGTTAGAAGCGTGCTAATTTAAAAAAATTATAAATTATAAAGAGTATTAAACCCAAACAATGAATAATGTGGCTAATGTTTTTACATTTTAAGCGGGTGATAGAGTACAAGCGTTAACCAATTTTTAGGCGTGAACTGAATAACATATGCTTGTTACCTAAGACTAGTGGGGACTGTCAATTTATTACTCCGTTGGTTAAGGGCTTCATCAGTCTTTATCAAATATTTTGAAAGTAACTTGCCGGCCGAATCCAAAAAGTAGTAATGCTCGATACTTTATCGGCTTTATTCGTCCTGAACAGATAAGTTGACAGCCTGCCTATGTTTGGTATTTGGCGGGCGTTTCATAAGCTGATTAATCCAGTTGATAAAGTCCTCACGTTGCAGGATATTAGTATGTTCAGCTTCGAAACCTAAAGTGGTTGTAGCTTCTTGCTGAAGTGGTAACGATAGCTGACTACTCATTGGGACCGCACCATCACCTTCATGGCCTCTCTGATAAGAAAAAATGAGATGGTAAGGCACTGATTTAGGCCACTCATGTCTATGAAGGTTTTCTACAAACTCCCCGTCGCTCGCTAAGTCTCGCCAAACGGGTACTACAATGGGCGAATTTTTTACCCCACTAGTCGCACTGCCCAATCCATATAAAGGACTATTAATCGTCATAACCATACCAAGTTTTACTGGTTTTTTTAATGGTGCGTATCTTTGAGTAAATGATCTGGCTATTAAGCCACCCATGCTGTGGGCGACAATATAAACTTCCGTGAAACTATGCTCATCATACATGCTATTGATAGCATTAAGCATGTAATCTTTAATGATGGACAGCCTGATTCCACTTGGGTAATACAATACCCAAGGTTGATATACCTGTGTATCCAGGGATTCTATGAGCGATGCAAACTGACGGGGTGAGCCATTTATGCCATGAATATAAATGACCGGTATTTTAGTTTTATCATAGGCCTGTAGCATGAAAAGGCCGCCACCGACATTATCTAAAAAGTCGACTGGTCGCCACAACCCTGTTGAGGCGTTAGCAGGCGAGAACATCTCATCTTTAAGAGATACAGTTCGACCAATATTATTTATTATTAAAGGTAATTGTCGTTCCAAATGAGTACCCTGTGCATCTGGAATAGGCCCTAAGATGACAAGGGGGGCTAGATAAAGAGACTCATTCTCAGCAATATTAATTGGCCGATGACCGCCTTCAGTCATTCCTAAATAGGAGGCCGGCTCGTTAATTTGATAATGGCCATCTTTGTTAGTATCTAAAAAAGTCGCTAACCAATAAGAACCCGGCTCTATATGGAAACTATAAGTGCCGTCATCATTAGGACTAAATTGATATACAATTTCTGGTGATAGAGGTGATCCATTTAGTAACATAAGTAGCATCGGCCCACTTTTTTCGGAGTTAACTTGAGGATCAACGACTACCTCTCCTTGGATGTAAGCCAAATTCTCAATAATATTTGACTGATCTTGTATCTTCATTAAATTACAGGATGTTAACGGGATGAGTAATAACATAGAAATAACAACAGCATATAACCGATTGGGTTTAGAAAAAATAAACATAGATTCTGTTTGTCCTTGTGCCTGTTAATAGGGGCATTGTCTGCTTTGAACAACACTCATAATTATACGCTAATCTTCAGTTCAATAATTCTAGTATATCTATATTGGTATCGATATCTTAAAGCAATTACTAGTCATGGCATTTGGCTATATTATCGACTTACTCTGAGCTACTACCACTTACCTGGTCAGGGTGAATAAATCATACTTAATCTAAATCTTGGACACCGCTAACCTACATCCAGTACGTACAACAAAACTTGTTATGACAATAACCACAAAAAAATGAGCAGTAAGCCATAAGTTAGTTTGTTGGCACTGTTCAAAAAATTTAACCATTCGGGTTTATGCAAGCAATACATCTAAACACAGTATATTAATTAAATAGCTATCCAATCACTAAATAATACGAGCTTTTCTAAACACTACAATCATCCTATAGCTAAAGCTTAATGCTAGTAAATGAATATATTGCCAACCACATTGTGCCTTATAGCACTTCAATTTCATTGCTCATATTTTGGATGTTGTAAGGAAAATTTAGCTGACGTTTTTGTGCGTTTACTTTGTTTGTTGCAAGTTAAAATCGCAGCAATAACGTTGTGATATCCTCTATCTTTGCAGATGCCTTATACCTATTTAATGACATATATGACTTTAAAAACATATTATTGAGACACAAGTTTATTTTAATGTGATGTTTTGGGTTGCATATCAAAGTTCTGAATTAACGTGTATTTTTTGCGCTATTTTAAGCGACATTGCAAAAAATTGACGATATATTAATCAAGCTGTCATATGCCAGTGTGACACTCGCTCAAGTGAGACGAGTGTGATTTTATTTATATAGGTTTGATGACGGTCTAGTGCAGTTATTTCAAAGCTATCATCAGATACATTTACTTGTCAGTACAATATATATGGAGTTTTAATGAAGAAGCTTTCTTTGATAACAGGTTCAAAAGGTGGAATAGGCTCTGCCATTACTTGTAAGTTAGTTGCAGAAGGACATCGTGTTATTGCGACTTACTTCACTGGTAACCGTGAATGCGCTGAAAAGTGGTTTGCAGAGCAAGAATTTACATCAGAGCAAGTTAGGTTGTTTGAGCTTGATGTTTCAAATTCAGCAGAATGTGCTGAACGATTAAAAGTGTTACTACAAGAAGAAGGCACCGTTGATGTATTAGTTAATAATGCGGGGATTACACGCGATGGTGTTTTGAAAAAGATGTCGTCTGAAAATTGGCATGATGTGATCAACACTAATCTAAATAGTGTGTTTAATGTTACCCAACCTTTATTCTCAGCAATGTGTGAAAAAGGCAATTGTCGAGTTGTAAATATCTCATCAGTAAACGGTTTAAAAGGGCAGTTTGGGCAAACTAATTATGCAGCGGCTAAAGCAGGCATGATCGGCTTTTCAAAAGCACTTGCAGCCGAAGGTGCACGTAAAGGCGTAACTGTGAATGTAGTTGCTCCCGGGTATACAAGCACTCCAATGGTTTCAGCCATGCCGGAAGCTGTATTAGAGAGTATCAAAGCAGATATCCCTGTTAACCGCTTAGCTACACCGGAAGAAATCGCGGGTGCGGTGAGTTATTTAGCAAGTGATGCCGCTGCGTATATTACTGGTGAAACATTGTCCGTGAATGGCGGTTTATACATGAACTAGGTTGGAAAGGATTAATCATGATGGAAAAAGTATATATTGTAGCCGCTAAACGAACGCCAATTGGCTCTTTTCTCGGCAGTTTAAAAAACTTTTCTGCAAGTAAATTAGCTGCAGCAAGTATTAAAGGCGCGGTGGATTCAATTGGATTATCAGTTGATGAAATCGATGAAGTTATCGTAGGTAATGTTATTAGTGCTGCGCAGGGGATGAATGTTGGACGCCAGGCATCAATCTATGCAGATATTCCTGCAGAAGTACCTGCATATACACTAAATATGGTGTGTGGTAGTGGTATGAAAGTGGTAATGGATGCGGTGGCTCATATTCGTGCTGGTGACGCGCAAGTTGTTGTTGCTTCCGGTGTTGAAGTGATGTCACAGATCCCAACTGCGCTTCCTGCTTCAACACGTCAAGGTCAAAAGATGGGTAACTTTGCGTTAACCGATCTATTGATCAATGATGGTTTAACCGATGTGTTTAATAATTACCACATGGGGGTAACAGCTGAAAATGTAGCAAAACAAGTGGGTATTAGTCGCGAAGAACAAGACAAATATGCACTGGCAAGTCAACAAAAGGCGGTAGCCGCGATTAAAGCTGGACGCTTTGTTGATGAAATTGTACCAATAGACATTATCACTCGCCGCACAACTACTGAATTCTCAACAGACGAATACCCAAAAGCTGACGCTTCATATGAATCTTTAAGTGGATTACGACCTGCATTTGACAAAGAAGGTACTGTTACAGCAGGTAACGCTTCAGGTATTAATGATGGTGCAAGCACAATTATTATTGCATCTGAAAGTGCTGTTGAGCGCCTTGGTCTTAACCCTTTAGCTGAAATTGTAAGTTCTGCTCAAGTTGGATTAGACCCAAGTGTCATGGGACTAGGGCCTGTAGGGGCAGTCTCATCAGTGTTAGAAAAATCAGCTTTGTCAATTAAAGATATTAATGTATTTGAACTTAATGAAGCTTTTGCAGCGCAAGCATTAGGTGTCGCTAAACAGCTCGCCTTTGAGCATAAAATACCAATGCAATCAATTTTGGATAAAGCCAATTTTAATGGCGGTGCGATAGCACTTGGCCACCCATTAGGGGCGTCCGGTAACAGAATTTTGGTATCGCTAGTCCATGAACTGCAGCGTCAGCAGGAAGAGTATGGCATAGCATCTCTTTGTGTTGGAGGTGGAATGGGAACAGCGGTATTGGTAAAACGGTGTTAGGTGTTACACATAATTAACTTAAAATAATTTTTAACCTTAGGAGATAGACCATGTATACAGATATGTTTAAAACATTCACAGAGCAGTCAGAAAATGCATTGCAGCCTTACATAAAGCTAAATAAAATGCTTTCTAAAAATGTTGAAGTGTTAACTCAATTACAATTAAACTCTGTGCGTACTTACAGTGAAATTGGGATCACACAAATGAAGGCCGCTAGTGAAGTGAAAGACGCATCTTCATTAGCTATTTTTAACAGTAACCAATTAGCAATATTAACACGTTTTTCTCAGCAGATGATGGAAGATAGTACTAAATTGCAGTCGATTGCTAAAGAGTTTCAGCAAGACATTGAAGAGATAACCACGGATAATATTAAAGCTGCCACGCCAGCTTAACTATTAGCAAGTCAGCCACCATATTTATGGTGGCTTTTTCGTTATAGAGGAGCATTTCATGTTTCAAAATATCTTCTCGGACTATCTTGTTAATTTGCAACAAAGCAACCAGCAATGGTGGCAGGACTTTGAGCAAGGCAAGGCAGCCGTCAACTCTCCACTTAACCAAGCAATGAATGAAGTTAACTTAGATGATTTTAATAAGTTGCTACAGGGCGCTGCAAATGAACCCACTGCAATGTTAGATTTACAGATGCAGTGGTGGCAGCAACAGATGGGCATATTTCAAAATGTGGTCATGCAGGAAGCGGATAACACACCGGTGATTGAAGCTGAGCGTGGAGATAAACGTTTTGCGGATAAAGCGTGGCAAGAACAAGCCATGTATAACTTTATCAAGCAATCGTATCTACTTTTTAGTAAAACCTATCTTGATACAATTAACGCGGTTGAAGGAATTGATGACAAAGCGAAAGAGCGCTTGAGTTTTTTCTCTCGACAGATGATTAATGCGATGTCACCAAGTAATTTTATTGCGACTAATCCTGAGCTATTAAATCTGACCATAGAAAAAAAGGGTGAGAATTTAGTTGAAGGCTTAGCAGTATTACAACAGGATATGGCCAATAGTGCTGATATCTTAAAAATTCGTATGACCAATAATGATGCATTTCAACTTGGCGAGAATGTTGCAAATACGCCTGGCGATGTTGTATTCAGAAATGAGTTGTTTGAACTGATTCAATATAGACCATCCACTGAGAGCGTTAATAAAACACCGTTATTGATCGTTCCACCTTTTATCAATAAATATTATATCTTGGACTTACGAGAGAAAAGCTCTTTAGTACGTTGGTTAGTAGCCCAAGGGCACACTGTATTTATGATGTCTTGGCGCAACCCTGGTGCAGAGCATGCCAAAATAGAGTTTGGTGATTATGTCACTGAAGGCGTGGTTAAAGCGGTTACTGCCATTGGCGATATTACTGGTGAACAGCAAATAAACGCAGCAGGATATTGTATTGGTGGCACTCTACTCGCTTCCACTGTTGCATATTATGCAGCTAAGCGTATGAAAAAACGTATTAAATCTACATCGTTTTTCACAACATTACTTGATTTCACTCAGCCAGGAGAAGTAGGTTCGTTTGTTAATGAACCAATGGTACGTGCAATTGAGGCTCAAAACGATACGTTAGGGTATTTGGATGGGCGTTCACTCAGTGTGACATTTAGTCTTTTGCGTGAAAATAACCTTTATTGGAATTATTACGTTGAAAACTACCTTAAAGGAAACAGCCCAGTAGAATTCGACCTTTTGTACTGGAATAGTGATAGTACAAATGTAACCGCCGCATGCCATAACTTCCTTTTACGTAAATTGTATTTAGAAAATAAACTTGTACAAGATAAGGGGGTTAAAATTGGCGGGGTGTGGATTGATCTAAATAAAATCAAGACCCCAAGTTACTTTATCTCAACCAAAGAAGATCATATTGCATTATGGCAGGGTACATATCGTGGTGCGATGCTAACAGGCGGCAATAAAACCTTTGTGTTGGGCGAATCTGGTCATATCGCCGGTATTGTGAATCCTCCAGATAAGAATAAGTATGGTTTTTGGACAAACGAATCTCAGCCAGAAGATGCCGATGATTGGTATGCAAGTGCGAAACATACTGATGGGTCATGGTGGACACATTGGAATCAGTGGTTATTAGATTTTAACCCTGACGAAAAAGTGCATCCCTACCAAACAGGTAATGCAGAATACCCAGTATTATGCGCTGCGCCGGGTGAGTATGTAAAACAAGTACTACCGATTGATGATCAGAAAAATAAAGCTGAAACAGAGTCGCTAGCAACAGTGGCATAACTACGATTCTCTCAATCAGGTAATTTACTAGGGGTGTATTACATCCCTTTTTACAGTTAAGGCTATCGCTCCCATTCAAACCTGCTCACTACAGTAGCCAAGAAGTTCATATGATAAAGACCTGTCTTTGAATAATTTTATTTGATAATTTTTAACACTAGGTTGAAATATAATTATTTTAATTAAATCTAGATGTGTTTTGTGACGCTGAAAGTACAAAAAGCTTCAAGATAAATCCTCGCTTCAAGTTCAAAGAACCATCAAAGCAAATTAGAAGTATTTTCTTACACTTAATTTTCTTTTAACGTTGATAACCGAGCTATTACATAAATATATTTATCAATACAAACTAGGTTGAAAGTTAGAGGTATCTATTGTTATAAACTCTGTTACTTGGGCTGAGTGTGCTGCTTTATATCATGATATAACCACTACAAATGGTGATTGGGGGATAACGTACTAAGATATAAATTGAACTCTATTAATTGATGGTGATTGAACACATGAAAAAAAATACTATTAGTGAATCATCAAGTACTAAAACAATTCGTAATATTGTGCAAAAAATTCACACGTCATCACCACTACAAGATTCTGTTTATGAACAAGCTGCCATCTATTTCTCTCAAGTACCAGAGATAGAAAGTCATTTATCAACGCTGAATCAAAGCTTATTGACTGCACAGAAAAAATTTGCCGCTAATAGTAAATCAGACAACGTCAAAAAGTTGAAAAATAAGGTAGATCAGTGTGTTAAAAAGATTAAATTGTATCAACATGAACTTGATGAGCAGCGGCTACAACGATTACATAAAGTGAAAAGTATCTGTGATGAAATTTTATCCTTTTGTTTTGGTCAAAACAAAGAAGGTACAAATACAAAAATTGCCAAGTTACTCGGTACCATCTCGTTAAGGGCACCAGAGATAAAAAAACTGGCTTTGGAGTATAACCGACAAAATCAGCACTTATATCAAGCTGTACTCAGTTTGAAGTTACTTGACCAACTTATTGAAGATAAAACCATGCAGAATCAGCATATTCTAAAATGGACCTTGGCGGAGCATGAGAGTGATGAAGATCCTTCTTTTAGGGGAGAAGTGCAAGTTCCATTATTAATGACTTCTCTATTACACAATGTTGGCATGTATCACCCTACGGCACAGTTAATATTGAAAGGAGAATCGGGTGATGAAGATGAATTTAGAGTATTAAACAAAGATGAAAGGTTAACTTTATTACAATGTAATTATGAGCAAACTTTAAAATATCTTACTGATGGCTTAGGCTTAGACAAATACTTAGGTGGATCAAAAGCGGAAAGAGAGATATTTAACAACAATGAAGAAGAAAAGGCTGCCTTTATTCGTTTGTTGTTAAAAAGTTCAACTAACCCTAAACAGGGAATTGGTAACCTAATCAAAATTCCTCTTATATACACGTCTGTAGTTTTACCCACCAAACGAAATCTTGCTTATGTCAACCTACCTAAAGTCTTTCAAATTCTTAACAACGGTGTGGAAAGAGGCACTATTAACAAGCAAGTAGTAGAGTGTTTATTAAAAATCACGGGTATATTTCCTCAGGGTTATGGGATCACTTATATCCCTAAAAACTCGAAAGGCGATGAATTGGATAGATATGAGTTTGCCATTGTTAATACACTATATCCTCAAGAGCCATACATCCCAATCTGTCGAATTGCCACCAAAAATCAGGTTTTCATTTCATCAGGAGGGGACCTTACCATCAGCCCAAGTAATAACTTATATTTTGCAGATACACAAAAAAAATTAATGAAGATAAGTCCTGAAAGGTTAAAAGGGATACTAAGTAAGCTCTGGAGCAACTTCGAAGAACGACATGACGAGCTCGATTTAATCCCAAAGTGTTGGCATCCTTATGAATATTTTTCTTTTGCAAAACAGCAAAATATGTGGAACAAAGTTTCGTAATCGTCACGCAATATTGATGTCAGTCGTTTTGAGAAGAATGCAAGTAAAAATCGGGTAAATTTTAAATGCCGAGCGACTCGTTGTGAATCACAAAGAGGCATCAAAAATTTCCAGGTTTACCTTTATTGGAATGACGTTTAATTAAAACCTCCACTTACAAAGGGACATGTTGTCGAGGTAAAACAAAATGTTATGAACATGGTCTTTTGTTAAGTAATGCGAACATATCTTTATTGAGTTAGTAATAACATCTTTGTTAAGTGAATTTATTTAATTCACTCACGGAGTATTGCTTGCGCATTTCAATCAAACAAATTTGTTGTACTTGGCCTTATTAGGTGACAGCTAGAAATAACTTTATATAGAAGCTATATTATTAAGGTAGCTTAAAGTTTGCTTTTAAAATAAACACAGCCACAGATAATTATATTAATGTAATTAAGTGTAAAGGTGTTTGCATAAATTACAAATTAACGTAGTTTATCAATATCAACGGAAATTTTTCAAAGGATTGTCTTAACTCTATCAAGAGGCAATAACAATGACTATTTTTGCAATGTTTACTTTACTCACGGGCTTATCTGCTACGGGGATGTTTGTAGCATTATCATTAATAGTAAATGGACGTACTACTAATAAGCGTGCTTAAACGAGTATTCACTCTTCGCACTATATAAAAGCCTCAATTTCTTAAGAAGTAGAGGCTTTTTTTGCATCTAACGTATTAGTACTGAGTTTCTAGCCCTGCTATTTTGTGCCAAAAACCATTACATTCTTTACTTTCAAGCTTGATAGGTTCAATACCCACATTAATGGCTTCGCGATATTGCTTGAGTATAGAAAATGCTTGTTGGTCCGATGGGCTAATACGTGCAAGGTCAACTAACCCTTTCATTGATGAAATGTCATTTATCAGGTTATAACAATACCCTGATTGTGTCTGAATGCCATTCAATACAAATACTTGCTGCTCTTCCTGTGTTGTTGTTGCTCGTCCTTGTGGGTATTTAATACAGCACAATTCACAATCGTCTTTTGCTTTATTTTCAGAGCGTGCCGTAAAACAGCGTGCAGAGTATGCTAGTGGTATAAATCCGTGTGAAAACACCTCAATTTCAAATTGAGAACGTATGCCTAAATCTTCACAATCTGAAACGGTTTTAGTTAACCAGTCACGTGACAATTCAACGGGCATTACCCAGCGTTGCATGCCTTTATTTACAAACATTTTTAATACTGATGCGTTATAACAATTAATGGCAGGGCCACAAACAAAAGGTACTTTTTGTTCACTAAGCAATTGTATTGCACCAACGTCATTTGCTTCTACGCTTAACTCTCCATTTTCACAAAGCTGTTTTAGTACTTTTACCTCTGAAGGGGCCTCGAGTAGCGCCATACTTGATAAAACAACCTCTTTACCTTGCCCATTAAGCGCTTTAGCAAGTGAAATCCAATCTCGAGGTTTTAGTTCGCGCCGTTTACTGCAAACAGTCTCGCCTAAGTAGATAGTATCTGCTTCACTTGTTAGAGCTTGTTGATAGAACGCTTCTACGGTCTGTTTTGGCCAATAATACAAAAGTGGGCCTAATGATAATTTCATAAATTTTCCTATACGTTAAGGCTTATTGCCATTCACGGTGGTATGCACCTAGTGTGGTTTGGCTACCTTCTGATACATTTGCAAGCACACGATCCCACTCTTCTTTTACTTGATATTGATCTGGATTAGCTTTGTAGCTATCAATTGCCTGTCGCCAGACCTTAGTTATTTGCTCTACATAAGCGGGACTACGTTGACGGCCTTCGATTTTAACGGAGCAAATATTGGCTTTCATAAGATCAGGCACCATTGAAAGTGTATTCAAACTAGTTGGCTCTTCTAGGGCGTGGTAGAGGTTATTATCAACGTTAAACTTACCTTTACACAACGTGGGGTAACCTGCCTTTTCATTTTTTTGATAACGGTCAATCAAAATATCGTTAAGACGAGATTCAAGGCCATTCTTTGTTTCTGTCCAGCGTACATACTTCGCAGGAGAGCATGCACCTACGGTGTTGGGAGATTCCCCTGTGAAATATGATGATAGGTAACATCTACCTTCAGCCATGATACAAAGACTACCAAAAGCAAATACTTCTAATGGCATATCTGTATTACGCGACAATTGTTTAACTTGATGAATTGATAATACTCTTGGCAATACAACACGCTTTACATTAAAGTTTTGCTTATAAAAGTCGATTGTTGCAGTGTTAGTCGCTGATGCTTGAACGCTTAAGTGAAGGTCTAAATTGGGGTGTTTGTTAGCCGCATATTCAAGTGTTGCAATATCTGCAATGATTGCTGCATTTGCGCCTAAGTCGACACATTTATCTACGGCATTTTGCCAGCGTTTCTCGCCACCTGGGTGTGCAAAAGTATTTATTGCTACGTGCAGATGTTTATTATGATCATGTACATATTGTGCGCCTTTAGTGAGTTTTTTATCGTTAAAGTTAAGCCCTGCAAAATGACGCGCATTAGTATCATCTTTAAGGCCGATATAAACGGCATCTGCACCGTAATCAATGGCGGTTTTTAGAGCGGGTAAACTACCCGCTGGGCAAAGAAGTTCCATAACTGTTCCAACTGCTTTTAAAAGTTGCACAATTGTAAAAAGTTCGACGAAACATTTATTGATATAGGGCAGGGTTGTGTGAATATTTAACATTTATAATGATTTTTTTGTTCACGAGAATCGTTATGTTTACGCCACTATTAAATACCTTACGCAATCAGTTAGTAAAGAATGCCCCAAATGTTTTATCTTTACCAAGTTCATTATTACCATTTTTTATTCAGAAAAAATTACTTGCTGAGCTATTAGCTCGTTTATTTAAAGAAGCGATTGAAGATGGTGATCTTGAGTTCTTAGAAGCAAAATGGTTAAAAGTTGAAGTCACTGATCTAAAACTCGTCTGGTTTTTAAGCTTCAGCGATGAGCAGCTAATCATAAAAGAGCAGAGTGAACAGGTTGATGTGATATTTGCCGGAGATGTAAATGAACTGATATTGATTGCAGGTCGAAAGGAAGATCCAGATACGCTGTTTTTTCAGCGCCGCTTGAGCATTCAGGGTGATACAGAACTTGGATTAGAAGTTAAAAACCTATTAGATAATATAGATTTTGATAACTTACCAGATATGGCGAAACAAGCGATTGCCCATTTTTCTGGGTTCATTCAGCAGGGAATGCAAGCACCGTTTCAAAGCGCTTCGGTTTAATCAACCCATTGAACTTACAAGCTATTCCCGGTAAATTATAATTTATTTGAATGTCGGAAATAGCTATAGTGCACTTTAATGCAAGTTATATGTTAAATGCTTAGAATAACGTTAATCATTCTTTCATTGTTTATATTTCTACAATTCCATATAAACCAGCAGTTCTCGCTATGGTTTAGCAATTATTTGTTGCTCATCAATATATTAACCTTTGTTGTTTATGCTGTTGACAAATCGTCAGCACGCAAGGGGACTTGGCGCATTAAAGAACTAAATTTACACCTCTTATCGCTCTTTGGAGGCTGGTGGGGAGCATTAATCGCACAACAATTCCTGAGACACAAATCTATAAAAAAAGTATTTCTGAAAGTATTTTCTATGAGTATGATGGTTAATATTTCTATTATTATTGTTTACCACATTCCAAGGTAAGCTAACGCAAAGTCGATAATTATATTCGGGCAAAGATAAAGGCATTTATGAAAAGCACTGATATTACTTTTTTACATACTGCAGACGTGCATGTTAAAACCTTCTCAAATCTGCTCAAAAAATCGAAATCTACCGCTTCAGTAAAACATATCGTCAATACTGAAATACTTGATTGTGCAGTCAAAAGTGGCATTACAAAACAACTTGAAAATGAAGTCTGTGAATTGTTAATAACAGAAGCTTTGCATAGTAACATAGTGGTGTGTACCTGCTCGACACTCGGCGGTATTGCAGAAAAAGTAGCACAACACAGTGGCTTAAATATACTACGCATTGATCGAGAGATGGCAGATGTTGCCGTCAATTCTGGAAAACAGATATTAGTGCTTGCAGCATTAGAAAGTACGCTTCAGCCAACAAAGCGACTAATGCAAAGCTCACAAGCGTTGCAAGGCACGAACAATACGATTGATTACATGGTTGTTGAAGATAGCTGGGATTATTTTCTTGCTGGCCAACAGCACCTATATCTGAGTTGCATTGCAGCAAAAATTGAAAAATTGCAAGCAAGATATGACTGCATCGTGCTTGCACAAGCATCGATGGCAGGAGCAGCCTCATTAATTAACAAAAAAGGGCCACTTATATTAAGTAGCCCAGAGCTAGGAGTTGATGCGTTGCTGCAAAAGTTAGTACAACAAACTGTATAGTTTTCTGCGGTATTCGCTAACTAATTTTGCATCATCTATGGTTGCAAGAATATCAAGTAGGGTCTTTTTCGCTTCGCCGTCCTCATAGTTCATGTCAATCAACAATAGGTTATACAAGAGCTCTAATGCCTCACTATTACGATTAGCTTGATTGTATTGAACTGCCAACTGATATTGAATTGCTGCTTTTTCATCAGCAGATGCTGTTTCAAGGGCGGTTTCTAACGCCGTAATTTCAGGCGTTTGTGATGACTGTTTAGCAAGCTCTAATTGTGACATTAAGCTATGGTAGATCATATTCTGACCGGCCATTGGAATTGATTCTAAAAGGGGGCCTGCATTTTCAAACTCGCCAAGGGCGAGGTAAATTTGTGCAAGTGCAAGTTTGATATCGTTATAATTTTCATTTTCATTACTAGCAAGTTGCAATGCTTGCAACACCACGGTTTTTGCTTGCTCGACTTCACCTTGTGCAAAGAGGGTTTGGCCTTGTTGTAATAATAACAATGACTGATCTGGTGTATGTTTATTTATAAATTCTCGGATAAACTGTTCCGTTTGTTCACCAGCAAAACCATCTGCCCCTTTACCGTCAATAAACATAAATACACTTGGCACACTCTGTACACCAAAATGGTTAACTATCTGTTGTTCAACATCGCAGTTAATACGCGCATATACAAAGGCTTGCTCATCTTCAGCATGAATTTTGTCAAGCAGTGGAAGAAGCTCACAACAAACAGGGCATTGTTGTGACCAAAAAACGACCAGCACTGGTTTCTCTTTTGATCCTTCTAGGATTATTTGTGGAAAAGTAGAAACGCTAACATCATGATTATTAACTGGCATGCATACCTCAATAAAGTAAAAAAAGTTCAATTATTGCTAGATTATCTTCTTATTTCTTGAACGCAAGGCGCAAAGTGGATTTTTTATCGACACACAAGCAATCTATTCGCTTTATTGCTTGTTTTTACGGGCGTGCAAAAGTAACATTGAGGCACAATCAACAGGAGATTTATATATGTTAACAGGTAGTATTGTCGCACTCGTGACCCCAATGGATAAAACTGGCGAAATTGATTTCCATACTCTTAAAGAGCTTGTTGAATTCCATATTAAATCTGGCACTTCTGCAATTGTTGCAGTGGGTACAACGGGGGAGTCTGCAACACTTAATGTTGATGATCACGTAAAAGTTGTCATGAAGGTTGTTGAATTTGCAGCTGGCCGTATTGATATTATTGCTGGTAATGGCGCAAACTCAACTGCTGAAGCCATTACGTTTAGCAAACTGTTTGCCAATAGTGGTATTGTTGCTGGGTTAAACGTAACCCCTTACTACAATAAACCAACGCAAGAAGGTTTATATCAACACTTCAAAGCGATTGCAGAATCTTCTGATTTAGCGCAAATATTATATAACGTACCTGGCCGTACAGCGGTTGATATGTTACCAGAGACCGTGGCTCGACTAGCCAAAATTGATAATATTATCGGTATTAAAGAAGCTACGGGCGATCTGAATCGCTTAGCTGAAATTAAAGCCTTGGTTGCTGATGACTTTCTGCTTTACAGCGGTGATGATGAAACCGGCTGCGACTTTATGTTACAAGGTGGTGACGGTGTTATCTCTGTGACAACTAACGTAGCTCCTGCGCAAATGGCAAAAATGTGTGAATTTGCATTGGCTGGAAATACAGATGCCGCGCATGAGGTTAATCAAAAGTTGATAGCAGTGCATCAAAAATTGTTTGTTGAAGCAAATCCAATTCCAGTTAAATGGGCATGTGCAGAATTAGGCTTAATTCCATCTGCTGATTGTCGCTTGCCATTAACAATTCTAGCGTCAGAGTATCACTCTGTTGTTCGTGACGCCTTAACAGAAGCAAATCTATTTTCATGAAATTGACTTTTAAACATAGCCGTAGTGCTACGGCTGTTATTCTTGCGTTATCACTGTCTGCCTGTATTCGCTTTGATACACGCATGCAAGCAAACGGCTCATTTGAATACCAAGATGCAACGCTTGTTGATGCTTATCAGACTGGTGATTTCACTAGTGATGAAGCACGTGACACATTTGAGTTACCTCAGTTAACAGAGCAACAAAAAGCAGTTGGTTTTACGACAGACAAAGTCGATATACGTCCTCCCACACAACTGATGGCTGTTATTGACGGAGTCTTATTAGAAACCACAAAAGACGATAACAGTAAAATTTGGTTTAATGCATTTAATCAAAAAGATGATATGCAGGCTAAAGTTTGGACTTTGCTCGAGTCCTACCTTGCTGAAAATGATACCGAAATTATTAATAAAGATGAATCCCAACTGCAAATAGAAACGGGAGTACTTTCACAAGAGATAGTTTTTGGTAGTTATTTTAATAAAAACCATTTGTTAAAAGAGACTAGTTACAAATTTAATATAGAAAAACAGCAAGATGGGCACAGTGTTGCGTTAATTGTTGATGTACAAAGTTACCAAGAGACCAGTGATGGTAATAAGTTAAATTTAAATTTAGTCGGTAGCACTAAACAAGATATTGAGTTACGATTTATCAATTCTCTACTTGAATTTGCTTATCATAAAAAAGAGTCTGAACTACTTGAAAGTGGTGATGATAAGCCTTTAACGATTAAACTTGGCTTTGATGATAACCACCAGAGTGCGTGGATTGTTGATAGTGAATTCATGGATACATGGCGTAAACTACCCACACTGTTTACCTTGTTGAATTTTGAAATGATCGAAGATGATAAAAACTTGGGTTACTTCCTATTAAAATATAAAAAACCAAGTGAAGATTATTGGTCTGAGAACAACATCAAACCTTTTGAATTGGAAGAAGCAGAATATTTTATTCAGTTAGGTGAAGTAACAGGTGGGATAACATCTATCTCATGGTTAGATGAAGATAAGAAACCTTTGACTGATCAAAAAATCACTGAGATTTATCTGAGCATTACCGAACATGTACGTGGTGCGTTGATAGAAAATGATAAGCAAACGAAAGAGTTTTAATTTAAACTTTGTTTGTTAATATATAAAGCCAATTGATTATTTTTCAGTTGGCTTTTTACTTTCAGCCTCCATTTCTTCTAACTCTTTTTTTTTCGCAATCGATTTCAAAATATGATCAGGGATTTTATTTTTAGCACTCTGTTTTAACAATAATAAGTTGCTAACAATAATTCCGAGCACCATTGCAATAATAAAAAAAATCATCCAACCACTCATCGCTTCTCCATAATTATTATTTCTGACATAAAAAAACAGAAAATTAATTCTGCTTTTTCTTTTAAACTTTAAGTTTAGTCTAGTCTAGTCTAGTCTAGTCTACTAAACCATACTGCTCACGAAGAATTTCAATAATTTCCGCTTTAGGGTTTTCGCTTAGTACAATCTTTTTACCAATAATTTTTTCTGCGATACCAGTGTAGGTTTCTGAAATTTTCAGTAACACAGATTCTGGCAATGCATTTTCTTTTGCAAGTGCTAAACGCTCAACCATACGATCTTTATTAAGAAGAATATCGGCATCAGGGAAGTGGTTTAATAACAGCTGACGGAAATCTTCTTTAGAGTTCTCAACAATTTTACCTTCAGTAAACGCAGCGCCATCCCAAATACGTGACGAATCTGGTGTGCCGACTTCATCCATGTAGATGAGTTTTTGTTTGCCGGCTTTGTCATTTACATAACCAAACTCAAATTTTGTATCAACAAAAATTTGATCGACTTTTGCAAGCTCAGCACTGATAACATCAAAACCTTCTTTTAATAATTTCTCATAGAAATTAATGTCAGATTCTTGTGTGAAGTTAAATGCGGCAAAGTTATCTTCGATATTTTTGCGTGTGATGTTTACGTCATCAACAGCAGGTACGCCAGGAACACCTTCTAAAATACCT
>Ga0209395_1002097_pt1 | contig 26799 bp, 24 predicted proteins | sample GOMGulsemesocosm_3_FD_184635 | JGI IMG/M metagenome (GOLD analysis project Ga0209395, IMG submission 184635) | Methane-oxidizing microbial communities from mesocosms in the Gulf of Mexico - GOM9D Gulf of Mexico (SPAdes) (version 2) | ecosystem: Environmental > Aquatic > Marine > Cold seeps... | reverse complement strand
CCACACATTATAAAAAAGATAAAGCTTATTATCTCTGATTTCATAAGTCGTAGGGTCTATTGATACCTTTTTACCTAAGTCCCATAGCGTAAGCACACCAACCACCATATTGTGGAAAATACGTTTCAGGGTTAGCTTTAAACCTCTTTAAATTAGTTTGACTTGAAAATTTCAACTTTACATCTTTATACATATAAACAATTTCAGTGTTTCCCTTTTTAGACATTGCATTGAAATAACTCACTACATCATAACCCTCAGCAATAAATTCACCACCTAAATTATAGTCCAATTTCTGTGAAAATCCTATTGACATATTTATAATATGTTAGGAAAATAACTAGAAATATAGATTTCTTCCGTGTTGTATTTTATTCGTATTCATCATTTAATTATTAATTCAAAAAAATAGAATTACTCCTTCAACAACTCAGGAAATTTAAGAATAGCCTTTTTATACCTAGGAATGGATACACCTTTTACATAGCCCTCATTAGGATGTAGCTTCACATAATTTTGATGATACTCTTCTGCGATATAGAACTTTTTAAATGGTAACACTTCCACAGCAATCGGTTTAGTATACTTTCCAGACTTCTCTAATTTAGATATGTAATTTTCAACTTTAACTTTTTCAACATCTGAGTTATAAAACACGATTGATCTATATGGTTTTCCAATATCATTCCCCTGTCCATTCACTTGCGTTATGTCACCCGAATTAAAATACACTTTTAAAAGTTCATCATACGTAATAACTGATGGGTCATACGTTACACGAACTACTTCAGCATGATTTGTTCGTCCGCTACCCACACTTTTATAAGTTGGATTTTTTGAAGACCCTCCAGAATAGCCTGAAACCACATCAGACACTCCTTTAACAGCTTCAAAAATTTCCTCCACGCACCAAAAACAACCTTGGGCAAACACAACTGTTTTTAATTCTATATTACTGACAAATTTTAAAGACTCGCCATTGATACAATAACGTAAACCGGTTGGTTCAGGCCCATCCTTAAAAACATGACCTAAATGGCCATCACATCTTCCACAAACCACTTCATCTCTTGACATTCCCAATGAATTATCTGTACCAACATGTATACTTTTAGAGAAATAAGGACTAAAATAGCTGGGCCAACCTGTTCCTGAATCAAATTTTGTAGCTGAAGAAAATAGTGGATTTTCACATGCAGCACACACATAAATACCTTTCTTCTTGTTTTTATTATACATATGTGTAAAAGGTCGTTCAGTCCCCTTTTCTATCATAATCCTATATTGTTCTGCCGACATTAACCTTTTCCAATCTGAGTTAGATTTGTCCACTTTTTTTGTCCAATTCGTATCTACATCAGTATTAATAATCTCAGTTGTTTTTTCAGATGATTCAATACTATTAGCAACTTCATTGTTTCTTGCACTACTCGAACAACTTGATAAAAGACTGACAATTGTTAATGTATTTATCAATAGAATCTTAATTTTAATCATAACCTTTATATTTTAATCAACCCGACTTACCAGTGATATACTAACAAATATAGGCGGTATATAGTTCACCTCAAATTAAAACTTTTCTTAAAAGTAAGTAAAGTGTCGTTATGGCGACCATACTATTTTAAGTAACAGTAATCAATAGCATTCAGTAAACTTAGTCACCTATAGTCAGAATCTAACTCTTATTCATTTTGAAATTCCTCACTTCAAGACCTATTTTTTGAATTTTTAGCAAACACTTTAGACAATCTAACATAACCATAAGAAGCACTCAATAAAATCAACCCTAAGATAATTAAAACAATTATTTTTTGAATTAAACTAAAATCACTGATATCATGAAATATTACTTTGACCAATGTAACAACAAAAAGAGCTATTGATATTTTATTCAATATCTTAATGTGATTTTTCATAGCCAAGAAAAGTAGTACAATGGCATGAAGCGTAAATAGTATAGACGTCATAGGCCCCTCAAGATCAACACCAAAAAAATAGAGAATAAACAAGTAAGTTATAACATACTGAACTTGATTTAAAATCATTAAAACACCCCAATTACCAGCTCGTACCCTAACAAACCATTTTTTGTTGGTTTTTAAGATAATTGAGAAGATAATTAGATTAACAATCGATATTAATAAAGCAGGTGCAGATTGAGTTACAACTAATGTAACCAAACTAAATAGATTTAAAAGACTCGCGACCATAAAGGCCATGTTTTTATTTTCAAAAATTGGCCCTACCTTATCATAGAAATAAACCATTACAAATAATACTAATGACCCGACACTTAACGCAAGAGAAATGTTTTCAAATTGAAATGAAAAGATAAAGCTCCCAATTAATATTGTGAAAACAAAGGGTGAAAGTTGAATATAAGACTTAAATGATGATTTTTTAAGTACTGTGTAAGGCACTGCTTTTTCAAGAACTACGATAAGAACTAGAAAGAAAATCCCCGCAAGCATACCTATTGGATCCCTTTCTAAAAAACAAAACAAAAAACTAAGCAAAGACAAAATATAGAACTCTCCCTTTAAGGATTTATAATGTAATTTTTTGTACAAAAAGTAAGTTACCAATGTTCCAAGCCAGAACCCTACTTCTATAAATTCGAAATACTGTTTTCTAACTAAATTTATAATAAATAGAGGAATCAGAACAAAAAAAGTAATCCTTAATGTTTTAGTAATTCCAAATGTATTAGTGTGTTCTAGTTTAACTTTTTGAAAGAAAAATTTAAGAAACCAGAATACGGCCATTGTTTCTACTAAAATGAGTTGCGCATATAATTTTTGATCAGAAAAGTGAATAGACCCAGTTACGACTACAGAAGACAAAATTCCAAATACGAATAAAAATAAATGGACTAAACCTAGAATGTCAGTTAATTTTGTTTCAAAACGTTTCTTCCAATAAATGAATCCAAATAATGGGATAATTGACAAATTAAATATCCAATAACCAACTAAATGGTATCCAATCATAAAATATACCGAAGCTAACCAAACTGGCACAACTTCTTGAATAAAAGAATAAAGTGTAAGTTCAAAATCAACAAACTGAGCTTTATACTTTCGTCCGACTAACCAAATGGCAACAAAAATAAGCCCTAGCATAAAATAATTTACAAAACCAATATGCCAAAGTGTTTCATTCCAATGATTGGCTATCAACATACTACTCAATACTAATTTAACACATGAAATAGCAAGTAATATATAACCTTCTTTACGTACTAAGTTAAAAGAGAATTGGAAGCCAAGTATGATTAATAAAATAGCTTCAATGGACCAAAATAATCCCATCAAGTTTTGATCAAATATAGATGGAATAGCAAAACCAATCAGTGCACCAATGATTGAAACAAACACTAATCGAATACTTTTGTTTAAGACCTTCCATTTTAATACTAAAATGATTGAAAACACCAATGCGTTAAGACCATATAAGACACCTAATAATACCAAATTACCATCATATAAACTATACAGATTATATAGGAAAAAACTCAGGTTACCTGACAGAATGAAAATATCAATTTTCTCTAAATTTTCTTTCAACTTTACCCCATCAAATAAAGACAAGAAGAAGAATGTATATGCAAACAAATGAAAGTAAATAGCATAAGTCGTTAAAGTAGGATAATAGTTAAATGCCATATATTCTATTGCACCAAAAGAAGCAATAAACGTTATGTAATTAAGTGATTTCCAATTTATTTTTTTAGCTACGTATGAGGTACCAACAGCCAAAAACCAAAGGTACAAAAAGTATAAATTACCGTCAGTAAATTCATTTAAGAAAAATGGCGTACATACACCGCCAATTAGCGAAATAACAGAAATGATTTTTGCTTCATACTTTAAAGAAAAGTAAATGGAAACAAGTGTATTTAAAAAGATAAGAACAAAACCGAAAATGGCAGATGACAGCATTGGGAAATTACCTAGATCTGTTAAAAAATAGATCATTAAATAGTTGAGAATAACCCCCAAACTTATCAAAGAAGCCGCATATTCTTTAAATACTCCACCTTTTTTTGATAGTTTATTTCCAATTAGAATGGATGCTATAGCGAATATAAATCCAGAACCAATTTTAACAACACCTTGGTAAATACCCAATTTACTAAATGACAATTGCATTAAAAAACCTGCTCCAAATAAAATAGCAATAATACCTGCTAGAGTCATGAAAAAGATAGGCAACTTTTTTTCTGTTTTATATTTGGTGTAAACAGAAAATAATAATTCTAGTCCTGCATTTAAAGGACTTAGTAATTCCTTAATTCTTAACTCTAATTTAGAAGGTTCTTTTGGCGCTTCAAAAACTGGTACTGCAACAGGTTCTTCTTTTTTTACCAACTGAACAGGCTTAATTATTTCTGGCACTACCTCCGACTTAACACTAACAACAGGTTTAATTTCAACTGGCTTTTCTATAATTGATTTTTCTACCACTTTGTCTACAGAAGAAACTCCTTTTAGTTTCAAATCTGTAATAGATTGCTTAATGGACCTATGCTCCTCCTGATATTTAGAATCAATTTCATTAAGACGCTGATATAATTTATTAATTATGTCATTTACCTCTCCTAGATAATTAGAACAACTATGGCACTTTACAGCCTTACTGTTATTCTCAAAACCACAATTTTCACAAAATACACTCATAGTTTATATTAGTTTTTACTAGTGATACTTTACCAATCTATTCTTACCTGGTTTCTAATCTAAAGGAAAAGATTAATTTACAGAACATTAAACATAAGAATAAATTTTGAGTATGACTACCAAAATGAAATTCAATACTAAACCATAGTTTTTTTCAAACCACTCTAATAAGTCACTTATTTTTTATTTCAAATTCAGTTAAGTCTTTATAAACTACTTCTGCCCCACTCTCAATTAGAATTCTCTTATTAGCTAGCCCAACCCCAATAAATTCCAATTCTAGATTTTTAGCTGTGAGTAAATCCCACAAGCCATCTCCGACAGAAATTATTCTATTAAAGGCTGAAACATTGTAATATTTAGCCGCATTTTCAATTGCCCGACTCACAATTCCTTCTCTATCATAAATTGAGTCTGATGTTACCAATTGCCAATCTTCAAAAGGTATCCCAATTGAATTTAACTTATATACTGCTGGTTTTCTTAACGAACCTGTCGCAAAACAAAACCCATAGTCACTATTAGCTTCAAGCTTATCAATTAGATGTTTTGCACCAACTATTTCGTTAATGGTTTGACTCAGTAATTTTTCAGTTAGCCCTTTTTCAAATAAATCAAACTCCACTTTAGAAAATTCCTTATTTTGATTAGCCTCAAAAATAGCTTTAGAAATAAAACTATCTGTGTGGTGTTTGAACGTACCAAAATCAGACTTAATTTCACTCACTCCCATTTCTAACAATGTTTTCTTGAACGCTTCTATATGTTGCGTTACACTATCCGTTAGCGTACCATCAATGTCAAATACTATTAGGTTTTTCTTTTTCAATTTATTCATTTCTACAACCCCAAACTAATAACTATATTTATTCTACTTAAAAATCACATCCACATAAATAGGTAAATGATCAGAGTAATTTTTTAATTCTCGGACTAAAATTTAATTTTTTAAAAATAATTCGGTCTCATTGCAAGTCTTAATAACCTATAAAAAAATTCATTACTTACATTAAAAAGTACACCACACTTTATAGTACCTCCAAGTTGATGTCGATTTTCAATAATTTCGATTTCTTTATTTACATAATGATATGACACCCCAACTTCTGCATACAATGAAGTCTTTCGAAAGGCATATTCAACTCCAAACAATCCTCCAGCTATGAAACCTACTTCTTCTTTATCAACGAATTGATTTCCTATTAATTTATTCGTGCTAAAATAATCTGACGATTGCATCTGAAGAGTTAAACCACAATTTGCTCCAACTCTAGTGGTAAATCTACTCTTCATAGGGTCAATTAAGTAATAATTATATTCCAACTTCCATGCTAGAGTCGAATACCTCATTCCTACCGTAACCACGTTTATATCTCCTGTGAAAAATTCTGATTGTAATGCATCATATCTCTTCTTGTTCAAGCTAAACATTGTTTCAAACCCCAAACCAACTCGTTGACGATTATTATCAAACCTATATTGTATATCTAAATCACTTCCAAGGCAATAAAATTTTTCTACACTGTTACTGTTTAACCCCAAGGCAAAAACAATTGAATTAGTATTGAGACTATCTGAATCATTATCTGGTAATTCAACATTTGTAGAATCTTGCGCAAAATTTATTGAACTGAACAAACTTAGTATAACGACAAAGAGGTAAAATTTCATAGGTATTGAATATAATATTTTCTAAAACTACTTAAAATAAAATTAACAAAATCAAAAAACCAAAAGATAGTTCATTTTGAATACCCGTAATTAATTTTAGCTATAAGTTCATGAACACCCTACTTAAAAATCACATCCACATAAATAGGTAAATGATCTGAATAACCGCCATGGAATTTAAATCCAATGTAGGTTCTGTTTAACTTCATACCCACATCATCTTTTTCTAATAACCAATCGGCTTTAAAAATATGCGTAGTTGGTAAACCGGCATATAATCTATTTTTTGAAAACACTAAGTTTTGACTCAACACAATTTGATCTAACACTCCCCAAACGTGGTGGTATTTATGTGTACCTCCTGTTTTAGTATATTGCCACATAGAATTGACTAAATCGCCTGGTTGCAGGTCTGTTGTATCAATTTTTGCTTTTAAAATATCTTTCATACTCACATCATCTGGGTGATCGTTAAAATCGCCCATGGCAATAATATTTGCCTTAGGATTGTCTACTAATAATGAGTCATAAATATTTTTTAAGGTTTCGGCTGCTTTTTCACGTTTTGGTGCAGTTGCTAATTGCCCTCCGTAACGAGATGGCCAATGATTTACAAATAAGTGAAGTGTATCTTTTTTGTTCACAACACCTTTGGCGTATAAAATATCTCGTGTTGGACGACTATTTGGTCCAAAATTTAAAACAAATGGGGCACTTCCAATTAAATCAAAAAATTCTGGACGGTACAATAATGCTACGTCAATTCCTCTTTTGTCTCCCGATTCGTAATGCAATACTTTGTAATCATAAGCTTTTAGAGGTGAATTATAAATTAAATCATTTAAACAATTAATATTTTCGACCTCACACAAGCCTAATACGGCCGGTGCTTCCCACTCTCCAACTGCTATAGCAGTTTTCGCAATATTACTAATCTTTTTGTCGTAGCGATTCCAACTCCAATACTTATCCCCTTTTGGTGTAAACTCATCATCACTTTTAATAGAATCGTTTGTTGGATAAAATAAATTCTCCACATTATAAAACATAATTCTAACCCCCTTATTTTCAACTTGAGGATTTTGCCCCCAACTTAGGGTAGTGCACAGAAGTATATAAACTATAAATAAATGCTTCACTTTTTTAATTTTAAGGACGCCCACCAAATGATGGAAAACACTAAGGTAGTTATTATAACAATACCTGAAATTTTCAAGAAGAGAATGTTAGAAATAATGTGTTTTGGAATTTTACCCTCCACCACAGCATTTATAGGTGTAATACCAATAGCTAACCATAAACAAATGTATGACATGGTAAAACCAGCATCTTGAACTACTTTCGCTAGTGGATGCTTTCTTAAAGCTTCAAAATAATGCTTTAAAGGTAGTTGCAACAGATACTTTAATAATTTCTCCACTATGTACGCCATAAAAATAATCCCCGTCCAAGACAAAATATCTTGGCGGGGAATATTCAACTCTGTACTTATAATACCTAATCCGAAATATACTAATGTAAGGGTCAGAATAAGGATAAATGCAGTTTTAATCATTTCTATTAATTAATCGTCCATATCTTCACTCATTTTAGTACCAAATGCAGTTCCAGAAATAATTTGCTGCTGAAAATCTTGCATTGCACCTGGAGAGTGTGGCATTAACATAGTTGTATTTTTACCATTGGCCCCAATACTACTTAGTGTATCAAAATATTGAGTTAATAACACAAACTGCATTACTTCTTCATGCGAAATGTGTTTCAATGATTTTTGGAAATCTTCAACAGATTCTTTAAAACCTCTCACAATCTCTAAACGTTGCTGTGCAATACCTTCACCACTTAATCGTTTAGATTCAGCATCAGCTTCAGCCGCTTTCACGACTCTAATCTTAGCTCCTTCTGCCTCCTCCATTGCTGCTTCTTTATCTCTTTTAGCCGCATTAATTCTATTCATTGATTCCTTAACATGTGCGTCTGGATCAATGTCTGTAATTAATGTTTTAACTATAGCATACCCATAATCATCCATAGACTCTGCTAAGTTCTGACGAACTGCAATAGCAATATCTTCTTTTTTCGCAAACACATCATCTAATTCTAATTTGGGAACCTCAGCTCTTACGTCATCAAAAATATATGATGCTATTTGATTTCTAGGGTTATCTAATGCATAAAACGCATCCCATAATTTTGAACTCATAACTTGATACTGAACTGATATTCTTAAATGAACAAATACATCATCATGTGTTTTAGTTTCCACATCAACATCTAATTGCTGTACACGCATATTAATTACACCTACTTTTTGATCAATAAAGGGAATAATTAATCCAAAACCTGGCGCTGCCATTCGTTGAAACTTACCTAACCTTTGAATAACGTAAAAAGTACGTTCTTTTACTATAATTACTGATTTTAAAATTAACACCACTCCAATTACAAATAGTATTAAAAATGGTACTGAGTCATTTGGATTCATATTTTGTTTTACCTGCTTTAAAGGATTTTATTTAGTTTATATTTCTTAATGACCTAAATGTAACAAATATATTTGAATAAACCACGCCTAAAAAGCTATTTATTTTAGTAATTTGTAATTAATATTAGTTTCTATTCCTGTTCGCACCACAAATTTGTTTAAAACATGCTCTAATCAAACATTACTAACAAACAAATCCTTAAAAATTTGAAGGTTATCAATTGTAGATTGTAAATTGATTCCTTACTTTAGTAAAAAATTTTAATGTGGTATTAAATTATATTTGGATAGGCTTTTTTTTAATTGCACTTGTAGTTGCAATCATTAAAACATTTAATGGGGACTTGGAAGTATTTTCAAACATTGTTAACAGTACGTTTAACATGGCTGAAACTTCTTTTGAAATCTCTATCGGTCTTACCGGTGTCCTTTGCCTATGGTTAGGTATCATGAACATTGGCGAAAAAGGAGGAACAATTCAAGTTTTATCAAAATTAGTAGGCCCATTCTTTTCAAAGTTATTTCCTGATGTTCCTGAAAATCATCCAGCTAGAGGATCTATGTTAATGAATTTTTCGGCTAACATGTTAGGGCTAGATAATGCAGCTACGCCAATGGGGTTAAAAGCTATGACTGAATTACAGGAGTTAAACCCGAAAAAAGATACAGCTTCTAACGCTCAGATTATGTTTTTGGTACTAAACACATCTGGCTTAACATTGATTCCAATCACCGTCATGAATTATAGAAATATGTATGGTGCAGTTAATCCATCAGATGTATTTATACCTATTTTAATTTGTACATTTTTCGCCTCTTTAGTTGGATTAATTGTGGTGTCTATTTATCAAAAAATAAATTTATTTAATAAAGTTATACTTACATACCTTGGTGGATTAACTGCTATTATTATTGCCATGCTTTGGTACTTTTCTAGTTTACCAACAGATGAATTGCAATTACAATCACAATTAGTGAGCAACATTATTCTGTATGGTATAATTTGTACATTTATCATCATGGCGTTAGTCAAAAAAGTGAATGTTTATAATGCATTTATTGAAGGGGCTAAAGGTGGTTTTGAAATTGCAATTAAAATTATTCCATTTCTAGTCGCTATTTTAGTGTCTATAGGTGTCTTTAGAGCATCTGGTGCATTAGATTATGTAGCAGACGGTATGCATTGGTTTTTTGGCTTATTTATAGAGAATACTGAATTTGTTGAAGCCTTACCAACTGCATTTATGAAACCATTAAGCGGAACAGGTGCCAGAGGCATGATGTTAGACGCTTTTGAAGCACACGGCGTAGATAGTTTTATCGCTAGACTATCTGCTACATTTCAAGGAGCTACGGATACCACTTTTTATATAATTGCTGTTTACTTTGGTTCAGTTGGAATTAAAAAAACACGATACGCGATTAAAGCTGGATTATTGGCTGATTTAGCAGGAATCATTGCAGCCGTTATTATTGCAACCACGTTTTTTGGCGAAGAAAAAACAACACACTTCACAAATACAGAAATTGTAAATCAATTTGTAACAGAATGGAACACCAACCAAGATTCCCAATATTTAAGTAAAGACTTCACTTATTTTGACCAAACGTTTGATGAACATTCTTTAAAAGAACTGTCAAAAGAGCATCCAAAATTTAATGAAGTATTCATTTCTGAGAAAAACATAGATAACAAAACCGTTATTTTTTATAAAAGTAGCATTAGCACTAAAACAACTGCTTTTAAATTTACAGTGGACAAGCAAAAAATACAGTCTATTCAATTAATGGCTAACTTTGAAAACTAAATGGGATTATTTAAGAAAAAAATAACAAAACCTAAAACAGGTTTAACTAAAATTAAACCACTTGACTATCCTGCAAAGGTAATATTGGTATGGGGTGAAGCGATTTCTGGTAAACGCGAACACTTAGATGTATTGTTAAAAAGTGAATATAAAGAATTAGGTTTATTTGTCCACGCTATGCACAATCAGGATGGAGCTAGAGCTTGGTTAATGGAAAATGGATTCCCACACTTAGTAGCCATGTTGAACGCTGTTGAGCAAAAAAAAGATGCACGTTTATGGTTGAAGGCACATAAGTTCACTACCTTGTACCATATGGCTATGTGTGCTGATGGGGACAAAGGAAGTTTTACTTGGCTCATCTCAAATGACAAAAAAGACATGGCCATGATTGCCAAAAAAATTGAATTCGTGAAAAATTATATTGAAGAAGGTAATAATGATATTCATTCTATATCTATTTAAGCCACCAAAAAAGAATTCTATATCCTTACAACTTGGTTCCAATAGCCCACCTCCTAATATTTTTCGTTTAACCATTGATTAAAAAAAGCTAATCATTACATCAAAGCCTATTTAAGCTTTAACCATTCTTCAGTGGTTATATTAAACTCTAAAATCACAACGTATCACTTTATACCAATCGGTATATTTTATAAAATATTGCTTACCTTTGCACAATCATGACAACAAAAGCAGAATTAACCGCACAATTTATTTTAGAAACAGTCGCCCCTATTTTTAACAAAAAAGGCTATACTGCCACTAGTTTAAGCGATTTAACTAGTGCAACTGGCTTAACAAAAGGAGCTATTTATGGGAATTATAAAAATAAGGAAGAGCTATCATTAAAAGCTTTTAATTACAATGTGCGATTCGTAGTTAATCAAATTAAAGTGATTTTTGACGAAATAGATTGCCCTTTAGACAAACTGAAAGCTCTGACAGACTTTTACCGTACTTATAATAAACAAACCCTCCCCTTAGGTGGCTGTCCTGTATTGAATGTAGGAATAGATTCAAATAATACAAACCCTGAGTTGTTTAAACGCGTTAAGGATATTGCTAAAAAATTAACTGATAGTATCACTGCAATCGTAATAGAAGGTCAATCGAAAGGTGTTATCAAGCCTGAACAAGATGCCGATTTATATGGAGGAAGAATATTTTCATTTATTGAAGGTTCTATTTTTACATCTGTATTATTAAAAGACGACAAATATTTGATTGATATGATGGATCACATTGATGACATGATAACTAACGAATTAAAAAAACAACACTAAAGAAATTACAATGCTAAAATTAATTAAATTATACTACACATTACTATCAATTTTAAGTCCAAAACTGGCTTCCAAATCTGCATTTGAACTATTCCAAAAAGTAAGAAAGAAAGATATTAGAGAAAGAGAACAACCTTTTTATGATAAAGCATTACATTATGTTGTAAAATATAATAAAGAAGACTTAGATTGTTACGAATTTGGAAAAGAACATAAAGATGTTGTTGTATTAGTTCACGGTTGGGATAGTAATGCAGGATCAATGTTTGGATTTATTGACAAACTACTTACTGATAACAAAAGAGTGATAGCGTTTAACTTACCTGGACATGCATTTTATAAGGAAGGTAAAACAAACTACCTTGAATGTAAAGAAGCTTTTGAACTAATAGTTAACAGCCTTGACGCTTACGACCGAATTTCATTTATATCTCATTCATTTGGTTCTGGAGTTGTAGCTTACGGTTTATCAGAATTAAACATCAAAGTAGATAAATTGGTGATATTAACAAGCCCAAATTTTGTAGTCCAAATATTCAAAGACTTTAAAAAAATTATTGGATTGGGTGATAAAGCGTTTGAATTAATGACAGCTAAAGCTAGTGAGCTGTTAGGTGAGGATGTAAAGAAAGTATCTACAGAAGATAAATTGCAATTAGTAGATTTTAATGAAGCATTATTGATTCATGATAAAAACGATAAGATAATTCCATTCGCAAACACAATTAGCATTAATAAAGCTGTAAAAAACTCACGTATTGAAAGCTATGAGAATATTGGTCATTATAGAATGCTTTGGAATGATGATGTAATTCAAAAATCTGTTGCTTTTGTGTCTTAATTTATAAACTGTATATTTAATAATTAGCTTCTATTAAACCTTACGTGACTATTATAGTCTTAGAATATAGAAACCATAAAAATTAACAACATGAAAAAATTAATGACTACCATTGGACTAGGTATAATAATGACGTTAACAAGCGTAACTTTTGCACAACATCATCCTCAAAAGACAAAAAAACTTAAAAAAGAAGACAGAAAAAACATGTCATCAGAAGAGAGAGCTAGGCATAAAACAGATAGAATGACTAAACAGTTAAAACTTTCTGAAGATCAAGCAAAACAAGTTTATGATACCAACTTAAAATTTGAAAAAGAAGTTACAATTTTAAGAACTGAGGCAAAAAAAATAAAAGCAGAGGTTAAAGTAAAACGCGTTGAAAAAAGAAAAGAAATCGAAAAAATTTTAACTCCTGAGCAATTAGCTAAAGCAAAAGAAATGAAAGCTAAAAGAAAAACTAAACACCAAAACAAAGCAAGGGAGCATAGGCGCAAATAATTTTTAAACACAAAATAAAAACCTCATTTTTAAATTAGAATGAGGTTTTTTAATGGCTAATAAATAATTCAATTAATGGTGCTTAATTTATAGATAAACACCACCTTTGCCACATGAAAAAAACTTACTCAACATCATTTTGGATATTATGCATTCACATGCTACTATTCTTTGTAAGTTTTAATTTAATTGTTCCAGAATTAAACGACTACATTACGTCATTAGGTGGAGCGGATGAAAAATGGTTAATATTAGGACTGTGGACTTTGGCTGCAGCCATTGCTAGACCATTCAGTGGAAAAATAGCAGACAACTTTGGCAGAAAATCAACTATTTTTATTGGCGTAATTGTAAGTATCGTCATTTCATTTCTATATCCTTTTTTCACGAGTATTACCGCCTTTTTAACCCTACGCTTTTTACATGGCTTTAGTACAGGATTTCAACCTACAGGAGCAACCGCTTTAGTTGGTGACATTATTCCGCAAGGCAGACGTGGTGAAGCTATGGGCATTTTCAGTATGACGATTAGTATTGGATTTGGTTTAGGGAATTATTTTAGCACAACTATTTTTCAGCACTTTCAAATTAATGGTCTATTTGTAGCTTCAGGAATTTGTGGCTTGATAGCTTTATCTTTAGTGATGTTGATTAAGGAAGAAAAGAAACCAAAGATTGATTTTAATTTACGTAATATTATTCCTAAATGGAATGAAATATTTGCACCAGAAGTTGTTCAACCTTCTGTATTTATGTTTATTACGGCCATCATAGCCGGTATTTATTATTTAATTGTCCCTGATTTTAGTACTCATTTAGGAATGGATGAGAAAGGAATATTTTGGCTATTCTACACCTTCACATCTCTGGGTACACGATTTTTAGCTGGTAAAGCGGCTGATAAATATGGCTACAGAAATAACATATTAGTTGGTTTAACAATAGAAATTATTTCAGGAGTGATGTGTGCCTATGCTACTACCCCATTTGAATTTTTATTAGCCGCCTCTTTGTTTGGAATTGGAGGAGGAATGATGACACCAGCCATTTTTGCTTGGACTGCTGATTTAGCAAACCCAGTGTTTAAAGGTAGAGGTATTGGAACTATGTTTATTGCCTTAGAACTGGGAATTGCTACTGGTGGTTTTATTACTCAAAAAATTTACGATAACAACATTGAAAACTTTACAAATGTTTACTTATTCGGAGTACTACTTTGCTTTGTAGGCTTAGCCTATTTATGGTTTACTAAAAATAGAAAAACGATTACTTATAACGATTAAAAAAAAGTAACAGGGATAATTCTATTGTTTGATTGAAGAAACCTTTTTTGACACCTCAAAATCAACCCCTACTATTTACCTGATTTCATTTTATTAATTAAGCTTGTTGTTGAGAAACCGTCCACAAGATTAATTACTTCAACAATTCCATTATTTGCCTCTACAATGTCTTTACCTACTATATAATCTTTCTGTGTAGCATCAGTTTGACATGGATTGTAATCTCCTCCCTTTACTAAAACTGAAGGTTTTATAAGGTTGATTAAATCATAAGGTGTGTTGTCATCAAACTCAATAATATAATCAATAAAAAAAAGTGATGCTAAAACAGTTTGGCGCGCATCAATTTTATTAATTGGTCTGTCCTCCCCTTTACCTTGACGTTTAACAGAATCATCAGAGTTTAACGCTAGAATTAACACATCTCCTAAATCAGCAGTTTGTGCTAAATACTCCACATGACCTTTATGTAAAATATCAAAGCAACCATTCGTAAATACTACTTTCTTCCCTTTAGCTTTTAATTCATTTACTAAGTTTACAATTGTAGTTTGATCTACTATTTTAGATCCTATTTTACTTAAATTACTCATTAATTTGTTTTGTGTTTCTAGCATTAATTAATAACGAAATTAGTCCTAAAACTATCATCATTAACGTTTGTGATGTCCAAATAATCCAGCCTAATGCTAAAGCTTGAGGTGAAATAGCTCCATCTCCAGAGTTTACCATATAAATAGTAACGATTAAACCAACAAATGCGGGATATACTCCAATACCACCTTGTACAACAATCATTCCTACAGTTCCGGCTACGAAACCAGCTAACATAGCATCAATTCCTAAATTAGCTGTACTGTCTAGAGCCAAGAAACAAATTGAAAACATGATAACATACATTATCCAAATAAACAAAGTGTGCCCAATAAATGGTAACTTGTCTTTGGATTTAAATATAGCAAATACACCTTCAAAGATACCTTTTACTAAATCAACAATTTTTTGTCTTAAATCTTTTTTAAAGATAAATAGAACAGCTCCACCAAGGACACCAAGGATAATTCCCCATTTCACAATCTCTCCTAAAACAGAAAACACCATGGTATTACCACAACTTCCATCACCGCTCACAAAATTGTCTTTCGCCGTAATAAATAAATCTAATTTATCAAATTGTAATGAGATGGCTACCAATGTAACAACACCTAACAACAACACATCAAATGCTCTTTCGGCAATAATAGTTCCGAATCCTTTTTCAAATGGTACTTTTTCTGTTTTAAATAGCATCCCTGCACGTGAAGCTTCACCTGCACGTGGAAATGCTAAATTTACTAAATAACCAATCATTAACGCATGATAAGTATTCCAAAAGGACACAGTATACCCCATTGGTTTTAATAAATAACTTTGTCTTTTAGCACGAGATAAATGACTTAACCAACCAAAACCTAATGATAAAATAACCCAAAAATAATTAGCATCCGAAAACGCCTTGAATAAGTCCTCTTTTTGATTTTCACAAAGTGCATCATAAAACAACCATATCAATCCAATACCAAACGCTATTGGAATAGATAACTTCAAGAAACTTATTAGTTTAGTTTTCAAATTAAATAAATTTTAATACTGGTTTTACAACCACACGTGACTACATTAAATTTGTTGTTTCGTCAGGAAACGCTAAAGTTGGTTTAAATGATTTTGCTTCTTCAAAATCCATATAACCATACCCAATAATAATTACAATATCATTAACTGCACAACGTCTAGCTGCAGGTCCATTTAAGCAAATCACCCCTGATTTACGTTCACCGGCAATAACATATGTTTCGATACGCTCACCGTTATTACAGTTGACGATTTGTACTTTTTCACCTTCAATTAGATTTGATGCATCCATTAAGTCTTCATCAATTGTAATTGATCCAATATAGTTTAAGTCTGCTTCTGTTACTTTAACTCTGTGAATTTTTGATTTTACTACTTGTATTTTCATTGTATTTGTAATATGGTACAAAATTACATTTATTTTCTTACTTAAATTTAATAATTTTTTATTTTATGTTAAATCAACTCCAATAACACAAATATCATCTATTTGATCTAACTCACCTTTCCAATTATTTAATTCATTTAATAAAAACTCTTTTTGTTTATCCATTGGTAAATCTTGAATTAAATTTAAAGACTTTATAAAGTTTCGCTTCCCTATTTTCTTAACATTGGGGCCACCAAATTGATCTAAATATCCATCTGTTGTCATATAAAATTTCGATACAGAATCTAAAGACAACTCAATCATTTTAAACACTTTTTCATCTTCATAATAGCCACCTACAGAAAACTTATCCCCTTTTATAACTGTCATTTCTTGATTTCCTTTTTCAAGGAAAATAATCGGACGGTGCGCTGAAGAAAATTTAATCCAATTTTCTTTTTCGCTTATGACACAAATAGAAACATCCATTCCATCCTGCATACCTGCATAACTTTCTTGTTTCAAGATTCTACGAACAGCTCTATCCATTTGAAAAAGAATATCTGATGGATTTCTAATGCCTTTAATCGTAGCTGATTCTCGAACTAAAACTCTTGCCAACATAGTCATAAATGCACCTGGCACATTATGTCCAGTACAATCAATACAAATAATTAATTTAACCCCATCTTTATACTCTCTTACCCAGTAAAAATCACCACCTACCTTATCCTTTTGTTTAAGAATATGGAAATGCTTAGGGAATATTTCATTAAACAACTCATCAGAAGGCAATATAGATTCTTGAATTTTCTGAGCATAACTAATACTTGAGTTCAATTCACTATGCAGCATTGATAATTCAGAATTAGATGAAACAATTTGATTAAACATTATGTTTTGGTTAATCGCAATAGTTATCCCCTCTACTAGCATAATTAAAAACTCCTCTTGATCATCAGATAAAATTAATTCATCTTCAAACGAAATATTCAAAGACCCTAATAACGTTTTGTCAGCCATTAACGGAAAGCTCACAAATGAATCTATGTTGTTTTTAATCATTTGTAAATCTGTTGGCGATTTACTTTCTTTATTCTTTAACGATTTGACAATAATTCGTTCATTATCTTTTAACCCTCTTAATGTTTCAGGTGAAAATTCATGAATGGAAAAAGGCTTATTTTCTAATTGATCTATACCATTTTCTCTTAAAAAATAAAAACTAACCTCAGCTTTATCAAAATCAAAAAGTGTAATATTTAATCTTCTAATAAAAGAATTATTAAATATATCAGTAACATAATTGAAAATACGTTCCCCAATATTTTCATTATTAATGATAGCTCCTATTAAATCATTAATTGCAGCTTGCTTAATTAAAGCCTGATTAACCTTGTCATGTACTTTTTTAACTTCTTTTTTCTTTAACGTATTTTCAATATGAGCTAACCTTAATTTATCCGTCATATTGTGTCTTGAAACAGTTTCCCCAAGCAATTTGGAAACAACGTTTAAAAAGTCAATACTTTTTTCCATTTCAGTTTTTATAAGCTTTGTGAACAATACAATTACGCCTAACGTTTCATTGTTATTTACAATTGGCACATAATAATGATTTTCTACATTTCCATTATCACAAAACTCAACTTCAAAGCCTGAATAGCATTCTCCACAAATACATTCACTTTCATCTGTGCTTTTGTATTCCTTTACTTCATCTACACCTATCCCCCTAATAACATCTACCCCATTAAACCGACCCTCTGTATTTAAATAAACATACCCTTTTCCGTACGCTCCTATAATCTCTAAATCAACAAGGTGGTCTAAGACTTCACCTAATACATGTTTTATTGACAAATCTTTTGAAGAAACATTTAATATTTTATACAAACTAGCCTTAGTTTGTAAAGATTTATTTTGCTTTGACAATAGGTTTTGATGAAATTCAGACTCCTCTTTTTGAGTCATAATTATTTTATTATCCTTTTTCTTTCTCCTCAGCCCAACCAAAATAAAAACCAAAGCAATAATTGCTAAAATAAGTCCAACAAATAATATGTGCTTAGTTTTTTGCCCTTCATCTATTAATATAGATTGAGTTTTTAACTTCGCTTCTCTTTTTTGAAGAATGGATTGATACCTTAAACTATCTTTTAATTCTTTTTGTTTTAACTCTAATTGTAATTCCTGCTTAAGTACTTTAATTTTTGAGTCTTCAACAGAAAGTAAGCCAAGTAGTTCCTTTTGATTTTTTAAACTTAAATAGGCTTCTGAATAATTCTTTGTTTTTTCAAAAACTTCAGCATTCAAGCCAAATGCTTGTGATTGAATCAATAAATCTTTCAACTTTACTCCTAGGTCATATAGTTTAGTTGAATATACTTTTGCTTGTTCATAATTACCTTGATCCAATTCAAACTTAGCATATTGACTAAAAATATAACTTGAACTTTTAATTGCTTTTAACCTTTCATTTTCAGATACACCCAATTCAAAATAAACTCTGGCAGAGTCATGTTGTTTTTGATGGTTAAATTGATTTCCATATAATGCATAAAAAATAACAACACCTTTGTCTGCGGAGTTTTTAACGAATTGTTTTGAATATTTTAATATCTTTTTTGACTTATTCCACTTATTAGTTTCCTGATATATTTCAGCTAAACCGTTATTTGCTTTTAAAGGCATCAATATGTTCACACCGGTTTTAGAAAGACCAATCACTTTTTTATAATGAACAATTGCTTTATCGTAAAACTTTATTTTTTGATAACTACTCGCTAATCCATAATTAACCTTTGAAAGAAATCCATAATCTGATGGAGCATTATTCACAGCTTCTGCTTCCTGAAAATAATCAATTGCCGTTTGAAAATCACTTAGTTTTTGATAACAAAAGCCTAAATACAGCAATAATGTTTTTTTTTCTTCAAAAGAATCACCAAATAGTTCGCTTTTAAGACTAATACTTTTCTCTAATTGAATGATGGCACTTCTATAATTAAACTGCAAATAATTAACATAGCTTAAACCTGTTAATAATTTCGATTTTGAAATTTTCAATTCATTAGATGGACCATTATTTTGCAATAATAGTTGATTTGAATTTTGCAAACCTTGCTGATAATACAACTCAGCTCTTGCTATATCTTCTTCAACAAAATAATCGCCTAAGCTATTTAAAATGTTTAATTTTTCAACTTCATTTTCATTAACACGAAGTTCAGTGAGAAGTGAATCTAATTTTGGATGAGCATATCCTTTAAAAGTAAAGAACAATAAAAGAATCAATATGTAAAGCCTATGTTTAATTTGATCAAAATTGATTAACACCAATAATATCAAAATTTACATCTTTAAATAATAATTTAAATTCGTCACCAGCTTCTTGCATATCTTCATCATCACTTTCAAAATACCACTTTACATTTAAACTAGTTTGATGTTTAATTGACTCCAACTTTCTAATTACATTTCTAATAATTAAAGTTGTACTAGTATTGAAATATTCTAATTTAAACTCCAAATTAGTTAAAGGAGATGGTTTTGAAATATACGTTTCTATCTCATCATCCAAAGGTTTAAAAAACTCTAAAGGATTTTCAGGAATAGAAACTCCTGAAATAGAAATATCCCCACTTGACGAGTCAAGATTAATACTTGGGGTTTTAACTGTTGCTTCTATTGATAATGACATACCTAAATGAATATATTAGTTAAACAAAAATACAAAAACTTATAATACTTTTTATTATTTAACATATATATACGTCAAGCTTGCGAAAAAGTTCGTTAAATGATTGAAACACTTATCTAAATCGTAATATTTTTAATCTTCACAGCCTCAATTCCATCACTATTAATAGCTTTTAGTCTCACTTCATACTCTACTCCTTGCACTAAAGAAACTGTATAATTCTTCAAATTTGAAACGGTTTCATTTTCAATACTCCAGGTCCAACTTACTGCATTTTCTGAATCGTCATAAAAATTAACATCACAAATACCACCATTGCACCCTACAATTTCAACAAAGAATCCAGCAATAGGCAAAGGTGCATTCTCTTCTTTTTTACAAGAAAAAGCAATGACCATAAGTATTGAAATATAAACTATTTTTATTGACATAATCTACTGAATCTAACCATTTATCAACTATGCTCGGCTTCTTGAAATGTTTCACCTACTTTGTGTAGATCCCCTTAAGCAACATAACAACTTCCAATTGACACACAAGTATTTTTATACCCTGAATTAAAACCAAGCACCTTATTTACAAGAACTCAACAAACCGTTCTACACCAAAAATGCTTACACTTATAACACCCCTACAGCACTATTCGCATTATTAATTAGCTTTTAGTAATTGTTCTGATTCAATTTTCGGAATAGACTTGAACTGTTTTTTTAATGAAGTTTCTGTAATAATATCCATTTCTTCAATTAAATGATGGGCATCACCGTACTTATCAATTACCCATAATACATAACGAATATCAACAGCAATATTTCTACACCTTTTCTCACTAAACACAAAATCACTCATTGTGCTTTCCCAAGAACGGTCAAAATTAATACCAGACAAATACCCATTTGCATCAATAACTGGCGAACCTGAATTACCTCCCGTTGTGTGGTTTGAAGCTGAGAAGCACACCCATAACTCGCCATCTTGTGTATATGGTCCAAAATCTTTTTTCTTATATAATTCTACAAAACGATCTGTTAATTGAAAATCAGGGTTTGAAGGGTCGTACTTCTGCATAATACCATCTATTGTAGTGAAATGTGTATACTTCATTCCGTCATAAGGAGCAGAACCTTCAATTTTACCATAAGTTATTCTCATAGTAGAATTAGCATCTGGCCAAACTTTTTTATCCGGAAACATCACCATAATACCTTCTAAATACGTTTTCATCAAAACAGTTTCTTGTTTGTTAAATTCACTAAATTGTTTTGCTACATTATTCACATATCCCATATAAATAGATGCTGCATATTTTAACGCAGGATCTTTTAATAACTTCTTAGCTGACCCCTTTGAAAAACCATCTAATAATGAGTTAATTTTATCTTGATTTAAAATTCTAGATTTTGAAAATATTTTATCTCCGCTTTTTTTCCAAGTAGACCCTAAATTGGTTGGTAACATACTTGAATTTACATAATCAAGGTATAATGGTGTTTGTGCATTAAAAATGTCCTGATCAATTGTTTTATCATAATTTTTATAGAATGATTTAACTTTTCCTTTCAATTTATTTACCTCATCTTGTAATTTCCCAGATTCTTTCAGTTTTTCATAGTTTTTAGATATGTTGTAAAACTCAAAAGAGAACTTAATGAATTCAGGTCCAACATAAAAATACTCAATGAACATAGCTCTTGCAAATTCTACATCTTCATTTTTGTTCTGTAAATCTGCTAATTGTTTAATAATTGGGTAATACTTTTCTTTCCATTCCGTTTTTTCAGAAGCTTTTGCTAAATACTCTTCTTCCCATCTATGCTTTTTATTTAACGCTCCTAATTCATTAAGACCTTTAATTTGACCTATCCATTTTTTCCATGCATTAGCAATTCTTGATTGCTTAGATGCATATTTTATTTTTGTCAATTCATCTGAATTCATAGCAGGCTTAATAATATCTAAAGACGTTTGTCTCATTTTAATTCTTGCTGGTCTTTCAGTTTCAATATAAAATTTTAATTTAGTTTTAGAATAATGCTGATCTGTTGATCCTGGGAATCCATAAATCATAGTAAAGTCACCCTCATGCTTAGGCAATAAGCTAATTGGTAAAGAATGATCTGGTTTGTATGGTTGATTTGATTCATTATACTTTGCAGAATTATTATTTGCATCTGCATAAATTCTAAATACAGAAAAATCTCCTGTGTGTCTTGGCCAAACCCAATTATCAGTATCTCCACCATATTTTCCAATTGCTGAAGGTGGTGTACCAACCAATCTAACATCATCAAAATCTTCAATAACCAACATATAGTATTGATTTCCTAAATTGAATGGTTTAATTTTAGCTTTATAAGTTGTTCCTACAATTGCTGCAGCTTCTAACTTTTTAATGTTTTCTTTTATTTTTTTTGTTCTCTCCGCCGGTGTCATTGTACTTAATACACCATTATTGACCATCATTGTTACATCATCTATTCGTTTTACAAAAGTAACATGCAACCAAGGTGATGCTAATTCTTCTGTAAAGTTTTTCGCCCAAAACCCATCTTTTAAATAATTATTCTCTAAAGATGAATGTTTTTGAATCGCATCAAATCCACAATGATGATTTGTTAAGATTAAACCTTGATTAGAAATAACTTCAGCCGTACACCCACCATTAAACTGGATAACAGCATCTTTTAATGACGTATTATTTGTAGAATAAATTTGATCTGGCGTTAACTTTAGACCGTACGTTTGCATATCAGAATAAAACATATCTATTAATGATGGAATCCACATTCCCTCCGTAGCTTTTGCATTAATACTGATAACACTCAATAAAATGATGATAATCTTTTTCATATTTCTTTATTTAATCGTCCAACAAATTTAATCTATATTTTTATCTATCTCAATTTCTGAGTGAATTCTTTTTAACGCTTTACAAAACTTATCTACATTTTGAGGAGTTATATATATTTCATCAAAGCTATTGTAATGAATTATCAAACCTCCTTTTGACAAGCCTAACCTATACCCCACCATCATAGTTTTACCTATTTCAATTTTCCGTATAGTTCTTACAGGAATATTTTTCTTAATTGGACCTGCAGATATATTTAAAATGTTATTTGAAATTTTGTATTCCGTACCATACCAAACCCAGATTAAAAGCAATAGTACTAATACAACTATTACAAATCCGAACCAATCTTCTGAGTTCTTTTCTATTGAATTAAAAACAAAAATACTTATACACAACGTCATTGCAATCAATCCATAGAAAATGATTGAAAATAAAGTATCTTTTTTTGCTTCAAAAATCATAATAGTTGTTTTTCTTCAAATTTAATAAAGATTTAATTAAATTTGAATTATGAATTATGATAAATATATACAAGCGGCTAAGACCTCATCTTTTGGATTATGGAAATTAAATTTTGGTCTGTTCAGAATCATCCCATTCAACAAACCTCATGGCATTAAAATTTCGAAATTAACAGATACAACAATTGAGACTTCAATTAAATATAAACGCAGTAACTTAAACCATATTAAAGGTATTCACGCCTGTGGACTGGCTACAACGGCTGAATTTGCTTCTGGATTCTTATTATTAACAAGGCTTAACCCTAAGAAATATAGATTAATAATGGAGAGCATTAGCATGACCTATCATTACCAAGCAAAAAGTGACGTGATTGCAAAATTCAGTTTAACCGAAGAGTGGTTAAATGACAACATTTTGACGCCATTAAAAGACACCAATGTTGTTTTTATTAAATGCCAAATAGATTTATACGACACAGCCAATAATCACATTTCAACTGGATATACAAATTGGCAAATAAAAGACTGGAGTGCTGTTAAAACAAATGTTTAAACTAGATTATACTTTTAAATTTAATCCACATTTAAAATGACCTTTTGGACAGGTTTTAAATCCATGAATACCACATGGACGACAATCTAGCTTTTCTTCACCTTGAATAATTAGTGAATTATCACTTAAAGGTCCAAAGCCAAATTCTGGCACTGTAGAACAAAAGAAAGCCGTTACATTTGCATTCATAGCACTTGCAATATGCAAAGGTGCGGAATCATTAACATAACTCATTTTAGAGTTTTGAATGAGTACTGCTGAATCTAATAAATTTAGCTTATTAGACAAATTGACACTATTCTTGTGATCGACAACATCAATTATAGATTGACAATACTCATAATCAGAAGGTGCTCCTATTAAGCAGATTTGCAACTCTTTAGGCTGTTTATTTATTAATTCAATAATTTTAGATTGAGGCACTTGTTTTGTAAACCAAACTGATGATGGTGCTATTACAATATAATCAGTATCTAATTTTAAATCCTCAATTTTTGAATAATTTGATTTTGAAGGATGAAGTTTTGGCTTTAAAGCAATATTATCAGTAATGTTTTCAATTAACAACTGATTACGTTCTACTTCATGTTGTCCATTACCTATTTCATGTGAAAATTTTTCAGTGTAAAACATAGACAATGGATTCTTTTTAAATCCAATTCTATGTTTGGCCCCACTACGCCAAGTCAGAAATCCTGACGCCATAAAGCGTTGCAAGTTTACAACATAATCATACTTTGACTGACGTAGTTCTTTTGCTAAGCGAAATAAGTTTTTGTACTTATTTTCTTTTTTTTGCCAAACAAGAACTTCATTGATAAAAGGATGATCTTTTACTAAACTTTCATTTCCTCCTCTAACCAAAAAATCAATTTTTGCTTTTGGAAATGAGACATGCAATTTTTCTATTAAAGCAGTCGCTAAAATTACATCTCCAATAAAAGCGGTTTGTATGACTAAAATCTTATTCAAAACACGACTACATTTAATTAAACGGCCTTCTTACCTATCAATTCAACAATGGCTATTAAAACACCAAAACTTAATAAGAAACCTAGCATAGGAGACAATCCTAAAGCCGTAAACACTGTACCACATACCACTGACACTCCACCTACTGTTAACGCATAAGGAATTTGAGTTCTAACGTGATCAATATGATTACACCCACTGGCTAATGAGCTTAGTATAGTCGTATCTGAAATAGGTGAACAATGATCTCCTAAAACAGACCCTGCAAGCACAGCACTTACAACATTATAAAATATCCCCATGGCTTCTGGTGTATCTAGTCCTGAATTCATGCAAATTTGCCATGTAGCAGGAATAATTAATGGATAAACTAAAGCCATTGTACTCCAACTTGATCCTGTAGAAAACGCAACAAATGCTGCTAAAATAAATGTGAACGCTGGAATTAACCATGGTACTATCGCTCCATCAATCAATTGTGCTAAAAACTCTGCAGTATGCATATCTTCAGTTACTAGAGCTAAAGACCATGCCAATACTAGAATTAAAATAGCGGGTATCATGGTTTTAAAACCTGAAATTGTTGTGTCAATAGTATCTTTTAAATTCATTATTTTTTGAGAAGTCGTTAAAAACACAGCTAAAGCTAAAGCAGATAGTGACGACCATAACAAGGCAGTATAAGAATCTGACGATCCAATTAAACTTCCAAGCTTTTGACCAAATGAATCTGCAGGTAAAGACAATTGATTCATATTAGACCAAATCCCACCCCAGCTCAAATCTACCAATGTTTCGTCCACACTTAACAATTGACTTTGTAATGATTCAAACCCTGTAAATAGTAAACCTATTAACGTTCCAAAAACAATTGTTGCTACAGGTAAAATCGCATTCATTGATTTATGCTTAATTCCTTCTACGGGTTCTAAATCTTCTAACTCTGTTAAATCTGCATTATTCTCTTCAGGGTTAACCGTTTTTCCTTGTCTCGCTCTAGTCTCTGCTTTTAACATTAATCCAAAATCTTTTTGACGCCAGATAATATAAACCATAAAGAATAAAGTCAATATAGGATAAAACGAATACGCCAAACTATTTAAGAAGATGGAATACACTCCCTCATCTATAATTACCTCATCCGCATTAATTTTATCTAAACCGTTAGAAATATAACCTAATTCTGCACCAATCCATGTCGTAACAAAGGCAATAGCAGCTACAGGTGCTGCTGTAGAATCAACAATATACGCTAACTTCTCTCTTGAGATTTTTAATTTATCAGTAATGGGACGCATTGTATTTCCTACTACTAAACTGTTAGCATAATCATCAAAGAATATTGATATTCCTAATAAAAAAGTGGCCATTTGACCTGAACGCGCATTAGTTGCATATTTAATTATTCCATTCACAATACCTTGCATCCCTCCATTACGAGAAATGACAGCTACAATTCCACCAATAATAACCGAGAATATAACTACACTTAAGTGTCCAGAATCATTAAGCGCATTAATGATATAGGTATCAATAACTTTGAAAAAACCAGTTAATATTCCTTTAAGACCTTCAGCATACATTCCCATAATTGCACCACCTGCAAAAAGACCTGCAAATAATGAGAAAATTACTTCTTTAAAAACTAGAGCAAAAATAATAGCCAAAAGTGGAGGGAAAATTGACATCCACAATGGTATTACACTTGTTTCTGG
>Ga0209395_1002096_pt1 | contig 26809 bp, 21 predicted proteins | sample GOMGulsemesocosm_3_FD_184635 | JGI IMG/M metagenome (GOLD analysis project Ga0209395, IMG submission 184635) | Methane-oxidizing microbial communities from mesocosms in the Gulf of Mexico - GOM9D Gulf of Mexico (SPAdes) (version 2) | ecosystem: Environmental > Aquatic > Marine > Cold seeps... | reverse complement strand
TAATACTTTTTCCTTCATAGTTTGGATAGCTACAATACTCGACATACTCAGTATATTGATCATTATTTAACTGATAACAACCGCCCCCTGTATCTAGGGTTTTACTTGCCGCTAATCTTTCTTTATCGCTAACCTGTGGGCTAAAAGCTGGACGATTCTCCTCTTTTGAATAAAAAGAGAAGTGTGTTGGGGTAAATAGCTTTACCATCTTACGCTTAGCGTTAAAGCTATTTTCAGTTTTACCTCCAATTGTCATTTCAGCCGCAACTAATATCCATTGCCCTAATAACTGTTGCTTAATACTCATAAAAACTCCACTAAGTTGTATTTGATAGGCATATTGCCTTGATTTGTGTAACGTTACTGTGAAAAAAATCACAGAGTGATCCTGTTTAGGCAGGCCTTTTTCCGTCTTGTACTCTCAAGAGCACTTGTTAAACACTCAGGGGAATAAGTGCAGTAAACTAATAGTTTACGTCATGTATTGGTTACTATTTTAACGCTTCGGATGTGTTTGATGTTGTTTATCAGTGCAAGTTGATCATAGGCATTTAATCAAAACGTATTCTCTACTGCACTTTTTGTATCTCGGTGTTGATATATAAACAGTTAATACGTTAAAAGTAATTTAACCAATGGAGCAAGTTATTACCCGATATAAGCTCAGTAAGCTAAAGTTAATAGAATGTTCTCAGTGTGAATGTGATGACTTTTCGTTAACGGAGTTACCATGGACTACCTCAAGCAAAGGCTGGCATCAATTACCCTTTTGTTACTTATTTTCCTCAGTGTTGCAACACTATATCTATATACAGTGGGGGTTTACACAACGTTTGAAATAGATCTCACTGATAAAGCGACGTCAGGAAAAAATACAGATGTTGCGATTGCTGGAAAATCAACGGCTGTCATTGAGCATACTAAGGACGGCTTGTTGCTTAACTGTGCCATTCAATTTGGTTATGCTTGGCCTTTTTGCCAAGGGAAAATTAACCTTGCTGAAAAATGGGAAAACTTAAATTTTGATGCGTCAAAGGGTATCGACTTTTCAAGTTTTGAGGACATATTTATTAAAATGAAATATGAGGGCGGTATCCCTCATCGTGTGAGAGTGTATCTCCGCAATTACAATAGTGCCTATACAGATCTTGATAAAGATGATAATTCGATGAAGATAAATGAAATTGAGTTTTCACCAAATCGCCACCCGAAAGGCCCCAATATTCCGTTAAACTCTTTTCAAGTTGCAGGATGGTGGAGTAGTGCAAGGGAGATCCCGCTTGAATATGCGGGTGCAGAATTTAGTAATATCTCCTTAATTGAAGTCAGTACCCCGGTGATGGCGACGCATGGGCCAGCTTCTATTTTGATTCAAGAGATCTCTTTTCGTAAACAGTTTATCCCCAAAGAGCATTTACTTATTATGATGATTCTTTTGTGGTTAGTATCAGCCCTTGTCCATTTTGTTTTCCGTTTACATCACTCAAATGCCACTTTGCAAAAGCTTGAAGTTACCCTAGGTGAGCTAACAAAGACACAAAAACAATTAGTTGAGTCTGAAAAGCTGGCCTCGCTAGGAAACCTTGTGGCAGGCGTCGCACATGAGATTAACACGCCGCTTGGGGTGTGTATTACTTATACTTCAGTGATGGCTGACACTGCCAATAATGTTAACGAACAAATTCAAAATAATCAGCTCAGTAAAGGGGGGTTAAAAGATCAGATTGATACACTTATTCGCTCTTCTGAAGGCTCCCTGCACAACCTTAAACGTGCAGATAAACTCATTACCAGCTTTAAACACTTGGCTGTGAATGCTGATACGTCAGAAAAAGCTAGGTTTTTATTTAGTGAGGTCATCAGTGACACTGTGTTAACGCTACAAAATACACTGACAAAATCTAACCATACAGTTAACGTTAACTGCCCTGAAGACTTAATTATAAACTCTTATCCCGGTGCTATTTCTCAGATACTAATTGGATTAATTGATAACTCTATTAAGCACGGATTTGAAAATATAGAAAAGGGGGTAATGAATATTACGGTATCAAAAAGTGCAGATACGCTATCGATGATATATACCGATAATGGCTGTGGTATCAATGAAGCTGAGATAAAAAAAATCTTTGAGCCCTTTTACACAACAAAAAGAAATAAAGGCCACGTTGGATTAGGTTTAAATACCCTTCACAATGTGATTATCAAAATGTTAAATGGAAAGTTTGCTATTTGCAGCGATGGTGATAACGCGGGTGTCATCATTAACATCTCTTTTCCAATAGACAGTGACGATGGCAGTGAATAGTAAATATGGAACAACACCCATCCATTTAAGTGCGGGTATTATGTGTTATGTTATTTCTATTTTAACAAATTGTGTGACTAGATATTGAGCGTTAAATACAGTATCACCCCCTGATAAATTGTAATGAGGCATATCAATTGCTTACTAATTGATAACGTTGGATGTTATTGATAGATGTTGTTTATAGTGGCAAGTTGAACGTAGGCATTTAATCTGATCGTATTGGTGCCCTTAATTTATTTATATTCAAAAATCTTGTAATTTTGTATGCATACACAGTATCGAATATAAAGTAATAACATTAAACTAGGCGCCTAAATTTCAGCACTACCAATCAACCGATTTGGATAAGGATCTGTTCATGAGCTTTTCGGCTAATCATTCTAGTAACCTCGTTGTTGTAAGTAATACTTCTGACAACCCATTTGCAATCGATATCGCCTACGCGATGGGTCAGCATGAAGACATTGCTGATTTAATCAGCATGAAAACTTTTATGAATTCTGAATTTTGTCCACGTTTTATCTCTGATGAACTGGATATGGAGAATATTGGTAAAACATTAACTGATAAGACGGTGGTTATTGTGAGTACCAGCAGTCATACTAAATCACGCCAAGAATTAGCAATGGCTAACTTGATTATTGCGCGTACCGCTAAAGAAAATGGTGCCGCTCGTGTGGTACTAGTTGAACCTGATCTGTTTTACAGTGCACAAGATCGAGGTGCACATGAAGGTTTAGGTGAAACAAACTTTGACCGTGATATTAATGATATTAAAAAGTTTGATGGCCAGGCATTTACTGCAAAATTATATGCAGAGTTATTAAAGTTTTCGGGTGTTGATACTGTATTAACAATTCACAACCATTCTTACTCTGTACAACGTATCTTCGCAGATATTTTTGAAGGTGATTTCCACAACTTGATCCCTTATCAAATTTACGCTCACTACTTATTGAACAGTAATATTTTGAATTACGGACCAGAGGGTGAAGGTTTAGTATTATGTGCACCTGATAAAGGTGCACGTGATTTTGTAAAAGAGATGTATAACGAGCTTGGCTTATCTAAAGCAAAATTTATCATGCTTGACAAAGAACGCACTAACGAACGTAAAGTAGAACTCACTTTACATAAGGAAAGTGAACACACCTTTGAAGGACTAGATGGTTGTAGCATTGTATTATTCGATGACATGGTGCGCACAGGTGGAACGGTGGTTAAATCTTGTCAGTTTTTACAAAAAATAAATCCTGAACGCATGGTATTTGCAGTGTCACATTTCTATGCAAGTGAAGAAGGTCGCGAACGTATGGTTCACCCTGCAATTGGTGAAATTCTAACACTTAACACGTTACCAACTATTCTAAACCGTGATGAGCAGGGGCGTTTACGTAAAAAACTCGTGGTACTTAAAGTCGAAAAATGGCTAGCTCAAGAGCTATCTAACATTCTAGATTTACCGCATCAGCCTGAAGCGAATCCATATAAAATTGATATGTCTTCGAAGAACCCTCGTTTTCAGCGAAAAATTTGGCATAGTGAAGAGTTATCAGAGTTAAATAAATAATGGTAAATAGCCGTTATTAAAATTGAGTAAGCTCGGCATTGGTCGAGCTTTTTTTTGTCTATTTTTCAACTTTCTAATCAAAAGTAAATTTAGTTTGTAGTAGCCCCAGTAAGTGCGCCGCAAAGCGATTCACTAGTCATCAATTTTATCTGTTGTTAGCTAGCCACTATTTTAATTAACAAAAATGTTCAGCTGTGATTATCAAAATGCAATTTTCTTTTAAAGTTGTTCGCATACTGCGAATATTTATCAGCTAATCAATAAACCTGCCAATTAAAAAAAACCTTAGTTACATGTAAGTCATTGAAAACTAACAAATGTATATTATCTGTTTAGCAAAGGACAGTTATGGCGCATAGCTTGCACTCTTTAATAAACAACTGCTTTCAAATCGATAAATAAAAGGGCGAGTTATGAATCAACAACGATCAAATAGGTTATTTTATTGTTCATTATCGGGGTGGTTACTATTAACTGTATTTGTCTCATCCTGCGGATCTTCTGATAGTTCTCCTGGCACGCAAGTCAAGCCACCAACCACGGAACCTGAAACAGATTTAACCCAACAACAAATAGAGGCGATTGCTGAGCAGTCACTTAAGAATGCCAGCATAGAAGGTGATTTTACCTTTAATAATCAACGTAGCATACAGTTAGGCTTATCCTTTTCGTATGAACAAGTCGCAACGAAATTGAGTATTTATGGTGCATTTGATGCACAAAATAACCTGCCTACGAATTTGCTAGAGCAAGTCGTTATTATTCAATCAACTCACTATAAAACTCACTTATCAATCAGTAGCGATATTGAATCAATTTTTATCGTGAAAGATGAAGATGAAAACAATGCCATTAAAATTTCATTAGATAGAAATTCAAATATTTCTTATCATTTTGAGGAGTATTAAATGCATATAATTACCCCTATATTATTACTTATCACCTTACAGCCACTCACTTTAGTGGCTGCCCCACAATTACAAGCAGATCAACTTTCAACAACAAGTGATGACTATAAACAATTTGCTCAATCTGTTTCTATCTCTGAGAATATCACCTTTATTGGTGCCCCAGGGCAGAACAATGATAGTGGTCAAGCATGTCTTTATCAGCGAACGAATCAAGCTTGGGACCTATCTAGTTGTTTAAACCTGAGCGTTTCTGGTTCAACGCCTGCAACTCAATTGGGTAAAGCCGTGTCTATTTCAGGTAAGCAATTGATAGTTAGCGCAAGTAAAAAACAAGCCGGAAACAATGGTGTGGTTTACATCTTTGAGCAGACAGATGAACTCTGGTTGCAACAAGCTGAACTTATTAATCCAGCAAGTTTTAATAATGATTATTTTGGTGGTGCAGTCAGCATTTCTGAAGGTTATGCTGCCATTGGCTCACAGGGTATTGCAGCCAGTCATCAAGGGGCGGTGCATATTATTAAAAAACAGGATGGCAGTTGGAACTTAGATGCAACATTGACACCTGAATCTACTTTTAAAAGTGCTCACTTTGGATCTGCTGTGATGTTAACAGGTGAATATTTGATTATTGGTGATAATGAATATGGTAGAGCCAAAGAGGGAGCGGCTTATATTTATCGACGCGTAGATGATATTTGGCAAAAACAAGCTAGCTTAATGGGCGGAGGCATAACAAAAAGTGCTAGGTTTGGTAGCTCTGTTGCTATTGCAAAAAACTATGCCGTTATTGGTGCCAGCAATGAGAACAACCCCAATATCAAAAAGCATAAAAAAAGTGGGGCTGTATATATTTATAAACGTTCTGGATCAGTGTGGACGTTACAAGCCAAGCTAATCGCCAGTGATGCTTCCATGGGAGATAACTTTGGTTCAAGTGTTGCGATATCCGGCAATCACATTTTAGTTGGAAGCGAAAAAAGTAACAATGGGCGAGGCAGTAGCTACCTATTTCAAGAAGTTGCAGGTGTTTGGACGCAGATGCATCAATTTTCCGATGAACAAGGTGCAACACAAGATAATTTTGGTCATGCACTGTCCATCTCTGGAGAATATTTAGTAATAGGGGCTAATAACAAAAGTAGGGCTGGCACTAATCAAGGAGATGCTTATATCTACTCTTTAAATAGTGATACAACCCCGTCAGCAAGTGAGCAAAGTTTATCGGAGACCCTTTCACAACTCACTTATAACTCAGTTACCCTAGACAGTGATGGAGATGGCCTCAGCGATATGGATGAAATAGATCTATTTGGCACAGAGCCCACCATTAGTGACACAGATAATGATGGCTTAACTGATAAAGAGGAGATTACAGTATACCAATCAGATCCGCTGTTAAGTGATACAGATAATGATGGCTTAACAGATCTAGAAGAAGCGGTTGTTTATCACTCTGATCCAACAGTTGCTGATACAGATAATGATGGAGCAAGTGATTACACGGAAGTGATGCTTACCAACACAGATCCTGCTTTAGTGGATTCTGATAACGACGGATTTAGTGATCAACTTGAACTTACACAGATGAACACCAGCCCAATTTTGGCTGATACAGATGGTGATGGACTCACAGATAGCGAAGAGATCAATATTTTTGCAACGGATCCACTGGTTGCTGATAGTGATAATGACGGTTTTAGTGATGGTAATGAAGTTAACTTCTATGAAACATTACCCCTTGAAAGCAGTGATACTCCTACCATTGAAGCGCAAAGTACCTCGTTTTCACCTGCGCAAGGCCAAGATGGTACCATGGCCTTTGAGGATGAATGGCCACTGGTTGGTGATTATGATTTTAATGATGCTGTATTTGATTACAATGCACAGGAGAGTAAAGTTGATGGTCTTGTTCAAAAAATTGTGTTTAAAGTACTGCCCGTCGCACGTGGTGCTGCATTTGATAACTCGTTACATATTTTAATCAATACACCTATCTCAAATATCGCCAGTGCCACTGTCAAACTCAAAGGAACAACATCATTATTAGTCCCTATTGCTGACGGAAACCAGTCATTATTTATACTTATTGATAGCATCAAAGAAGCTCTCCCCCCCCCTGAAGGTTACCAACTATCAAATACACTAACCGGAAGCTCACAAGTAAACGGTAATTTATACTCATTTACTATCACCTTTAATTCCCCTATCAGCTCTTCGACGCTTGGTAGCGCACCCTATAATAGTTTTCTATCACGTGTATTAGCAACGGGTGAACACATTGAAGTGCATTTTCCGGGTTACTTTCCCTCGAAAAGAGCTTCCAAACGAAAGTTTGGTCTGCAACATGATGATTCAGATAAAAGCGATGATAGATATTACCAAACGCAGGAAAACTTACCCTGGGCTATGTCGATTCCATCAAAATGGCACCATACCAAAGAGCATGTAGATCTCACCAATGGCTATCCTGATATCCTCAATTGGGCTTCCAGCAAAGGCAAAAAGAATAAAAATTGGTATAAAAGTAAACGTAAATCGAAGTTTGTTTTTGATAGCGTTACTGATCTCTAATTAACTGAGTTTAACGAGATGACATGTAAAATAGCGAAGGATAAACCTCTAACTTGCAGCTGGTTAGAGATTTATCCTTACGTTTTGAGCTATTAATAAATGCAAGTGTGGACGCCAAAAAGCTACATCTAAAACGCTAGCATTTACTAACGCCGCGTAAGATAGGCTCTAATGGACCTCGTCCAAAAACTTCGCGAATAAACCTATCGTTAATATAGTGGTAATGGCGCTAGCAATGAAATTTCAGGTCCTAAAATATGAGGGGGAGAGTCTTTGTCAGTCATTGCGGATCTGCCTATGTTGTGCAAAATTGAAATGAACGAATTCAATTTTTAGTATCTATTTCAGGGGAATAGATACTAGTTGTCCCCTTTGTTGCATATAAGTCATAGTTTGCAGCTACAAAAACTGCCTATCGTGGGTTTAAAGGTTAACTCAGAGGTGGCGAGCTTTTTTTCTAGGCTATTTCGATCAATTGCGTAGGTTTTAACTAATTTATCAAGGTCCCCATTAAATTCATCACGCAGTTTCATATTAATAATACTCAAAAGTATTATCGAGTCCATTTCTTCAAAATCATCTAAGTTCATGTTATCCCTAATAATGTTAAGTGGAGCTGACGCTAGCTTTTGGCTGATTAAAAATAGGTAATTATTTACTATGAAAGTAACCATTTAATTTTAAACATATAGATAAATATTTATTGATTAAATAAATAACGTTCACAAATAATAGTGATATCGGTTATCATTTGCAAGTGGCGTTGTCATGAGTGGGTATGATGTAGGATGTTGAAACAAAACTAAATTAACAATACATTATCTGCTCATTTATGTTAAAAAGATCATTAAAATGTAATTGACATTTGATTGCTAAAAGAGACATTATCTCGAAGATATTTTGTCCAATTTTTACACTACTGGCAAAAGCCGTAGTATCACTTTTCATGTAAATCATAAGGAAATATTGAACATGCTTAAGTTGTCTTATCTAGTCGTTACTTTAACTAGTCTTTTATTTGTTAATGGGTGTGGTGGTGGCAGTACTACTAAGTCACCGAAAACTTCGCCTACCCCGTTACCACAGCCTGTTTTAATCAATGAAGTGGTTGTCACTGATGATAATTTGAAAGCGTGTATTAGCCATAGTGCAAGTCAGGAAAACTGGACACTTGTCAGTGAAATGAACAAATTAGAATGTACTGCAGAGGTCGGCAAACAGATCGCGGACTTAAGTGGCATTGAACAGCTCAATGCTTTGACGTTGCTTTACCTTAATCAGCATGTTATCAAAGATTTAACACCCATATCCAAGCTGGACAAGTTAGTTGAATTACGACTTTATGACAATGAAATTGAAATTTTACCTGATTTTACAGCGCTGAATCACTTAGTCTTTTTAGATTTAGGGCACAACTATAATGTTAACGATGTCACGGCACTTAAAGATTTAACGAGCTTAACAAGCTTACATTTAGATAGCACCAGTATTAATGAGATTGAGGCAATTAGTAATAATCGTTCATTAGTATTACTTAATCTTGAAGATAATGACATTCGTAATATTGAATCTTTGCTTAATCTAAACGCATTAAAAGTACTTGAACTGTCTGATAATATGCTTGAGTCAGATGATTTATTAGCGATAAGTGAGCTAACATCACTGACTCAGTTGTCACTGTCTAATAACTATATTTCTGATTTTTCATCACTGCATAAGCTGAGCTCACTGACTCAATTGTCAATTAGCAACAATCATGATTTAGACGAAGTACATAACTGGCAATTAAGCTTGGATTTTTTATCAAATTTCAACGCCTTAACATCGTTAGCGACTGCTAATAACCGTGTCAGTGATATAACGCCATTAATGCACTTGAATACGTTGGAATTTCTCTATTTAAACGATAATGAAATTGTCGATATCTCGCCAATAGCGACTCTGACATCATTAAATACGTTATTACTCGATAATAACCCATTAGATAGTCTTGCCAGCTTGTCCGATTTAGTCTCATTAAATGTATTAGGCTTGAATGCGACAACAACGAATGATTTATCATATATCGCACAGTTAAGACAGTTAGGGTTTGTTTACCTGCAAGATAACCTGATAACCGATATTTCAGTGTTATCAACCTTTAATGATGCTTATACAATTGATTTAAAAGGTAATGATGAGGTGGCCTGTGCTGATTTACAATCACTTAATGAACAACTTGGTAAAAATGATCAAGGCAATCAAATTATACAAGCACCACTAACCTGTAAAGAGTAAGTTGTCATAACTATAATCGGATGCCATCGCTAACAATGGGGATGCTGACTGAGAGCATGCTAATGACTTCAGACTCGCAAAGTAAATCAACAGGTTCAATGATTAACTTGTTGATTTACTTTGTACAGCGAAGGTATTACTTCGCTAAAATATTCAACAGCGCACAAATTAAGCTCATCGGACTCTTTAATTAGCGCTTTTGTTTTCACTCTTTTCTAGCGGATCATATTGTGCTTTACTGACTTATATTATTAACAATATAACTATAAGGACTTCACTTTATGAGCGCACCCAGTTGGGACCTTAGTATCGCTTATCAAAACTTAAGCGATCCAAAAATAAGCGATGATATCCAGCGTATTGAATCGACGATTAAACAGTTAAATAACAGCGCAAGTGATTCTATTGCTGCTCTGCAAAATGCGTTGCTTTTATTACAAAAAAGCAGTGTTACCCTTTCTACAATCAGCAATTACGCAAGCTGTCGCAGTGCTGTTGATGCACAGAATCCAGGTGCTAAAAACTTAGCGGTACGGATGGATAAACTCGGTGCAGCCTTGACACAAAGTTTCAGTCCTTACCAAGATAAAATTGTTACCCTTGAAGCCGAGCAGTTTGTAGAACTGATTAATGGCAATAAAGAAAGTGGCTCTTTGAGCAGTTTCAAGTTTAAGCTTGAGCAAGATAGGCTATTAATAAATCAACGTTTGAGTGTGGCTGAAGAGCAATTATTAACTGCTATGAACGTAGATGGTCGTAACGCATGGGGGCGTTTATATAATAACCTTACGGGCGCACTAGACGTTACATTAATACTGGATGACGGTAGCCAAGAGAATATGGGCCTCGCGACAGCTGCTAGCTTGTTATACGGTGGTGATGAAAAACGCCGAGAGCCTGCGTGGCAAGCGATTAGAGCGCTGATGAAAAACCACCAACAAAGCATTGCGGCTATTTTAAATGCACTTGCAGGTAGCCGTTTAAGTGAGTATGAAAAACGTAGCCATACAGAGAATGTTCATTTCTTAGATCCCTCTTTACACAATAGTCGCATTGAAAAATCAACGCTGGATGCCTTGATGCAAGTGGCGTATAAAAACCGTAACGTGGGCCAAAAAGCGGGATTATTAATGGCAAAGTTGTTTAACACACAAACTTTACAGCCATGGGATGAGCTTGCTTCTATGCCGGCGATTGAAGGTGAGGTGGCGAGTCATTATAGCTTTGATGAAGCAATCACCATTATTCGTGATGCATTTGCTGGTATCGATGAGGAGATGGGCGAATTTGTTGATATGATGGTAGAGCAAAAACTGATTGATGCCGCTCCACAAAATAACAAACGTTTGGGAGCATTCTGTTCAAGATTTGCTGATACACGTACCCCATTGGTATTTATGACCTGGGGTAACAGCATGTCTGACTTGCTGACACTTGCACATGAACTCGGCCATGCATTCCATAATTGGGTGCTTAAAGACCTACCGATTGCACAAAGTTATTACCCGATGACCCTCGCTGAAACGGCTTCTATTTTTGCTGAAAATGTAGTGCGTGATGCATTAATGGAAAAAGCCAAATCAGATCACGATAAACGTTTGATGTTATGGGAGGAGGCACAGTCTGCACTGGCACTTATCATCAATATACCTGTGCGTTTCGATTTTGAGAAAACCTTTTATGAACAACGCAGTGAAGGAGAGTTAACCCCAGAGCAACTCAGTGAATTAATGGATAAAACTTGGTCAAAATGGTATGGCACAAGCTCAGCTCAAAGTAATGAGATGTTTTGGGCCAGTAAATTACATTTTAGTATCGCCTCGGTGAGTTTTTATAACTACCCCTACTTGTTTGGTTACCTGTTTAGTATTGGTGTTTATGCGCAGCGCGAAGCGAAAGGTGCTAATTTTTATGAAGATTACAAAGCATTATTACTGGATACTGGGCGTATGAGTGCAGAGCAACTGGTTGAAAAACACCTTGGCATGGATATTCGTCAAGCGAAGTTTTGGCAACAGAGCTTAGACCGTGTTGATCAACAGTTAGAAAAGTTTTCGTTGTTGGTTTAAAACACATTTGGGGAGTATTGCAACTACCCATAACCTCTACATTTAGGGAGTATTGCAACTACCCATAACCTCTACATTTAGGGAGTATTGCAACTACCCATAACCTCTATAGGGGGAGTTGCAATTTTTTTATCTAAGCTATGATACTAAGCGTACTCTATAACCCCCTATAATAGCGTATTATTCAGCAACCACTTGGAGTACTATTTTACCAACCGCGCGTTTACTTTCACTGCGAGCATGTGCTTGTTGCGCCTCAGCGAGTGAATACACAGAGTCCAAATTTACAACAATCTTTTTGTTTTCAATTAACTTTTTTATTTGCTTTAAATGTTGGCCATTTGGCTCTACCCAAATACGCAGGAAGTTCACTTGGTGCTGTTCTGCTAAGCTATTATCTATTTCATCTAAAGCCGAAATTAAGTGCCCACCCGGTTTAATGACTTTTAATGAACGAGCGACAATGTCGTTGCCACCTACAGCTGCAAAAACCATGTCAACATCAGCCACCTTGTCTTCAAATTTTTCAGTTTGATAATCGATAAATTGATCAACACCTAAGCTTTTAACAAATTGTTTATTCTTCTCAGATGCTGTGCCTATCACATATGCGCCAGCAGCTTTTGCCATTTGTACTGCAAAGCTACCTACACCACCACTGGTATTGTGAATTAGCACCCGTTGACCAGCTTGTAACTTACCTTCGCTAAAGAGTGCTTGCCAAGCAGTGACTGCCGCCAGTGGTACAGCTGCACTTTCAGCGAAGCTCAGTTGCTTTGGTTTAATAACCACTAAATCAGCTTCTACTGCTAAATATTCCGCATAAGCTCCATTTTTTTCAAAAGCTGCAAAAACAAAGACTTCATCACCAATATTAAAGTCGCTTACTTGTGCTCCTTTCGCATCGATAGTGCCAGCCGCGTCCCAACCTAATGTTAGCGGCAGTGTGTGGGTACCTGTGTCTGCAAACATGCCACTGCGAATATAACCATCCACGGGGTTAACACCCGCAGCGTGTACTTTTATGAGAACCTGAGTAGGCGAGATTTCTGGCATCTGTGTTTCTTGTTGAATAAGATTGTTGATATCGCCGTAAGATTGAATAAGTGCTGCTTTCATAATAATTCCTTTGGGTTTGTTTTTAGATGTGCTCAGTTTGCATGGCTTTACCTATATGATCTAATTGAAGGTTGCTATATTATGTATTGATAAAATCAATGTATTGGTGTGTTTATGGACAAACCCGACCTAAATTTATTTGTAATATTTAATGTGATTATGCAAGAGCAGTCTATGTCTGCTGCAGCTAAACGATTGCATATGACGCAGCCTTCAGTTTCTAATGCGGTATCACGTATGCGCCATCAATGGAATGACACGCTATTTGTAAAGCAAGGCAGAGGAATTAAACCCACGCCATATGCTAATCACTTATGGCAAACTATCTCTGAGCCGTTAAATATTATTAGCAGTGCGGTTAATCCGCCTCAGTTTATTCCTGCACATGCCCGGAAAACATTTCGTATTTCGCTAACGGATGCCATGGCAAGTTTACTTTGGCGTCCACTACGAAAAAAGATAGAGCAGGAAGCCCCCGGTATAGACGTACATGCGGTGCCATTTCGCGCTAACGGTGAGCAGTTATTGTTAGACAATGAAGTTGATTTGGTGCTGGATATTTATAAGGGAGGGCATCAGCTTGTTCACTCTCGATGGATGAGCGACTTAAAATTTGTTTGTGTTATGCGTCCTGATCATGCTTTAGCAGAGCAGCCTTTAAATTTAGATAACTTCCTTGCTGCCGACCACCTATTAGTTTCACATACAGGGGAGGCGCAGGGGATGGTTGATAGTGAATTGACTAACTTGGGGAAAAGTAGACGAATAGCGATGACAGTGAATACCTTCAGCTGTGTATTTCCTTTGTTAGCTGATAGTAATTTAATCACTATTTTACCTGAAGCTATCGCCTCTAATTATGTCGCTAAGGGGGATGTTATCACTAAAGTACTGCCGATAAAGGTTGCCGATGTGGCCATTTATACGGCATGGCATAGCAGACAAAATAGAGATCCAGCATTACGTTGGTTGATGGATATAATCAATAAAATTTACGCTGAAGTTGTTGATAGTTAGCTGTAATTCTTTGATTAACTAGAAAATATAAGGCGTTACATTAAAAAAGCTGAACGGGTATTGCTTTGTCTTAATCTTCGTTCACAAACTCATAGAGTTACATTGCTAACATGGGCTGAAAATTTGCCGTTATAGCAAACAGGAGTGAGTCTTAAACGGAAGTGGGCAGTTAGCTGTTTTTCTTCCGTTTTAGCTATTCAGGAACGCTAATAAAGATGATGCGGATATCCGTAAATTGAGCTGAAGGAAAACAATGAGTTAAGCTTGATCCTTTTCAGTGTCCCACATTTTTACTTAAGTTATTTTTGGGCTTTAAAACGCCTGTACTATTGCTTTCTGAATATATAATCAGTCCCGTTGTGAGTTGCTCTAAATGTGCTATTTCTTATTGCGCCAAAGAAACCCTTTGAAAAAGTAATTTCAATACCTTCGGATCTATTCCAGAAGGTATTTTCACTGCTAGCGACGAAGCTGATTTGTAAGTCGTCTGCATATGGGTTATTAATGTCAGGAGTAAAAATTAGCTCACAAACAGTATTTGTGAGCTAATTTACGGCCAACCTGATTAACTCTCTAATCTGATTCTCAGCTAGGGAGAATCACTTAATTCAAGCTGTAAGTTATATTAACCAGCTAAATAGATCTGCGATTTATTCAGGTTGCTATAAGTTGATTAGTTTGTGTAGCAGCTATCCCAGTCGCCATAGTTAGCATCGCCAACTAAGACTTGTAGCTCAACTTCACCCACTTGCTTAGTAATCGCTGCATTAGCTATCTCTAACATTGCATTTAAATCTTCTTGCTCTGTAAAGAAGTTAATTGCGATGTGGTATTGCTCACTAAAGTAAGCAATAAACAGTTCCCAATTTTGCTGGCATTCAATTAATGCATCATCAACTTGGTCGAATTTTTCAATGTCGGCACTAAAACGAATCTCGGCGCAAGTTTGAGAATAAGGACCGACAGCCATTTTTTTCATGTGGCGCGCTTTGTGGTGACTTTTAACGACTGGTTTAGCCATTTCTGGAACGTTAATAATTTTCATGAGTTGCCTATTTATAATATGAAAGACGCATATACGCCCTAGTATAGCTTTTCGCTATTGCGATTGAGCGGGAGCATAATCTAGCTGGTTAGGCGACGCAAGTTTAAAGTGTGTGCAGGCATTATTTTTATTACCAGCAAATAGGATCAACGCGGTAATAGTCTTTCAGTTGTTGATATAGTTTTGGGTATTGGTTAAACAGTTTGTTTGATTGCTCAAAAAATACTTCACTTGCAACCGCAAAAAATTCAGCAGGGTTAGTTGCACCATAATAATCAAATAAAGAGGGGCTGCCTGCTTTTGCTTGTTGTTTTAATAGTTCGTAATGTTCTGAAAATACGCTAGACCAAACATCATAATTTTGATTCTTAGCCAGAATAGGGGCGCCATTGGCACTGCCATCTTCCTGATCTAGCTGGTGGGCAAATTCATGGATCACTACATTTCGACCATCATCGGGGATCTCGGCGCCTTGTACTGCATCTTGCCACGACAAGACTATTTTTCCATATTCCCAAGACTCACCAGCGAGTGCTTGTCGTTGTGTGAACTGTAGGCCGTCATTATTTGTTTGTTGTTGTTCTCTTACAAATGCTCTTGGATAAACCAAGACGGTTTTTAGTTTGGGGTAAATATCCGTTTTTCTATTTAACAGCAATAAACATGCTTGTGCGGCAATAGTGATTTTAACTTCATCGTTGACTTGTAATCCGTTACAACCAATAAAGTTTTTTTCCGCTATAAATACGTGTATATGCTGTTTTAATTGCAGTTGTAAATCGGCTGGCATTTTTCTAAAGTACGGGACTCTTTGAGTGAGGATTTTCCGCCATTGCTTTTTAAACGGCCGCTGTCTAATTTTATTACGCTGGCGCTCTCGCCAATATGGCTTTGTTAAAACGTAGCTTATTAATAAAATACCGATAATTATGGGTAAAAATAGAGCAAACATAGTGACCTCCATGGCAAATAAATATTGCTTTATCAATACAACATTGGGGTCTATTAGTTAAAGTTCAATGCTTTTCCTTAAACCTTGCTAATCAACCTCATAACAATGCAAGGGAGCCATATAGCTGTACTTGAGGTGTTAGTTGCTAAATACGGCGTCAAAATTTTCTTGTGTGACAACATCTCCGGCAATCATGTCATTAATATGAATGTTGCCAATTCTGACCCTTACCAATCTTAATGTGGCAAAACCTACTGCCGCTGTCATTTTTCTTATTTGACGGTTTTTTCCCTCACAGAGCGTGATGGAGACCCAGCTCGTTGGGCCATGTCTTGGATCGCGGATTTTACGGCCACGTGATGGCAATTGAGGTTCGTAGCCTAGTTTGAATGCGTTACAGGGCAGGGTGAGGTATTTAGTGCCATTAATCCCTATCTCAACACCATTTTGTAATAAGGAGATTGCGCTTGTTGTTATTTCGCCATCCACTTGCACGTAATACTCTTTTTCTATGCCTTTGCTCCTGACTTTGTGACTCATCATGCCATCGGTAGTCAGTAACAATAATCCTTCAGAGTCGTGATCTAAGCGCCCAATTGCCATAGTATTGTCGGGGAAGTTAAATAGCTCGCCTAATAGATGTTTCTTTTTCCGTTTTTCAGGCACAAACTGGCTTAAAAACCCAAATGGCTTAAATATTTTGAAGTGCTGGTGAGCGAGTTCTGGTGTACAGGTTTGTTTAGTGGTTGGCATGAAACATGACCCTAGTCGTCAAATCGTAATAGAATTACATTATACGGTGAGTCGGGATGAGATGCACTGAGTCTGATGATTCGCATTGAAGCAATATGATTTATCGCTTCAATTTAACGATAAGTTGCCCTCATAACAAAAGTGCCTTGGTTGTTGTGTTACCGGATCAACAAACTCAAGTTGCTTGGCAAGTAACTGCAGTGGTGCTGAATAGTTATCTGCAGACAGTGGCTGTAATCTTGGGTAGTATTTATCGTTTAATATGGGCCAACCTAGTGTCTGCATGTGAACACGTAATTGATGGGTTTTGCCTGTGACAGGGGTTAATTCAAACATTGCTTTGTTGGCTGTTTGTTGTAGACATCGAATTTTTGAATGGCTATTGTTTTCACCTTCACTTACACGCATACAAAAACGTGGCTCGGAGTGTACGATGCGATTCTTCACTTGCCATTGCTGGCCCACCAGGTTTTCAGCAACACTAACGTTGGCAATCGCTTGGTAAGTTTTATCTATTTGTCGATTTTCAAATAAACGATGGTAAAAATGGCGGGTGTCTGAATTCACAGAGAATACAACTAAACCAGCAGTCACTCTGTCTAAACGGTGTAGGGCTTGTAAGTTGTTAATGCCAGTACTGCCTCGCAACCTATTTTGTAAACACTCATTAACGTATTTACCACCGGGGATCACGGGAAGAAAGTGCGGTTTATAGGCAACCAGTATATGTTTGTCTTGAAAAAGTATCGATTCTTCAAAGGGGATGGTTGGCTCACTTTCGACCTCCCTATAATAGTAGATCCGTTGTTGTGCTTTAAAAGGTGACAGTGCTGTTATCAATGAACCATCGTGGCGATGTACCTTTCCATCGCTTATACGCTGATACCAAACCTGAGCATGAATAAACGGAAACTTAAGGATCAGGTATTCTAGTATAGTGCTCACACCGGGGTTAGTCTGCGGTAAACTCAGTTTTGAGGCATGCTTGGAAATGATCATTTTAAGAGCTCACTTTTTTGACGACACTGTGCTTTGTTTTAAAAGTAATTAAGTTCAGGTTTAAGTTTGAATTTATCCCAACTACTTAATATATCGATTGTTTCACTTGGTGAAGGGGCGGTATAGGCTAGCGCTATTATGGCAATAATAGTGAGTAGGGTTAAGGTTTTATTTTTAAACTCGGCCAGTTTTAACGCGGTGCCAAAAGAACGTTTAATGCTGATATTGCTTAAATCTACGCTATAAATCTCATCTAATAGCAAATGCACTACACCACCAAGTAAGATGAAGCCACCAGAAAGCCAGGCAATGAAAATAGTTTGTTCGTTTGCTTGAGGTGTTACTCTCCAGATTATCTGAGTTGTTAGTAGTGCGGTGAATAATAAAAACAGCAGTGAATGACAGCTTCCTCGATGCACGGTGATTTTTTCGAATATCGGCCTAAGTAGATATCGCATTAGCACGTATACAAGTAATGGGATAGTTATCAGTTCGATAAAACTGATTTGGGTAAATTGCTCTGTGCTAATGTAGCGAATTACGATCAAGACACCACTTAAAGCAAAGAGGTTAAATAGGGTATCGAGTGATGTTGAGTTATCGGAGTCGATGTCAGGTAATAACCCGCCTATCGTGCCTAAAAACCACAAGCAAAGTGCGCTAGTGAGGTTTATATGCTGTGCAGATAAAAGTACTGCTGCACTAAGCCCAGTTGCTACCGTCGCGACATTAAGGTGGGTATTAAAATTTGCCATTGTTTATCTTCTTTGAGATGTTTTGTACGGGGAGGTGATAGTTATCTATAACTCTGCTTGATTACGGCAACGGTAATAAACCATGTTGCTGTGCAATTATATTGGTGACTGATGTTAATCTCGTTTTTATTGCTTTTTCAATACCAACACCGTTTTTCAACAGATCTGTCACTGCAATTAAGGCCATTGTTTTTGAACTATTGCTGTCATAACAATAGCTATAACCTGACTCAATGATCCAATTCGCTTCTGTAGGCTGATGTAACTTCTCATCTATTGTTCTAACAATACAAAAATTAAACGCTAGGGTGCAATCTTCACTGCAGTACCAATTCACTTTGAGTGCCTGATAATTAATCCACATCTCAAGCTTGTTGAGCAATGGTTTAAGTGAGTCTGAAAATTGGCCATCTGCCGTTATGGTAATGGGAAGTCCTTGCTGCATATTTTTCTCTGTGTTGAGCCATGTTATTAATGCTGGTGATTTTGCTGTGAAATCATTTGAGATGCAACAATATCAACAAGCTAGAAAAATAAATGAGCCAGAAACAGAGTTTCCATGAGCTTCATCACACCTTTAATCTAATAATCGTTATTTTTACTTTTTAAACATTGAATTAGACATATTAAGTCTTTACATCTAATTAGGTAGTCAGAATGATCTGGCGCTATTTAAGTTAGGGAGTATTAATGAATAAGTTATTTCAAGCCCTGTTGGTATTAATGGCAGTCTCTTCACAGGGGCATGCAACACCAACTAAATTACAGAGCAATATCGATACCAATAAGCTCTTACCTTTCAGCCAATCGAACAGTCCAACACGTTACTCTAAAAACCTTGCTGGTCTTTATAGTGTTGAAACGTTTCAGTCGGTTCATATAAAACAGCCCTACAGTGAGTTTGAGTTGCTTTATCGAAATGCACTCACAGCGCAAAGTGAGTTAGAAAACATAACTGAGTCGATTGCATTTGCAACGGGGACTCATGCTTTGTCATCTGGCGTAAAATCTCAGCTTCGTGCGCTAAATAAGATTAATAGTAAATTACAAGGTAATAGCGAACAGATAACCGATCTCGCTCGTACCTCTATCGTTGCACAGGATGTTGCTGGACTAATGAATGCCTTTGAGTTAATCGGACAACAAACAGAGGTTGTACGTATTAAAAATCGTTTTAAAACGCCAGGGGCATCGGGTTACAGAGATTTAAGTTTATTAGTGCGTTTACCAGAAAGCCAAATTATCGCTGAGGTGCAGATTCACCTTGAAGCATTCTCGGTTATTAAGAATGGTGAAGAGCATAATAATTATGAACGTATTCAACGTATTGAACGTTTACAACAAACAGAAAACCGTTCATTAAGTGAGATAGAACTAGTGGCGATTAACAAACTTAGAAAGCAGTCACAGCAGATGTATCACAGTGCATGGAACCAGTATTTGAGTGCTTAAGTGCCTTGTAAGTAGTAGAGAGCGGAACTTAATATAATCCCTTTTTGAAAAGACAAAAAAACCGCCGATGTATTGGCGGTTTCATTAGCAATTATTTAACTATCATATTTATAGTTTTTTCCAAACTCCCCATTTTCCAGTGGTTTCTGGGTTCTCACCCGTTGTCCACCAGCCAGCTTGATAAACAGTTTCGTTAACCGTCACCTGATCACCCGTATTGTAAATTTTATCTGCATTCCAAGTTGTGTTACCTGTTGGAATCTCTTTATCGACACATACATTGTTGATTAACTCTTGTTTGTCTGTACAAACAGGCACCACGACTTTGTCTTTACAAACGCCGTCTACAATTTCCTGGTTTTCGTTACAAATAGGCATAACAACTTTGTCTTTACAAACGCCGTCTACAATCTCCTGATTTTCATTACAAACAGGCACAACAACTTTGTCTTTACAAACGCCATCAACTAAATCTTGGTTCTCATTACACGTAGGTGTTACCGAAGTGTCATCTATTTTAATGAATTTCCACGGATCACCTGCATCTGGTTGATTATGCTGACTCCACCATTTAGCTTCGTAAATAGATCCTTTGTAGCTAACTTGATCGCCAGTAGAATACACCTTGTTAGTATCCCAACCACTAGCGCTACCATCAGGAATTGTTGGTACTTCAGGCATTTCTGAGTCTGCTACGATACGAACTTCTGGCCAGTCTTTATGTGAACCGTAGAAGTTAGTGACACACTTCTCATAATCCCCTGCTACTAATGCAGAATATGCTGTTTGGTAACCAACTAATGAACACTCAAATGAAGCTCCACCTGGGCGGTCATTAAAGGGTTTCCAGTTCGCTTCCCAGTTAGTGTATAACACATCATCGGCACCATTTAAGTTGATGCTTCCGTATGGTTTTTGTTGATAACAGGTGTTTTTCTCATCTGACTCAAGTGGGATATTGTAATGTTCAGATAACCCTTCCCAATAACGAATACGGTTGACTGGTTGCCCTTTAGTACGGTTTTGTTCACCACACTCAATGCCACCGTTGATAACGTTGATCGTTGTACCAAAACCATAGGTAATACCAGCTTCTGTTTCACGCACTGATGGTGACCATGTACGGTCAATCACGTGTAACATTGCAGGTTTAGGAGCTTGTGGAGTAAGGAAAAACCAAACAGCAGAAGCTAGGTTTAACCATGTATCAGCGACTAAAGCTGGATCATCAAGTAATACTGTCGCATCACCATCAAACATTGCTTCAGAAAATGCACCGTAATTAAAGTGGTAAGAAAGTTGTTTAGCACCGCGACCAAAGTAACCTTGGCTTGGTGAACATGGCCATCGAGCATTTTGCCAGTCTGGTTGACCACAACCTGTTGTGTAGCCAATTTGGCCTTCAGAGTAGCCCATTTCGCGGACATGATGTAAGCCCTGTTGCCACTCTTCTAAACCCTCTGGGTTATCCCATGTGTTATCAGTCCCGATATGTGCACCAGTTTCTTGTGAGAAGTGGGCAAAGGCGGTAATAATTGATTTTTTACAAATCGCATCGGCGTCACGGCCATCTGTATATTCACCACAGAACGCTGGGAATTTACCAACAGCACGTAATAATCGCGTGTAAGTATATTCAGGGCTTGCCATTTTGGTTAAAAAGTCCCATTCAGCTTCCGGAAATACGCGCTGTAAACGTTTGACGTTATCAGGATTAGAAGCGAAGCTAGGCTCGATTGCTTCTACGATAGTATTGGGGGCTGTAAGTAGTGCTTTTGCCCAGAGTGCATACATAGGGTTGGCCGTTTGAGAATCTTTTGCTAAAGCAATATTTGATTCCGAAACGATATATCCAGTTGGGTTTAGTGGATCAGGTTGTGGGTTCATTGCACTTGCATTAAGTGCAATTCCGCAGCCAATTAGCGTTGATAGAAGTGTACGTTTGAACATGATTATTTCCTTATTTAATGCCAATCCTCGGCATATATCCATATTTAGCAAGTGATGTTTACTTGCTAAGTCCTTACCTGTTTTACTTTTCACTGACTAAATCCTTTAGCAGTATCAAACAGGTATTAATATAATGATAATAAGTACTTTATTTGTCAAAAACATACATTAAAAAAATAGTATTGTAGATCGCATAAATGCTTAAAATATACTCAAAAAAAACAGTTAATAAGCTTTGTAGATGAAAATAGCTCATAGAGGTAATGAAAAATGGGGGGGTAGGTAAAGGATTTCACTGATTTTAAACTTTAAGTTGTTGTATTTTAAAAATTATTATTAATATGGTTAAAGCGCCTTCATTTGCAACTGACTTTAATCTCAACGTAAAGTGTAACTCTGATATATGGGGGGATATTTTCGTAGTTTTATCAAAAATAAGTGTTTTGTGGTTGTTAATAACAAGATTGTTAATTTTCTATTCTGGTTATTTAGTCATTCGTTCACTGTATTTTGAAAAAGAGTATTATCAAATAATGACTAGCAGATTAAGCCGCTATTTGATAACACTCTTTCCCCGAGTGTTTTGCTTTACGATTGAATGAACCTTTACCTTTCTTCGCTTTTACTACTCTCATAGAAAACAATTTACTGGTGACGAGTGCACCAAGGGCGGAATGGTTGATCGTACCTCGTGCAAGGTCTGTTTGTTTTTGGCTGAGCGGTTGCGCTTTTGCCGTTTTCATTTTTTTAGCCATAGGGAACTCCTTTAGTTAGGCACAAGCAGTGTAACAGAAGCTATAATTTAATTTGAATGTTTTTATACACACTGATTATTCCTTCAAAATTTATCAATATGGACTAAAATTATAGTTGCGTGATAGAGCAAAGGAGGAACTTATGATCTTTCATAATAAAGCTGGCCAAGCAATGAATCTGGCAAGTAACTTAACGCTTAGAGAACTCGCAGAGATGGGCGTTGAACTTACAATCTCTGAAAAAGTTGATCCTACACATGAGTTATGGATGGCTGATGATCTTAAAATTAAAGCGACTGAAAAGCAGCGAGCACATACTCATTAACCGCTATTCCCCCTTAGTATTTCCTAAGGGGGAATAATGTGTAAATTTGTAGTTACAATGCAATAATTTTCACAAAATTCAATTGCCTGTGAGAGTAAGCTATTCCGTATTGTTTTTGGCTATTATTAATATGACAAATATTTGTCTGAAAAAGACTTTTTCTAACAAGGATAAGCACTATATTTAAGGGTTAAGGGGCACATACTTCCTACAGTTCCTACTATGCTAACCAAAATAAGGACTTATCATGAATAAATATATTACCTCTTTAATTGCGCTAATTGCTATTTTATTCTTGCCCTTATCCTTCGCACAAACCCCACTAGAAAATGAAAGACAACGCTACATTATTAAATTTAAACCAGACGGAAAAGTATCCCTTATAAATGCCGTGCAGAGTCAGCACGGAAAAATAAAAAGAGAGCTAGATAATTATCGTGCAATTGCTGTTGAACTGTCGCTTAAAGCTGTAGAACAATTTAAAAAGCGTAGTGATGTTGAGTTGGTTGAAGTAGATCCTAAGCGTTATTTATCAGCTCAAAGTATTCCTTTTGGCATCACTATGGTCGAAGCTAATTCAGTTGCAGATATTGCCCAGAGTGTTGAAGGTATGAAAGTCTGTATTATGGATACCGGCTACGATATCACCCATCAAGATCTACCTTCTAATTATGTATCGGGTGATGATGGTTATGGCGGTTATGATTCTGGTAATTGGTTTGAAGATGGCCATGGTCATGGCACACACGTTTCAGGCACAATCGCTGCTGTTGGTAATGATATAGGTGTTATTGGTGTTAATCCGAGTGGTTTTTTACCTTTGCATATGGTGAAAGTATTTAATAGCAGTGGTAATTGGGCATATGGATCTGATTTAGCTGCCGCCGTTGGCCAATGCATCAATGCAGGTGCAAAAGTCATTAGCATGAGTTTAGGTGGGTCTGGCGCGAGTGCTGTTGAGCAACAAGCATTTGATGATGCTTATTCCGCTGGATTACTTTCTATCGCAGCCGCAGGTAATGGGGGTAATAGTGCGCTCTCCTATCCCGCATCTTATAACTCAGTTATGTCAGTTGCTGCGGTTGACTCAAATGCAAATGTAGCCAGTTTTTCACAATTTAATAGTCAGGTTGAGATAGCCGCACCGGGCGTTGCTGTGAATTCAACCTTGCCAGGAAATAACTATGAAGCATGGAGTGGAACGTCGATGGCCACGCCACATGTTGCGGGTGTGGCTGCATTGGTATGGAGTCATTATTTAACCTGTAGTAATGAGCAGATGCGTATTGCACTTGCAAACTCAGCACAAGATAGGGGCGCGCTGGGTAGAGATAATAATTATGGTTTTGGTATTGTAAAAGCCAAAGTGATGTATGACCTTATTGCTGATGCATTTGCAACAACAAACTCTTGTGATGTAGGTGAGTACCCTGCAGAGCCGGAGCCAATAGATTTAAGTAACGGTATCGCAATTAATGAACTGGCTGGTGCAACGGCCGATGAACTTGAGTTTCAAATTTCAGTACCTGACGGTGCTAGTGATTTAGTGTTCAACATATCAGGTGGTAGTGGCGACGCAGATCTATATGTACGTTTTGAAACAAAACCTACTGTATCTAGTTATGATTGTCGCCCATGGACTAATGGTAACAATGAAAGTTGTAGCTTTGAAACACCGCAAGTAGATAATTATTATGTCATGGTGAGAGGCTATAGCAGTTTCTCAGGTGTATCACTCATTGCAAGTTTTGAAGAAGCGTTAGCAAACAGGGTTCCTGTGAGTTTGTTTACTTATCAATGTACAAATTTAACTTGTGAGTTTGATGGTAGTGGTAGTAGTGACGAAGATGGCAATAATACCATTGTGGCATATGCATGGGCTTTTTCTGGGCCGGCAAGTCTCACCGCTGTTACAAATTCGCACACCTTTGGCACCGCGGGGGATTACACTGTGAGCTTAACCGTGACCGACGATAAAGGTGCGACTCATACCTCTTCTCAATTGATTACAGTAACAGCTGCTATTGCTGAAGATATTACGCTGGCTTATAGCAAAGAAGTGACAAGAAGAAATATACTTATTAATTTAACTTGGCAACATGCAACTAGTGAAGAGGTTGAAATTTATCGCACTAAGCGTAATAAAACCAAAAAAATTACTACTGCTAACGATGAGAATTATACTGACTCATTTAGAAAAGGCGGAACATATATTTATAAAGTATGTGAATTAGCTAGCTCGAGGTGCTCAGATAACTTAACTATCAGTTTTTAAGTTAGTAAATAATTAAAAGTGCTTAGCAGACGTGCTTAGTGCTTTTTGTTTTTATGCAAGGCTGGAAAAGATCATAGTATTGCATCAAAACAATGAGTTTGATGATGCAAACTTTGCAGTGGATTAATATTTTAAAATAGCAAGAGCTGTTGCTACTACCTTAAGTTTTACAGGTTATCTTCAATGGTTTCTGGAGGTTCTTCTTTCTCTGGGCAGTGAAAGCTCTGTTGTAGTTTACCATTGTGCAGTGATTCAATATGCACATCAAATCCCCACAGGCGATGCACGTGCTTGAGAACCTCTTCGGTAGAAGTTTCATTAATTGGTTTACGATTGTATTGGCAGTGGCGTAGCGTTAAAGAACGATCTCCACGTATATTAACATTGTAAGCTTGAATATTTGGCTCTCGGTTGCCAAGGTTGTAGAGCCCTGATAACGCAGCTCGAATCGCTTTGTAGCCATTTTCCTCGTGAATCGCTGCGACTTGTATATCTTTGTTATTATCGTCATCAACAATATAAAATAGCTTTAAGTCACGGATTAACTTGGGCGATAAAAATTGCAGGATAAAACTTTCATCTTTAAAATTACGCATCGCAAAATCAAGTGTCTGACGCCAATCGCTTCCGGCAATATCAGGAAACCACTCGCGGTCCTCTTCGCTTGGGTGTTCACAAATACGGCGAATATCAATCATCATATTAAACCCTAAAGTATAAGGGTTAATGCCACTGTAGTAGGGGCTATCAAAAGGTGGTTGGTAGATAACACTGGAATGCGATTGTAAAAACTCTAGCATAAAACCATCTGTCACCAGGCCTTGATCGTAAAGCTCGTTAATCAGGGTGTAGTGCCAAAAACAAGCCCACCCTTCATTCATCACTTGAGTCTGTCGTTGCGGATAAAAGTACTGCGCAATTTTACGTATGATACGCACAATTTCTCGTTGCCATGGCTCTAATAGCGGGGCATTTTTCTCGATAAAATAGAGTAGATTCTCTTCGGGCTCCTTAGGAAATTTAAAACTGTCAGTATCTACTTCAGTTTCAGATTTTTTAGGGATAGTGCGCCACAGATCATTAACCTGCTGTTGCAAGTGTTCTTCGCGCTCTTCTTGACGCATTTTTTCTTCTTCCGCCGAAATGGGGTAAGGGCGCTTGTAACGGTCCACACCGTAATTTGACAGTGCATGACAGGAGTCGAGTATATCTTCCACCGCTCTAACACCATGGCGTTGTTCGCATTTATCGATATAGTTTTTTGCAAATAGCATGTAATCAATAATAGAGTCTGCATCGGTCCAAGCGCGAAATAGATAGTTACCCTTAAAAAACGAATTGTGGCCGTAACATGCATGAGCAATCACCAATGCCTGCATGGTCATGGTGTTCTCTTCCATTAAATAGGCGATACAAGGGTTGGAGTTGATCACTATTTCATAGGCGAGCCCCATCTGGCCGCGGCTATAAGATTGCTCTGTATTAATAAATTTTTTGCCATAGGACCAGTGATGGTACCCCAGTGGCATACCTGCTGAAGCATAAGCATCCATCATCTGTTCTGAACTAATCACTTCAATTTGGTTGGGATAGGTATCCAAGCCAAACTGTTTAGCGATTTTTGCTATCTCAGCATCATACTCTTGAATAAGTTCAAATGACCACTCAGAGGTGGTTGAGATTGGTTGACGTCTATTTTT
>Ga0209395_1002095_pt1 | contig 26809 bp, 21 predicted proteins | sample GOMGulsemesocosm_3_FD_184635 | JGI IMG/M metagenome (GOLD analysis project Ga0209395, IMG submission 184635) | Methane-oxidizing microbial communities from mesocosms in the Gulf of Mexico - GOM9D Gulf of Mexico (SPAdes) (version 2) | ecosystem: Environmental > Aquatic > Marine > Cold seeps... | reverse complement strand
ATAAGTGATCCAATATCCGCACTTGCTTATAACTTATTCCTAACTAGGTCGCGGATAATAAATCGCGCCGGGTTCAGGCCTTTGGCCATTTCGCTGCTCAGCGGCGGTGGGTGCCGGTTGATTTGGGCAGCTAGTAATTCGCTACACAAAGGGGTTGAGGTCAGCCCCCGGGAGCCGTGGGCGACATTGATATAAAGCCCGGGAAAATATTGCCCCGGGGTATTGATAGCGGTATGTGCGTCTTTTCTCAGCGCCCCATAGTCGTGGATAAAGGCTTTGCGATCGGGGACTGGGCCGACCATAGGTAGATAATCAGGGGTCATGCAGCGCTGTCCGGCGCGACCTTGCAGCGGGCTCTGACGCAGTGCAACAGCGCTGCTATCGAGACTGGGAATACTCGCCAGCAGTCGCTCAATATTATCATTTTGGTCAGCGCTATTAAGCTGGAGATCGAGCACGCCGGGATTGAAGGTGGCACCTATGTTATGTACGCCTTGCACTGCGGGGGTAATATAGCCGTCGTGGCACAGCACGGTTTTTAGTGGGTTCAAATCGGGGTTTGTTACCAGCGTAGTGACTTGGCCTCTTATTGTTTTAAGGGGCAGGTGCTGGCACTGTTCGATGGTGGCGGCGTCGAAGCTGTTGGCGATCACCACTATCGCGGCACAGGCGATAGTGCGCTGTTGGGTCGCTTGCACGTGCCACTGCTGGCCGCGCTGCAACGACAATGCCTCGGTGTTATAACTCACGGTAATGTTGGGGTGCTGGCTCCACAACTGGCACAGTGCTTGAGGTGCCAGCCAGCCCGAGCCGGGGAAATACCAGCCGGGGTGCTTGATCGATATGCCGCTAATTAATGATGCCTGGGCCGCATCTAAAAATTGTACCAGTTCAGGTTGTTGGGAAAATTCGCACTGTAACTGTTTCAATATTTTTTTTTGCTTGCTGTTATTGGCCAGTTGTAACATACCGCAAAAGTCTAAGGCCTGGGAGTCCAATAGCTCGCGCTGTTGTAGGTTTTGATAGTAGCGCAGCGCATACAGGTAGCTGTTGAGATTGAAATGGTTGAGCAATCCAGGGTCTACCGATAACTTGGTATAAAGCATGCCCTGAGAATTGCCCGAGGCACCCTGGGCTAACTCGGGGCAGCGCTCGATAATACGTACTTTCCAGCCGCGATTGGCCAGCGCGTAGGCGGTGCTGGTACCTGCCAGTCCGCCGCCGATAACAACAGCGCTGTGTTCGCCGGTAGCCGGGGTCGCTGCGGGTACATACCACAGTGCCTTGGGTCCTTTTTTCCGCGGCGTGTCAGCGGGCGCAGTAGCGGTGCTGCTGTCAAAGTGCCCGCAGAGCATATTGCGCTTATTAAAACCTGGTACATTTTTGACCGTAAACCCCTGGGCGATTAAGCCGCGGCGCACGTCGCTGACGGCGGTGAACGTGGCGACGGTAGTGCCGTTGCCACTGAGTTGGGCCATTGTTCGATAGAGCGAGGTATTCCACAGAGAGGGATTTCTGGCCGGGGCAAAACCGTCTAAAAACCAGGCGTCGACGCAAATGTTGTTATCGCCATTAAATACCTGCTGGTCACTGGCGCGAAGTCCCTGTAGGCCCTCGATAGCATCCCCCAGCAGTAAGTGCAGGTGCACGGTGTTATCTGCAAAGTTGATGCAGTGATGGCCGGGTAGCAGTACCGGGTAATTATCTAGTAATTCATCGCGCAGCGGTTGCAGTTGCGGCCAACGAGCCAGAGCGCGGCGCAGGTCGGCTGCTGCCAAAGGGTGCTTTTCGGTGCTGATAAAATGCAAATGGCAGTCTTTGGGCGCGAATTGTAGCCATAGCTTATAGCTGGCGAGAAAGTTCAGACCGGTGCCAAAGCCAGTCTCGGCAATACAAAAGCTAGCTCGAGGATTATTTGTCAATGCTTCGAAGCGCTGTTGCAGCTGATTGTGTTGCAAAAAAACAAACTCCGATTCCTGTAGTCCGGTGTTCTTTTGAAAATAGACATCGTTGAAATCTGAGGCCAGCGGGGTATCGTCGGGCTGCCATTCCAGTGTGGCGGGTGCCAAATAATAGGGCGATTGGGGAGCGTGCATAGCTATACTCGACGGCGGTTATTGCAGGTTAGAGCGGTATAGTAATAATTCGGGTAATTCGGGGTCACTGTTGTTCATGACGACGATGTAACCCGTGCTACTGTTACCGGCGCTCGGGGCTACATCGGAGGCGCTCAGACGCCAGCGATTAAAACCGACAACCAGTTGATTTTGCCCCGGTTGCAGACGAATTTGCGCTCGGTAGCGATCCTGGCCCAGGGATCGCAAGGTATAGCTGATTGATTTAATTAGGTCTTCCGCAGTAGTGGAATGTTTAACGATAATCATCTTATTGAATGTGGTTGGGCGGCCCTTTTTGGCCGACAACAAATCCTGTAATTCTCTCACACTGCGCTCTACCTCGGTTCTGGTATTGAGCAGTCGAAGTCTAGCAGAGCGGGTTTGTTGGGCTTTCGGTGCGCTTGCAATTGGTTTTGTCGCTGTGTCGCTATTGCTGCCGTCGCCGATAAGTTCAGATGCCATCATATCAACGGTAGTGGGATGATCAACGCCGAGCTGCGCAGCCGTTCTTTGGGGCGTGCTCTTGTTCTGCTGAAGTAGGTTGTTGAGTCGAGTGATTTCCGCTGCGATCTCGGCGGCGCTGAGTCTTTCCTTTATATCGTGCCCCAGACTGGACTGCTGCACCGGCACACTAGCATAACCGGTAGTGATGGCAGTGCTAGTCGTGTCAGTTGCCGTGGCTGTTGCGGCACTTCGGTCATTCGCTAGTATTACCTGTTGCTGCTCTAACCCGTGTAGCCGGGCGCTCAACGTGCTTAGCTGTTGCGTCAATTGTATTTGCTGCTCGCTATTGTTCTTGACTTGGCGCTTGGCTAGGACAATCTTAAAGCGGGCATTTTTAATCTTCGCCTGACTGGTCTCAGACGCATCGGTAACGTAGCGAGCGGTGGCATGTTCTAGCGCTTTTTGCGCTTGATCCAGGCGGCTCATATCGTCGCCGATGCGCTGGTCTAATGTTGCTAGTTGTTGTTCGTATTGCTGTCGTTTTTGTTGTAGTTGCTGTATTTTTTGCTCTAATTGTTGCTGTAAATGCGCCTCGTTCTGTACTGGGAGGGCAGGGCTCGATAGGCTGCTCGGCGGGTCCTGAGTTTGCGGTTCAGCGACGCTATAACCAGCAAAAAAAAGGCTGCTGAATAAGAGCAGAAATGGTATGTGAGCACAATTGCGCATAGTTTCTCAAGACTGATTTGTATTGGCTGGAGCGAGGCACCTTGAGTGTACACTCTCAGCCAATATTAGCAGCGATTATTCACCAATAGTGATAGTCGGTAAAACCGGCTTTGCTATGGTCAGCTTTTCACTGGGTGCTATGACCTGGGCGACACCGGTGGCAACGGTTTTTCCCAGTTGGTTAATTGCCTTGCAATCCATGGTGACAAACTTCTTGCGATCGTCTTTTTCAGTAACTGTTAAATGCACTGTTACCGTATCCCCTACCTTTACCGGTGAGCGAAAGGACAGAGTTTGACCTAAATAAATAGTCCCTGGTCCGGGCAAATTGAGTGCTATTGCCGCGGAAATTACCGATCCGGTCCAGGCGCCGTGGCCAATACGTTCTTTAAATATAGAGGTGGCGGCAAATTCCGCGTCTAGGTGTACTGGATTGACGTCACCAGAAACGGCGGCAAACAACACCAGGTCATCTTCGGTCAAGGTTTTGCTATAGGTGGCGCTTTGGCCGATGGTCAGTTCGTCGTAAGTGATGTTTTCAATAGTACTCACTGCATACCTCTGGCTGGTTTATAGGTTGCGGTCGTTGGCCGTACAGGCGGACCAGACCGAGTGTCGTGATTATACCTTCTTAGGCGCAACTTTTCTCAACTGCAGGGAAAATCGGTTGATTTGGGGCGCACCTCGCCGCGGCGTGCTAACACCTAGGCCGGCAATGCCGAAATGCGGGTAATCACGTGTCGGTAAGTCTTGAAGCTGGTAAGAAGTTGCGCTTAATTAGCGATTACATTGTATAATTGTGTGCAGTAACACTGTACTTCGATTCTTCGCAGTACTGTTCATTGTGTTTTCCGCTAAGTAAGATTGCCGGGCACTGGCCGCCGCGCCAGGGTCTACTCAATGTGTCAGGTGAAATTTAGTATCGTGAGCCAACAATCAAAGCAACCGTCAACAGTGCCCGGCCTTAGACAACTGGCCCAGCAGATCGATCAGTGCATGTTGCTGGACCGCCATGCGCTGCGGCAAAAGCTGCGGCAACTGCATTCGAAAAAAGCCGCGAGTAAGCCGCTCGAGAGGTTGCACGGCGAACTTATTGCCCGTGTAGACAAGTCCTTGCAGATGGTTGAGAAACGCCGTCTCAGCGTGCCCAAAGTCATTTATCCCGATCTGCCTATTGCCGCTAAGCGGGAATTGATCAGCAAAACCATTGCCGAGCACCAAGTGGTGGTTATTGCTGGGGAGACCGGTTCGGGCAAGACCACGCAGCTGCCTAAAATATGCCTAGAGTTGGGGCGTGGCATCACTGGTTTGATCGGACATACTCAGCCCCGGCGGCTGGCGGCGCGCACTGTGGCCCAGCGCATAGCCGACGAGCTGGAGACGCCTCTGGGTGCCGGTGTCGGCTACCAGGTGCGTTTTACCGACCAGGTGTCGGACAGCTCCCATATCAAATTGATGACTGACGGTATTCTGCTGGCGGAGATTCAACAGGACCGCTACCTCTACCGCTACGATACCATCATTATCGACGAGGCCCATGAGCGCAGTCTGAATATCGATTTCCTGTTGGGCTATATGAAGCAGTTATTGCCCAAGCGACCTGATTTGAAATTGATCATTACTTCGGCAACCATTGATCTAGACAGTTTTTCCCGTCACTTTGATGATGCCCCTATTATCGAGGTGAGCGGCCGTACCTTTGAGGTGGAAACCCACTATCGGCCCTTGGATTTACTGAGTGAGGAGGGGGACTTGGCCGCCGGCATCGAGGCTGCCATCGACGAGGTAATTCGCACCGAGGGTGCCGCACCGGCGACCGGAGGTCGGCCCAGTGGTGATATCCTGGTCTTTCTCAGCGGCGAGGCAGAGATACGCGACGTTGCTCGTCACCTGCGCAAGAGCGACTGGCCCCAGTGTGAGGTATTGCCACTGTACGCACGCTTGAGTGCAGTGGAGCAAAACAAAGTGTTCAGCCCTAAGCGCGGTGCTGGGCGGCGTATCGTGCTGGCCACCAATGTCGCCGAGACCTCACTGACGGTGGCGGGTATTCGCTATGTGATAGACCCGGGATTTGCCCGTATCAGTCGCTACAGCTATCGCACTAAGATTCAGCGCCTGCCAATTGAAGCTATTTCCCAGGCCAGTGCTAATCAGCGTAAAGGCCGCTGCGGACGGGTCGCCGAGGGTGTGTGTATTCGCTTGTACGAACAGTCGGACTTTGACAGCCGTTCTGAGTTTACCGACCCGGAAATAAAACGCACCAACCTGGCCTCGGTTATCCTGCAAATGCTGGGTATGGGTATTGGTCAGGTCGATGCTTTCCCATTTGTCGATCCGCCAGATCAACGCATGATTAGCGACGGGTTTAAATTGCTGGAAGAGTTGGGGGCGGTGGATGATCGGCGCCAGTTGACGGTGGTGGGTAAGAGTTTATCCCGCTTTCCTGTCGACCCGCGATTGGCTCGGATGTTAATTGCCAGCGATAGTCAGGGCTGTCTGCGAGAGCTACTAATTATCGTCAGCGCCCTGAGTATTCAGGATCCGCGAGAGCGCCCGGTGGAAAAACAACAGGCCGCCGACGAGCAGCACCGGCGCTTTTGGGATAAGAGTTCAGACTTTATCAGTCTGGTCAATTTGTGGGACTATTACGAGGATCAACGCCAGGCTCTGAGCCAAGGTGCCCTGCGCAAATTGTGTAAACGCGAGTTTCTGTCGGTGATGCGCATGCGGGAGTGGCGGGAGGTACACCGGCAATTACTGCTAACTTGTAGAGAACTCGGTTTTCAGGAAGCCGGTGGCAAAGCAATGGCGCAACGTGGGGCTGGACAGCGCGGCCGTGGCGACGATCGCAACCGGCGCCAGCAATCACCGCACCGTGCGGCAAGCAAGCCGGGCGGCCCTCCAGCCAAATCTCAAACTGATAAATCGGCCCAGCCAGTCAGCAAATACAATCAGCAGCGGGCCGAACTGGGGCGACTGCCGATTAACTTCCAGTCCATCCATCGGGCACTGCTGGCAGGGCTGTTGAGTCACGTGGCGACCTTGGATGAGGATCGGCTGTATATGGGCGCACGTAATCGCAAGTTACGTATTTTTCCGGGCTCAGCCCTGGCCAAGGCTGGTGGCAAGGGTGGCGGTCCCAAGTGGATTGTCTCCGCCGAGATTGCCGAGACCTCTCAGGTATACGCCCGCAACTGCGCCGCCATCGAGCCGGAGTGGTTGCTGGGTATTAATGACAGCCTGTTTAATCGCAGCTACAGTGAGCCGCACTGGTACCAACGTGGCGGCCAGGTAATGGCTTTTGAACGACTGACCCTGTACGGGCTGACTGTAAGTGATCGCAAACGTATTCACTACGGCCCTATCGACCCGGTTGTGTCCCGAGAGCTGCTTATTCGCGGGGCCTTGGTCGAGGGCCAGCTACACCCTAAGTCTGCCACGGCAAAAGCCCCCTTTTTTAAGCACAATCGGCAGTTGGTGGCAGAGCTGGAAGCATTGGAGGCGAAATCTCGACGTCGCAATATCCTCGCCGATGATCAACATTTGTTTGAGTTTTATCGGGAGCGGATCGGCGCAGAGGTAATCAGCTTAAAGTACTTTGAGAGCTGGCGGAAGCAACAGGAGGCTGCGCAGCCAAGATTGTTGATGATCGACCGAGATCGACTGATGCAGCACAGCGCTGATCACGTCAACGAGGCACAATTTCCCTCGCAGTTGCGCAGCAACGATATTGATTTTGCGCTCAGCTATCGTTTCGAGCCGGGTCATGTCGCCGACGGGCTCACCGTGACTATTCCTATTGGTCTGCTCAATAGGGTGCCACGGCATCGTTTCGAATGGTTGGTGCCCGGGTTGTTGCGGGACAAATGTATCGCCCTAGTCAAAATGCTGCCAAAACAACAGCGCAAGCAAATGGTGCCGGTACCGGAGTACGTCGATAAAGTACTGGCCCGGATCAAAGCAGAGGACGTGTCACTGTTAGAGGTCTTGTCCCGCCAGTTGCGCGCGGTAGCTGGAGTTACTATTGAATTGGACAGTTGGCAGCCGGAACAACTGGACGATTTTTATCGGATGAATTTTTGTATTGTTGACGAGCAGGGCAAGCCGCTGGGTCAGGGTCGCAATTTGGAGAAAATACTCGACAATTTTAAGGAGCATGCCAGCGACACCCTGGAGCAGCAGACTCAGTCGCGTTTTAAGGCCGAAAATATCATCCAGTGGGATTTCGGCGAATTGCCAAAGCAGCATCTCTTTGAGCAGGCCGGGGTCACTATTACTAGCTATCCGGCCTTGGTGGACTGCGGCGACAGCGTCGCTATCGAGCTCAAGGACTTCAGTGAGCAAGCCAGTCGCGCCAGTGAGCGCGGGCTGGTACGCTTGTATATGCTGCAGTTACCGCAACAACTTAAAGCCCTACGCAAGGATTTACTGCGTGGTAATAGTGTCAATTTACAGCTGGCGGGGCTGTCCCAAAAAGGTAAAACATTGGGGCGAGAGCAGTGGTTGGAGGACTTGTTAAGCGCGGTATTTTTCCAGGTATTTATCAATGGCCAGCCCCTGGTCAGAACCGAGTCCGAGTTTCAGGCTCAGCTCACCCGAGGCAAAGGATTGCTGATGACCCAGGCAAACGCCATGGGAGAACTACTGGCCGAGATTGCTGCCAGCTATCACGGTGCAAAAAAAGCGTTGAAAAAGGCCAACGAACTTGCCTGGGCTTTCGCCATTAATGATATACACGAACAGCTCGATCATTTATTTATACCGGGGTTTATCGCCGATACCCACTTCGAGCAACTGCAGCAGTACCCGCGTTATTTGCAAGCGGTACAGCAGCGGGTGGAAAAATTCCGTGGCCATTACCACCGTGATCGGCAGCTGTCTACGTCGTTGCGGGAACTGTCGGAGCCGCTTTATCAGCAGTGGCAAGGCACGGAAGAGGCGTTGGCGCGCAGCGCGCCATTACTGGAGTACCGCTGGTTGCTAGAAGAATTCCGCGTCTCACTATTTGCCCAGCAGTTGGGAACACAGCGACCAGTATCCGAGAAGCGGCTGCGAGAGTTGTGGAAAGAGGTCAAGCAGTCGTTGCTGTCACTGAGCAGTTAAGTAGTAACGCTGGGGTGCAGTTGTAGTTGTAAGTGGTGATGTAATTATCATTGAAGGTCTTGTTATCAAGGTATTGGGGCTGGTGTTGTAATCTATGAAAGAGCAGTTAATTTACCAGTCGATAGCGGTGCCACTGGCAGCGGCCGAACAGTTACATCTTATGCGTTTTTATCGCGATAAGAATCGCTTGGGTCCGCCGGTGTTTATGTTGCACAGTGCGCTGGCTTGTGGCGAGGGGTTTTATGCCAGTGACGGCAGTGGCCTAGCCTGTTATTTAGCTCGTCAGGGCTACGATGTATTTGTTGCGGACTTGCGGGGCCGGGGTAAAAGTCGGCCGCTGCTGTCCAGGAACACCGATTTTGGCAGCCACCAGCTGATTACCGAAGACATCCCCGCGCTGCTGGCCTGTATTGCCGAGCAGCGTGGCAGTGCCCAGCAGTTGTGGGTCGGGCACGGCTGGGGCGGGGTGCTGTTGAGCGCATATTATGCCCGCTTTGGTGATAGCATCGCCACGGTCGCTCAAATGATCCAGTTTGGCGTTAGACGCCAGTGCCCAACGTCGCGCTTTCGCTCGCCGTGGTTGCCGGGGGTGATCTACCAAATGGCACCACTGCTAACTAAAGTTGCGGGTTTGTTGCCGGTCAAACGGCTGCGGTTGGGAAGCAGCGACGAGAGCGCGGGATGTGTTAGCGACTACCGGCAGTGGTCTGAAGATGCCGATTGGGTGGATCTAGAGGACGGTTTTTCTTACGCCCGGGCGGCGGTAAATCGATCTTGGCCTGCCAGTATATACGTTGCCTCTAAGACCGACACGTTTCTGGGGCACCCGGATGATGTGCGGAAATTCATAGGCAGCCTTGGTGATCACGACAGCCGGCTGCTGCTGCTGAGTCGAGACGATGGTAATGTACGCAATTATAATCACCGACAGATGGTCGGCCATCGCGATGGCGATGGTGACTATTTTCCGACCCTGCTGGCATGGTTGCGGGAGTCGCCGCAGCTGGCTGTCGGACACTAACGCGCCTGCGCAGTTTTATTACAGCGTCGGCCTACGCTAGTGGGCAGTGAGCTGTTGCCGTGCATAGTATTCGGTTATACTGCTGGTTTAACCACGACGTAATTAACGGTGTAAAATTGCGGTGGTGTGCGCTTACACATTTCATCCTATCGACAGGTATGTACAGCATGATTCCACAGTTGAAGAACCATTCAGCTATCCTCTTGCTCGGTTGTTGTTTGGTGTCTGGTTTCGCGTTGGGCGAGGATGCGGAGCCTGAAAAACCTTTTTGGGAAAGCTGGAAAGAATTTGCCGCCCGTCATTCTCCGCTGCGCTATATCCCGCTGGGCGACACGCTTGAAATTATAAGCGAAACCGACCCCTTGGAGCCCTTCAACAGAAAAGTATTGATCTTCAACCTAGAGGCCGACCGCTTATTGCTGTCGCCGGTTGCACGAACCTATAAGAAGCTCACGCCAAGCCTGGTCGAGCAGGGTATAGGCAATGTATTTTCCAATTTTCTGGAAATTGAAACCATCATCAACGACCTGCTGCAGGGAAAATTTTCCCAGGCGGCGGCAGATTCCGGTCGACTAGTGATTAACAGCACTCTCGGTATTGCCGGATTGTTCGATGTGGCCAGTGACTTAGGCTTAGAAAAACACGAGGAAGACTTCGGCCAGACATTGGGGTTCTGGGATGTACCGGCGGGGCCCTACGTGATGGTGCCGTTTTTTGGACCCTATACGGTGCGCAGCGGTTTCGGTGCTGTGGTCAATGTGCAGACTGACTATGTGGGTAATATGGAAGACGTATCACAGCGCAATACGCTGTGGGCAATCAGCATTGTTCACAACAGGGCTCAGCTGTTAAGTGCGGAGGAGCTAATTAGCGGTGACCGCTACACCTTTATTCGTGATGCCTATCTGCAGAGAAGAACGTTTCTGGCCCTCGATGGGATGATGATCGAAGACGACTTTGGCGACGATGAAATGGACGATTGGGACGAATAGACGGTTGGTCCCCTGGGAAGCTGACCGGGGCTCTCACTGAGGACCCAGTTTGTGTTAGAACATTTTTTTGATGCTGAGTCCCAATATACGACTGCCCCTAGCTGCCTCGGCCTCATTTTTATCGGAGCGCAATACCTCGACCACAGCATTGAAGGGCGCGGTGCTATTGTTACTGGGGGCGATAGCAACTTTCAACTCTTCGCCAATATCAAACTCGTGATCGGTTTCAACAAGCATCCCTGTGCTACTTAGGTCTTTGCATATACCTTGATACTCTACTCCGGCATGATTTAGCGTTATGGTGGAATTGATCTGCATGCGCATAAAATCACGCTTCTCATCAAAGTTTTTTCCTGTCAGCACTGGCTCGCTCCTCTTATAATCGATGGTTTTGGCTGGCTCAAGTTTGGCAAACACAGATGTTAAGTGGCACAAACACATTTGTCCTACGCCCTTTATAGTATGAAGACTTTGTGCAGTCAAATAGTGGCGCTGTATCAGTACAAGAATATCGCCAGAATATGAACTGCCGCAAGCCCCAAGAGGTCACTGCAGTAGTGTCATTATTAGTACTTGCAGTGCCTCGCTTATCGGAGTAATGTTGCGCGCCATAGTGTGGCATCGAGTGTTTACGAAGCAGTTTCGGCGCCTAAAACTCACGCTCCCCGGGCTTATTGCAGGTTTAAGCATGTCCATTGCTGGCCATCACATATTGCTAATCGATCATCAGGACGATAGTCGTCGTGAGATGCTTGCCTTTCTGAAAGCCGAGGGCTATACCGTTACGGCGGTGGCCGCTACTCAGCAGGGCCCGGATCTTATCGACAGCCACCAGCCCGATGTAGCACTGCTTGATTTGAATATGCCCGGTGTCGATTGCCTGTCATTACTGCGTGAACTCAGCTCCCACAGTTCGGATACGCCGATTATTGTGATGTCTGCCGACGGCGTGATGAACGACGTGGTGCAAGCCCTACGTTTTGGTGCCAGTGACTACCTGATAAAACCCATTGTAGAACCCGAGATGTTGCAGCACGCAGTTGCCCGATGCATCGAGCAAGGTCGGTTGGTTAGACAAAATAAGGCTACCCGTCAGGCCTTGGAAGAGGCCAACCTGAACCTAAAAAAAGGCCTGCAGTTATTAGAGCAGGATCAGCAGGCAGGGCGCCATGTGCAGTTTACTATGTTGCCAGACACTCCAAAGCAGTTCGGCAGCTACGAATTTAGCCACCAGGTGGTACCGTCGCTCTATCTGAGCGGGGATTTTGTCGATTATTTTACCGTTGGCGATACACACGTGACGTTTTTTATCGCCGACGTGTCAGGGCATGGGGCCTCTTCGGCTTTTGTTACCGTATTGTTAAAGAATTTGTTTGCCCGCAAACGCAGTGATTTTTTACATCTTGCCGACCATTCCATTCTGTCGCCACTGAAAATGTTACAGGTGGCGAATCGGGAGTTGCTGGCAACTGAAATTGGCAAACATGCAACCATGTGTGTGGGTACCATCGACCTGCGTGACAACAGTTTAGTTTATAGTGTGGCCGGTCACCTACCACTGCCGGTTCTTGTTGCCGGTGGCCAAAGTCAGTACTTGGAAACCCAGGGTATGCCAGTGGGCCTGTTCGAAGCAGCCAGTTATGTTGAGAAAACTTGTCAGCTGCCCGAGCAATTTGAACTGATGTTATTTACCGATGGTGTGCTTGAGGTGATACCGGCGCAGGGTGTATTGGCCCAGGAGGCATTTTTACTGGAAAAACTGTCGCCAGGTTTTAGCTCGCTGCAGGCCGTAACCGAAGCGCTAGGTCTGCACCAGGTGGTCGACGCCCCGGACGATATTGCGGTGTTGTTAATCAGTAAGACCTGCTAGCGGGTTGTTCAGTTACTTATGAACGTATTGCCAGATTGATTTTTGGAGAGCGTACTAGAGCAGCCATGGTGCTATTCTAACGTCATTTTAGAGAGGTGTGAGAGAGTCATGCAAGAGATGGGTGAGAGTTAATGCAATCCGGAAAAATATTGGTAGCGCAGCTGGAAGGCACTTTTGTCATCAAATTTGCCGGTGATGTACGGCTGACTCTGTGTACCACTATCGATGATTTTTTCTCCAAGATGTTCGCGACCCCGGGTTTCGTTGGAGTAGTGATCGACTTGTCTGAAGCTGAGGGGATTGACTCGACCTCGCTGGGGCTACTGGCCAAGCTCGCAATTCACGCCGGCGAGCAATTTCAGTTAAAACCCGTCATTATTTGTCCCGATCCGAATATTACTCGCCTACTCAGTAGCATGGGTTTTGACCAGGTGTTCGATATTAGGCAGGGCAATGATGGGCTTGACTGCGCGGCTGGCAGACTTGGAGAGCTGCCCCTAGTCAAGTCAGACGAGAGTCGAATTAAAGCGAAAATTATCGAGGCCCACCGTGTGTTAATGGGTTTGAGTGAGCACAACCACAATGAGTTTTCAGATCTGGTCGCCACGTTGGAGAGTAGTAACTAGCAATTTTATGTTAGTTAATAACCGCCAGCTTGGCCTTGATAAATTGGCTGTGGGGTAGGTAGATTAAATCCGCCACTTTGCGAATCATATGGTCTTCGTATTTACTTATTTCGCCGTCGGCTAGGGCCACCCGCCACAGCATTTTAACCAGCTCAAAGCGCTGCTCGGCACTGTAATTGTCCTTAATCAGGGTGGTGAACTGGTGCAGTGACGTAGCCTGGTCAGTTTCCTGCTCTGCTAACGCAATCAATTGCTGCAACTGGGCAGGGTCTAAGTCAAAGCTGTCGAGCAGCGCCTGTTCGATAGCGCGCTGTTCCTGTGGGTCCTGTTGGTAGTCACTGCGACTCAGCTCGATAAGTAATGCAGCTGCTGCCAGCTCCAGCGCTTTTTGTGGATTGGCAGCCGAATCGCCGTCGAGGCTCAGCTCGTTGGAAAAAAACGCCTTGATACTTGCTAACATTGTTTTACCTCACTAAATATCCCGAGACAGCGGTGGGACAACCGTCGCGCTGTCGATGATTGGCTGTCTATTTTCCGTGTTGACGCAACAGCTGTTCGAGTTTTATCTGGTCAATAGTGAAGTTTCTAATGCCCTCGGCCAGTTTTTCGGTGGCCATGGCATCTTCGTTCATCGACCAGCGAAAGTGCCGCTCACCGCCATCGGGCTTTGCCATACTCTGGCCTACTCGATGGGGGCTCAATTGCCGCTGTAGCGGACCGGTGTCTTCGGCTAGGGTTTGCAGCAGCGCTGGGCTGATGGTAAGTCGATCGCAGCCAGCCAGCTGTTCTATCTCGCCGGTATTGCGAAAGCTCGCTCCCATCACCACCGTATTGTACTGGTGCTGTTTATAGTACTGGTAGATACGGCTGACCGATTGTACTCCTGGGTCGGTTTCGGCGCTGTAGTCCTGGCCGGTACTGGCTTTAAACCAATCTAGAATGCGCCCGACAAAGGGCGATATTAAATAGACTCCAGCATCGGCACAGGCCGCTGCTTGGGAAAAGCCAAACAGCAAAGTGAGGTTGCAGTTAATACCCTCCCGCTCCAATTGCTTTGCTGCGCAAATACCCTCCCAGGTGGCGGCTATTTTAATGAGTACGCGGTTGCGCTCGATACCGTTCTGTTGATAGAGGTCGATCAATCGGTGGGCTTTGGCCACCGTGGCCTCACTGTCAAAGGAAAGTCGGGAATCGACCTCGGTGGAAATCCTACCGGGTATAATACTGAGAATTTCACTGCCGATGGCCACCGCTAGTCTGTCGCTGCTGTTGGCCAGTTGCTGGGTGTCACTGCCGCCCTCGGCACTGGCCGCGGCAATAGCGCGATCCAGTAAGGGCGCATACTGGGGCAGTTGAGCGGCATTTAACAGCAGCGAGGGGTTGGTGGTGGCGTCCATGGGTTTGAATCGCTCAATAGCCTGAATATCGCCGGTGTCGGCGACCACATCGGTCATGCCCTTCAATTGCTCGAGTTTGTTACTCACTAGTATTCCTCTTTATTATTCAGTATTCGGTGATTGTGACTGCGCTGTTATCAGCTCGCCGTATCGAGGCTGCGATAGTCGTCGCTGCGCTGTTGCGCCTCGGCCATCTGTTCCCGGGCCTGTTCAACTACTTCGATACCGGCGCCGGCTAGGTGTGCGTGTTGGCTGATATAGCGGCGGAATATTTTGGCCCCTGGCACACCCTGAAACAAGCCCAAAATATGCCGTGTGATATGGTTTAAGGCTACACCTTCTTGCAGTTGTGACTCGATATAGGGCATGTAGTCGCTCAGCACCTGATCGCGGCTCTTGACGATTGTAGCATCGCCTGCGCCAATATCGCTGGGCTCCGTGTAAAACTGCTGGTCCACCGACGCGAGTAAATAGGGGTTGTGATAGGCTGCGCGTCCCAGCATCACTCCGTCGACTTGCTGCAAGTGTTCGCTGCACTGATCCAGATCGGTAATACCGCCGTTGATAATAATTTCCAGCTCCGGAAATTCCTGCTTCAGTCGGTAAACCCAGGGATAATTAAGTGGCGGGATTTCCCGGTTTTGCTTTGGGCTCAAGCCCTGTAGCCAGGCGTTGCGCGCGTGCACAATAAAGGTGCTGCAACCCACCGCTCGCAGTGGCTCGACAAAGGCCAGCAGTTCTTCATAGCTGTCCATATCGTCGATACCGATACGATGCTTAACGGTTATCGGAATAGAGCAGGCCTGCTGCATGGCGCCGATACAGTCTGCAACGCGCTGGGGATGGGCCATCAAACAGGCGCCAAACATGCCGTTTTGCACTCGGTCGGAAGGGCAGCCACAGTTGAGATTAACCTCGTCGTAACCCCACTGCTCGGCGATGACGGCGCAACGGGACAAGTCCTCGGCGTTGCTACCGCCCAATTGCAGGGCCAGCGGGTGTTCGTCGTTCTGATAGCGCAGGAAACGTTCGGGCCCGGCGTGCAATATAGCCCCGGTGGTGACCATTTCAGTATAGAGCACCGCGCGCCGGGTCAATTGACGCCAGAACATGCGGCAGTGGCGATCAGACCACTCCATCATGGGGGCAATGCAAATTGTTCTATCTAACATAATGTTATCTATTGAGCTTCTGTGGTTGTGCCAAAGTGTTTTTGACTGCAGGGCATTTTACCTGCTGGACTGCAATCTGACTATTCAATATTGGTTTACTGACCATAATCGAATGCTTCGATTGTTTGCACATGGCATTTAAAACGACAGCGCTATTCAATTTGTCGAAGGGATAGTCAACGATCAGCTCGTCGAGCAGTAAATAGCGTGAAACCTATGTCTGTGGGAGACGCTATCATTGATAGCGGAGTCGCTGTTGAATTTACTGCTGGCGCGACCAATCTTTCCTATTCTCTAATTGTGCTGCTCATCTGGGATGTCTGGCTAAGGACTTTGCGTATCAGTGCCGCGAGATGATGATTGCTTACCGGTTTCGCTATGAATTCTCGAATTCCAATTTTTTGTGCCATTTCCTTATCGATGCTACTGCTGTAGCCGGTATTGAGGATTATGGGGATTTTAGGTCTTAGTTTTAGAATTTTCTCTGACAGCTCAGCTCCTGAGAGATTGGGCATGGTCTGATCGGTAATAATCACATCAAAGTCATATGGGTTTGTTCTGAAGTTGCGCCATGCTTCTAGGCTATTGGTCTGTACGGTTACCGTGTATCCCAACGATTCAAGAAATGTTTTCATCGAATCAGTGAGCATTTCTTCGTCATCAACGATCAATATTTGTTCATCGCCTTTAGGTATCTCAAGCGTATTGGGTTCGGATACTTCACTGTTCTTATTGATCAATGGCAGGTAGACACGAAATGTGCTGCCGACACCTAACTGGCTGTCTACTTTTATAAAACCGCCATGGGAACTGACAATCCCTTGGACAACTGAAAGCCCCATGCCTGTTCCTTTGCCTACTTCTTTTGTGGTGAAATATGGGTCAAAGATTTTATCAATTATGTCGGGAGATAAGCCACTACCAGTGTCTTGCACAGACAGCATAATGTAAGCCCCGGGCTGTGCTTCCGATTCTTCATTGATATCATCTTGCGCGAGGTCAGTATTCTGCAGCGAAATGTCTAAGATACCACCGCTAGTTTCCATTGCATGCAGGGCATTGGTGAAAAAATTCATCATGATTTGATGAACTTGTGTTGGGTCACCACTAATAGTTCCACAGTCATTATCAATATGGGTTTTAAATACGATGCTGGTGGGCATGATTGATCGTTGAAATTTCAGAACTTCGCTGAGGATAGGGGCGAGTTGAATGGGTTTGAATGTTTTCTCATCGATTGATAGCCGGCTGTAAGACAAGATTTGACTGACCAAATCAATGGCGCGATTACCGGCGGTTAGCACTTGGTTAATATGTTTTTGGGAGGGATTCTCTTCATCGCTTTTGATTAATGCCAATTCTGCATGTCCCACGATGATAGCTAGAATATTGTTGAAGTCATGGGCAATACCCCCGGCCATTGTGCCTATAGCCTCCATTTTATGCGCTTGGGCAAGCTGTGTTTCAATCCTTTGGCGTTCGGCGATTTCTTTGTTCAAACCTATGATTTTGTCTCGAATACTATCGCGCATTTCAAATAATGAGTGTTCAAGCTCTCCGAGCTCATCGTTGCGTGATAATGATTCAGTTTGGTTCAAATCCCCTTGTGTTATTTGTGCTGACATGTGGGTTAGGCGTTCAATAGGATAAATAAACCGGAAACGCAGTAAAATAAGGATGGGGATTACCAGTAACAGTTCGAGAGCGATTAACTGAAAAATGATCTCGTCGCGGGTGGATTCTAAGCTGGCCCGCATGTACTCGTCGGTCACACTAATGGATATATTGCCGATGGCTTCATTTTTGTGGGTAATGACGCCTTGTCTCGTGAGAATAGAGGGCGTACTTGAAGCGAGGGGCCCGGGCCCAATAACACCGAGTTCATTACGCGTGAAGCTAAGATCAAATTCTTTAACATCATCGATGCTGACGGTAAGAATTTCTTTCTTGTTGAACATCGCTCGTAGGATCGTTTCCGCGGCATAGTTGTCGTAATTGAAAATTGGAACGGACAAACTGGCGGCCAAGATACGTGAGGTTGCAAGTAGCTCTACTTCTAGCTCCGCAGCCAAAAATTTCTCTTGTTGATTATATCGATAGGACCCAAAGAGGATTAATGCGATAGCTGTGACGATACTGGTGAGCCATGCCAATTGCGAAGATAGCTTGCGACCGAAATATTGCTCTACGATGCCCTTATTCCCCTGGGTTTGTGACGAAACTACTTGGCTGTTGATTGATGACATAGTTCATAAAGGCGTCTTTGTATAAGGCGTCTATACCATTCCATCTTTCAACTACAGCCAAATGTGCTAGCAAAATATCGTCAGTTAGTATCTTGTTGATCTCTGCCATGAATGTCTGCCCCAGAGGGCCATCATGGCAATGGCTGTGCATACTGGTGAATTTGTTGATTTCTTCTATTTGATAGAATTGGTATTTACTCTCAATACCTTTGGTTTCTGCGTCAAACGTTGCCTGTCCAGGAAAACCAAAAATATAATCGAGGCGATTACTGGCTAACATGTCTAAGCTAATCTCGACGGCGGAGGCTGATGAGAAATAGAGATTGTCTTTGCCTCTATATTGCTCAAGCAATTCATGAACTCGCTTAGAGTAGGTCATATCTTCGAGATAGCCCAGTGTAATGGCCGGGTTCGTCAACAGATTTTCTAATGATAACACCTCGCCAGGTTTTCCGAATAAGTCTTGCTTAGACTTAAGCGTAAGTATGGCTGTGCGTGGCGCCAGCGATACCGGTCTGCTGTGCAGTCTAAATTCTTCGCTGCCTGGAACTATCCAAGCCCAAGCGACGCATGTGTCTTTTTGTCTAATGAGGGACTGATAGCGTCGGGTGTTGCTCACTACATTGATGTGATCAAACTGCGGCAGCTTATCTTGCAGTGCTTTGGTGAATGAATCACCGATGCCCTGTTCTTTAAACGGTCCTTTGCTGATAAAGTTTGGAACTTGCTCCCAAACAAGCCAGCGGATAGTCTGTCTCTGCTCGGCCTCGACAGCTTCATTTGCTGTAAGTAACCCAGTAAGAATTATTAAACACAACGTGTAGGCTCGATTGCGCACTATTGTCCCATATTCTCTCTTGAGTGTTGAATTAGTATATAAAGAAACATTAGCATAGCTGATGGATATGCTGACCACAACTTCACAAAATTTATTTGTTATTTTGGGGCATAAAAGGAACGATTAAGGTGCGTACAGTTAGAGCATAAAAACGCAGTGATACATGAACTTACCCGGGACAACACGGGGCGCGGTAATACGCTCTTTTTTCGAGCCCCCAACAAACGTATGACGGTTCATGGCTCTAAGTGGAAGTATTAGCCTCGCTACGCTGATGCCGATAAATGACCTGCAGCATGCGCTCAATAGTCTATTGATAACTTAAGCATACCGGGCGCTGGGCAACAGCCAGATCCGATCGATGTAGTAGGATTTTCCTATCCCTTTGAATTATAGAAAATTTGTACCTATGTGAACCGATTTCAACTCGAGATTCCGGGCAAAGAGATAGTAGTGCATAGCCTCCTTAATGTGATTCTTGGCATATTGGAAAAGCCCAGAAGGGCATAGTAGGATGTTTGATGGTTAGTCATTATCCAACGACCAATTAACGACGCAGAGCCGCAGGGGCTTGGCGAGGTTTTTGACAATGATGCCATCTCTGATTTTCGCCTGTATGGAATTATAAGAGATGCGAGCTATCATGGCCGGCGATGGTAGCTTTTCAAGCGCTGACATATAGATCGAGAGAAGCAATTTGATGGAGGTTTGTATCGCCTTTTTATGCACTATAGAGAGTGATAGCGTCAATCCAGGGTTATTGGGTTTCCTGGATAGCCGGCGAGGATGGTACAAAGAGGTGGAAAATGGTTTTTGCTAGGTCTTTTGTCGTTATAGTTATCACAATGGTAAACGTTTACATTTACCGGCGGTAACTATTTGATTAGATCCTAGCACCTGTTTGAGTCAAATAGTGATGAATTATTCCCGTGTAAAACATCGGGGTAGATATTTGCGTTTATCTAGGCCGGCGAGAGTAATTACACTCTACAGGTAATTATTGAGAATAGTGCAATGAATGATGTATTCAACCCCCGCGAACATCCACACCGTCGCTATAATCCGTTAACAAAAGAGTGGTGCTGGTATCGCCGCACAGAGCCAAGCGACCTTGGCAGGGAAAAATAGAAAGTGTCGATGAAGCACACAAGCAGACCTACGAAGAGACTTGCTATTTGTGTGCCGGAAATACCCGTATCAATGGTCAGCGTAATGATCATTATACGGGTACCTATGTATTCACTAACGATTTTGCAGCATTGAGGCACGATACGCCACAGCTAACTCAAGATGATCCGCTGTTTAGAATATGCACAGAGCAGGGAGACAGCCGGGTTATATGCTTCTCTCCCGATCATAGTCGAACATTACCGGAGTTGTCTTTAGAGGCCATTGGCAAGGTTGTCGATACCTGGCAGTCGCTCAGTGACGAGTTAGGGAAGATCTATCAATCGGTTCAGATTTTTGAGAATAAAGCGGAACTGATGGGTTGCTCCAATCCGCACCCACACGGACAGGTTTGGGCACAGCAGCAACTGCCGAGTATTGTAGAGAAAAAGCATGAGGCTCAAAAGGAGTATTATACAGAATATGGTGAGCCGCTGTTGGCGCGTTATGTAAAGCGTGAGTTAGAGCTACAAGAACGTATTGTGGTCGAAAACAAAGACTGGCTGGTAATTGTGCCTTACTGGGCAAGCTGGCCTTTTGAAACCTTGTTGCTGCCAAAATTCAAAGTCACTCGCATGATTGAGCTTGGGCAACAGGAACAAGTGACACTGGCGGAGATTATTCAGCAGATCACCATTAAATACGACAATTTGTTTAGCTGCTCTTTCCCCTATTCTATGGGTTGGCACGGCGCGCCCTCCGACGGTAAAACACATCCCCAGTGGACGCTGCATGCCAGTTTTTTTCCGCCGTTGTTGCGCTCAGCCACCGTGCGTAAATTTATGGTGGGTTATGAAATGATGGCAGAAGCACAGCGGGATTTAACCGCAGAGCAGGCGGCGCAGCAACTAAGGCAGTTGTCATGCGTGCATTACAAAGACGCACCGCAGCAATAGGCGAAAGGGGTTAAGCATGTCACGAAAAGAAATAGTAAAGCAGTCGTTTACCGAGCACTACGGTTATCGGGCTGAAGGCGTTTTTCACGGGCCTGGCCGAGTTAATATAATCGGCGATCATACGGACTATAACGATGGTTTTGTTTTGCCCGCGGCAATCAATTTTGGTACCGATATTGCCGCGTCGTTAAGAAGTGACAATACTGTTCGTGTATTGGCATTGGATTGTAACAATGAATCGGTTGAATTTAGTTTAGATGGCATCAGTTTTGACGAAGAAAAAATGTGGGTAAACTATGTTGGCGGTACGCTGTTGGAATTAATGAAACACTACCCACAGATCAACGGCATTGATATGGTGGTGTCGGGTGATGTACCGCTTGGCGCAGGACTGAGTTCTTCCGCTAGTTTGGAAATCGCCATACTAAAGGCCGTTTCCCGTTTGAATAAGCTGTCTCTGGAGGGCGTTAGGGCAGCGTTGATAGGACAAGCTGCCGAGAATGATTTTGTGGGTTGTAACTGCGGCATTATGGATCAGTTGATTTCTGCGATGGGTAGAGACGGTCATGGAATGTTGTTGGATTGCCGAAGCCTCACATTTCGGGATGTAGCCATTCCAGCCGATCTCGAAATTGTTATCGTAAATTCTAATGTGCAGCGCGCCTTAGTGGGTAGTGAATACAATACCCGTCGAGAGCAGTGTGAGGCTGTCGCAGAGCGGCTCGGGAAAAAGGCGCTGCGCGATATTACCATGACTGAACTACAGGCTAACAAGGGTCTGTTAGACGAAGTGGCATTTCGCCGTGCCCGCCATGTGATTACCGAAAACGAGCGCACTGAAGCAACGTTGCAAGCATTGCTCGGCATGATGCCGCCAGTCTTAGCCGGTTTATGAAAGCTTCTCACCACTCTCTAAGGGATGACTTTGAAGTCAGTACCAAGGAGTTGGACTGCCTCGTCACCATTATTGATGAGGCTATTGCCGAAGAGGGCGGTGTAAGAATGACTGGCGGCGGTTTTGGCGGCTGTGTTGTGGCGTTGGTGCCGAAGGCCAAAGTGCAAGCGGTTTTCGATGCGGTTACCCACCAGTACTCGCAACAGTTTAATTTGGTAGCTGATATTTATAGTTGCTGCGCTGCCGTTGGGGCCTTTCGTGAGTGAGTTGTTAAAGGCTCAGCGGCCATTTTTCCTGTAGCTTGTGGTGATCTTGGTTGTGGCGATGTTCGTCTCCATAAAGTATTCAGTCGGTGTGTTGGGGGGGGCGGCATTGAGGCGAAGCGGCAGGGTTTTTTCAACGCATGCCAGCATCTTTATTGTTTCTTAACAAAGACATGCTAACCTTGTGGTTTTAATTATTAAAGTGCTAGCGTTATGTCGTCAGAACAGCCTATTTCACAGAAACACATCGTTATTGTCGAAGATGAACCTGATATTCTCGAGATTTTGAGTTACAACCTCAAGCGAGAAGGTTTTACCGTGTCCTGTGCTGCCGAAGGTGTGGAGGGCCTGGGGCTGATAAAGCAGAGTCTGCCGGACCTGGTATTGCTAGATTTAATGCTGCCGGGCATGGATGGGCTAGATATTTGTCGAGCGCTTAAAAGTGGCGGGGCCACGGCGCATATTCCCATTATTATGGTCAGCGCCAAGGGGGAGGAGAGCGATGTGGTGCTGGGGCTGGGTATTGGTGCCGACGATTATGTGCCCAAGCCCTTTAGCCCCAAAGAGCTTATTGCCCGGGTGCAGGCGGTGTTGCGCCGCACCGCTGACGCGCCAGTTTCGGGCCTTAGCCAAGCGAATAGCAATGCCATCGCGGCCAACGGTTTGCTGATCGATATCGACAAACACCAGGTGAGTTTTCTGGGGCAGCCTATTAAGCTAACGGCAACGCAATTTCGTCTGCTATACCATCTGGCCTGTCATCCCGGTCGGGTTTTTTCCCGAGAGCAGTTGCTCGATCACGCGGTCAGCGATGGAGTGGTGGTGGTCGATAGGAATATCGATGTGCATATTCGCGGTATTCGGAAAAAAATCGGTGACGAACATGTATTTATAGAAACGGTACGGGGCGTGGGCTACCGTTTTAAGGATCTGTATTAGGCATGTTTCAGTCAACGTTATTCTGGCGGCTCTACCTTGGTTATGTGGTCACTATTTTTATCTGTACCGTTATCGTTGGGGTGATGGTGAGCCGCCAGGTCAGTGACAATGAAACCCGTGAAATATACCAGTCGCTGACGGTGAGAGCCGAACTACTGGCCGAGCTGTCTAGGGACAGTTTTTCCACGTTACCGAGCAAAAGCGATCGCCAGGCCCTGCAGCAGTTAATCATTGATTTGGGATTGAAAACACAGAGCCGTTTAACCGTTATTACCGCTGCCGGGGTCGTTGTTGCCGACTCTCAAGAGCTTCCTGAAAATATGGACAATCACGGCCAGCGCCCGGAAATTATAAAGGCTCGGGACAGTGGCGCGGCTACCGCATCGCGGTTTAGTCAGACCTTGCAACAAAAAATGGTTTATCGCGCCCAGCGGGTATCGCAGCACCGTCAGCTACAGGGTTTTGTTCGTGTTTCTTTGCCACTGCGTACCATCGATGACAAATTGGCGCAGTTGCGGCTAATCGTGTTTTTTGCCGCCGCCGTCGCCGCCGCGGCTGCACTGTTGCTGGGTCTTTATTTCGCTAATTCATTTATTCATCCACTGACAGAAATGACCGAGATTGCCGAGGCGATCTCCCGCGGCGACTATGATAAGCGTATAACTATTAGTCAGAACGATGAAGTAGGCAAACTCGGGCAGGCCTTTAATCGAATGGCGAAGAGCTCCTCACTGCGAATGACCGAGATTACCACTGAGCGAAACCGTTTGTCGAGGATCATTACCGGTATGACCGAAGGCGTTATTGCCGTCGATCAGCAGCAGAATATTATTCATATTAATCATGCCGCTGCGCGGCTGCTGCAATTGTCGATGACGCATAGTATAGGGCAGCCGATCTGGGAGCAGGTGCGTATTACCGAGATAAACGCGGCGCTGGAACAGGCGATAAGCACACGAGATACCGTCAAGACGCAGATGCGCCGGGCCCGCGATGGCGATGATCAAGTAGTCGACATTTATGCCGCAGTATTGTTGGAGCAGCAGGCCTCGCAGTACCACGGCAAGTTGAGCGGTGCCATTATTGTGTTCAACGATATTTCGGAGCTCGACCGGCTGGAGCGGATACGAAGAGACTTTGTCGCCAATGCTTCCCACGAACTGAAAACGCCGATTACCGCGATTCGCGGTATTGCTGAAACCATTCTCAACGATGAAGAGATGGATGCCGAGGTCAAGCGCAGCTTTGTCGGTAAAATTAATACCCAGAGTAAACGCCTGTCAGCGCTGGTCAGTGACTTGATGGCACTGTCTAGGCTTGAGTCCGCACAAAACGCATCGGTCTTTCACTCGCTAGACTTGGCAGCCTTGGTGCGCCAATCGGTTGCTGCAATAGAGCCTGTATGTGGGGAAAAACAGCTGCATATTGGCACTGAGATAGCAGGCCAGCACGAGCTTACCATCGCCGGGGATGATCAGGCAATTAGTCAGCTAGTCGACAATTTACTGAGTAATGCGGTTGAGTATACCCCTACAGGTGGCTCGATAAAGGTAACGCTGGCGCGAAAAGAAGACCGCGCTGAATTGCTTATCACCGACTCGGGGGTGGGTATCAGTCAGCAGTACCAGCAGCGTATTTTTGAGCGCTTTTACCGCGTCGACAAGGCCCGATCACGGGAGTTAGGCGGTACTGGTCTGGGATTGTCGATTGTAAAAAATATTGTCGAACAGCACGGCGGTTCGATAACCCTCGACAGTCAGCCGGGCCTGGGCTCAACCTTCACGGTTTCCCTGCCACTGGTATAGAAACTTCAATGCCACCTTTTTTTACCCTATTCACCCGCTATTAATCTGCTCTTAATCTGTCCTTTACCTTGTTGTTAGATCATAGCTTCTATCGCGTGGCTAGGGTCCGGCAGCGGTCACTGCGCTCGTAAATAAATGCTCTGAGCAGGGCGCTGTTGTCCTGTTGTGAACGGCAATTTTAATAAACTCTTAATCTAATCTTAACAAAACAAGGTGAAAATTTAACCATGAGAACACTAACTAGCGCGAGAGCCAAATTGATGTCAAAAAAGAAGTTATTAAAGATCGGGGCAGTGCTCGGTACTGTCCTTTTATCGAGCAGCCTGGCCAGCGCAGAACGGCTGCGCGGCACGGTATCGCTGGACGGTTCCAGTACGGTATTTCCTATTAGTGAGGCCGTAGCCGAAGAGTTTGGCGGTGTGCAGCCCCGGGTACGTGTCACTGTTGGTGTGTCGGGCACCGGCGGCGGATTTAAAAAGTTTATCGCCGGGGAGACCGATATTAACGATGCCTCTAGGCCGATTAAAAGCAAAGAAATTCTAAAGGCCAAAGAAAGTGGCGTTGAGTTTATCGAGCTGCCAGTAGCGTTTGACGGACTCAGTGTGGTGGTCAATCGTGGAAACTACTGGGTTGATCACTTAACCACCGCCGAACTTGAAAAAATATGGCAGCCCGGCAGCACGGTAAAAATGTGGAGCGATGTACGCAGCACGTGGCCTCAGCAGCCTGTTCGGCTGTATGGTCCTGGCACCGATTCGGGTACCTTTGATTATTTCACCGAAACTATTAATGGCAAATCCGGTGCCTCTAGGCCCGACTATACCGCCAGTGAAGATGACAACGCACTGGTGCAGGGCATTAGTGGCGACGTTAACGCCATGGGTTATTTTGGTTATGCCTACTTTGTTGCCAATCAAGACAAGCTGAAGCTGGTTGCTATTGATGGCGGCAAGGGTCCGGTAGCGCCGAGCCTGAAAACGATAAATAACGGTGAGTATGCACCGCTGTCCAGACCGATATTTATCTATGTACGCAGTATCGCTCTGGATCGCCCAGAAGTGAAAGCGCTGACTCAGTTCTATATCGAAAACGCAGCTGTACTAGCCACCGAAGTGGGTTATATCCCCTTGCCTGACAAAGTGTATCAGCGTGCCATGACGCGTATAGAACAGCGCACAACCGGTACTGCTTACCACAATGGCATCGCAGCTAACCTACTTGAAGAGCCCCAAGAATAGTCAACTACAGTAAGGAATAGTAATAACTATGATGCAATCAGCTATTAGCATCACAACTAAAAGGATACGCTGGGGGGAGTTCCTGATTCAATCGGGACTCGCCTTGTGCGCACTAATCAGTGTTGTGACCACTGCGCTAATTATTATCATTTTGGTAAAAGAGTCGCTGGGCTTTTTTGAGCAGGTAGCGCCCAGCGAATTTTTCTTTGGTACCCAATGGGTGCCATTGTTGGAGCCCAGCTCCTTTGGTGTGCTGCCACTGCTGTGGGGTACGATGAGTATTACCTTGGGAGCGGCGATCATTGCCATACCGGTGGGGCTTGCCAGCGCCATCTATATGAGTGAGTACGCATCAACACGTACCCGCACCATCGTCAAACCGGTGTTGGAATTGCTGGCGGGCATTCCCACTGTAGTATACGGATATTTTGCGCTGACCTTTGTCACTCCGATGCTGCGCACCGTGTTTCCCGACATTCAGGTATTTAATGCGCTGAGCGGCGCGATTGTGGTCGGCATTATGGTATTGCCGATGATTGCGACGCTCAGTGATAACGCATTGCAGGCAGTGCCGGACACATTGCGTCAGGGCGCCTACGCGCTGGGAGCAACCTCCAACGAGGTAACTGTCAGTGTGGTAGTGCCGGCGGCGCTGTCCGGGGTGATGGCTTCGTTTTTATTGGCCATCTCGCGGGCGATTGGCGAGACTATGGCGGTAACACTCGCGGCCGGTGCCACCCCCAATATGTCCTTTACCTTTCTCGAGAGTATTCAGACCATGACCGCCTATATTGTGCAGGTCAGTCTCGGTGATGCACCCGCTGGCGGCATTGCCTATCAAACGTTGTTTGTCGTCGCAGCGTTATTGTTTGTAATAACACTGTTGCTGAACTCGCTATCGCAATGGATTTTGAATCGCTACCGTGAGGTATACGACTAATGACACATCCTACGCAGGCGTTTATCGATAGCTCAGCCAAACATCTTCAGCGCCGCCACCGCAAAGCCAAGTGCTTTCAGCTATTTTGCGCTGGTGTTACCTGGCTGGGAGCGG